>Ga0302123_10001136_pt1 | contig 19155 bp, 15 predicted proteins | sample CB21_321_MG_FD_203109 | JGI IMG/M metagenome (GOLD analysis project Ga0302123, IMG submission 203109) | Marine microbial communities from Western Arctic Ocean, Canada - CB21_32.1 | ecosystem: Environmental > Aquatic > Marine > Oceanic | place: Canada: Western Arctic Ocean | collected 2017-09-28 | reverse complement strand
GCTCTGAAGCCGCGATCTCTGCGAAGGATAACTTCCCCGATCGGTTTATCTTCGACTTTCCCATAGATCCTAATCATGGCATGGACGCAGTTCGCGCAATCCGCCGCGCCCACGCCGAGTTCGGTATCAGAGCTGTCAGCGTTTTCCCCTGTGGCTGCAATCCCCAGGTGCCTATCAATGATCGTCGAATGTGGTTGATCTATGGCGTCTGCTGCGAACTGGATCTGCCAATCCTGGTTAATGTAGGCGTTCCGGGCCCGCGCGTTCCAATGGCACCGCAAAAAACAGAGCTGGTCGATGAAGTTTGCTATCACTTCCCTGAACTGAAATTCGTTATGCGCCATGGCGGCGAACCGTGGGATGAACTCGCGGTCAAACTCATGCTGAAATGGCCGAATCTTTACTACTCAACTTCTGCATTCGCGCCACGACACTATCCAAAATCTATCATCAGATACCTCAATACCCGAGGGGCTGACAAGGTGATGTACGCCGGTTACTACCCCCAGGGCCTCAGCCTGGAAAGGATATTCAGAGATATGCCAGATGTTCCAATCAAGGATGACGATATCTGGCAAAAATTTCTAAGTGACAATGCACGTAAACTGTTTGGCCTGCCAACGGCCAGTTAAAGGGGAGACACGCAATGAGTGAAGCGAGACAGGTTCAGGATGCACGAACCGCACCGGTGCTGGTCTGGGATCAGCTCAAGGACCTGACTACAGAGGAACTGACCCGATGGCGGATCGATCCTATTAAAAATAATCGCTCACCCGAGGAACGAGGCATTAATCTGCCCATGCCCTGTGGCTGGTTTGTCGTCTGCTACAGTGATGAGCTAGAGATCGGAGAAGTAAAACCAGTCAACTACTTCGAGCGCGAACTAGTGCTGTGGCGCGGCGAAGATGGCAGCCCCAGGGTACTTGACGCCTATTGCCCACACCTTGGAGCCCACATGGGGTATGGGGGCAAAGTCAATGGCAATGACTTGCAATGCCCATTCCATTCCTGGCAGTGGGATGGCGACGGCGCCTGCGTTGACGTTCCTTATTCGAAATCAATTCCACCTAAAATGAAAAAGCCAGCCTGCGAACGCGCTTACCACACGTATGAAACAAGCGGCTTTGTCTGGATGTGGTACCACCCGGAGGGTGCCGAACCAACTTATGAGCCCCGTACATTTGATGAAGTCGCCGACCCTGACTGGTCTGATTACGAAAAACACGAATGGATCGTTTACGGCCCAATACAAACCATTGCAGAGAACGGTGCCGACACGGCCCACTTTCAGTACATCCATGGAGTGGCTGACAGCCCAGACTACGACATCAATTTCGACGGACATTGTCGAACCGCAGAAGTACGCGTCAAGATGGGAACACCTAAAGGCATTGTCGATGGCATCATTGCTTATGGTGTGGACGGACCGGGCCAGCCCTGGACAACGTTTACGGGGATTTGCGAAACACTGATGCTTGCAGGTGTGACACCCATTTCAAAAAGCATTACCCACCTCAGATTTGCTTTTACACAGTTGAAGTCAGACAGAGATGGCGAAAGCGGCGGTCTCGCCAAAGCCATCATCAAAGACATCTGCAAACAACTTGATCAGGACAAGGTGGTCTGGGATCGCCAGAAATATATCGAAAACCCGCCGCTATGCCAGGGTGACGGTCCAATCAACGATTTCCGAAACTTCTTTCGTCAGTTCTATGCCGGCGAAGAATTCGATAAGTATCGGGAAAGAGTAGCCGAGCAACGCAATATCAGCCCCTAATGACGAAGGCAAAGTATGACCACATAATCGTCGGCGGTGGATCCACTGGCAGCGTTCCTGCCAACCATCTTTCCTCCGACGACCTGGCTCTACTGCTTGATGCTGCACGAACGCATCGGCGCTCTCTGATATCAATTCCTGATGGCTACGGAGTAACCGCGCACTCCCCTGGATTCGCGCGTGATTGACGCGTCTGTCATGGCCAACCTGATATCCGGCAATACTCATGCAGCAACAGTGATGATCGCCGAAAAGGCTGCAGCCGAAACCCTAAACGCCAGGTTAACTTTACTCTATAAACAGATTCAGACAGCAGGAGAACTATCATGGCAACAATCGCACTGACAGGCGGTGCCTCCGGAATTGGTGCGACCCTCTCAGAACAACTTCGGCACGATAACCACACCGTTATCAATGTAGATATCAGGGACGCTGACGTCATCGCTGATCTGACAACAAACAAGGGTCGAAATGCGGCGCTCGCAGAAATTGCAGCTCGCGCGCCTGACGGTCTCGATGGATTCGTTCCGCTGGCGGGCCTTGGTGCAGGAACCGGTCATCCGGCAACGCTCATTACGGCGCTCAACTATTTCGGTGCGGTCTCTCTGGTTGAAGGATTACGGCCTGTGTTGGCAAAAAAATCAGGTTCAGTGGTCCTGCTCTGCTCAAATTCTGCGCCCATGTCCTCCAGCAAGGACCTACTGCTTGATCCACTGTTGGACGGTGACGAAACCGCCGCATTGAAAATCGCCGAACAGGAAACCGGTATGGAATACATGGCAGGGAAAAGAGCTCTCGCTTACTGGATGCGTAAAAATTCGTTTGATTATGCTCGTGCTGGCATCCGTATAAATGCCGTGGCCCCCGGGCCCATCCAGACGCCCATGGTTGAAGCACTATTTGAAACACCCGGTATGAAGGATGCGGTCGACACCCTGCTGCGGGTGACGCCAATTGAGCGCATGGGACAGCCTCAGGAAGTCGCAAATGCCATTCGTTTTCTACTTAGCGGGGACGCAAGCTATATCTGTGGGACGGTGCTTTACATTGACGGCGGCTACGATGCTGCGACTCGGCCTGAAAGCCTATAGCCAACCTGGAGAACCAGAGCAGAAGCATGCGCTCACTTAGTACACGGCGCTTGATTTATCCTCGCGGTTCTTTTGGCATCTGCAGCGCACGCTCTGCGATCACGTTTCGTTGAACCTGATTGGTACCTGCGTAGATAGTGTCAGCGCGAGAAAAAAGATACATGAGAGACAGATCCGTTAACTCGTAGTCCGGGCCGACTATTTCACCCCGCTGACCCAGGACTTCCATCGCCAGCTCGCCCAATTCCCGATGCCAGGTTGCCCAGAAGATTTTGTAGGTGAATTGAGGGCCGCTGAGCGCACCGGAATCAGCACCAGAGAGCATCCTGAGGGCACTGGCTCGCATCGTCTGCAGACCTCGCCAAGCCCTGGCTATTTTCTGTCGTATGAGTGGATTTCTATTTTGTCCGCTCGCATTGGCAGCATCGATGATCTCTTCAAGCTCGTTCCTGAAATGCATCTGTTGCGCCAGTGTTGACACACCCCGCTCAAATGAAAGTGTGCCCATCGCTACTTGCCAGCCCTGCCCTGGCAGGCCGACGACATTCTCTTCCGCCGTGACCGCACCATCAAAAAACACTTCATTGAAATCAGCTTCACCTGTCATCTGCCTGATCGGCCTGATTTCAATGCCCGGCTGATCCATAGGTACCAGCAGGTAGGAAATTCCTTCACGTCCCTTGCTGCCAGCTTCTGTTCGACAAATGACAAAACACCAGTGCGCGAACTGTGCGAGCGATGTCCAGATTTTTTGACCTTCGATCACCCAGCGGGAGCCATCTGGCCCGTCTTCAAGCGTGGCCTTGGTGCGCACGCTCGAAAGATCCGATCCGGCTCCCGGTTCGGAATAACCCTGGCACCACATCTCTTCACCTGACGCCATCTTTGGCAGGAATCGCTCTCTCTGGGCATCGTTACCGAAATGAAGGATGGTTGGTCCGGCGAGTTCCACACCCATATGACCCAGCCTGCCCGGCGCCCTGGCCCGGGCATATTCCTCGGCAAAAATCACCTGGTGAGCCAGATCAGCATTCCGGCCACCATATTTTTCTGGCCAGCCAATTGCACTCCATTTTGAGGCACCCAATACCTGTTCCCACTCGAGTCGACGTTCCGCGACGGCGGTCTGCGATGTCACTCCCCGGATATCCGCAAACGGCCCGGACAATTGCTCCTCAAGCCAACCGGCAATCTCTGTGCGAAAGGCTTCCTGCTCAGTTGTGAACCCAAGCTTCATGCGTAAGCCTCCAGACCGATTTCCTGGGCAATCGTTTCATCAAGATCCGAATTAAGACCAAAGAGAGTCGACGTTGATCTCGCACGCTTGAAGTAAAGATGGGCGTCATGTTCCCAGGTAAATCCAATGCCGCCATGAAGCTGAATCATCCGGGCGGCACAGTGACTGAGTGCTTCACTCGCCTGAACTTTTGCCAGGGCAGCCATATGTGGCGACTCGTCAGGATTTTCAGACACGGTACAAGCTGCGAAATAGACCGCCGAGATAGCAGCCTCGTTGACCACCATCATATCTGCCAGCTGGTGCTTCACCGCCTGAAAACTGCCAATCGTCCTGCCAAACTGAACTCGTTCACGAGCATACTCAACCGTTCTGGTCAGGCACTCCTGAGCTGCCCCCACGGCCTCGGCACCAAGTGCGATGCGAGCCAGATCAAAGCCTGCCTGCATCGCGGTGAGAGCTTCAGTGCCGGTAGCCACTTTGTATTCTTCAATGGCACCAAAGTCGGTAACGGAAACACTCGCCATACGTCTGGTCTGATCCATCATGTCGATGGGCTCGGCAATGAGGCCGGTTGTCGAACCAGGTTTATCTACGATGTAAACAGAGGAAGTATTCATGTCTGCCAGAATCAGATTGTCCGCATCTGCAGCATCCAGTACGAATTGAGCGGTACCGTCTACAAGGTAAGCGGCAGTGCACTTGGCTTCTCCACGGGCAATTTTCTCAAGCACAGACGTCTGCCCAAGTTTATCAAGAATCGTCACGCTCAAGACGGCAGTCGTTAGCAGCGGTGAGGGCAGCAGTGTCTTTCCGAGCTGTTCAAATACAAGCGCCATTTCTACTATCGTCAGACCCTGACCACCTGCGGATTCGGGTACCAGTAGCCCGCACAGGCCCAGTTCTGTCGAAAGGGACTGCCAGACTTCAGGCAGATAACCTGCTTCAGATTCCATCGCCTGGCGCACTTTTTCACTGGTACCTTCTGCTCGCGAAAATTCTTCCGCCATTAATGCGATCATTCTCTGTTCTTCTGTAAACTCAAATTGCACTAAAATTCCTCTGTTGTTCAGCCAGCAGATTGCACCAGGCGACGGCAATAAACCATATGCGTAATTTTTGTGAATATTTTAACGAATAGTGATATATTTTTCTTCTATTATTTCTATAAATCGCAATAAGAGGTGCTAATGAGCACGCAGACCGATCACAATGACTCCACCTGGACCACAGACCTTCTTATCGTCGGCTCTGGTGCGGGTGCACTCACAGCCGCAGTCACGGCAGCGGAACTTGGTCTTCAGGCGATGGTGATCGAGAAAGGTCATCTATGGGGCGGTACTTCGGCTACATCCGGCGGCACACTCTGGATCCCCTGCACCCGACACATGGCGGAAGCCGGCGTACCCGATTCCCCCGAAGACGCATTCGCTTACCTGAATGACCTGATAGGCGATGAAGTGCCCGAAACTAAATTACGAGCCTACATCGAAAACGCCAGTAAGATGCTGCACTTTCTGGAAGACAAATGTGAAGCGAGCTTCCGCTGCGTCCAATATGCGGACTATCACATGGACCTGCCGGGCGCAAAAGAGAACCGGTCTCACGAGCCCCTACCTATTACAGCAACAAAACTTGGGCGTCTGTACAGTACTCTGCAACCAATGCATCAGGCCGCGCAGGCATTTGGCAGAGTCAATTGGACCATCGGCGAAGCCCGCCCAATGATTACCAAACGACCTGGCTGGATGTGGAACACTTTCAAAGTAATGGCACGCTATTACCTGGATCTGCCACAGCGATACCGAACCATCAAAGACAGAAGGCTGACCGCAGGGAACTCACTGCTTGGCCAGCTTCGAATCGCGCTCAAAAAACGGGACGTTCCCCTGCGCCTGGGTATCTCCCTTAAAGAACTCATTCGTGAAGACGACAGAATCATCGGCGCTGTTGTTGACTACAGCGGACAGGAGTTCACCATCAAGGCTAATCGCGGCGTCATCCTCGCTGCCGGAGGATTTGAACGCAACCAGGAAATGCGCAACAGTAACTTCGCTACTGAATCATCACCGCAGTGGAGCGGATCCCAGGTCAACAATACAGGCGATGCTATTCAATCTGCCCAACGAATTGGTGCCGAGTTGGAGTTCATGGACAGTGCCTGGTGGGCTCCCGCAATGAAACTCGGCGATGAAGACAGAGCACGACCCATGTTCGTTGAACGAGCGCTGCCAGGATGCCTTATCGTTAACCAGCAGGGTGAGCGATATATGAACGAGTCTGCCTCGTATCACGTTGCGGGTGGAGAGATGATGCGTCTAAATTCCGACACTTGCTCCACGATTCCATCCTGGTTTATCTTCGACGCCAGATATCGCGGCCAGTATCCGGTTGGTCCTCTTCTCCCCGGACCTCCAGAGACAGACGGCCTGGTAAAAGCCAGCATGAAAGACATCATGCACCGAAGCCAGAGCATCAGTAAGCTTGCGGACAAAATTGGCGTGGACGCGGCGGTTCTCGAACAAACCTTCAGCCGTTTCAATGAGTATGCAGTAAAAGGCGAGGACCCGGATTTTAACCGTGGCGTCAACGGCTACGACAGGTACTATGGAGACCCGAGAAGCGAACCGAACCCTTGCCTTGCCCCCCTGGTAAAAGCACCGTTTTATGCTATAAAAATATTCCCCGGGGATATCGGCACAAAAGGCGGCGTCCTGACCAATGAAAATGGACAGGCCATCGATACAAACGGCAACTTGATCAAGGGTCTGTACGCCATCGGCAATACATCCGCTTCGGTTATGGGACGCAGCTATCCAGGCGCAGGTTCCACCCTGGGTCCTGCTATGACCTTTGGCTATCTTGCAGCACACCACGCCGCGCAATCTTGATTGGAAGGACGACATCATGAACCATCCCCACTCGCTGGAAGGCAAGATCGCTATCGTTACCGGCGCTGCCAGAGGTATCGGCCTCGCCATCGCTAACGATTTTATTAAGGCAGGAGCGAAGCACGTAATTTGCGCAGATATTCTCAAGGAGGAACTGGCCAGTATCTCGGGGCAGGGCCTCTCAACGGTGGAGCTCAATGTCTGCGAAGAAAACGCGTGGCAAGTCCTGATGGAAAAGACTCTGTCTGAACACGGCGGAATCGACATCCTGGTAAATAACGCAGGCATTCTATCTTTCGGACTCATTGAAGATATCAAACCGAACGACTTTCGCAGACTAATGGATGTCAACGTCACCGGCACTTTTCTGGGTATGCAGGCAGTAATCCCTCATATGAAAGCCGCCGGGAAGGGCGTCATTATCAATACGTCGTCGGCATCAGGCATGATGCCAAGCAACTTCGTCAGCGCTTACGCTGCCAGTAAATTCGCCGTCAGGGGGCTCAGCAGAGCGGCCGCTTTGGAACTTGGACCTCACGGGGTGCGGGTCAATACTGTGCATCCCGGTGGTGTCAACACGCCGATGACCAATCCTGGGAAAGCACCACAGAAAGATGTCGACAAGGGATTCGGCTTTGTTCCTATGCAACGAGGTTGCCAACCCGAGGAGATCGCCAGAGGCGTAACCTATCTTGCTTCTGACGCCGCCAGCTACTGTAATGGCACTGAACTGGTCATCGACGGCGGAATGACAACCGGCGTTTACTTTCCCGGCCTTCCCGGATCGCCAATGTAACAAGGCGAGAGATAACGCATGAGCCAAAAATTCCAATACCTGACCAGTCCCGGCCGGATAGGCACGTTAGAGACCAGGAACCGCATGGTTGTATCCGCCATGGGTATCAATCTTGCCAACGAAGATGGTACCTGCGGTGATCGTATTGTTGCTTTCCACGAACGGCACGCCAAGGGAGGCGTCGGCCTCATCGTGATGGGAGTCACCAGTATCGCGTGGCCTTGCGGCGCCAGCATTCCCCGCTCTGTCGGCATCTCAGAAGACAAATTCATTCCCGGTCTGAAAACAATGACGACTGCGGTTCATCACTACGGCGCAAAGATCGCAGCACAGCTGCATCACGGAGGCCTGAGTGCCGCCCAGGACATGAAGGCCGGCAGGCCCATTTTGGTGCCCTCCTATCCTTCGCAGGGCGTCAGCGACCTGGCCGAAGGGATGTTGAAAAGCGAAATGGCAGCCTTTATGGACGCGAATATGCCAACCCCAAAGTTGCAGGTGATGAACCAGGATGATATTGACCAGATCGTCGCCCAATTCGGCACCGCCGCCGCACGAGCAAAAGAAGCCGGGTTCGATGGCATCGAGATTCATGGTGGGCATGGCTACATGATTTCCGGCTTTCTTTCCCCGGCATTGAATCAACGCGACGATCGCTATGGCGGGAGTCTTGAGAATCGCGCCCGACTGCTCACCGAGATAATCGGAAGTGTCCGCAGCACCGTCGGCGATGACTTTCCAATCTGGTGCAAACTGGACTCAATTGAGTACGGCAAAACCGACGGTATCACGTTGACCGATGCAATCGAGGCTGCACGTCTCAGCGAAAAGGCGGGCGTCGACGCAATAACTGTCTCTGCATACCATGACGCTAATCGAGGTGCACTGCATTCAGAGTCAAACATCCCACATGTACCCAATCGAATGGTCAGCAACGCGGCCGCAATCAAACATTCCCTGTCGATACCAGTAATAGCATCCGGGCGAATCGAGCCCGAGTCAGCAGAAAAACACATCGCATCAGGCCAGTATGATTTTTTTGGCATGGGTCGAAAGATACTCTCAGACCCTGATTTACCCAATAAACTGCAAGCCGGAACACCCGCTGACATTCGCCCCTGTATCTATTGTTACTGCTGCGTCAGTCAGATTTATGTATCGAAGCAGATCAAGTGCGCGGTGAACCCGGAGGCTGGCTTCGAGAAAGAACGTGAACTCATCACAAGCGACCGTCCGCGCCATGTGGCAGTCGTTGGCGCCGGACCTGCCGGTATGGAAGTTGCTCGAAGACTATCGTTGCGCGGCTTCAAAGTGAGCCTGATCGAAAGCGGCAAAAGACTTGGTGGCTCCTTGCCTTTTGCAAGCATCGCCTATAAACCGAACGAAAAACTGCTCAAATGGTTGCGCCGCCAGGTCGAACAATCGACAGTAGAGATACACATAAACACCGAAGCCACGGTGGATACACTACGGCGAATGAACTTCGACGAGATCATCATCGCCACAGGCGCACAAAGAGGCATGCCTGAAGGGATTCCAGGATCTGATCGGGACTTTGTGTTCTCAGGAGAAGAGATGCGGGCTCTCGTGCTGTCTGAGTCACACCCCGGACTGAAGCGAAAGACCAATACGTTCACACGGCTGATGGTCAAGGCAGGCGCCCTGACCGGAGCGACATCCATCCCTGAACTGGTCAGACAGGTGTCGAAATTGTGGCTGCCACTCGGTAAAAAAGTCACCATTATCGGTAGTGAACTGGTGGGGCTGGAGCTTGCCGAATTCCTGGCGGAACGCGGTCGCACTGTAACCGTGATAGACGAATCAAGCGATGTTGGCAAGGGGTTGTATCTGGTCCGTCGCATGAGACTGCTGGAAGAACTCAATCTCCTGGGCGTTACCCTAATCAGAAAAGCAAACAACATCGTCATAGAAAACCACAAGGTCAGCTACACTAATAGCCGAGGCCAGGTTCGGAGTCTTAAAACCGATAACGTCATCGTAGCCAAGGGTGCTTCCGGCAACACATCGCTGGCAGAGGCATTTAAAGAAGCAGGGTTTACTACTCATACTATCGGCGACTGCGACGGAGTCTCTTATATAGAAGGCGCAATGGAATCAGCGGCAGAACTGGCAGCCTCATTGTAGTTGTTCGGCAACAGATTTCGCCCACTTGTAATCTGGCTTGCCAACAACATTACGCTGAACATTCTCAACTCGAATGAACAACTTCGGAACCTTGTACCCCGCAAGAGAAGCACGGCAGAAATTCCGCAGATCGTTCTCACTGACCTCATCCGTATTCGCGCAATAAACAGCAACGACCTGCTGCCCCCACTTCTTATGGGGCATGCCAACAACAAGCACATCGTCAACCGCGTCATACCCTTTAAGCGTTGACTCAACTTCTTCCGGGAAAATCTTTTCGCCGCCGCTATTGATACACATTGAGCCCCGCCCAAGTACTGTAATGGAGCTGTCTTCCTCAAGACGTGCGGCATCACCACCGAGTGCATATTGAACGCCATCAATGGTCAAAAAAGATTCACGGGTTTTCTTCTCATCACCAAAATAGCCAACGGGCAACATCCCCGAACGCGCCAGAACTCCCTCTTCACCTCGCTCAGCAAGACGCCGACCATCAACGATCACGGAAAGGTCGTCTCGTGGCGCATAACGCATGATTCCTTCGTCGGTAGGTACATCGCTGGCACCCACAGTACCCGTTTCAGTTGCTCCGAGAGAGCTCATGACGAAAAGATTCGGTAGCAGAGCTGTAAACCGCTGCTGCAACGTTTCTGAAAAAACAGCACCTCCGGACCCAATACTAAAGAGATGATCAAGAGCCCAATTATCCGCCGCTGGCTTAGATCGGTTTTGTTCGAGTGTTTCAATCAAAGGCAATGCCATGGCATCACCGACTATCGAAACGATGTTGACCTGATGATCCCGTATTAATTGCCAGGCGTGATTCGCATCAAAATTAGTTCTGTTCGAAAGAATCACCTTGTGCCCTGCAAACAGCGCAATCAGGGACGTCCAAAGCGCTGCACCGTGCATGAGCGGCGCAAGGGGCATTGTCGTCAGCGCCGTGCCGTCGTTCACTCTTCCGATGAGCTCTTCAGGATTAGTAACAGCACCATCGGCATGAAAGAATCCCCCACCGCCCAGCGCCGAGAAAAATAAGTGCTTGTGAGGCCAAATCACCCCCTTGGGGTAACCGGTTGTCCCGCCGGTGTAGATGATGATCTGATCGTGATCGTGACGAACTGCATCGATATCCGGGAGCACCGACTCAAGGATCTCTGTCAGGTTTTCACCAAGGCGAGCACCGCCGACTTCCAGCAGAACCTCTGGACTGGACCCTTGTTTGCACGCTTCCTTAACGTCGTCTGAAAATTCACTATCGAACAACAAAGCTTTGACCTGTGAATCTTCATAAAGATAGCTTAGCTCAGCCGAAGAATATCGATAATTCACATTGAAAGGCACAGCGCCAATTCGGCAAGCTCCGAAAAAGGCTGCAAGATACTCTGGTGAATTTGTCAGTTGCAGGCCAACGTTATCATTCGCCCCCACACCTTTGGCCACCAGCACACGGGCAATCCGATCGGCAAACTGGCTTAACTCCGTATAAGTCAGTTCAACTGCACCATGAACCAGCGCTGTTCTGTCTGGAACGGTGTCAGCAACAATCTGCAGGAGATCTGAAAAATTGTAAGTTGACATTGTCAATCCTCTCTCGACATGTGATCTGCGACTCTTAACCCTGAAAACACACAGTCAGCGATGGACAGACCACTCATATAAAGCCATGACGGAATGCCTACCGCTGTCCGACCGGCAGCATAAAGCCCCTCGATATCATTGCCATCGTCATCTTTGACCTGACCTGTTTCTTCGTTCACGATCAGACCGCCCATTGTCAGAACGGTACAGGGTAGCAACCTGGCACCCAGTGAAACATCGATTAAGTGTAACGGCAGTTTTAATTCGTGCAGGTCACTTGCAGGTTTCCCGAATGGGTCAGCCTCACCGCTTTGGACAGCTGCAGATTGCGCTCTAAGCGTGTTACGGAAGACTATTTCATCAAACCCATAGTGGCCGCAGACTGCTTCAATAGATCGAAATTTCTTTTTCGCAAAAAGCATATTCAGAGCACCAAGTTGCCACTGGAAGGGCAATACTTTTGTTGGCCAGATCTGCCGCCAGGCTTGCCGTACCAAATCATCATCCAAAATCATCCATGCACTGCCACCCGCCTCGCGCACAATCGCTTCACCAATGGTCGCCCCGTAGGTTGATTCGTTAACGAATCGCGCTCCGGTCCCGTCTACTACAATTCCGCGAGACCAGGCTTTAGGCGGGTTGATAAAACGCCAGGCTGTCGCCCTGTCCATATGCGCGGTCTTACCACCAACGGATTCACCCAGGCGTATGCCTGCGCCATTATCAGTGGCGGTTCCAAGGGGCATCCCCGGCCGAAATTCGGGACAATGATGACGGACCATCTGACGATTGAAAATGAAACCACCGGCACTCAGGCAAACGCCTTTTTTCGCGCCGAAACTAACCCAGATGCGCTCTTGCCTTTCTAGCTGTTCCGCCCTTGCGAGTAGTCGTTCCGCCCAGCCATGAACGACTTTCGCACCCGGAAGAAAGAAGGGGTAGACAGCTTTAAGCGCGTTAGCGCGTGACTTGTACTTCCTATGCTCATGATAAGCATCACTGTCCGGCGGAAACTGCAAAGCTCTGACACCAATGACTTTGCCGCTTTCATCGCAGACAAGCTGCCTTGCTTCCGCGTTTGTACGAATTTCGACACCCGTCTCATCACATCGCTGCCTGAGTGGATCGTAAATCGAACCACCGAGGTTGACCGCACTACGCCCGCGCTTTATCACCCCACGATGGCCCCGCGCAGCCGGGGTTGCGTCATTCATGTAATCGGGCAGTAGGGAATTATCAGAATGATAGAGAAAGTAATCGACATTGGGATAGGAGGTCTTCTCTTTCCAAACCGGCCCACTAAACCGAACTCCCTGCATCATCAACCATTCCAGATTATCAGCGCTCTGCTCGCAAAATCGTTGCAGGGTTTCATCTTTAACGATCCCCTGCGTTTCCAGCTTCAAGTAGTTGAACATGTTCTCCGGTGAATCTTCTTCTCCGTTGGCATGCTGGACGCTGGTCCCGCCCCCGGCATAGAAAACCCCACCACTGGCGCGGGTAGCGCCACCACCCTCGGCAGAGTCGAGCGCAATGACAGTCAACCCGTTCAGTCGGGCTTTTAACGCCGCCGTAACACCTGCGCCGCCTAGTCCAACGACGACAACATCTGCCTGTTCATCCCATTGCCGGATACCACCCGCCGATCTAATGGGTGCTTCGACTGCGGAATACCAGTGAGGGTCTTCGGGGTTCATTCGCTTCTGCAATTTACATTATGCGTATTATTTTCCTATTATTTCGCGTTTTATGGAAGTTTAAAAGTATTCATATTGTCATATACACGTATTTTGGTTAACTTACCGACTTGGTACACAGTCAGGAGTAACAGCATGCCAATCCCAAAAGTTGCACTGGTCACGGGCGCGACTCGTGGTGCAGGTAAAGGTATTGCCCTCGGTCTCGCCGCGAAAGGAATGACTGTTTACGTTACCGGCCGCTCGGGGCAGACCGCTACAGCAACCCTTAAGGGCGAAACGTTATCTGGAACTCTTGATGAAACTGTTGCTGCGATCAATGAAGCCGGTGGCATCGGCATTGGTATTACCTGCGATCATGGGGATGACGAGCAGACCCGACAAGTTTTTGAACAAATAGGGCAGGAACAACACAGGCTGGATGTTCTGGTCAACAACGCTGCATACATTCACGACAGCTTGATTGATCCCGGCGGTTTCTGGGAAAAGCCACTCGACCTTGTTCGCATTCTCGATATTGGGTTGCGTTCTGCTTATGTCGCCAGCTATTACGCGGCACCGCTGATGATCATGAATCGATACGGTCTGATCACCTTCACTTCTTCCTTTGGTTCGGCCTGCTATATGCACGGCCCAGCTTACGGCGCTCAGAAGGTAGGTTACGATAAGCTGGCCGCTGATATGGCTATCGATTTTGAAAATGAAAATGTCGCTGCAGTTTCGCTCTGGCTTGGACCGCAGCGTACAGAAAGGACAGAAATCGTTTTGCGACACCGCGGCGAACAGTACGATGACTTTATGACAACCGCAGAAACACCGGAATTCAATGGGCATATCATTCACGCTCTGGCAGCCGACGAGGCGTTAATGGAAAAGTCAGGCCAGACTCTGGTAACCGCAGAACTCGCAACCAAATACGGCATTACAGATACCGGAGGGAAACAACCACCGTCTTATCGCGATCAACTCGGCGAACCTCGAATTCCACACCCTGCTCGGGTTATTTAATCGAGTAATCAGCGAGGGCCGCCTGTCAGTACTTTCCTGCAGCGGAAACGGCTTTCGGCGCAGGCGGCAGCCACTTAACCGTATAGAAGCCATTGACCTTTTCCTGACGTTCCTGGGCTTCGCTTCGTGGGTTGTAAAATTGACCGTACCATTCACGGGTCTTGTGAAATGCACCATCACTCTTGATCTGAAGAATCTGGATAACCGGTTTTTTGTTCCCCCAGACCTCAAAATCCTGCGCAAAAGCTAGGCGACTGGACTCCTGGAATTCTCTGCAAGATGCTACGTCTTCTTCCGTTGGCTCAACATTGTCAACTTTCACCAATAATCCATGCCAGGCTTTCAGCGTTCCGTCTTCAACAGGCGTATGTGTAATGTACATGATGGCATTATAAAGTCCTGTCACTCTTGAGAGCAGGATACCGGGTCCCGCGTACCAGGTATCGGTCTCCAGTATGTCAGCGCCCTGAGACAGGGTCTTATGTCCACCACCCTGCCTCTGAATAGCAACGTGATCGCGGAACTCATTTTCAAAGTACTCAAGTGTCGAGCCATGAATCGGCCCCAGATGACCGCAGTCGCAAATATTGTCTATGACCTCCTGTGGGTGTGAAGGCAACTCTCCCAGATGGTCGATCTTCCAGCGCACCCAATGCGGTTCATCCCACTCGGGCAGATCAGGCAAGTCGTAATCGGGCTTACCGCCCTCGGGGTCATACCAGACGTAAATACAACCGTATCGTTCCACAACTGGCCAGGTTTTGATACGCGCGGATGCAGGAATCGGTCCGTCATGATACGGGATGTCATCGCACTGGCCTTCGGCATTGAAGCGCCAGCCATGATAAGGACAACGAATCGAATCGCCTTCAATCTGACCATCGAGCACGACATAAGACGTCGTGTTTTTCGCGATATGGGTCCCCATATGCGGGCAATAGGCATCCATCAGAATGAGGTTACCAGTCTCCCCACGATACAGCGCAAAGTCCTGGCCAAAATATCGCAATGCAATCGGTGTATCCCCAACTTCATCTGCGGCTGCAATCATGAACCAGCCACGAGGATACTGAAAAACCCCAAGGCCATATTCTTCTGTCGTTGCCATAACTACCTCACTGTATTTTTCGTTCGTAAAATGCCAGACCACCCAGAATATCCTGCCCCAAACCTGCCCCAAGCCGGCCCTGCATATACCAGAGCTGAATATACTAAAAATCTAAATTTGGTGATACGGCAACACCGCCAGTCTCACGTTATAGTTATTTTATGTCAATATTTTCACGAATTTAGTTAACAGGAAGCTCTAAATTTTCCTATTTGCACATTTTTAGTCGAAAATATATTGAGTTAATCCATTTGATTCATCCCTTTTGCTGCCAATAAGGTGTTTTAGAAAACACTACTAAGTAACAAGGCAATAATTGTAAAGCGGCTCATAAATAATTCATGCATTGGAATCAGGGGATTGTTTTTTATGGTGATATTGGTACCTCCTCGAATGCATTTCCCGTGCCCTCGCATACCTAGACACTGTTTCATCTCATCCCCCTAGTATTTCGAATCCTTCATCTAGCTTACTTTCAGAAGCGGTCAACAGGTATCACCCTTGCGGTGCTTCACTGCCGCAATCCTGAATCCTCCTGTATAACACTTGTCAGACATCAGCGCCTACTTTGAACTTCATTGTAACGCTCCAAGGTGTCTACTAAAGTGGGGGCGGTTTAATCACCATCATTTTTGAGGTTTAACATGTCTGATTTTTTCACTGCAACACAACGCAAGTTACAGAACGAGTTCGCGTCGACCGATTTGGCCGACAGAATCCTCGAAGCCGCAGTAGACAATGCGCTGTCAGACCAACAGGCGGAATTCATCCACACCCGCAACATGTTTTACCTCGCCACCATTGATGAGGCAGGTTTCCCATCATGTTCCTATAAGGGAGGTAACACCGGCTTTGTCCGCGTGCTTAATACCAACACCATAATTTTCCCCGACTACAATGGTAATGGCATGTTTATGTCCATGGGCAACATCGAGGCACAAGCCAAAGTGGGTTTGTTGTTTGTTGATTATGAACGCCCTCAACGCCTGCGATTGCGCGGCGAAGCCCGCTGCTTACGTGACGGTCCCATGCTCGATAGCTATCCCGGTGCTAACCTGGTCGTGGAGATTACTGTCGAACATGTCTGGGTCAACTGCCCGCGCTATGTGCATCGCATGCAACCGCTTGAAACATCGCCCTATCTGCCTAAAAAAGACGGCACCGCCACCCTGGCACTGTGGAAGCGCATAGATCTTATGCAAGACGTACTAAGTGAAGCTGAACGCGAACAGGCTCAGGTCATGGGGATTCTGACCATTGATGAGTATGGGGCGTATGTTGCGCAAGGCAGGCTTGTGTAAAACCGGTCTTTACCAGTACCCCATTTACCGCCCAGAGGCCTATATCTGCAATGACTTGTGTTATGAGCCTGTCGGCGATGTATACCGAGCCGCAGTCTTAAGCGTGAAGCACAACGCAATATCGAATTCATGTGGCTCATCGAAACCGAAAACGCATAATGTTCCAAATCCTCTGTAACCCATGAAGCCACTTGCAGATAAAGCCAGTGATGGCACCGGCTGGCACCATCGTTTTATTCATTATTCCGCGAGCTTCGCCTTGCGCGCAGACAACTGCTGAATATGTTCGTCATGATCTGCTCGGGTGATTCGGTATTTCGAGACAATCACCAAACCCAATACGTATAAACCACAATAAATTGGCAGAAATAAGGTCGCTAAATCCATTCGAATTTCATTGGTGACATCACCCAAAGAAGTAATACCGTCCAATCCAACCAGGGACACAATCGATCCAGCGCCAATGATGCCACCTGCTGAAACTGCCTTGGCCGCAAAACCGCGGGCAGCATAAAACAAACCCTCCGAACGGCGCTGGGTTTTCAATTCGCTGTCTTCCACCACATCCGCCATCATCGAGTCGAGGAGCACGCCGCCGATGATGCCGCAGATGACTTCCATCACTATAAAGCAGCTATAAATATACAGTGAGGTCCAACTACCGAGTTCTGGCCAGTAGCCAGTTAGCAATAAAATATAAGGTATTGGGTAGAGCGAAATATTCACGAGGATCGCGAAAATAGCGGCTCGTTTCTTGCCAAATATTCGGCCTAAGTAGGGCGCGGCCCAATAAGCGATCACCGGCGAAATTAAAACACCCATTGCGGTTACGCTGATTTGCTTACCTGAAAACCCAAAAAAATAAGTTGTATTGTAAAGATAGAGCGCTGTTCCCAAGCCGCCCGCGATGCCAACCGTCAGTCCAAAGAAAAATAGAGCCGCAAAGTTTTTGTTCTTAACAGACTGAAAGATCTGTTTGATTTCACGTTTAATGGCTAAAACTCGGAAGGGTTCACTGGGCCTGGGTAGTGCTGCCGCAACCTTCTGGGTCCCGAGCGATGAGATCAAAATCGCAGCTGCAATTACAAGCGCACCCGCGATGCCATAAATACTGTAACCCGTCTGAGATGCGACACCATAAGCACCCACCCAGAACATGAAGTTAATCATGTGTATGCCATTACCGCCTGTCCAACCAAAGAAATGACGTAACGCGAGCCACTTGTTTCGTCGATCGTAGTCGGTTTCAAGGTCAGGCAAGAGCGCGGTGGAAGGGACTTCAAAGAGCGTGGTGCCGGTTCGGATCAACAGCGCAAGCGCTAAGACATAGAAAAAAGTATTGTCTTCATTGAGTTCAATCACCGGATTGAACAACGCGTAAAAGGTTAGCGGCAAAACAAAGAAAGAGGCGTACATAAACGGGTGACGACGACCCAGGACACTGCTTGTTTTATCAGACCAATGCCCAAGCAGAAGATCCGACACCGCATCCCAGATCATCGCGATCGCCAAGGCGAGCGAGGCAAGGTATCCCGGCAAGCCTAAAACCTGATTGGCGTATATCAGTAGTAGGTAACTGAAGGCATTGTTCTTAATACCATAAGCAATAGACGCGGAACCATAAAACCAAAACGTCGGGTTTTTCTCTAAGACCGGTGATGACATAGCTACCTCTTGTTATACAACTTGCCGATTCCCGTGAACGGATCTATGCCGAACTGCGCCTTCAGCGGAGTCTGCACGTAGCGATTTCGATACCAGTGCAGGCTGACATCAGTCTGCGGGTTGGGGCCGTTTCGCAGGAACCGTCCGTTCAAGTCCGCAGGATCTCGCCGGTCACGACGAACTCGGTTCGGGTGAACTCTTCGAAGACTGGTGGGAAATTGTCGGCGAGCCAGAACGGCTTCTCCTGATCGACATCCATCTGATCGGTCATGCTTTCGGTCCTCCGGAGCGGTGAAGTGCTGACCTCCGAAGGGTCGCCTCGACAATTATTGAGTACCACTATATATAGTGGTGCTCAATATACCAAGAGGACGCTCGCTCGTCTGATTCAATTTCCTGCAATGTCCGCGGTTCAACTAAATAATCCTGGCTTAAGGGACCTAATTGTTGACGATCTTGGGATGTGCCGCCACACGCGGGCTTGCCAGCTAGCGGGTTCAGGCAGCTCTCTGAATGGCTAAATACGCAGAATGTCACCACTCGCATCCCACGGTGCTCGCTTAACGCGTTTGCTGAAAGTGACTCTCAAGAGCCTGGATTCTTCATGGATGCCCGAACCATTTCTTCCTGAGCCGTCCAGGCTTCTGGAGATCGACACCAATGCTGTGCAACGGTGTCATACCAAGGCCAGTTTTCCATGTTGTCACTTTTGATAACGATACTGCGGTCCAGGCTCTGAACATTAAGCCAGTGCCTGAGTTGCCAATCACACCGTGGTGCATGCGCAGGATGCGCAACCACCTGAATCCCGTCCAACGAAGACCCAGGGAATTTCTGTAGAGCCGCCTGAATGACACCCTG
>Ga0302123_10001135_pt1 | contig 19155 bp, 24 predicted proteins | sample CB21_321_MG_FD_203109 | JGI IMG/M metagenome (GOLD analysis project Ga0302123, IMG submission 203109) | Marine microbial communities from Western Arctic Ocean, Canada - CB21_32.1 | ecosystem: Environmental > Aquatic > Marine > Oceanic | place: Canada: Western Arctic Ocean | collected 2017-09-28 | reverse complement strand
TGTAATTGCACTTAGGGCAGGTTAGCAGGTCACATTTGGGTATTTCGTAGTGCTTCTTTTCACTCGCCATCGGTCGTATCCTTTTTCTCGTGGTGGTACTGGCGGAAGATTTCAAGGTCTCCATTCACTCATCACTTCGCCTTTTTTCGTCTTATTCGTTCCATGCTCTCATCGAACTCTTCTGATCTATTCGCGTCCAAACACTGGCTCCCCAGTCCTTCATTTACCAGTGCTTCGTAAGTCTTTCTCTGCGGACTCGGAGGAACCGGCATCGAGATTGCGTTATGCACGAGCATGACAACAAAGCAGACCCATGCGATGGCAGAAATGATTCCGCCGATGTACGCGACCCATTCAAGAAATTGCAGCATCGGGTTTTCCTTTCCTCGGTGGACGTCGTTCGTGGCCTTGCCAGTTTGGCGACAAGACGTTACTGGCCTCTTCTCTCACGACTTTGAATAGGTCACATTGCCGGTCGATGTCGGACGCGGTACAGAAGTGGGGACAAACATCATGTTCAATGTCCATGCAGCCGTCCCACTTGACGGTGATTTGCATCTCCCTCTCGGCTTTGTAGATATCATCTTCGCCACCCTCGAAGGTTGCCCGCCCGTCTTCCGTACCGGTCCCGATGACTTCGTAGACATCGAAGAACGCGACGTACTCTGTACTGTTAGGCAGAAGAATGGTGGCGTATTCGAGTTCTTGATGCCAAGTGATGTCGGGGTCAGTCACTTTGCAATCCTCATATCCTGTTGATTGTTTTCAAACTGTGCCTAACGATTCTCATTTCAGTGCAGGTGAGTTCGCCATCAATCAGCACGCGATACTTCCCGAGTACCTTGAGTTCAATGTCCGTCATCCCAGCCGGCACTACAGGTGACTTGTCGCTTCCTTCCTCAACTCTCATGGCCCTGGCCGGCGCGTGCTTTCTTTTCCTGCATCCCGTAACACAGAAGTAGTAACGCGGGATGGTCGGCGGCACGCAGAGATTGATCCATCGGTCTTCGTCATACAGGTTCATCACCCATCCGCATTCGCACGGGATGGATGGTGGAATATCGTCGTTCGTCACTGCGGTCCCCTTCATTTCACAATCCAACGAGTAAATGCAATGTCTGCCCAAACCATCAACGCAAGCCACACCGCGAGTGCGACGAACATCCACCACGGAAACCTCTCATCTGTTTTCATCCGAAATCCTCCCCATCTTCAAACAAATCAACTTCCAATCCCACGACACCAAACCCTCTCCACTTCGCAGTCCCCATTTCGAGGTCGAGGGAGTAATTTGAAGTGAGGCAATTTTCTCCGTCGTCGGACGGGAAGACGCAGACTGCGGACCCCATGTTGGGGTCAAGGAATGGTAATTCGACTGGCGGCACCATCAGGCCGAGTGTCTGCGGGTGAGACTCAAGATTCCTACCTGCGTATGGTCCGTCGATGACTCTAAATTCGGCTGGTGATTTCATGGTCTCAGTTTCACTTTATTCAGGGACGCGATGATCGGTTTCATTTCGTTTGCTGTTGGTTGGAAATTGACCGAGATCCATTCGGCGTATGGTCCGTCGTCGGACGGGAAGACGCAGACTGCGGACCCCATGTATGTCATGTCCTTGACCGGCAGTGGGACCACATCCACAGGCATCTTGCCGGCGACCAATCCCACCGCAGTCGTTCCGATAAATTCACGTCGATTCATGCGATCGGCTCCGTTTCGTTTACATGCTTGATCGTCTCCACAAGTTCATCGCCTTCGAGTTTGAACCTGCGAACGGACTTGTAAAACCTCGTCGTCTTATGACGATTCCATCTCGCGCCTCGCAAGAGGAGTCCTTCCCGGTTCATTCTGTCCGAAGCCTCAGTCCAAGTAGCGCCGATCTTTTCGCCTCTCATTTCCTCAATGTAGTCGGCATAGAATTGCTCCTCTTCGCACCGCTCGAACCTCCTCCTATTGTCGGCTCCTTTGCTTTCGATTTCCCTGTACCCGTACCGGCACGACCGGCTCACAATCCGACCCTGCTTTTGGATTCGATTCAGTGCGTGGGCGGTGGTGGAACCAGTTTTCGCGGCCTCGTATTCTGCACGGGCAAGAAGCATCGTGAGAACGTAGTACCCCTCATCCGTGTTCGATGTGAGGGACACTCCTGATTCGTTGGCTAAATGCAGCGTGATTCCCCTCCTGTGAAACTCCTTGATGGTCAGGAGTCCGTCAGCCGTGCTGCGAAACATGCGATCCAGTTTGAGGACCACGATGTGCCTGTAGCCGAGCGTCATGATCTTCCTGCCTTCGGGGCGGTCAAGAAGCTGATTCTTTCTGGCGGAAACCCCAGGATCACGCAGGATCACTGACGGGTTCATTTGGTAAGACTGGCAGTAAGCCTGGCACCCCTCAATCTGAGTGTCGATTGACTCGCACCTGTCCTTCTTATGCTCCGGTTTCGGTGAAACCCGAGCATAGATGATCGCTTCTTCCATTCCCATTCCCCTCTGTGTGGTCGTCGGCCCCGGCTCGTTCGTGATAGTGGGCGCATAGCTGCACCAAGAATTATCACCGGGGCCGACGTTGAAACTAACACGAACACAAGCATTCTACTGAAAACTTTTAGAAATTCCAACAAATCACAACGCATTTCCCGTTTTTTTCTTGATTAGTAATATAGGGGTTTTGTTTAACCGGGGAATTGTGCATTGGACTGGAAGTCGACAAACCTACAAAGCCAGTGCCCGCTGGGTCCGACCGACTGGTATTACCAGAACCTGGTCCCGAAGGATCTGGCGGGAAACCTGCGATTTCGCCGCAAGATACTCAAACTTGGGTACGAAAATCCCGAGTTCGCCCGTGAAATCTGGATTATCTGCGCACGGGACATCCTTTTCTCGACCGCGGTGTTCGGTTGGACCCTCAACCCGAAAGAGCATCCAGATCACCCGCTGCGGCCATTTATCCCTTACGGCTACCAAGAGCGGGAGATTCCCCGGCTACAGAGCCTGATCGGCATCGATGACGTGGCAGTCCCCAAGAGCCGGGACATGGGGGCGTCGTGGATGTGCCTGATCGTTTTGGAGCATCGATGGCGGTTCCACTCGAATCAGCTATTCCTGCTAACATCCGAAAAAGAGGAATTAGTCGACGGAAAGAGTGAAAAAGCACTGTTCAAAAAGCTAGATTTCTGGTGGAAACACACACCGATCTGGATGCTTCCGAACATGGAACGCCGGCAGAAACATTGCAAAAACCTCGACAATAACAGTGCATTCGACGGTGAAGCGACTGTCGACAATATGGCGACGGGTGACAGGCGAACAGCCATCCTGATGGATGAAACTTCAAAGATGCCTGGTGCGGCCAAGATTTTCACCTCGACTCGCGACGTGACCCGCTGCCGGATCTTCAATTCAACGCCAAATGGCAGGTTTGGCGTTGGTGGACCCTTCTATCTGAAGGTCCGAAACAAGGACGTTGAGAAGGTGTTCCTGCACTGGTCTGAGCATCCAGACAAGCGGATCGGTCTCTACAAGGACATTGGCGGCGAGAAGGTGCCACTACCGGAAGATTACGACTGGAAGGACGATTACGACTTCACCCAACTGAAATTCGTGCGGGGAAACCCAAGATCGACTTGGTACGACAAGCAGTGCGATCGAGTAAACAGCCCGGTCGAGATTGCCCAGGAACTCGACATCGACTTCCACGGCTCGGCAGAGAGGTTCGCCGATGAGACGGTGATCGCTCGGGTCATGGCCGACGACATCCTTGACCCGTTCGTCGTTGGTCGATTGGGAGTTGATGCTATGGACTTCGAGGCCACTTGGTCGACCGTGTCGAATGGTCAATTCAAGCTGTGGTGCCCATTTGACGGGGTCCGGCCGGCCCATTCGGAATTCTCTATTGGGGCAGACATTGCGGCTGGAACAGGCGGCGCATACGCCAGTAACTCGGCACTCGTCATTTTCGACAGGATCACCCACGAGCAGGTTGGGCAGTTCACCACCCGATCCATGTCGCCGGAAGAGTTCGCGAGATTCACGATCGGCGTCTGCAAATGGTTCCACGAGGCGTTTCTGGTCCCCGAATGTAATGGGCCGGGCCTTCAATTCATGAAAGTCCTCGCACAAGAGGGCTACCACAATATGTACCGGCAGGGCCGAGATCAGCTTGGAAGTGAGAAAAAGACCAAGAAATACGGCTATCAGAACCAAGACAGCGGAACGGTGATCCTCGGCTCGCTGCAGGACTCGATGCGAATGATGCAGGTTGTCATCCGATCGGAAACGATCCTGACTGAGATGTTGGAATATGAGATGGGATCGAACGGGAGAATCTTCCACGCCGGGGCCAAAAACTCCGAAAGCAACGCAGATAAGGGCATGACACACGGAGACGTCGCGATCGCCGCCGCCTGCGGATGGCTGGGCGTGAAGGACTCAGAAGTCATCAAGGTGAAGGGTGAAAAGGAGCCACCCAAGCGGGAAACCGTTGGGCATCGCTTCGCCGCACGAGACAAACTCAATGCCGCGAAGACTGGAGGCGATTATCGCTGGTAACCAAAAAGAAGAGTCGAAACATGCGTTCTTCCTGAGATTGCGAGCCGATGGCCGATGGCTCGAATTCAAGGAAGTCAGGCTTCGTATCCAGGCAGAACTGAAATGCTCAGAGGACGAGGCGTTCGCGGTGGCATCGAGCTATTTCCCAGCCGGAAAGCCCACCCGCAAGCATCCCTACCCAGACATCAAAGAGAAAGTCGAGAAGGAAGTGGCCGAGAACCCCCCTCAACTTAACAGCGGATTCACAGACATACAGGTCGACGCCTTGGCCAGAAACAAGGGGGATTCCGACTGGGACTCCGACCTTGAGTGGGCGTTTGAAAACATCGGCAACATGCTGGTGAAGATCAAGGACGCACCGTCGAGTTCTGCTTGGTATTTCTTGGATTACGGCCGAGACAAGGCACCAGTGAAGTTTATGGACATCTGCGCAAAGCATTACGCGGAGAAGAAAAAGAAATCAAACGACAAGCAGGCGTTTGAGGACGACCACAGAAGGCAATTTGCGATCCTCGATGAACTCGAAAAGCAGTTAATTTCAGAAAACTTGTAAAATTTACAACGCAAACTCCAACTTTTTCTTGATTAGTTATGTAGGGGTTTCGTAAATTCGAGAATCGCCCCCCCCCGAAGAAACCACATGAATCCACTCAAAAAATCCGACCGTTCAAAACTTGCGAGGGCGATCCGAACGTCCCGGAAGACGCTACGGCCATTCTGTGAGAATCGAAAGAAACTCATCGAAGAGTACGTGGGTTCGCACTGGGGCGACTCGGATGGCGATGGCGACAGCAAGGTGCGTGAAGTTCTCGTCAATATGTTAAATTTGACTGCGAATACTTACACGTTTTCGCTCGCTGCCGAGCGCCCCCGTGTCCTCATCACAACAGCACAAGACAGCCTTTACCGATTCTCAAAGACGTTCCAGACGGCAGTCAACAACCACATCGCGGAGATTCACATCGAAGAATCGCTGCGAATGATTGTTCTCGATGCGTTCTTTTCGGTCGGCATTGCCAAAGTGTTCCTCGCACCGAGTAAGCCGATCGAGATGCCAAACCCCGACATGCCCACCGAACCGTGGGAAGGCGCACCGCAGGGCGTATGGGACCAGTACAGAGAAGCCCAAGCTGGCGGGATCGAGCCAAACATCTGGGTGGACCCCGGCCGGCCGATGTTGGCGCGAGTCTCACTGGACGACTTCATCTTCGATACCCGTGCAACGTCATGGGAGAAGATCGAGTTTGCAGTCCATGAATATCGGGTTCCGCTTGAAGATGTGAAGGGGGACATGCGGTTCGATGATTTCAAGGAAAACGTAGAAAAACTGAAATCCAGCAGCAAATGGGACAGCGACCAGCGACACGAGGGTGCCGATCCAGTCAGCGAAATGACACAGGCGAACGTAGATCACGACGAAACCAGCCCGATGGTCAACCTGATGGATGTGTGGCTGCCCCGTGAGGGCAAGTGGTGCGTATTCTCGGATGCCGGTGAGGATGGGCTGCTTCCATTGCTCATTGAAAAGTGGGACGGACCCGAGGGTGGGCCATTCCATCTGTTGTCATTCTCGGATGTTCCAGACAACATCATGCCGAGTTCACCCGCGCAGAACCTCAAGGGGCTGCACGACCTGATGAACTCGATCATGCGGAAGCAATCCCGCAACTCACGCGATTCAAAGACAGTCACGGCCTACCGCGGGGACGGGCAGGACGCACAGCAGATCCAGTCGGCTGGCAATAATGAGATGATAAAGGTGAGCGACATCGACTCCGTCAAGGAGATTCACTTTGCCGGCGTTGACCAAACCGACCTCGCGTTCTTCTCGAACATCGACGGCACATTTTCCCGGATGGCCGGTAATCTCGATGCGATGGCCGGCCTTGGACCGCAGTCGGACACCCTTGGGCAAGATAAGCTGATCCACGGTGCCGTGTCGAAGCGTGAAGCTAAGATGCAGTACCATGTGGTCGCTTTCACGGCCAATATCATGAGTGATATTGGCTGGATGCTGTGGGTGGATGCAGTCAAGGAGATTCCTGGCCAGCGGCACGAAAGCGGAATCGATCTCCCCATCGATGCTTCGTGGACGCCAGGGGAACGCGAGGGCGACTACCTACAGTACAACTTCAAGGTCGAGCCGTACTCGATGGCGTATAAGTCGCCAACCGAGCGGATGCAGAGTTTGACCGCGTTCTTGCGGGATCTCGCACTCCCGTTACGAGAAGAGATTCGGGCACAGGGCGGATCGATCGACTTCAAGGCGATCGTCGAAGACTACGCAGACATGGCCGATATGCCGCGGATCAAGCGGTGGATCACATTCGACGACGGTTACGAGCCAACCACACCGGAAGGCAACGCGCCGGGTATGCCGGCCAATACCAGCCGCGAATACGTCAGAAAGAGTGTATCGACGGGCGGGACGCCGGATGCGCAGCGAGTCCAGAATCAGCAGTCGCTCTTGGCGAGCGCCGGTCAGCAGCAGGGCCAAGAGCAGCAGCAGGGGGGCATGCAATGAAAACAACGACAGTCTACGCAGTGACGGGTGCCGTGATCGGAAAACTTACGACATCCCGCGCCTACGAGAAGAATTGCATAAAATGCGGCAAGCGGTTCCCAATTGAATCGTGCCCCGAGGGGACGCGGAAGAACTACAGCTTTTGCCGCAACTGCACAATGAATCGACGCCCAAAATGAAATACATCGTCCACGGAAAAGAGATCAGCCAAGAAGAGTTTCTGCGTGGAGCAGATGGGATCAAGAACATTATTGCCGACCGGAAGACGCCGGGCGGCCATGAGACTTATTGGGGAACGGGACACGAGTCGCTGTCGTCCGGCGTCATGCCGCACCAGGCATCAGAGCATGCCGCATGGTGCCGCGACAAGGGGCTTGTCGGCGTAGAGATCAGACGGGACGGAGCCGCAGAATTTAATAGCCCTGGTAGCAAGACCAAATACTTGAACGCGCGAGGTTTGGTGGATGTCACCAGCGAACGCAGCGGTCAGTACCGGAAAGTTGGCGGGGAGTTCGTCGAACAAGGGGGGAAACGGTAGATGTTTTTGAAACCGATCAAACAAGAAGAAGCTGGTAACGAGGCCGAGGTTGGTTCGGCTGCCGTCGAACACGATGCAAGTGCGTCCGCGGTCGACCACTACTTTTCCAGCGATGGGCCGGGCGGTGAACCCGAGCCTGAAGCGGAACTGGGCACCAGTCCTGATTCAGAAAATACACCGGATTCGACTCCAGAACCAAAAGAAACGTCCCCTAAGTCTGCCGATGAAAGTCCGGCCGGCGAAGTAGGGGGCAACAAACCTGTTGTTGGCGATGAAACTTCCGCCGACACAACTCCCGCCGCTGAAGTCAGCGAAGAGGGGCAGAAGATTCTGTCCTTGGCGCAAGATCGAGGAATGGCTGCCGACGAGGTGGCCGGATTCGAGAGCGTTGAAGAGTTTGAGCGGGCGTTGGCACTTCAAGACCGGGCGTTAGCGAACGTCGGTCGAGAACAATTACCGCCCGATGTTAATCCTGAGCAGCAACAGCAGGAGCAGCAACAGCAGGAGCAGCTAACGCCAGAGCAGCAGCTAACGCCAGAGCAACAACAGTGGCAGCAACAACAGTGGCAGCAACAACAGTGGCAGCAACAACAGTGGCAGCAGCAGCAACAACAACAACAGCCTAATCCCGCAGGCCAACCTGCACCTCAAGGCGTTGAACCGGAATCAAAGCCGGAGTTCGCGGCGAGAATACAGGCACTTCGGGAAGACGGCCATGACGAATCCATCCTGGCTGAACTGACGGATATGTACTCCAACCGAGTGGCACAAGACGCCGCTCAGAGGGAGATGCAATCGAGGTTCGATCAGCAACAGGGTGACCTAAAGGCTGTTTACGATCACGTTATTGGTCGTGAGGAGCAAGATCAGCAAGTTAAAAACAATGCCGAATTGGATCAGTTTTTTGAAGGAGTAAATCAACTCGATCAGACCGAACTGTTTGGAGATGGCGAAACCGCCACCGAAGAACAGAACGCGAATTTTGAGTTGTTGTACCGCGAAGCAATGTCATTGCAGGCTGGTCTTTATTCGACCAACCGGCCATCGGACATGAACGCGGAACTCGTTCAACGATCTCTCCAGTTGGCATTTCCTAATCAAATCGCGCACCAGCAACGAACGGCCGTTACGGCGTCCGTGAAAAAGCAGAACAAGCGAATCATGGGTTCCGGGCAGTCAACGACCGCTCGGGAAGATGTTCCGTGGGATGGCGACTTCGCTGACGACCCCGACTTTGTCGCGTTCTTCAACGACAACAACCTTCCCTAACGCTGGTGTGCATCAATAAGAAAGGTGCTTAATCATGGGCCTCATGCCCGACGCAATCGACGACCTTGTCGAACTGACCTACAATAAGGCCGACCGTGCGAAGTGGGTCGACCTCAGTCTCAACAACCAGCGATACTCCGTTGCATCGCGATGGCTGAAAGCCAAAAAAGCGCCAACGAAGGCGACTCCGAAGCAGACTTGGAAACTCCAAGTCTCGAACACGGATGCGTTTCGCTGGACGAACCTGTACTCGGTCGACGAGTACGATGTGAAGAACTTGGCGGTCGGTGCCGAGCAGCCCTGGGCGATCGCGACCAGCAATTATGTTTATGATATTAACGAGGAGGAATTCCAAGGGGGCAATCGCGAGATTATCATCGATCTGATTGTCATGCGAGAGCATTCGATGTACTCGAATCTCTACGAGGGTTTGGAGTCGGCATTCTGGTCGGCCCCCTCATCCTCAACCTTGGCGAAACGTCCGCTCTCCGGCATCCCGTTTTGGTTGCAGAAGAACGCGACGGTCGGCTTCAATGGTGGCGACCCGAGTGGTTTCGCTGCCGGTGCGGGTGGCGTCTCGACCGGAACGTATATCAACTGGTCGAACTACTCCGGTGCGTATGTCTCAGTGACGCGGAACGACCTGATTTCCAAGTGGCTTAAGGCAACTGAGTTTACGCACTTCGAGTCACCGCATCAGTTCCCGCAGAACGGCGGCGGCGACCCAGACTGGATGTTCTACACGACCTACTCGGTCTACGAAGCGGCCCAGCAGTTCCTCGACGCGCGAAACGACAACCTGTCGGACCTCGCGGGAACAGGTGCCAAAGGTCGTCCAACATTCAAGGGTGTTCCCTTGCAGTGGATTCCCGAACTGACCCACTCCACGCAGGACGGATACGACTCGGCCAATCCGCTCTACGGCGTGAATTGGAATACGATGGACTTTGCTTTCCTGAAGGGTAAGGACATGGTTCGGACCAAGCCGCAGAAGAAGGATAACCAGCACAACGTCCGCGTCGTGCATGTTGATTCTTCCTGCAACCTGCGGTGCAATGACCGACGCCAAAACTTCGTTCTCCACGTCGCCTGAGTCCGCTTCGTTTCGTTTTGTTTTGTTCTGTCAATTAAGAAAGATCAGGAGGGTCAATTATGACCATCGTAAAATTCAGCGACTCGGACGGCGAAGGTCGCGGTCGCTCCAATAACTTGTGGCACGGCTGCCCGCGACTCGAAATCAAAGACGATTTCGTTCGTGGCGTTCTCATTGAGGACGATTTCACTGAGGATCTTCTGGCCGAACGGTATCTTACGACCCAAGCGGGTTCGTCCGGTACTTTCGCTCTGGACGACGCCATTGGCGGCGTTGCCCTTCTCGACTGTGCCAGTTCGACAGTGACTCAGGGTGCCAACGTCCAGACCGCTGGCGCAACTGGGTCGTTCATTACGCCCAAGGCTGACAGTGTCATCTGGTTTGAAACTCGCTTGAAGGTAGTCGATGTTGCGTCGGCTGGCCCGGAGTTCTTTGTTGGGTTGTCGGAATACGACACCTCGATCATCGCCGGTAGCGCAAACACGTCCGCTAACCACATTGGTTTCGGATCGATCACCGACAACATGATCCTGCTCGGAAACTCCGAGAATGCTTCGGCGGCCCACACGGGCGTTACCACCAACACTCTCGTTGATGGCACTTGGGTCAAGCTGGGATTCAAGGTCACCGGGATCGACAAGGTCGAGTGGTATGTGGACGGCGCGAAGATCGCCACCACAGGCATCAACGTGGCGACTGCGAACATTCCGATCGTCGGGATGAAGCCGTCGTTCGTGTGTCAGTCGGACGGAACAGCCGATCCGATCACCCACATCGACTGGTACAGTTGTGCCCAAGAATTCGATTCCTAGTAACTCTAACTGACGGGACGGCGGGTAATTCCCGCCGCCCCGTTTTCTTGTTTTCAGTTTTATGCGGGGAATTTCGATGGAACTACACGCACAAGACATTGCAGAGTTGAAATTACTCTGCAATTGCACGGGAGAACTTCCACAGTCGGTCACCGATAAAGCCAAGCTGTACTTCAAGGCATGGCAACGCCGAAGTTCCGGCCCGATGGCACCGCACCACTACGGTGCGCTCATCACAATCGCCGTCGAATCGGGCGCTGTCGAATTGTCGCCCGATCAGGTTTCGGGATGGGACGACGTGGAGCCGGGAACTCCAATTCTGTACCAGAGTGGAACGCAACAACTCGTAGGCACGTTCGTCTTTCCGCACAAAGGCTTGTCGTTCGGGCTACTGCGAATCTCCATTCAGGGCGACTCGAACCCCGAGACTGATGTGGATGCAGATTTCGTCAGTCTCGATATTCCTGCCCAGCCACCGGCACCACTGGTCGTCGAGACCTTCACAACCACAGAAGTTACGGCCGAAGAACTTGAGCCGGAACCTGAACTCACTGGCGACGAGTCATTGAGTGACGAGCCGGCCGCGCCGCGACCTTCGCCGAATCAAGCCCAAATGCTCTGGAGTGAAGTTGAGGTGGGCACAAGGGTCATGGTTGCGGTGCCCGGCCAAGAACAGGCTGACGGGGAACTTGTGTTGGTCCTCGGTGGCGACAGCGCCGGCAAGGCCAGGATCCACTTCAATGAGGATGACAAGGCGTATCGGATCGTCGACTTGGGTCACGTTCGCAAGTCGCCAGATGACGCCCCTCCGCTTGTCGACATGAATCTGGAGGTAGCCGTTGGCTGAGTCCACACTATCCGTTGATTATGCGACATGCTGCCGAGACGTCATGCGACTTCTCGGTCTCGGTCGCACCTACTCGGCTGGCACTTTTGCCATATCGTCAGGGGTCGTCACGCTTACGGGCGGTACGTTCCCGACGTGGGCGGCGGCTGGCACAGTGGATCTCGGCGGCGTGGGCTACACAGTCGCTTCTCGCGGTGGCGATACAGCCATCACGCTCGACGACACATCTGTAACGGATGCCGGCCCCACAGCCTACGTCCTACTCCAAACCGAAGAACCCGGCTACGATGCGGTCACAGACTGCATCAAGTCCGGCCAGCGGAGCTTCTACGCCCCGGTGCCGATGGGCGAGAACTCAGAACACAAGACGCCTTATGTCTGGTCGTTCCTGAATCCGGCCACGGCGTTAAGCCTCACTGTGGCGGAAGGGTTCGATTACGATCTGCCAGACAATTTCGATCAGGTTTTGTCGCACATAACGTATGGGGTGGGCGTCATTCAGGAACCTATTCAAATTGTGTCGGTGCCCGAACTGCAAGCCATGCGGGCACAGGACAACGTGACGGGCGCTCCCCAATACGTTGCTACTCGACCAAAGGCGATTGACCAGACGGACGGGCAGCGATTCGAGGCAATCTTTTACCCCACACCAGATGCCACATACGTCGCCGAGTACAGCTACAAAATCGCCCCCAGCAAGATGACGCCGACGAACAAGTATCCGCTCGGTGGGTTGGCGCACTCAGACACAATCCTTGAGTCGTGCTTGGCCGCAGCGGAGATCAAGGTCGACGGCACATCGGGCGTTCATGGGGCTGCATTCCAAGCCCGAATGGCCGCTTCTGTGCAAATCGATAAGCGAGCCAGCCGCATCGACGGCAAGAGTTACCGAAATACGGCCGTCACAATCGGATCCTACGATTGGTTGGCACAAGAGGTTGGTGTCGCACTCAATGTTGGCGCGAACGCCAAGACTTGGGGTCACAACACCGAACGTCGCGTCAATTCATTCATTCAGCGTGGGCTGAAGCAGTTCTACATGCCGGCCCAAGACGGGATGCACAAGACGCATCTGTGGTCGTTTATGCGTCCGGTGAAAGAATTGTCGACCAAGGCGTCCTATTCAACCGGAACAGTTACGATCGTCTCGGGCGTCGTCACGCTCACAGTGGACGGTACATTCCCAACATGGGCAGCGAGCGGCGAGATCGTTATCTCCGGGACCACCTATGCGATCGACACGCGGGAAAGCAATACGCAAGTCACACTTGAGGACACGACCGATGCGGCCGATTCCGCAGCCTTAACGACCTATATTGTCCAGCAGACGAAGTACGACTTAGAGAGTGACTTTGCTGGCTTCAGTGCCCCGCAGACATTCACATTTCAGCCGGGAGTCAACGGTCTCGATCGCCCGATCGAAATCATTCCCGACAACCGGATCCGTTCGATGTATCAGGGGTGGGAAACCACCGACCAGCCACGATACGCTTCACTCAGACCGAAGGCGTTAGTGGCTGCAACCGGCAGGCGATGGGAAGTCTTCTTTTGGCCGCCTCCCGATGACGTTTATTTGCTGACTTATCGCTGCAAAGTGGACCCCGTCGAATTACTGACCGGCGAATTTCCTTACTGCGGTTCTGAGCATTCAGAAACAATACTCGCAAGTTGCATCTCGTTGGTCGACAAGTCGCAAGCCGGACGGTTTCGCGAGTTGATGGCGGCCTCGATCGAGATGGATCAGGCGGAAATGGCCCCCGCTCGACTTGGGCGAAATCGCGACCCCAGCACGATAAACAGCGATGGCCAGTACATTCGCGACGGCAACACAATTTCATTCGACAACACATCACTTTAAGGAGCAGTAGCCGTGTCCAACCCCAGCCAATGGTTCATTCGTCACCGAGAAGCACTCAAGTTACACGGCCGACTGGACGATCCGGGCGATGCCGGCACGATCACTCCCCAAGGTTCGGGGATGGTTCTGCAACTTATCTCTGCCGGTTCGGAGACTCGCGTTCTTTCCGACCCCGAGGTGGCCGGCGAGATGCTAGAGATATGTTTCATGACTGATGGTGGTGACGTTGCCATCACTCCAGCCACGGCGTTCGACGCTGCGGGTTCAACGACACTGACGTTCACGACCGCTGGCTCTTTCGTCCAGTTCGTTTCCGTCGCAATCAGCACAACCGCATTCGCTTGGCGAGTCCTTAAGTCTGACGGTGTGGCCGGCGTTTCGCCGACCACCGTCTACGCCAATGGCGTCCAGGATCACGGCACCGAAGCCATCACGGCGACAGTTGGTGGTGGAACCACAGGTCTCATCACTCAGGGTACAAAAAACGTCACGGCAACCAGCAACGGCGCAACCAAGCAGATCAGCCTGCCGGCCGCAACTGTTGGTGACGTCATCCAGATTCACGTCTTGGGTGCCGCCTGCGAACTGATCTCTGCCGTCGCGGCCCACACGGTCAATGACGTCACGGTCGGCGCAACAAACGAACTCGCACTGACGCAGGATGCGTATTACACCTGCCGGTACGTCGAAACGAACGGCTGGATCGTAACTGGCCAAACGAAACTCGGTGCCGATATCTCCGCGCTCGTCCCTGACGCATTGTAAGAACCCCCGCTTCGCCGTTTCGTTACCTGTGTCTGACGTACTGCAAGGACTTCGACAATGCTACTCCAAGCCAACGACGAAGCGATCGTCACCAACTCTGCCGACCAGATTGCCAGTGGGAACCCAACGGTAATCACGTTGGGAGCATCTACTGTCGGCGAGTACCACGTCATCCAGTCCTTGCAGTGGTCTTACGCGGCCGCGCCGACCGGAGGCGGCCTCACGATTGCTTTCGGTGGCGTGACGAAGTGGTCAGTCAAGATCACTGACGCGGGTGTTGGGTTCATCCCTTTTGCGAACTATCCGGGTGGTGGAATTCACAACGCCCAGACGCCAAACGAGGCGTGTGTCATTACGCTTGCCGATGGCGGGGCGGATGGCGAACTCAACGTCCAGAGTGTATAGAAAACGGGTGAGCTATGGCAGGTATTTCTGGTAACTCCGGTTTGGGTGGCGACAGTGCAGTTTTCGGTTCTGATGATGGCGAAGGCGCGGATGGCGTTCTCTTGCTTGAGGACAGCTTTGCATTGTTGATGGAAGACGGTAATCGTATCGACTTTGAGGAGTAATCATGGCCGAGGCGAAGCTGACCGCGCTAACCTTATTGACATCCCCGTCGACTGATGACCTATTGTACGTCGTCGATACGCCAGGCGGGACGCCAGCATCGAAGGCAGCGACCGTCACGGCGTTGCTCGGTAATCCCCTCACGTATATTCGTACTGGGGTGACACCAGCGACCGACACGATGGTCTACTTTACGTCGGGTTCGGCAGCAACCGCAACGGGCTTAACGGCTTTCGCACGGACGATTCTGGACGACGTGAATGCCGGTGCCGTGCGAACCACAATTGGTGCTGCGTCAACCGCCCACACTGCCGCGCATGTCTTGGGTGGCTCGGATGAAATTAACGGTGACCACCTCGGCATTGACTACACGCCAGCGAGCTACACGCCGGCTACAACTCCGGCCGAGGCGTCTGACGTCAATCATCTCACGGCACATTTGCGAGGCATTAGTGACGCACTCGGGATTGCCGCGACCCTTCCGGTTGTTGACACGACATCGCTCGTTAAAGGTAGCGTGGATGCAACGAAGCTGGTTCGCGTCGAGGCCGATGGACTCACGACTGGGACGACTCGCGTCCTGACGATGGGCGACCGGGACACCGACCTGTCGAGCGGCGGAACATTTGCCGAGGTGTCACACAACCATGCAGGCAGCGAAATTACCAGCGGAACAGTGGCTCATGAACACGGCGGATTGGAAGCTGACGTTAGTTCATACTCGGGACTCCTGAAGGTTACGGGCGGCGTAACTTCAGCGGTCACAATCACAACAGCCGGCGAAGCGATCCTTGACGACGCGAATGCCGGCGCACAACGCACAACGCTTGGCCTCGCGATCGGCACCGACGTCCAAGCCTACGACTCAACGATCTTGGTTGATGCCGACATTGGGGTGAATGTCCAAGCCTACGACTCAACGATCTTGGTTGATGCTGACATTGGGGTGAATGTCCAAGCCTACGATGCAACCATTCTGGTTGATGCCGACATTGGGGTGAATGTCCAAGCCTACGATGCAACCATTCTGGTCGACGCCGACATTGGGGTGAATGTCCAAGCCTACGATGCAGGGCTAGGTGCCATTGCGGGCCTTGCCTCGACGGACGGGAACATCATCGTCGGCTCAGCGACAGGCTGGGTCGCCGAGTCGGGCGCAACTGCAAGAACCAGCCTCGGTTTGGCAATCGGCTCTGACGTTCAAGCCTATAGCGCAGCCAACATTCTCAGCACAGACATCGACACTCTGGCCGAATTGAATGCCATTGTTGCCGACGCGACGATCTTGTCTAATACTGCCATTGGAGTTTCGGTACAAGCCTACGACGCAGAACTGACGGCGATCGCCGACTTAACGTCAGCGGCCGACGCTGTTCCGTACTTCACTGGAACTGGGACTGCTGACCTCTTCACGGCGACCACGTTTGCAAGAACGGTACTCGATGACACAACTGCCGCCGCAGCCTGCACGACCCTCGGTGCCGTTCAGACGACAGGCAACGAGACTGTTGCGGGAAACAAGACGCTAAGTGGAAAAACAAAGTCCGATGCGTCTTACGGGGCGATCACGGCAGATTCGGATGGTGCGACGATCACATTCGACCTCAATGTGTCCAACGTCCACAAAGTGACACTTGGCGGCGACCGAACACTAGCACTGAGTAACGCGACGGTCGGACAGAGATTTATGTTGCGATTCTTACAAGATGTCACTGGCAGCCGAACAGTGACGTGGTTTGCCACAATCAAGTGGCCTGGTGGATCTGCACCGACACTGACAACGACGGCCAGTAAAGCAGACACGATTGGGTTCCTTTGTACGGGAACCGACACATACGACGGATTTGTCATGGGGCAGAACATTTAGCTGGTGGCAAATACAGACCAATAGGAAGTTGAGGAGAAGTCATGGCATTACCCTTTGAAGATGAACTCGCCAACGACCCTCTAGCTAGGGGGTACACCGGAATGACCGACTCGCAATTGATCGCCAGCCTCAACGCTGAGGATCGCAGCCAGAACCGCACTAGCATGACAGGCCGCGAAGTAAAGTCGCACATCGACGCGACTGAGTTCGCTGGCAAGACTAACGCTCAGAAGCAGCAGGTCATCGAACTAATCAAGCGGAACGACCTCGACCTGTTTGGGTTGGATGAAGACATTTTGGTTGATATTTTCGCGGGGGATTCAGCTACGGCAACTGCTTTGTCTGCTGCCCGAAAAGAGTCAATCAGTCGGGCGGCGGAACTCGGTCTGCCAGAAATCACGCCGAGGTATCTTCGGCTTCACACCGTCAGCAGAAAGGTTCCGTCATAATGGGACAGCAAAGAACGTCGAGTACGCATTGGAAAAAGAAAAAGCAAAGGGAGCTAAATAATGGCTCTACCAGATAGCAGCAAAATCGTAGTTGGCACAGATATTGTGTTGGCTGATACGACGGACCACGGTCCAGCGGCCAATAACATTCTCGGCACGCGGACGGATCAGATCGATTGCACTGACCTAGCGGCTGGTGCTGCCCGCCAAGGAGCAAAGGTTGACTTCACGGCGAACTGGGACGTTGAGTACGTTCTACGCTCGGCGGTTGAGTGGGAAGCCACGCCCGAGATTGCAGCGGGTGAGCAAGTGATTTTCTACATGGCTTGGTCGAATAGCGGGACAGCAGCAACAGCGAATCCCGGTGGAGTGTCCGGTTCTGATGCGGCATACACGGGGTATTCGGGTGGTACTCTTGCAGCGTCTCTTGACTCACTCCATCGCATCGGTGTGCATGTAATGGCAAATGTCATCACAACGGACGCAACCCAGATCAATATGCGGTGCGGTGTGTTTACGCCTCGCGCAAGATACGGGACGCTGGTGGTCTTTAACAATGCGGCCTCGGCTGCATTCCACAGCGACATGGTTGAGACTTCGTTCGTTCTTTCTCCGCTGGTTCATCAGGTACAGGACTGATAACTGATGCCCCTGTGGTTGCCACCTACATCCGACGAACGCCTCGTTGCTTTCCAAAATGGAGAGTTCGAGTTAGATACGGATTCGGATCAGGCACAGGGCATCAGGGCGATGTGGCCTTTGGGCGTTGATGGCGGCAATACAGACGATTGGGATTATTCGGGGTTCAATAACCACGGAACCAGAGTCAACGGGCCAACTCAGTCTGTATCACAACAACCGGGTGGGCGGGCAACTTCTCTACTGTTTGATGCGGTGGATCAATATGTCGATATAGGTGTTAGGCCACAGCTTACAAGCGGCAGAGCGTTTGCGTTGTGCTGGTGGGAACGCATTACGGCAAACACAGGGGCTTATCCGAGACGCTTCATTTTCTCGATAAACGGGACATCAGATCACTTTTTTGTTATGCGAGTAAAGGTCGACAACCTCTATGGGTATTTATCTTGGGGTCGATCACCGAATACCACAGCAATCTCTATTAAATCACAAACAGTAAGCGCTCCATCGGCAAAGGTAGGAGTGTGGACGCACTTTTGCATCACTGGAGAAGACCCCCGATCTGGAACAGCAAGTGACTATCAGGTGTACGAAGATGGCGTGTCGTTCTCAGTTGCGAACGGAGAAGACTTTGGAGCGATCACTGGCAACCGTATCGGCTACACCGGAACAGGTACGGGGGCTGACGCAGACTTTTTCGACGTTAGAATCTACGACAAAAAACTCAACCCACAAGAAGTGGTCGACATCCACAACAGCCCCGAAGCAATAATCCGCCCTATCGCACGTAAGTTTTCATACGCATCGGCAGTGGCGGCAGGCGCACTCACCGGAACAGTCACAAGCAGCATCACAAAATCAGATGTCGTAACGGGCGGCAAGACGGTCATTCTTACTCTCACCGGCGATACATGGGTAGCCTAATGGCAAACGTAGTTCACAGAACAACCAAAGAATTCAGACGTTCGGTCAACACGCTGGACTTCGATGTCGGCACGTGGATCATCAACCCCGACTTGTCTACATTGGTCGGTGTCCCGAGTAAGTATTGGGAAATAAGCGGGGATGTTGTTTCTGCGATGAACCAAGCGGCCAAGGATGCGGTGGATGCGGCAGACACAGCAACAGCAGTTACGGCAGACAAGGTCAGCCAGAAAACGCACCTCGACGACAACCTACGATGGCAGTCGCTGTTTGTTTGGCTCGCAGACAACACTCAAACGACCAAGGCGGCGGGGGAAATCCAAACCGACATCGAAGATGGAATTGATTCATAATGGCAACACTCATCTTATTGCCCGCATCGTCGTTTGTCGGTGACCAAGACGCTCAGTTGGTCGCGGGTGATGTTGCAGTACCCCACGCCAGCCATCTTGGTC
>Ga0302123_10001133_pt1 | contig 19192 bp, 14 predicted proteins | sample CB21_321_MG_FD_203109 | JGI IMG/M metagenome (GOLD analysis project Ga0302123, IMG submission 203109) | Marine microbial communities from Western Arctic Ocean, Canada - CB21_32.1 | ecosystem: Environmental > Aquatic > Marine > Oceanic | place: Canada: Western Arctic Ocean | collected 2017-09-28 | reverse complement strand
CCACATGGACGGTGTCCGGATCGGTGATGTTGTTGGCCTCGATGAGCGCCGCCATGGTGACCCCGTACTCGGCCGCGATGGCCGAAAGACTGTCGCCCCTCTGGACCACCACGACCATCGTGGGCAGTGTCGTGGGCGTGGCCGCTGCCCCCGCCCCGGGAATCACCAGGCGTTGGCCCATGTAGACCCGGTCCGGATCTGTGATTCCGTTGGCGGCCATGAGGGCGCTGACCGTGGTCCCGTGTTCGATGGCGATCGCCGAGAGGCTGTCGCCCGCCTCGACGGTGACGACCGTCTGGGCACCGGCCGGCGATGCTGTGACCAGAAGCGTCGCCACGAGGGCCATCGTCAGAACCACCGACCTGATGGCACCGGCGCGCAGCTGCAGCGGTGTCCGCCGGCGCGTTCCACTACTCGGTTGAGCGTCCAATTTGGTTCCGTCCACGGACTCGACTGACGTGCCGGAAGGCCCCGCTCCGCCCGTCGGTCAGTGTAGGAGTCCGGGCCGCCGGGCGAGGGGCACCGCCATGGCAACCATGGCGGTCACGACCGTGGCCAGCAGCGCCAACTCCACACGCAGGAAGAGGTCGCCACCGAAGGCCAGCACGATCGGGAATGCAGTGAGGCCGACAAGCCATGCGAGGGCCATCCGACCCTGGCAACGCTGCGCGATGAGCGCCTGGGCAAGGGACAGGACGATCATCAGGACAGCGCTGGAAGCCGACAGGAGGATCATGTCGCGGCGTCCCACGGCGAACTCGGCGCCGAAGGCCATCTCGACCACCAGGTGTCCGGCCACGGCACACGCCACTACAGCCGCCGCGCCCAGTGCCCCGACGAGGGCCAGGAGCCGGGCGAGGACATGGCGGAACTCCTCCATGTGCCCATCGGCGGCCAGCGACGAGAGCTTGGGCAGCAGCGAGGCCTGGACCGCCTGGAAGAAGAACAACGGCACCCGGGCGACAAGTAGGGCGTTGAGGAACCGACCGGCCTCGTCACGCTGCGTCGGGCCGGCCAGGAGCTCCACGGCCAGAGGGCTGACGTTCAGAACGATCGCCGTGGATACCGATGCCACCAGCAGGAACCCCATGGCCGGAGCCAGTGCGCCGAGCTCGGCACGGCGGCCCGGCGCGACGGTGGCCGGCTCCGACTCCGGCGCGGACTTCTCAGACCCCGGGGCCGTGGAGCGGCGACCGGTGAGGGCGGCAGCCACTCCCAGGAACGGTGCACCACCCACGGCCAGCCCGTACACCGCCACATCGTCGGTGAGAACCAGTGAGCCGATCCCGACGAGGAGCAGGCGACCGATGCCATCGCCGATGAAGTAGCGGGCGTAGCCGCCGAACCGTCCGAGGCCGGCCAGCACCCCGCGTACGAGGTGCCCGGTTCCCAGCCCGACGAGGACCAGGAGCAGGGCCACGAACAGGATGCCATGGCCTGCGAAGAGGCTGTCCACGATCCACGGTGCGACCACCATGGCGACCACCGACAGGGCCAGCGCCAGTGACCCGCCCAGGATGGCCGCCGGACGGACCACGGACCGCAGCCCGTTGGCGGACCTCCCGGCGATGGCACGCGCCGTCTCCTGCTCGAGCGGCTGGAAGAACCCGGGGCCCAGAAGGAAGCTGAGCGCCCAGAGCAGGCCGACCGGCGTGTAGGCCTCGGCGCCGAGGTCCCGGGAGGCCAGCGTGATGAACGTGTACGCGGCCAGGCCGTTGACCACCAGGCCGCCGCCGACAGCGACCGTGCCCTCAGGCAGCCTGTCGAGGATCCGTGTCAGCATCTGTGGGGAACTTCCGGCATCTGATCGCTCGGTCAGCGACCGATGCCGACGAAACCGACATCCAGGTCACGCCAGGGACCCGGATCCAGCAGGTTGCGGGCGTCCACCACCGCCCGGCCGGCCATGGCCGCCACGGCGTCGGACGGAACAACCTCGGTGTACTCGGGCCATTCCGTCAGGACCAGCAGCACGTCGGCGCCGGCGCAGGCATCCAGTGGGCTTGCCACCACCTCCACGTCGGCGGGTACCGGACCCCTCCGGACCGGCACGGTCGGGTCGTGTGCGGTGACCGATGCTCCAGCGGCCAGGAGGCGATCCACGATCTCGAGTGCGGGGGAATCCCGCAGGTCGTCGGTTCCCGCCTTGAAGGTGAGACCCCAGACGGCCACGGACCGACCCGCCAGGTCACCGCCGACGGCCCGCCGGACCTTGTCCACTATCCGGTCGAACTGCTGGCGGTTCACCCGGATGGCGCTGTCCAGGAACTCGAAGTCGTACCCGGCCCGGCCCGCCTGGTGGATCAGTGCCCGGGAGTCCTTCGGGAAGCAGCTCCCTCCCCAGCCCGGGCCCGGCCTGAGGTGGCTGGCGCCGATACGCGGGTCGTGGCCGAGGGCGAGCACGACGTCGTCGATGTCGGCACCGACGCTCTCGCAGACGGCGGCTATGGCGTTGGCGAACGAGAGCTTTGTAACCAGGAATGCGTTGGCGGCGTACTTGATGGTCTCGGCCGACGCCGGATCGGTGAGGACCACCGGGGCATCGATCCCGTCATAGAGGGCCCGCACGGTCTCGGTGGCGCTCTGGAGGTCGCTGCCGATGACGATCCGGTCGGGTCCCAGGAAGTCAGCCACCGCCGTGCCCTCACGCAGGAACTCCGGGTTCGAGGCCACGGACACGTCGGAGCGATCGATGATCCCGGCGACAGAAACGGTGGTTCCGACCGGCACCGTGGACTTGTTCACGACGACCGATCCCGCGGCCAGCGATGCACCGATGGTCGCAGCGGCGGCCTCCACGTACGAGAGGTCCACCGAACCGTCCGGAGCGTGCGGGGTGGGCAGGCACAGGAACACCACCTCGCGGTCCACGACCGAACCGGCCACGTCCGTCGTGAACCCGAGGCGGCCGGCGGCCAACCCCTCGAGCACGAGTTCGGGCAGGCCGGCCTCCAGAATCGGGACATCGCCCGCCTTCAGGGATTCGACCTTGTCCACGTCCACGTCGGCGCAGAGCACGTCGTGGCCCAGATGGGCCAGGCAGGCGCCGGTGGTCAGACCGACGTAGCCGGTGCCGATTATCGCCAGTCGGGCCATGGCGGCGAGTCTCGCATGGTGCGACGCAAACCCCGACGCCCCGACGCCCCGCCGGTCAGGTGACCGTCCGGTCGCAGCCGGCTCAGCCTTCGGGTGGCGCGGTCACCTTCGGCATGCAGAGGCCGTCCAACTCGGCGATCTGGATGCGGTCGCTGTTCTCCCACGTCACCTCGTTCGACGGGTCACGCTGCAACCGGTACTCGCGGAACGACATGTCCATGGCGTCGAAGGCCACGAGGCGACCGGACAGGCCGTCGCCCAGGCCCAGGATGAGCTTGATGGCCTCAAGGGCCTGGATGGAGCCGACGATCCCGGGCAGCACGCCGAGCACGCCGGCCTCGGCACAGCTGGGTGCGAACTCGGCGGGGGGCGCCTCCGGAAGCATGTCGCGGTAGGTGACGCCGTTGCGGGGGTCGAACACCGTGACCTGGCCCTCGAACCGGAAGATCGAACCGTGGACCACCGGGATGCCCAACTTCACCGTGGCGTCGTTGAGCAGGTAGCGGCTGGGGAAATTGTCGGCGCCATCCACCACGACGTCGTAGCCGTCGAGGATCTCCATGATGTTGTCGGCGCCCAGTCGGACGTCGTAGGTGACGACGTCCACGTCCGGGTTCAGGGCTGTGAGGGTCTTCTTGGCCGAGTCGACCTTCCTGTCGCCGATGCGGTCCAGGTTGTGGAGGATCTGGCGCTGCAGGTTCGACTCGTCCACGACATCCATGTCGACGATGCCCAGCCTGCCGACACCGGCGGCCGCCAGGTACATGGCGGCTGGCGAACCGAGGCCGCCGGCACCCAGCAGCAGGACGCTGGCGTCCAGCAGCTTGAGTTGGCCCTCCTCCCCCACCTCGGGGAGGAGCACGTGACGCTGGTAGCGGTTGCGCTGCTCGGCGGTGAGGGTGCGCGGCGTGCGCCACTCGCGGCCCTCGTCCTTCCAGCGGTTGAAGCCCCCGTCCATCGACACCACGTTGGAGTAGCCGAGCTGCTGGAGCGTGTCTGCGGCGAAGGCCGAGCGGACGCCACCGGCGCACATCACGACGATCGGCAGGTCACGGTCGGTCACCCGGTTCTCGATACCGGACTCCAGGTTCCCCCGGGGAATGTGCATCGAATCAGGAATCGCCCCCTGCTCGAACTCGTCCGGCTCACGGACGTCGAGGAGCAGGTGGCCGCCGGCCAGCAGGGCCTCGGCCCCGGCCGGATCGGTTTCGGTGATGCGCGAACGGGCATCGGCCAGAAGGTCTCTGAATGTTGCCATACCGGAAAGGCTACCAAGTAGGTCGGGATTCAACCACCGTCGGCCGCAGCCCGGCCGACGATGCGTGGCAGTACCTCGCTTATCGATCCACGCACGTTGACGGTGGCCAGGTGGTCCATCTCGGTCGGCGAGCCGTTCACGACAACGACGGCCGCCCCGTGGTCGACCGCCTCCGGAACCATCAGGGCCACCGGGTGGACGCCCAGCGTTGAACCCACGGCGAGCAGGAGGTCGCATTCCCGGGCCGCCGCAAGGGAGCGTTCCATGTCGCCCTCGAACAGGTTCTGACCGAAGCTCACGGTGGCGGACTTGAGGAGGCCGCCGCAGGCCCCGCAGTGGGGATCCAGGTCGCCGGAGCGCACCCGATCCAGGACGACCTCGATGTCGGCACGCCAGTCGCAGCCGAGGCACATAGCCCGGCGCACCGTGCCGTGGATCTCAACGACCATGGCCGGATCGGTTCCGGCCATCACGTGCAGGCCGTCCACGTTCTGGGTCACGAGGGTGTGGAGGCGACAACCGACCTCCAGTTGACGAAGCGCCCTGTGCCCCCCGTTGGGTTCGACCCCGTCCCACATGCCGCCATGGGCAAGGACCTCCCAGCGGGCCCGGCGAACGCCGGGATCGGCCATGAAGTAACGGATGTCGGAGGCCTTCTCGGCCTCGGGATTCTTCGTCCAGACCCCGTTGGGGCCACGGAAATCGGGGATTCCGCTGTCGGTCGATATCCCTGCCCCGGTCAGCACCGTGACGGAGGCCGCACCGGCCACCAGGTCCGCAGCAGCGAGGACCGCCGCCTCGAGCGCCTCGGCTGGTCGCTCCCCCTGATCCGGCATCGTTGGAGCCTCGCAGGACACGGCTGGCAGCGCCACAGCGAGATGTTGGGCCCATAGGGGTTGACAGGGGTTGAAAGTCTCTGTCAATATCCACCACGACTTCCCCCGGTCCACAGGCCACGGCCATGAAATCCAGACCAGGAGGAGCCACAGTGCCCACCCAACCCGCCTTCCCGACCAGCCAGCTGCGCATCGAGGCCTGGGACGATCCGCTCATCGACCGGCTCGGCCACGACCCCCGATCCACCTACGTGGAGACCTACTGGCTGGGCATCCTCGGACCCAGCGCCTGCTGGCTGCTACGCCGCATGGCCGACGGGCTCGACGCCGACCCCGACGGCTTCGACATGGACCTGGCAGATGCCGCTGCAGCAATCGGCCTACGGCTGAACGGTGGCCGCCACGCCCCGTTCCTGAGAACGCTCGGCAGGCTCTGCCAGTTCCGGATGGCCCGGCAGTGCGGTCCCGACATCCTCGAGGTGCGCCGCCGGCTGCCGCCACTCACCCTCGCCCAGGTCGACCGCCTACCCACCGACCTACAGGACCGTCACCGGGCGCATGTCGCCGAGCTGGGAAAGCGGACGATCACCACAGACGACCCGACCCGTCGGATCAGGCGCCTGGCCCTCACCCTCGTGCAGCTCGGCGAAGACCGTGACGCGACAGCCAGGCAGCTCCGGGAATGGCGGTTCGACACCGGGCTGTGCGATACCGCCGCCGGCTGGGCGTGGAACATCCGGCACCGCCTCGCCGCCCCACCATCGGGCACGACCGCGCCATCGGCCATCCTGGACCCGGGAGAACGCCCGGCACTGGACGGCGCCGCCTGAGCCCAAGGTCGCCGCCACCCGCTTCCGGCACTCTGGCGGAACCGGTCAGGCGGCAGCGCCCGGACCGACACCCGAACCCTCCCTCGGGCCGACCACCGGGCGCCGCGATGCCGACGCCTCCGGGCGTCGGCATCGTCGCGTCAACGCGTCGCTCAGCTCCCAGGAGTGAAGGAGCAGACCAGGTCAACCAGGAGGCGGACCCCGAAGCCGGTACCGCCCCGGGTGATCTCGCAGTCGTCGCCATCGGCGAAGGCCGGACCGGCGATGTCCAGGTGGGCCCACGGGATCCCGTCGGCCACGAACTCGCCGAGGATCAGGCCGGCCGTGATGGCCCCGCCGTAGGGACCGCCGATGTTCTTCATGTCGGCAACCGGCGAATCCACCATGCTCCTGTAGTCGGCCGGAAGCGGCAGGCGCCAGACACGCTCGCCGGTGCGGGCCGAGGCGCCCTCCACCTGGGCCAGGAAGCCGTCGCCACGGCCCATGAGGCCCGCTATCCGGGGACCGAGGGCCACCATGCAGGCGCCGGTGAGGGTGGCCAGGTCCACGATGGCGTCCGGCTTCGCCTCGGATGCCATCGAGAGGGCGTCGGCCAGCACCAGGCGGCCCTCGGCGTCGGTGTTCAGGACCTCGATGGTCTTCCCGTTGCGGATCGTGAGCACGTCGCCGGGGCGGGTGGCGTCGCCGCCGAGCATGTTGTCGGTCATGGGCAGGTACGCCCGCACCCGACACAGTGGCGCCAGCACCGGCAGCACCGACATGGCCCCGACCACGGCCGCAGCCCCACCCATGTCCATCTTCATGTCCATCATGCCCACGCCGGACTTGATGGACAGGCCGCCGGAATCGAAGGTGAGCCCCTTGCCCACGAGCGCCAGGGTGCCCTTCGGGCGCCCCTTCGGAGTCCAGGTGAGCTCCACGAAGCGGGGTGGCTGGGTGGAACCCCGGCTGACGCCCAGGAGGCCACCCAGGCGGGCCCGCCTGATCGCCGCCTCGTCCAGGACCTTCACCGTGAGGCCACTGTCGCGCGCCATCCGACGAACCCGGTTGGCGAACTTCGGGGGCGTCAGGCTGCCACCGGGTTCGTTCACCAGGTCCCGGGCCAGCTTCACGCCCTCGGCCACCGCCACCGCCTGATCCACGGCGGTACGCACACCGGCCGCCGTGCTCCCCACGAGGGTCACCTTCCCAAGGCGATCCTCGTCCTTCGTTGACTTGTAACCGAACCTGTAGAGCGCCAGGGCCGTGCCCTCCACCACAGCGCGGGCCGCCTCGGGCCCACCAACAGCGTCCGTCACCGAGGCCAGGTCCAGAGCCAGCGAACGCCGCCCCCTGACAGAGCGGGCCAGGCTGGCCGATGCCCGCCTCAGGCCATCGGTGTCGACCTTGTCGGCCGGGCCCAGACCCACGGCCACCACCAGGCGTCCCCCGTCGGGAACCACCTGTACCTGTTCGGCCTTGGCCGTGAACCCCAGACGACCCAGGTCACCGCGGTCCAGACCAGCTGGAAGCGGCCCGTCACCGGTCATGACCTCGGTGGTGAGACCGTGAGCCACGACCTCTACACGGGCCGGGGCCCTACGGGCGGTGGAAAACTGGATTGGCATACGGGTTCCTCCCAGAACGATCCGTCACGGTCCTACAGGCTGTCGGCCCGGTCATCGGTGGTCGGCCGGCGATGCGTCCGGCACTGAACGGGTGGCCAGCGAGACCCCCTCGTGCCAGCGCGCCAGCGTCCACACAAGGTCCGACAGCCGGTTCAGGTACGGCACGACGGAGGAATCAGGAGTGGCGACCGGGAGGGCGGAACGCTCCGCACGTCGGCACACGGTGCGCGCCACATCAAGGCGGGCCGCCACCTCGTCCTCCCCCGGAACCACGAACTCCGTCGGCGGATCGAAGCGGCCGGAGACATCGTCGATGAGCCCCTCCAGGCGCAGCACCATCTCGGGCGTGGAGAGCGAACCCGACTCGGCCAGCAGGTCCAGCCGGTCGGGGTTGCAGGCCAGCTCGGCCATCACCAGCCAGAGGTCGCGCTCCAGACCCACCAGGATCTCAGCCAGTTCACCCGTGGCGGCCGCACGGGCAAGGCCCAGGAACGCCTGGAGTTCATCCACGTCGCCGTAGGCGGTCGGGCGGGGGGAATCCTTGGCCACCCGTCCACCGTGGAACAGCCCTGTCGTGCCGTCGTCACCCTTGCGTGTGTAGACCTTCATCGCCGCTCCGAGCCCTCGGTCAGACTGCGGATCCTACCTACCGGTCGCCCGACAGGTCCGACCCTAAGGACAACCATGCCACCCCTCAGGCGAGGGCGGCCCTGGCCACCAGGTCCATTCCGAAGGCGGTCAGGATGGCCAGGTACAACAGACCCGTGGCAGCCATCACAGCCGAATACTGCCGTTCGCGCAGCGCCGCCCTGGTCATCAGGACCAGGAGCAGGGTGGACACCGTGCAGGCGACCCAGAACCAGCCCAGCAGGCCGTTGTAACCATCGGGGATGGACCCGTCCAGCACCGAGAGCATCCCGGTAGGCCAGAGCAGGACCAGCAGCTCGAACGGCCAGACCAGGCCCGTCCATGCCACCAGCTCCAGGAGCGGACCGCGGGCCAGTCCGGGCTGCACCAGGTACCAGTGCCCGAGCAGCATCGCGCTGGAGACCGACCCCAGGAAGAGCGCTCCTACCAGCGTCCGGGCCACGGACAGGAGGGCCGGATCACCTGCCGCCATCCCACCGGCCACCAGGCCGACGAGCCCCACGAGGGGTGCAGCCAGATCCAGCCATGGTGGGAACTCGGAGACGTCGTCGTCGAAATCGACCCGGTCGCGGTCGATGCCGGTCATGGCTGCCACCCTCGCCGTCCGGCGTTCCTCCACTCCACGCTGACCAGCAACCCCGGCCCGACGACGCAGCACCGATACGGCCATGGCCACGACCGTGGCGACCACCACGGCCACAGCGGAGGCATCCCTGAGAGGAACCGGATCCAGAACCAGGCCCACGACCACACCACCAGCCGCCATCAGGCCGAACGTGATCCGGATCGTCCAGCCATAGCCGATACCGACCTCGCGGCGTCGCCCCGTCAACCACATGAAGAACAGCCCACCGACCGCCCACTGGAGCAGGAAGGTGGCTGCGTCGAGGTCGATCACGGCTGTCCCACCAGCATCCGAAGATTCAACCGTCGACCACGGCCAGGCCATGGTCGATCCGGTTCATGGCGTCAGGCCCATTAGCGGTGGCCACCACGATGTCCTCCAGCCGGGCGCCCCACGAGCCCGGAACGTAGATGCCCGGCTCGATCGAGAAGGCGTGGCCGGCCACCAGGGGCAGTTCGTTGCCCTCCACGATGTTCGGGTGCTCATGGGCCTCCACGCCGATGCCGTGACCCGTCCTGTGCACGAAGTACTCCCCGTAACCGGCGTCGCCAATGACCTTCCGGGCCGCAGCGTCCACGTCCTCGCACGGCGTGCCGACCGTGGCAGCCGCCACGCCCGCCGCATGCGAAGCGTGCAGCACCGCGTAGAGCTCGGCGAAGCCCGCCGGCGGCTCGCCTACGTGTACGCAGCGCGTTATGTCCGAGCAGTAGCCGACGTCGTCGGGCCCGGCCATGGTCCCGCCGATGTCGAACAGCACACCCTCGCCGGCACGGATGACGCGCTCGCCGGGTTCATGGTGGGGGCTGGCCGCATTCGGACCTGAAGCCACGATCACGAAGTTCACCCTGTGATGGCCCTCATCCAGGATCCGCCGGCCGATCTGGGCCGCCACGTCGGCCTCGGTCCGCCCGACGAGGGTCACCCTGCCGGCCTGCACGTCGGCCAGGATGCGATCCACCGCCGCACCGGCCCGACGCAGCGCTTCCACCTCTGCGTCGTCCTTCACCATCCGGATCGGCGCCGTCACCTCCGATGCCCGACGGAACCCCAGCCCCGGACATGCCGACGCAAGGTCCACGACGAAACCGGCCCAGGTCTGGTCCCCTATGGCCGCCGTGGTCGAAGCGCCCACGAGGTCGGCCACGATCGCTATCGGGTCCTCGCCGTCGCGCCACGTGACCATCTCGAACACCTCGGGGCGCTCGACGACCCGGGGCGCCTCCAGATGTGGAACCACCAGGTGGACGTCGCCGTCGCGTGGCACGACCAGCATGGTGAGGCGCTCCAACGGCATGGCCTCGTAGCCGCTGAAGTACGGCAGGTCAGCGCCCAGGGAGAGGAGGAGGACATCGACCCCGAGGCCGGCCATGGACTCCCGGGCCCTCTCGATGCGTTGGCTGAACACGGCGACAGGCTACGCGGAGGGGAGGTGGAGCGAGACGACGGGTCGGTCAGGCCGGACGAGCCGAAAGGGCGACCTGCACCGGCCGGTCGGCCACGGGTGCGACGCCTACGGCCTCGGCCGCCCGGCTGGCGTGGTAGCTGGACCTGGTGAGCGGCCCGGCCTCCACATGGCCGATCCCCATCGCCATTCCGGCCGCAGCCCACCGGTCGAACGTGGCGGGCTCCACCCAACGGTCCACCTCCAGGTGGCTGGTGGTGGGCCGCAGGTACTGGCCGATGGTGACGATGTCGCAGCCGACAGCGGCAAGGTCCGCGAGGCAGGCGTCCACCTCGGCGTCGGTCTCGCCCAGGCCCACGATGATCGACGACTTCGTGGTCAGGCCGGCAGCCCCGGCCCGCGCCAGCACCGAGAGGCTGCGCGCGTAGGAGGCCGACGGGCGGACCCTGCGCTGTAGGCGGGCGACCGTCTCGATGTTGTGGTTCAACACCTCCGGTCGGGCATCGAACACGAGTTGGAGGGCATCGACATCCCCCTTGCAGTCGGGGATGAGCACCTCTACAGCGGTCCCGGGGTTGCGCTCCCGGATAGCGGCGATGGTCTCCACGAAGGCGGCTGCACCACCATCGGGCAGATCATCACGGGCCACCGCCGTGACAACAGCGTGGCGCAGACCCATGTCGGCCACCGCCTCGGCGACGCGCCGGGGCTCGTCGAGGTCGAGGCCGTCAGGACGCCGGGTGTCGACCAGGCAGAAGCCGCATGCCCGGGTGCAGCGCTCGCCGTTGATCATGAAGGTCGCGGTGCCGTCGTTCCAGCAGTCGGACACGTTCGGGCAGCCGGCCTCCTCACACACCGTGGTGAGACGCTTCGAGCGCATCGTGGACTTGAGCCGCAGATACTCCGGACCGGTCTCCAGCGGCACCCGCATCCACTCCGGCTTGCGACCCACCGGCGGGCGGGCACCCGCACCCTCGCCACGACTGAAGGCACTCAGGTCCCCGGTGCGGTGCGCCCAGGCGACGTCGGCGCGCTCCACAGGGCCATCAGCCCAGAGCTCGGCCGCCCGGTCTGCGACCAGGTCCACGACCTGGCGCATCGTGGCGTCGACCCCCTCGGCCGCCAGCGAGGTGACGCCGTAGCCGGTGATCCCGCACGGCACCATCCGGTCGAAGAAAGCCATGTCCGGGTCCACGTTGAGGGCGAAACCGTGCATCGTGTGGCTCCGGGTGAGCTTCACCCCGATGGCCGCCACCTTGCGCGGCCGTGGCCCGTCAGGTTCCACCCACACACCCGGAAACTGCCGGAGGCGCCCCACGTCGGCGAGGCCGAGATCGCGGCACACGCCCATGACGAGGTCCTCGACGGAGCGCACGTAGGCCACCGTGTCGGCCATGCCGCCGCCCCTCTTGCCGGGAAGGTGCAGCAGCGGATAGCCGACCAGCTGCCCGGGACCGTGGAACGTGATGTCGCCTCCCCGATCAGCCCTCTCCAGGTCGGCTCCGACCTCGTCAGGTGGCAGCAGCAGGTTGTCCATCGAGGCCCGCACCCCGAGCGTGTACACCGCGTGGTGCTCGAGCAGTAGCAGGTGGTCCTGCGGATCAGGAACCGACCCTGCGTGGGCGTGCATGCGTTGCTGCAGCACCAGAGCGTCGCGATAGCGGACGCGCCCCAGCCACCTGATCCGAAACGGCCGGGAGGCACCACCGTCGGTCACGCCCCGTCGGCCCCGTCGGCCTCATCGGCCCAGCGTCGGACCCAGTCGGTCGTCTCCAGGATCCGCTTCAGCTCCTGGAGGAACGCCGCCGCGTACGCCCCGTCGAAGGCCCGGTGGTCCCAGGCCAGCGCCAGGACGCCCAGGGGTCGGATCCCGAGGGTCTCGACACCATCAGCGTCGACGACCACCGCCGGCTTCCTGGCGATTCCGTCGGTGGACAGGATCGCCACCTGCGGCTGGTTGATGATCGGGAACTGGAACAGCGTGCCGTACTGGCCCGGGTTGGTGACGGTGAAGGTCCCACCGGCCAGGTCGTCGGGGACCAGCCTGCGGTCCCGGGCACGACCGGCCACCTCGTGGATGGACCGGGCCAGGTCACGGATCGACAGGTCCCCCACCCTGCGCACTACCGGCGCCACCAGGCCCTCGAACCCGAGGTCCACAGCAACGGCCAGGTTCACGTCACCGTGCACGATCAGCTCGTCGTCGCCGACGCTGGCGTTCAGGCGGGGAAAGGTGGCCAGGGCCTCGGCCAGAGCGGCGACGATGAACGGCAGATACGTGAGGCTGGATCCCTCGGCAGCCCGCCAGGCTTCCTTCTCGACCACCCGCAGGCGATCCACGGCGTCGTAGTCGACCTCCATGGCGGTCAGCACGTGCGGGGAGGTGGCCTTGGATCCGACCATGTGCCTGGCCGTGGCCTTCCGTATGCGGTTGAACGGCTCAGCCCGCCCGGGGTTGTCACGCAGGAACTGCTCCACGTCTCCACGCGTCAGGCGACCACCGAGCCCGGTCCCACGAACCCGCGCCGGATCCAGACCATTCTCAGCCAGAAGTCGCCTCACCACCGGCGAAAGCAGACGCACCCCGGTACGTCCTCCGACCTCCGCACCTGTCCCTGCCGCCGTCCCCGGCCCCGGCATATCCGCCGCAGCTGAAGCTACGCCGGCGGACGCACCGGCACTCTGATCGGATGCGGACTGGCCCGTGCCACCGACACCGGCTCGCGATTCGGGGTCGGCCGGTGCGACGCCGGCGATGGCGGAAGAGGAAGAGGAAGGATCGTCGGAGTCGATGCGGCAGAGGAGGGCGCCGACGGGGATTGTGGCTCCTTCGGATGTGATGATCTCGACCAGGACCCCACCCAGGGGCGACGGCACCTCGGAATCGACCTTCTCGGTCGAGACCTCGTAGAGGGGGGCGCCGGCCGGAACCGTCTCGCCGACGCCGAAGAACCAGCGCGTGATGGTTCCCTCGGTAACCGTCTCGCCTAACTGCGGGAGGAGGACGTCGGTCATCGGATCAGCCGTGGAGCGCCCGGCCGGTGAGCGCCATGACCGTCTCACCGAACAGCTCGCTGAGCGTCGGATGGGGTTGGATGAACTCGGCCACCTCGTCCACCGTGGCCTCCCAGTTGACAGCCAGGTAGGCCTGTCCGAGCTGCTCGGTGACCCACGGTCCGACCATGTGGACGCCCAGGATGCGTCCCGCCCGCCCGTCCGCATCCCTGGCGGCAACGACCTTCACCAGGCCGTCCACGTCGCCGATGATCATGGCCCGGCCGTTACCGGCGAACCGGTGGCTGCTGACCACGACGTCATGGCCGGCCTCGATGGCGGCGGCCTCCGTCAGCCCGGCGAAGGCCACCTCGGGATGGCTGTAGATGCACCACGGCACGGTCGTCGGGTCGATCGGCCTCGGCGACTCGCCCAACAGGTCCTTCACCACGAACATCCCCTCGGCGAAGCCGACATGGGCCAGCTGCGGCGTGGCCACGACATCGCCCACCGCGTAGACGCCCGGCTCGGGGGTCCGGAGGCGATCATCTACCTGGATGAAGCCACGCTCGTCCACCACCACGCGGGTGCCCACCAGACCGGCCGAGTCGCCCCGGGGGCGGCGGCCGACGGCGACGACCACCAGGTCCACCTCGACCGTGGAGTCGTCGCCGAACCTGACCGTCGTGGCTCCATTGACCGGATCGTGACCGTGGACCGGCACACCTGAATGGACGTCTATGCGGCGTCGCCTGAAGGAACGCCGGACGGTTTTTGCCACGTCGGCGTCGCACCCCGGGAGGATCTCCGCGGCGGCCTCCAGCAGGGTGACCGCCGATCCGTAGTCGGCCAGCATCGATGCGAACTCGCATCCGATGGCTCCACCGCCGATGACCGCTACACGGTCGGGAACCTCGGTGATGGACAGCAGTTCGTCGCTGGTGACCACGAGCGAGCCGTCAATCTCGAAGCCCGGGATGGTCCGCGGCGTGGAGCCGGTGGCCAGCACCACATGGTCTGCGGCGATCACAACCGGACCCTCGGGACCGTCGACTGTCACCACGTGGTCGACGCCGAGGCGCCCCGTCCCGTCGTAGACCGTCACATCGCGCCCCGCCAGCAGAGAGCCGAGTCCCTTGACAAGGCCGTCGATGACCTTCTGCTTTCGCACCTGGCTGACGGCCAGGTCCACGGTCGGCTCGACACCACCTGTCATCACGCCGAACCCGGCCGCATCACGGACGGTCCGCAGCACCGAGGCGGTCTCCAGGAGTTCCTTGGCCGGGATGCAACCCACGTGCAGGCAGGTGCCGCCGAGGCTGCCCTCCTCGACGAGGCCGACGTCGAGGCCGGAGGCCGACCCGTAGAGGGCCGCCGCATAGCCGGCCGGACCACCACCGATCACCACGATGTCGTGCCGGACGGTCACAGCGCCATCACCACCTGAACGGTGAAGGCCACCAGTAGGCCCATCCCGCAGACCAGCGCCGAGAGGATCAACATGCGCGTGCTCATGTCGCCGACGGTACCGCGGCTGGCTTCGGGGGGGCGGTCCCGTATCCTGACCGGACCCCGATTCCCACTACCCCGATTCCCACTAGGAGCCCCGATGTCCGGGAAGACCCTGAGTCAGAAGGTCTGGGACCGCCACCTGGTGCGGTCGGCCGACAACGAGCCCGACCTGTTGTTCATCGACCTGCACCTGGTCCACGAGGTCACGTCCCCACAGGCCTTCGACGGCCTCCGCATGGCCGGTCGGACGGTGCGCCACCCGGAGCTGACGGTGGCCACCGAAGACCACAACGTGCCGACCGTCGACATCGACCAGCCCATTGCCGACCCCGTCAGCCGCATCCAGATCGAGACTCTGCGCTCCAACTGCGACGAGTTCGGCGTGCGCCTCTACCCGATGGGCGATCCCGGCCAGGGAATCGTGCACGTCATCGGCCCGGAGAAAGGCCTCACGCTGCCCGGCATGACCGTCGTCTGCGGTGACAGCCACACCAGCACCCACGGGGCGTTCGGCGCACTGGCCTTCGGTATCGGCACCAGCGAGGTGGAACACGTACTGGCCACCCAGTCCCTCCCCCAGCAGCGTCCCGGCACCCTGGCGGTGACCGTCAACGGCACCCTGCCGGAGGGCTCCACGGCAAAGGACGTGATCCTGGCGATCATCGGGCGCCTCGGCACCGGCGGCGGGATCGGCTCGATCATCGAATACCGGGGCGAGGTGATCCGGAACCTCTCCATGGAGGGCCGGATGACCGTCTGCAACATGTCAATCGAGGCGGGCGCCAAGGCCGGCCTCATTGCCCCGGACGAGACCACCTTCGAGTACCTGTCGGGCAGGGACCATGCCCCGACGGGGAGCGACTGGGAGGCGGCCGTCGCCGACTGGCGGACGCTGGCCACCGACGACGACGCCGTATTCGACGCTGAGATCGTGCTCGAGGGAGCCGACATCACCCCCCACGTGTCATGGGGTTCCAATCCCGGACAGGTGATGCGAATGGACTCCACGATCCCCTACCCCGACTCCTTCGAAGAGCCCAGCCAGCGCGAAGCGGCGCAGAGGGCACTGGACTACATGGGCCTCACCGCCGGCACCCCCATCCGCGAGGTCGCCGTAGACACCGTCTTCATCGGCTCGTGCACAAACGGCCGCATCGAGGACATGCGGGCCGTGGCCGAGGTGGCCAGGGGCCGACACGTCGCCGAAGGGATGCGGACCCTGGTGGTTCCCGGTTCGCGGGCGGTGAAAACCCAGGCAGAGGCCGAGGGCCTGGCCGAGGTGTTCATCGAGGCCGGGTTCGACTGGCGGGAACCCGGATGCTCCATGTGCCTGGCAATGAACCCGGACAAGCTCACAGCCGGCGAGCGGTGCGCCAGCACCAGCAACCGGAACTTCGAGGGACGACAGGGACGCGGTGGACGCACCCATCTCGTCTCACCAGCCGTGGCAGCCGCCACCGCCATTGCCGGCACCTTCGCCACGCCGGCGGACCTGGACTGAGGAGCGACCATGGAAGCAGTACAGATCGTCTCGGGCACAGCGGTGCCGCTGCGTCGCTCAGACGTGGACACCGACCAGATAATTCCCAGCGACTGGCTGAAGCGGGTGGAACGCACCGGCTTCGAAAAGGGCCTCTTCTCGGAATGGTGCGACGACCGCGACTTCGTCCTGAACGACGATCGCTACAGCGACGCCGTGGTGCTCGTGGCCGGCCCCAACTTCGGCACGGGCTCGTCACGCGAGCACGCCGTATGGGCGATCCAGCAGTACGGGTTCGGTGCGGTGGTGTCGCCGCGCTTCGCTGACATCTTCAGGAACAACTGCACCAAGAACGGCCTCGTGCCCGTCGAGGTGACACCCGAGGTGGGCGAGGCGCTGCTCGACGCGATCGAGGCCGACCCCGACCTGGTGATCACCGTGGACGTCGCCAACCTGACCCTGGAGGCTCCTGACGCCGGGATCGCGTGCTCCTTCCCGATGGACTCCGCCACCCGTGAGAGGTACCTGGAGGGACTCGACGACATCGGGATCTCGCTGCGACACGAGGACGACATCGTCGTGTTCGAGACCACCCGGCCTGCATGGATGCCGACCACGGCATGAGGGGTGGCGGGCGCATGATCCCTGGGGGACACATGCCCATCGGACGCCTGGCCGCCGCCGTCCTGACGGTCCTGGCCGTCCTGTCCACGGGTTGCGGATCAGATTCCGGAAACTCGGGGCTTTCGGGCCAGCCGGCGGTGGTGTCCACCACCGTGCCGCCGTCGACAACCGGCGTGGTTGACATGTCGGGGACCGAGCTGACAGCCGGCCTCGTGGCCTTCACCGAGTGCGACGAGCTGCTCGTCCACCTTCGGGCTGAGGCGGTCGAACGGGTCGGCCCATACGGCCTGGGCGGTGGCTGGTTCGGTGGACCCGTCATGCTCGAGAGGGGCTTTGCGATTGCCGAAGATGCAATGAGCGTCCCGACTGCCGGCATGGCGCAGTCCATGGAGATCGGCGTCGACTACTCGGGCACCAACGTCCAGGAGGTGGGGATCGACGAACCGGACATCCTCAAGACGGATGGCCGTCGGGTCCTGGTGATCGAGGACGACCGGTTGCACCTTGTGGACGTGACCGGTCCGACCGCAGTGCTGACCGGCTCGTTGCGCCTCGAAGGCCACTGGAGCCGCGATCTGCTGGTGGCCGGCGACCGGGCCTTCCTCATTGCCGACACCTACGCGGACCAGGGCCGGTGGATCGAGCCGTACGACTCCGACGGCGATGAAGTAGACGGGTACGAAGCCGCTGGCGACGAGCCGTCAGCGGCGGTGTCGCGGCTGTCGACGCCGGGAGCGTGGAGTCCCCTGACCAGCCTGATCGAGGTGGACCTCTCAGACCCGACGAACCTCCGCATCGCAGCCATCCTGACCGTGCAGGGCCAGCACGTCTCGAGCCGGGTGGTGGGCGGAGCCGCACGCATCGTCGTGACCTCGGCCCCGGGCGAACTGCCCTTCGTGTACCCGGCCGGCAAGGCCAGCGAGGAGAGCGCCGAGCGGTTCAACCGCCAGGTGGTGGCCGAGACGGTGCTATCGGACTGGATGCCCGACTTCGTCCTGGAGTCAGGCGGCGAGATCCTCGCCGAAGGCCCGCTGAACGCCTGCGCCGACGTGTCACGACCGGCGGAGTTCGCCGGCTTCTCCACCCTGACGGTCCTGACCGTGCCGCTGGACCAGCCGCTTTCAGCACCGACCACCACTGCGGTGCTGGCCGAGGGCTCGACCGTCTACGCGGGTCACGAGAACATGTACGTGACCACCAATACCTGGATCGACCCGGAGGATATGGCCGACGAGTCACGCTCGATCTGGTGGAACGAGCGCTGGGACACGGCCATCCACCAGTTCGACGTCACCCAGCCGACGGCCACCACCTACCTGGCATCCGGCACCGTGCCGGGTCACCTCCTGAACCAGTTCTCGCTGTCCGAGCACGAGGGCCACCTGCGTGTGGCGACCACCACCGGCGGCCCGTGGCGCTTCGACGAGGACGCCGAGTCGATGGTCACCGTGCTGGCACGCAACGACGCAACCCTCGACGTGGTCGGCCAGGTCGGCGACATGGGACGCGGCGAGCGGATCTTCGCCGTGCGCTACGTGGGCGACGTGGCCTACGTGGTGACGTTCCGCCAGACCGATCCCTTCTACACCGTGGACCTGTCCGACCCGACCGATCCACGGGTGCGCGGCGAGCTGAAGATCACCGGCTACAGCGGCTACCTCCACCCGATCGCACCGGATCGTGTGCTGGGCATCGGGCAGGAGGCCACCGACGAAGGTCGCACCACCGGCACCAAGGTCACCCTGTTCGACGTATCGAACATGGACGCGCCACGTGACCTCGCCACCTGGTCCATGAAGGGCGGCCAGAGCGGCGTCGAATGGGACCATCGGGCGTTCCTGGCCTGGAAGGACCTGGCCGTGCTTCCGTTCAACGACTGGCAGTCCGAGTCCAATGGGGCGGTCGTGCTGCGCGTCGGCGACGACAGTCTCACGGAGCTGGGCCGCATCGACCACGCAGACGAGCCGGGCGCCGAGCCGGTGCCACCGTGCCCCGAGGTGGACGTGGATGACCTGACGGGCCAGTCCGGCGACATGGAACCGATGATGGGTGACTCCGTCGTCATGTTCTGCGAGCAGGGCATGGACGCCACCATGAAGGGCCACTGGTGCGACCTGATGCAGCTCTCCGATGCCTACTGGTGGGCTGAGGATTTCGGAATCGATCCGGACCAGATCCCCAGCGGTTCCGACGTGATTGTCTGCTGGCCCGACGGCGACTACGTGCAGCCCATCCAGCGCACGCTCGTCATCGGTGACGGCCTCTGGTCCTACTCACGCC
>Ga0302123_10001130_pt1 | contig 19229 bp, 18 predicted proteins | sample CB21_321_MG_FD_203109 | JGI IMG/M metagenome (GOLD analysis project Ga0302123, IMG submission 203109) | Marine microbial communities from Western Arctic Ocean, Canada - CB21_32.1 | ecosystem: Environmental > Aquatic > Marine > Oceanic | place: Canada: Western Arctic Ocean | collected 2017-09-28 | reverse complement strand
ATAACTGCCATCTAAAGCAATAGACTCCTGCCATAGACCGTAATCAGGATCGTCCGATTTGGAGTATTGACGTTGCCCGGACTCTTTCGCAGGCTTCATAAGCATGCGAGTATACCCTTGGCCTAGATAACCACCATATTCCATGTAACGATAAATAGGAGCTAAATCAAACTCACCATCCTTCAAATCGTAGAACCCAAAAGGTTTATCCTTCTTAGTTTGATACTCACTTGCTTTATTCTCTTTAGTAAAGTCTTCTCCGTGTTTGTAATAACCCGTAGCTTCCCACGGATATGTAATTCCACCGCGAACGTATAAGTTTTCGCCTTCATCGTATCGCTGCATGATATGGTCTGCATACGACTGAATGTCAAGTTGCTGCCCCGATATCCTCGTGTGGCTATCCCACCAGTTTAAAAATATGCCGCAACTTTCGTTGATGCTTAACGCCGCCTGATACGAATCTATTAAAAGACTAACCCCTGTCTCTGTGACAATACTATGCTCAAACGCATTTCCGTCTAACGGGCGGCCAGCGCCAAAATGGTTAATCCCCCCGTTATTCTTAAGCTTTGTAAGTTGACGATAACCGTCTTGAGACCTTACTTGACTGTTACTACCTAGCTGCAATATCTGTCCAACATTATATTTATCGTTAGTGCTCAAAGCAGGCATACAACCTAGGATAATGTGCAGAGCATAACCCGGCGGCTTATAAACACAAACATGCGAGCCTGGAGGAAGTAACGTAGCTGATCTAGCGCCTATTGAAACAGAAGAAGAATTACCCAGCAAAATAGCTTCAACGGTAGGGCCTCCTGCTACCTGCACTTTGTAATGATGCAGATACGGGATTGCAGCCACTACTTTACCGACATAGAAGACGGTATCTTGAAAAGCGGTACGGAAAGTAGAACCCGTACCAAGAGGATCAGAAGCTATAGCTACGTTCCGCTGCCGGGGATCAACAGTTCGCTCAGATTTACTGGCCTGCTCTGTCGTTGCCGGATCACGAGTGTCAATTAAGACATCGTTAGTCTGAAATTGCGGAGGATCTACGCTGGAATCGCTCATAATACTCACCTTTCGGTGCGGTTAATGGGTATTAATTACCCAAAATTAACCGGCCCCTGCCCCTAAAACAGGTGCCAGGGGCCGGTTTAATGCTTAAATTGTACTATTTAAAGCTCTCGCTTTATTTCCCTTCTCCGCATTTCAAATCTGCAAACATCAGAGTCACGTTTTCGTTAATGATTACATCATTAGCGTTTTGGGTGATGCCAATGTTAGTCATAAGCGGATCAATAATAGTAAACTTCATATCACGTTTCTTACATGTTCCTCCCGCTCCAGCGTTCTTGTTGCGGCCTGCCTCGTCTGCTGCAAACGTGAACATAATCGACTCGTTGATTCCGCAAACATTACCGAACTCTTTGTAAAATGCGCAGTAATCGTCAGAGTCACCTTTTGGTCCCAGAATTCTACCGATGGTAGCATTACCCTGAGCCCTGCCTCCGACATAATACATAGGCGATGCATTATTAGCAGGCCTAAAATCCATATTCATATCAAAAAGGCGGTTAATTGACTGAGAATAGTTAATGCCAACATTAGTAACGAGACCAAGTGGAACATTTAAGCCAGCGGCCATGCCGCCATTATTGACTGAAAATGTTCCGGCCACGCTATTAGCCGAGCTAGTAAATACTGAATCTGCCATATTAAAATTCTCCTAAATAAGTCGGGGACTCATTCCCGCGACGGTTGAACTTAATAATACTCAAAGTGCGAAGAAAATTTCTGGGGGAAATTACTCCCCCAGAAATCCCCGTTAAAATCATACTATCAAGTGGATTTCAAGGTTATTCAACGCGTACGGAACTTCTATTTCCAACTTCGCCACATAGCGATCTTTGAAAATCGGATGCACTGAAAACTCCGTAAGATCAGCATCAATAAGCTGTCCGCCGAGATTGACAGTAAATCGCTCCGTTTGCAAAACAACGATTAAGGTACTAATCCCGGCTTGAATCACCGCTGCCATACTAGGCGTAACATTAGTTACACCAATGAACGGCTCGAAGTAGTCTTTAAACCGATAACTAATCGAGTCGACATTTCTGGTAAGCATCTCTTCCCGTTGATTAATGTCAGAGTAATTACCAGTGGTAACAGCCTGACGAGTAAAGATGTTCCCGTCAGGAGCTTGCATAACAATCCAAACTCCGGAAAGAGCCATCGTATCCAGCTGAGATTTACTAAATCTCGTTGTACGCTGAACGTCAGAGAAGCTCGAAACGCCTAATCGTGTCAGACCCTGGTGGGGCAAAACGCCAGACGTAAGACCAGCTAACGCTGCACACAAGTAATAACCTGCTTGAATCGTACCAGACGACTCAATCTCGTCAGGCCAAACAGCCATAATACGACGATCGTAGTAAGCTCCCGCATCCTTAGCAATTTCCGTCGCCTCTTCGGTGAGATTTAAAGTACGCCAAATCTCAATCTTAGCTGCGGTTTCAATTGCCTGATCTGGTCCTGTTTTCACCAAAAGTGATTGTTCCGATAGAACCGTATCGACAACAAACTCCTGATAAGAATAGTTACCAAATCCATCCGGATCATAGAGCGTACGAACAATATCTCCCGGTCGAACACCGTTAGTTTCGAACTTAGCGTTAACAGTAGATTCGCCGCTCGCTTCGTTACGAACTAGCGTATATTCTACTGTTACAGAGTTAGGATCGTCTTCAAATACGGCCAAGCATTCTTCGCCATCACTAGTCGTGGCTTGCGTATGCCCTGGCACAGTTGATCCCGTGGAAACAATTGGAATTTCCGGGATGCCCTGTAGGTTAAACCAAGCAGTCCGCCAAAGACCTGCCGATTCAGTAGACATTGCCCCGACATGCCCTTGGTACAAACCTAGGACAGTAGGATCACGAGTCAAAGGCACCATGGCATGGACATCGTCGCGAGCTTGCGTAAGGTCCAAAACTTCGTCCCAATCGTCTGCATCAGAAGGCTCTACTACAGCAGTGTAAAGCACAGGAGTGTTGTTGCTATTAGAAAGTGCTTTATACACTCCCCATTTCAACGGATTATCTGGTGTCAATGTGCCAGAAATGTCGTCGATATCGCCAACATCACTAATGCTGAAAACGGAGTGAGCTTTATCAGCCAACCATGCTCGATACGTTACATACGTTTTACCGTAGTAGCAACTGGCACAACTATGTACTGGTAGCGACTCTGGAGCACCATTAAGAGTCCAAGTGTCATCATACGCCAGAATATTACTTGAAAGCGTAATTTCAGTCGTAGACTGTTGCCAGTTAGTGTTTGGAGCGCTTCCTAAAATGTTTTGAGGAATTTCCAACGTGGCCTCACGAATATACAGCTCGATACCGACCTCATCTCCCCCAGAAGCGTCTGGGTCGACAAGAGGATCAATATTATCCGCAAGTTCAATAGTCTGAATAGCCGCGTCTTTTACGCCCGTTACGGGCACGGTAAAGCGGTCATTTTTGCAAAGCCCAGGTCCGCCTTGATTGTTGTCACTAAAATCAATAGTAACGCCAAGGGAGCCAATAGAAATGTCGACATTGGCACCACTAACGTTATGTGGACCGCTTTGGTCAATACCGTTAGTGGTAGAAACCGTAATCTGCGGTTTTGCGTCGGCAGCAGCAGAGTACAGACCACCACGAGTTACATTAACAAGATAAGTGGTACTAGTTATTGACGTATAAGTCGCCAAATTACCAGAATTTGATGTTGCAGTCGCTAGCTCCCATTCTTGTTTGACAACACATTTCCACTGCTGACCCTGGACCAAGTCATTGTGAGAAACACTCTCGTCGTCAGCAGACGTAGAGCACGCAGCAGTATCAACGTCCGTAAATGTTACAGTAAAACCACGCGTACCGATTGCCGTGGCCACACCACTAGCAGCCGGTGTAACTTCCGATTGATCATCAGTACCACTTGCAGATAGTACCCGCAGTCTAGCGACTGGAAAATTGCCGCCAGCAGAATTCTCAGTGACTATGATGGTATAGGTTTCTGACGCATGGCCATCAACAATACCGTCATAACCGGCGTTACCTGTAGCTATAACGCAGTTGTTAGGACCCGCTTCCTTTGTAACCGCGTGGCTCGCACTTTGAGTAATTGCGTTAGACGAATCCACTGTTGCAGCAGCAACTACCGCTAAATCCTGATTGGCAATAAGCGCTTTAACACTTGTCCATAAAAGTATGTCACTGCTGGGGTCAGAAGCATCTAAAGCACGAACACGAATTACGTCTCCAACCTTCACGTCACGATCTTGGAACTCAGACGAGCGTAAGTACGCTCCCTGGGTCGCAAAATTTAAGCCCGTTGCTTTAATACGATTTCGGTAATTAGCAACCGTAGATATAATTGCGTTACCCGAATCCATAGGGTCGTTGTAGTACCGAAGCAGCGCGTTTTCGATGTAGATTTTTGTGTAATCTTCATCGATAAGGCCTCCGGCAGGTCGAGTCGGCCAGAGGTATGACGTATTCGAAGCAGTTGCGTAATAACCTAAAAATCCGTTCTCTTTTTCGTCCGCGTCGGTTGTTCTAGTTAAATAAGCATGCCCCCCGGCAATATGAGCTGAAAGCGGATTTGCAGCCGCTGAAGGGGCAATAGTAAAGTCTTGAAATACCAAGACCTGTGGGAGTACATAAGTAGCCATATTAGATGGTCTCCATACCTTTTATTGTCGTGATTGTTATTCGTTCCACTTGAGGTTTTGTACAACCTCACGTAGAGGCAAGGACTCTTCAAAGAGTTCCCAGGTTTTGTTATAAACCCAACCAACGGTCACAGGAATTACGTAATTTTCAGACGCTTCCTCTAACTCGCTGATAGCCCCTACTTCTGTTACTTGAAAATCCATTAGTAACAATTGCTGACGTATGGGAGGTGCGAACATCGTTAGTTCGTCCACAACCTCTGACGCCAGTATTTCACAACTTGCACCCGTTCCATGGATGCAGAAAATGGTATGACTACCTACCCAGTTCACTGTATGTAGGTGTATCGCACCTCTTTCGTTTTTATATAAAGAACCAGAAGTTCCTGCTCCCATCACCGCGTCGTTTATTCCTAAACGAGATTGACGATAGGCGTTTCGTTTGACCAAGATCGCGGGGCGCTTCTCTACTAGGTCTCCGCGCCATCTATATACACTTTCAATAACTATACCTGATGAAGCATCCTCCTTCCATATGAATCGCTTTAAATCGTTTGCTCGAATACTGTCTTCTGTAGAAAAATGGCGTATAAACATATCCCTAAACAGGCCAGTCAATAAGAGCGGCTGCCACCCGTTTTCACACAACGAATCTACCTCAAAGTAAGGAGATTGCGTATGCGCTGGATCTTTAGACGGTGGTGTTGTCGTCTCGCACCAATCCTCTGGTGTGCTCATCAGTACTGTACTTTCGCTTAGGAAGACTACTAACTCGCGACATTAAATTTAATACGCGTAACGGGTCCACATCGTATTTAAATGGGTCTAACCGAGACATTAATACCGATTTTACTTTAGATTTTCGTTCTGCTGGATTCGTTTCGCCCTTACCGCTGCCTAAATAAGGTACGGTCGGTTTAGAGGCCGAGGACAAATCCGCACGAGGTGCGGTAGACATAAATTTCGTAGGTATGTGAGGCATCGATAACTTTCGTTTAAAACATCACCCTATTGAATCCTGCTGAGGTATTGCCACTGTGTATATAACATCAGTGTACGGAGCAGGACGTAATTCTACATTAGCAATTAAAGGGACTCCTCGCATTTCCGCTGCGTTCTGGATACTTTGAATATAGTATCTATCGTCAGTTTCTCGACTGACCCATACATCACGTTCCTGTAATAACGGAAAATGAAGCATTCGACCCGTTACTACTATATCGTTAACAGTACCGCGAACCCCTTGGTTATCTATATGTTTGTGGTGCGTTCGGGGGGATAAATCAGCCCATACGCAATCAATGGGATAGAAATATCCGCACTGAAATCCTGTTCCAAAGCATTCTGGGCAATCTGGATTAGTTACTTCGTCTGTCTGAAGATCCAGGCATTTCGTACATCGAACGCCAGTGATCATTCTTTTTAGTAAATAACCGTCTTGGCTTGTATACCGATAACGTAAACGTTCTTTACGTACAATTTCACGAGCTAAACGCCAATCCCGCTGGCCAAGAATACCTTTCTTAGCTACTGGGTCAGAAATGTACGTCCCCGCACTAGTTGTGAGCTTTACACGATAATGAGTGTATTGTGTTTTACCGTAAACTCGTTTTGTACCGTCTACAGCATAATACGTATTCTCTATTGCTACTCCGACATTTTCCCAGTCATTAGCGTTGGAATTGCCAGTCTGACCAACTTGCAACTGGAATTCATACGGAAGTGCGTCGGAAAATGTGTCTTTCAATGACCAGCAAACACGTGTGCCACCACGAATAAGGTAGCTCACATGCACCATGTCAAAAACAGATTGACATACCGGAGGACACTCGTTCTGACATGTAGAAGTTGTACTCATTCAGCAGACTTCTCTAAATCTAAAGTAGATGTAGACGTACACAGTTGATTACGTAACTCACATGAAGACGTCATACGTGTTTCCCAATACCGACTATCTAGCGCTCGCGACACTTCATCACAGGTAGTGTGGGTCTCAAAAAAAGCAGGAGGAATAGGCGACACTAACAAAGTAAAATGATAATCGGGCAGCTCCATAACAATTCCTTCTTTAAAATGTACCGCCGTAGCTAGAGCCTATAGTTCCAGAGAAACCGGCAATATTAATTTCCACCTTCTTCGCTTGAACCATGTCTCGAAAATCTTTCATCAACGCGTTTGCGTAAGCGGTGTAGTCACGAGCTTTGTTTTTATCGTCAACTGATACACCACCTGCGTTATAAGGCAAATGATTACGTCGATAATTCGACGCGGCAATTTGCATTAGATAAGCTTGAATACCCTTTAACCACAATTCTCGGTAAGGGAATGTCTTAGTCGTTTGTAACCCAATTGGAGGGGGAGTTTCATTCCAAAATTGAAGAGGACGTAAAACAGCTTGCGTGATCTCTGCGGCGTCAAACTCAATGTCGTCTAACAGCAGATTGTCGGTAGGAGCATTATCTCGCATAGACAGTCTAATCTCGGATATCGAGGGTGGCCCTAGGTTCCACTGACTGCCAGACGACGAAATACCGAAAAGACCGCGTCCCACAAAACAAACGGCTTGATTGCTAAAAATCAGACGACAATCGTCTGAGAAGAGAGCCCATTCTTCCATATAAACGCCGGGATAACGACTAATCGACTCAGGTAAGCTGTGGGCCTTCACAGAGCCTGTGGCCGCTGTAACGATATCTACATCCATACTGTAAATACAGTCTGTGGGTCCGTCGTAGCCGCTTAGCTCCCGCATACGGAGCGTTACGCCACACTCAGGCGATCCTGCGGCATCAAAGGCTTCAGCACAGGACTCAGCAGCGACGCTACAGGACGTTGCACAGTCAGTAAGATTGACTGGTTCCCCATTTGAAGTTCGCATAACCCACTCTAAACGAGCATCTTGCCCCTGCTGTATCTCATGACACTGCATTTTGGGTAAAACAGAACACCCGTCTACCTGCGTAATCGGGGGATTAATGATATTTTGATCATTACAATCAGTGTCCGTTGGAGGCATCCTTAACTCCCTTTGTGAAATTACGCATCCTTACGTATTATAAACATCCTGGGCTAAAAACCGAATGTCATATATCACATGTTCCGGGCTGTCTTTGTCCTTTTAAGGCACAAAGATGAAATCTCAAGTGTTTATAGCCGTTATTTTTGTGCCAGTCCGATAGGTACTCTTCTGTAGTAAGTACTTGTTGAAATCTTGCAAAGACGTGGCCGTTCCTGTCCGCATGCTTCTTATTAATATAAGGTAACATGCTTGCCTCACTATAATAAGATTTGTATGCCGGATCTGCAAAACCAATACCCGTAGTAGCATCAGGAACTGTAATAATAATATAACCTCCAGGTACAAGAGCCTCGTAGACGCTGTTCATAAAATCAGCTACCTGCTCACCATCTAGCCACTGGAGATAATCTTTGATTTCAATAACACCGTAGCGATCAAAACCAAATCCATGACATAAATCTCGGTCGTATTTCCACCCAGACTCAACCAATTCCACTATGTTAAGCGTCGGGTAATTCTCACGGGAAACCCATTCATGGATTAAGTCTTCAGTGTATTTAATTTTACAGCTCCTGGATAATGTTTGTATTTGCTGGTTACGACTATTAACAGTATTTTCCGCATACGTGCGATATAAATAATGACAACCGTTTGTGTGAGTAAACTTAGCGCCGCTTAAGTAAGTTTTTATCATTAACTCCAAATCATCAATGACAGCAAGATCACGATTGTGGCCGCCTGCTTTGTAATAAGCTTTTCGACTCCAGCAACGAACGTGATCAGGAGCGTAATATATTTCACACAAAGAACGCGGTGTTACGTTAAAAGCTCGTGTTGCTACTAACTCTCTGCCGTAAATATTAACTGCATAAGTCTGCCAGCCGTGGGTTTTGCTGTAAATAATGCTTCCGTAATCAGGCTGCTTATTTTTATTGTTGTAGGAGAACACAGAAACGTCTGAATAAACAAAGCCTGCCCCGCCCTCAAAAGCTTCGTTAATAGCAGAAAGTGAATTACCCGGAAACAATAAATCGTCGTGGTCTAATTCAATAAATGCATCGCCACTGCAATTATCACACGCTAAACGTTTCAGAGCACCAATGTTATATAAGTGAGAACCACCATCCACAACCTTAACACGAGGGTCATTCCGTATGTTGTCAGGAATGACTGCTTTTCCTCCGTTAGGGACTAACACCCATTCCCATTTGGTGTAGCTTTGCCTTAGCAGAGACGCATAGGCTTCTGGAAGATGTGTAGGTAAGTGAGTCGGGGTGAATATGCTTAACTTCATAAATAAAGTTTAGCTTAGAACCCAGATAAAAAAAGGCTCGACAGAGCAAGTCTGCCGAGCCTTCGGAACACCTATGTGGGGTAGGTGCGTGAAAGTACTGATTAAGGGGCAATCGATTCCCAACAAGGATCATCAACAGCCAGCGTAAAGTCGTCCAAAGTTAACATGTAACTCTCCCCATTGCTACTTTTTAGAATAGCTGATGGAGTACTGACAATCTCAATTTGCTGAGTATCAAGTGCCTTTTCGAAAGCCAAGATAGAGCGACGAGCTGTGTTTCTATCAAAGCCGTTAGCAACGGCGTCAAGAATATTACCAAACACGGTAATTTCCCCATCGTCAACTAATGATTTTCCGTGAGGCGGAAGAAAACCAAACGTCTTCGTACCTCCAGAAATATTCTTGACTGTACTATAAAGACAGTCTAGGTCCATGAGATAAGCCATTAATTAGCCCTCCCCTTTCGTGTTGGCGAGGATAGCCGCTTCATTCGCTTTCAAGGCAAGCACTGAGTTATAGAAGACAGGCTCTTGAGCCAACTGCGCCGCAGCTGACTTGTAAGACATCTCTTCCTCTTGTGCCTGGGCTTGTTGTCCTTGAGGTGTTTCTCCCAAAACGTCTGTCAAAGCACCTACAGGATTAGCAAATCGGCTGTCACCCGCTTGTTTTTCCGTATTGTCAACGCCACGCAACTTTCCAGCGAGCTCCAGCAAATCAGCAGCTTCCTTCTCGTTTTGAGGCTGGATACCATGATTAGCTAGTTTGCCGAAAAATACATTTGCGTGAACGCCTTCAAACAAATTATTGTAAGCTTCCCCGACTTCCGGAAGAGCTTGTTCGTTATCTGCCATAGCGTTACTCCGCATTGTTGAAAGCCTGTAAGGTAGCTTCCCGCTAAATACATAGCGAGAAGCTACCTTGTATTGGCTTAGTTCTAACTAAAATCTGCCTTAGCCAAACCGCTGGTATGACCAATGGTTCCACCTAGAGTCTCATAAGCAAAGAACTCAATCATGTACGCTTCACGACGAATGTACATAGTTGTGTCTTCCAAAATATAACTCTTACCAATAAATTTAGGATCAGCAAAGTGGTACATCTTATTAGTAGCAACCAAGTCTTTCTTGATTGTAATGATCCACTTAACGCCCATGAACTCAGCGAGAGCCCAGCCGTTACGCATAACCTCTTCACTCAAGTCACCGCCCATTTCGTTGCGACTGAACTTAGCCACTTCCTTAATGGTGATGTTATTGAGAAGCACAACGTGAACTTCAAGGTTCGACGGAGTGTTAGGCATGATCTTCAGGCTGTCCCAAAGCGTGTCACGAGTGATTCCACCCGCGATAGCTTCGTGCTGAACAACACCCGACGTAGGAACAACACCGCCAGCGGCACCAACAGCAGTGTCAACCGCAGTGATAAACTTGCCGTCTTCCTCAGCCAGCATGTCCTTGATAGCGTTGTCGCTAAGGACCTGTCGGATATCCATGTACCAAGTACGAAGCTCATCAACGTCCTTCGTGAAGCGAGGCGTCACGATACGGTCGAAGCTCACCTTGTAGCGAGGTCCACGAATGTAAAGGTTAGTCGGAAGAGTCGCGAAAGGAATCGAGATGGCCGCAGGGCTATCAGGTTCCTTGTCCACGATCTTGACCGGCTTATCTGTATCGACCTGTCGGTCGAGTTCGTCATTACTAATTGGCAGCGGCGGAATAATCCGTCGATAAAAGCCATCTTCACGCATCTTTGTGCGTGTAAAATCGTTAACAGCGTCAACGGCTTGCTTCTCCAGAAGTGGATCTCTCGACGCCAGCTTCTCGAAGATTGCCTCATTGAGGAGTTTTGACTCCTCTTGAGTGGTAGCGGACATGGAATATTACCTCCTTGTAAAGGATCGTTTTTAAATTAGTTGATTGTTGCTGGCAAGAAGTACGGCCAGAACGATACGCAATCCACCCCATAACCGTTGTCTTGATAGCCGTTACGGCTAACAATACCAACAATAGTAGAACTTCCGCCCCAAGTATGGGCAGTAACTTTACCGTCGTTAGCACCAGTTCCGTACTTGTCGGAATCCAGCGGCGTGTTAGGTGTAAACGTCCCAGTAGCACCAGCAAACTGAGTCGTAGTCAACTCGTAAGCTCCAGTAGCTACCAAAGCCATCATATTACCAGACGGAGAGACGGGAACCCAAACGCCCTTGTCCCCGCCAGCGCCAGCGTCGCCGCCGTCGTTAGCGACGTCAGGATCGTCACTATTGTTAAACAGAAACAAAGGCATACGGTCATCAGTCCCTACGCCAATTTCATATTCACCGTCTGCACCTAAAGAAACAACAGTACCAGCAAGAGTCACACCACTGTTGTGACCGGCCAGCTGCGTTGCATCAATAGTCGAAACATAATCTACTGCCGATTGCGAAGGCCAACCCTTAAGAGCGTTGAGCGTATTCGCGGTCATTTGCCGTGGAGCGGCCATGAGAAATCCTCCTTGAATTTAAGTAAACAGGCTATTAATAGCCTGCGTCCATTTCATGTTACACAGGGTTATTAACAACAGCCCATATGGCATCATCCGAAGCTTTCTTCTCAGACGTTCGACGTCCGACATAAGGATCGTCAAGCGAGTTGTAACTACTACTAGTGTTACCTACGCCAGATTGACCCTCATCCACTCCACGACCTAAGTCGCTTGCCGATTTTTCAAGTCGGGCGTGAGCATCTGAAAGTTTATCAACAGAGTTCCGAAGAAGCTCCATTGTACCTGTATGTGACTGAAGCATACCAGAAGCAGCTTCTTTTTGGTGTGCAGCCACACATCCTTTATCAACCATATGCTCAGCTAAAGAAGCTACTTGTGAGTTAGCTTTTTGCGCTGCCGTATGGTAACTACTATAAGAATCCAAAGCCCGCTTCTGAAGAAGCGAGTTGATCTGGATGCTTTTTACTAGCATTTCTGCAAGTTTGGGTTTCATGATAGAAACTCCTCCGTGAACGTTAACATTACCTACGTGAACGAGCGATGATTTCTTGGATATAGTCTTTCACTGCGTTTCCGGCACTGCCCTTCTTAGCAGCAGCACGTTTATCCGCAGCTTCCACTTCCAAGCCAGCAGCAGGTTCCTCAGGAGGAGCTTCCTCGGGGAGACCGCCTTCTAGACCGCCACCACCTAAGCCGCCACCTTCTAGACCGCCACCACCTAAGCCGCCACCTTCTAGACCGCCACCACCTAAGCCGCCACCTTCTTCAGCTGCCATCGCTTGCTCGAGTTCCTCAGGTGAAATACCCAATTCCTCAAGAATTGCAGCCAGCTGTTCTACATCTCCTTCGCCTTCCTCAGGAACGCCTTCCTCGGCTCCCAGTCCAGCTTCCAGTCCGCCAAGCTCTTCTCCACCGCCCATACCTTGGACAGCTTCCATAGCTGCTTCCTCCGGCATGCCGCCCTCTTCAGGAACGCCACCGCCACCCATCATCGCAGCCAAAGCTTCTTCGTTAGCAGATTTTTCTGAGGTAGCTTGATTCTGACTATTAATCTCGTCGCTGTAACTCACGAGAAAACTATTAACACTATCTGCATCAGTAGACGCTGTCTTAATAATGTCGACCAAAGTTTCCTGAACCATAGCGTCAGCAGCTTCTTTGTCGAAATCGCCAGTCAAAAGACCAGCCAATTCCCAGCCAGCTTGAGCAGCAACGTCAGTTGCTTCTTTATCATCAGCAACTTCTTTTACTTTCTCGCCATCTTTGTTCTCAGCAGTTTTGCTAAAATCGTGAACGGCCAGTTCAGCTAAGATAGCGTTGTTAAGATCAGAAGCAACTTTAGCTAAGTTTTCAAGTGGCATCTCTTTGAGCTGAGACTCAGCGTACTTCAACCCGTCCAAAGAGCTATTCTCTGTGGTAGCAGGATGAGTAGTCGGACCACCAGGTCCGCCTGAATCTTCTTTTTCAGCTTTAACGCTGCTAGTTTCAACTGAAGGATCATCTCCGGTCGGCTCTTTAACAGTTCCGATTTGAAGCTGATCGTCTGCTGCTGAACCAGGACTTTGTACTGGGTCACCAGCAGCACCACCCTCAGACTTACCTTCGGCAGTCTTCTCAGGTGTAGCAATTGGTTGATTGTCAACACTAGGCGGACCTTCGTCCGCTTTTACGTCTGCATCATTTTCCTTAGATCTAAAACCTTCATCCGCGTCATCGGTATGATCATCCACGTTCTTAACTGGATGTTCTGTCGCGCCACCGACACTGCCTGCTTCAGTGTTAGCCTCAGAGGCTAATTTCTCGGTGGCCCCGACCTCCCGGATGAACTTGTCGATAGTATTCATCGACTCTTGCGCTGTTAGGGCGGTCATTTAGAGCACTCCTTGCGTGATTACAATTAGCAGTTCCGTGTTACGACAGAACCTCACTTAATATAACTCATTAAGTATGATTCTGGCTTACACATAGCCTTGCTGTCAACGGAAATTCCTTATCAGAAGCTGCAATTCTTGAAAGCGCGGCTAATTTATAAATTGCATAGTCTATAGCCAACTTTTCAGCGTCCTCTGATACATTAGTTTCATTAAACATATTAACCGCAGGAATAGCCTCTCCACGTAGTGAAGAACGCATACTTCTATCTGCTACGGCTTCTTTATCTAACGAATGACTACTTCGACAAGAAGCAGCCAATGTTCTTTGTTTAGCGGATGCAACTTTTTCTGAAAGTGGGTAGGGGTTTGCCTCTACCCGGCTTTCAATATTACTATCTACTAACTTAGTGTAAATTTTTGGTAAACATTGAGATGCCTCTTTGACATGCTCAGTTTTATTGGCTAAACGAGCCCAATCCTTAATATGTAAAATAATCTTTTGGTCTGCTAAAGCCCCAAGGCCTTCTGCACATTTAGTCGTACCTAAAACACCTAGCGATTCAATATCAAACGGAGGTGTGTCAAAGGCCCGATAAATCTCTTTAGCTGAGTTGCGAGAAGATCTTTCCAAGCTGGAAAGACCGTAGGCAAGTTTAACCTGAGAGGCAATTTTTTCGTTCCAAATACCAGGAAAACTTTCCTGGTACATAATAACGTGCAGAGGAGCGCTATCTAACTCAGCCATCTTTATATAATCGTTCAATTCAAAAAGGCCGTTGTCTGCTGCGGCTTTAGTTAAATAGTCTGCCTTGGCACCGTATGCAATACGGTCAGCGGGACGAAAAACACGGCTTATATCAAACCAAGTAGGATTAGGGTTATCGACATGCAAATGATGCATGTCCTGGCCTACTTTTATAAGTCTTGTAAGATTTGATTGACAACCGCCCGCAGCACATTTTTCAGTAGTACAATAATCGGCTCTTGTCTTTGCCTGATTACCACACCACGAACAAATATCATAAGGTACACGACACGCCATGGAAACTGCAATATCGTCCCCGCGTGCCAATTTCTCTAGTTCTTGATCTGCAATAAAGCCGCCGTTACGATCCGCAGCGCTTTTCTCTTGGTTTAAAGCAACAATAAGCTCAACACGTTTCATGGGCTCATTGTAAGCTGACTTTTTAATAATACCAAAATGAGGATCACCGCGTTCAGGTTTATTCTTGTGGTTTCTAAAGAATTTAGCAAACTTTTCGAACGATTGATGATGCTTTTTGCAAGTCGCTTCTTTAAACCCGTCGCCATTTCTATTAGGGCCGTAAGCTTCACTAGCCCCTAAAGCAATAAGGTGTACTGGCACTTCGTCCTTCGCAAATTTAATGTTGTCAACTTCATCAAGAAACATGTGCCCCGCAGACTTAATAAAGTTACTGCGGTCAGTGCCGATGAGGCCACGACTAGAAATAGGAATAGCCATCGCAACAGGTCGATCCCATTCCCAACCAGACGGCGACACATATTTGATCATTGACATATAAACATCCTTGTCTACTGAGCAATCAATTACCGAATTGTTGCTGTATATCCCTAATTTTATCTTGTGCGCCTTCAGTATTTGCATACCCCTTAGCCGCAAGCCATGATGCAATTAATGCTGCCGGAATTCCCACTAAAGCACCCTTACCACGCATGTATTTAGGTACATTTGGCAACGATTTTGGCAGTTTCCGTAATGCCGATCGGATTTTAGGAGAAGATCTGTTCCACCCCTTCCGTAGAGGCGACGTAGGACTACCAAGACCCGGACGCCGCTCAGCTTGCTGTAATGCATACTGAGAAGCAGTCATAGGACGAAATACTTCGTCAACATCTCGAAGCGATTGCATTGCCTTTAACGCGTCAGGACGTTTCGACAATGTAACTAAATCTTTGTTACTGCCAGATCGTAATTTCTCCAAAATAGAAGTTGTTGCATCCTCACCCACTACCGCTTTAAGCGCCTGTTCAATTTGAGACGTATTGCCTGGATCAGTACTTTGCTGAGCAAGAACTTTAGCGACATTTCTCCAGGCACCAGGAGAAGTATTCTTACCTTGAGCAGCAAGCCCCATTCCCGTTCCAACATCTAAGCCACCGCCAATACCCAGGGCAGATAAAACAGGATGCTCTTTTGCAGTTTGACCTGCCCAATGCAACGGGGAATTAAGAAACGTAGGTTTAGCCTGTCGATCAAGATTCTGAACTTCTTCTATGTCTTTAGCTAACTCAGCAGTATTAGGTGCAGTGGGAAATATTTCGTCTGAGATATTTTTACGGTCGCCTAAAAGCCCTAAACCACCGCCAAGTGCTCCACCGGCAAGAGCGCCAGTTAAAGCATCACGAAAAGGATGTTTCTTCCCGCGACGGAATAAACTAGATCCAAGGCCTAACGTCCCACCAACACCTGCGCCTATCAGTGCCTTTTGTGCCGCAGGATTTTTCTTCAGCCAATCTCCCGCGCCCTGCAAACTTGAGGACAAGTCATAAGCAAGCTTGTCCATTGGCTTACTAAAACCATGACGCAATCCCACCTTTCGACGGGCTAACGTTAATGCGACTTCGTTTACGTTTTGATTGTTAAAGGATGGAGGCATCAGATTTCATAATATTAGATTTAGTGTCGGCAAGTGTTTTTTCCATATCACCGATTTCTTTAACTTCAAAAGGCTCAACATTACCAGCTAAACGTTTTGCTAGTAATGGTTGTACCGCAGCCGGTTGCTCCGCAATACGAGGAGCTAACTGAGCTAAATCGTTATACGCAGCAAGTACTTCTTCAGGGTCATGCCCGCTGATAGGGTTCTCCGAATCAGACATCATCTCAGCCAACATAACTTGAGCACGAATCTTCCGTAATTCATTCTCGTGCTCCGGAGCACCTAACTTATCCTCCGCATCTTGGACTTTACGCTGCCTTCCTTCGCCGCCAATCAAGGCTTCCATCGCAGGCTTAGCACCACCGCCAATAAGTGCCCCAGTCAAAAGACCGCCACCGGCCTCCTTCTCCCGTTCCCAGTCACGCGTAGGAGGATTATCAAACTCCTCGCGTACCCATTCTTCATGAGTCTGGTCAGGATGAACTGCATCACAATCGTGACGAGGCATCTGATCTGCTGGCTGCTCACCCCCTTCTTTGCCGTCAATCAAGAATGGAGAAAGCTCCACATTCTCTTGGCTCGACTGGCTGGGGGCTTGCGAAAAAGGGTGGAGGGCTTCCTTTGCGTTGTTAAAGGCTTCCTCAGACACATCCAAGGCGGATTTAGTAAGATTCAGCTCTTTCGCCGCCTCAACCGAATTACGAACGAAAGTGAACGGCTCCGCATTCATATCGATGGGAGCCTCCCAATATCGTTTCGAATCGGCAGCTCGTTTCTCCTTAGGGAATCGGTCTGAAACCACGTTCATCAAAGCTCTACCCTGCGACCCGTAATAGGTTGCAACCGTCTTATCCACAATATCAAAGGGGAGACGATCTTGAGCAAACTTTTTAAAGTAGTTCGACAGTATATTCAACCGAATGCCCAGGTTGTCTTTAGCTGCTGCGTGCTTACTTCGTTGATCTTCGTAAGTACGACGAGTCATACTAAAGGTAGACCAAGCTGAACTTGCTCGACGATCCGAATCATGACGAAATTCATGTTCATTAACTTCGTCACTTGCTTCTTTAACAATATCGTCTTTGGCATAAATCCGATCCAAAGATGGAATATCCAGGGCAGCTAACTTCTGCTTGTCCCGCCTATCTACCCACTTAGGTTCGGAAGCATAATCCTCGTGTACAGTTGTGCCCAGCGACAAGTAATGGTCATTAGCCTTTTTCTCGTCGCCACCCCAAACGGTATCGTGAATTACATCGTAGTCTGCGAGTTCAAACTCGGCCAGCTTATCCAGTACAGGCGTATTAGCCTTCCACTGAGCAACTTGGCGTCCGTTATTAAACGCACTAACAGCAGCACGTGCCTGTCCCGGCAATAGAGACAAATCACGCGATACCTTTACTAATGCATCATTGGGCGACATGTTATCGTCGTCCACATAACGAACTGCTTGACGTACACCGTCAACCAGCTTTTGTTCATCATTACTATTTAGACTTGGCATCATCACCCTCCGTGTCCACACGGCTTTCTATTGTTAAACTAGATACTTCATTAATACTACTAGGAACTTCCCCGCTCCCGATCAGTATCAATTCTTCGTCATTAATTTCTGCTGCGGAACTGTCTAAGTCCCCCATAACAGAACCTGCATATTGCTCTGCACCGCGACGGCCCACAGTCCACGGCAGCTGAGACAACATAGTAGAGACATGATGAGTAAACGAAGATCGTCGTTCTTCGCCGCTTTCCGCACCCTTTTGTAGCTCTATAATCCTAGAGTGCGTAGCAAAAAGTTCCATCACGTTGTATCGATTCACCTCAAACACACCTGCTGATTGAGCACTACGACGCTGTATCGTGGATCTCCACTGATCGTCTAACCAACTGGAAATTTCGTCAGCATCTTGCACAACATTTCCACGACGGAACCCGCTAATCATAAAATCGCATAGAATAGGTCCGCCAAAGTATGCAAAAAACTTTAAAGTCATGTCCAAATGTGGTCGAACAACTAAAGGTGTGCCTTGTGGGGACGGTGCAGCAGCATCGTCATCGTCATCTTCGTGTTCGACGAAGCGATCAGAAGAGGGAAGCAATACGTGCTTTACAATCCAATCATGGTGACGAAGAAACGGAGAAACGTTGAAAAACAACTTCTCGTACCACGAAACAGTCTCTGGCAATGTTTTCAATCTGTCTGCAATCTCTTCTACAGACTGACTAGCTAATAGCCGGGCTTCTAGCATAAACTTCACTTCGGGGTCCATATGCAAGTTAGCAAATATGGAATGAGCGTAGTAAAGCCCAGGATTCTCATCCAAAAGACTCTCTCGCCATTCTTCGCCTCGGTTCCACCGAAGCATGAATGAACGAGCTTCTTTAATATGAGAATCGTCCCGTTTAGTTGTACGTCCAGGTGTTGGAACCCTACTCACAAGACGCAAAATCCTCTCAAATCGCCAATCGGGGCGAAGAAAGGGATCGTACATTCTTACGTCCGTGTAAGTACTAGCCATGCTGTTCGTAAATTCTACTATTTAAAAGATAAATTCAATGTTGACAGTATATGCAACTTCAAACTCCAAGTCAGAAGCACTACCTGCGGGCTCAAGGTCTAACCACAGCGCTGTAGCTTGAGTTCGCTTAGTAAAGTCTTGATTGTCGTCGTTTTCGTAAACACGATTCATATCAAAATGGGCCGCTGCATTGCCTGCGGTTCCTGTATTCTCTGTCGTTACTAAATGCATCGTAGGATCGTGGCGAGGAAATACCTTAGGAATGCTATCTTGCCAAAGTCCGTTAGTAGTAATGCCAGACGAATAACCTACATTTGTTTCAACTGTTGTTGCATCTACCACTTTCGCAATCGTATGCACCACGTTATACGCGGAGACATTCGTTCCCTTAATATAAATCGTATCGCCTACTTGAAGAGAATAGCCGTACGGCTCAAATTGATCGTGGGTGTATGTCAATTTGCATTTCGAAGACGGATTTGATGCTACAGCCGTTACTGTACCGGCATTTACATGCAAGTCATTACCCGCAGGACACGCACCTTTACGGTTGTAAACGGTGTAATCAAAATCAACTGGTGTGCCAGTGGTCTGCTTTAGTATAAGGCGATCTAACGTGCCTCTTGCAGGCATCGGAAGCTCTATACAATTAGAGACACCACCAGTAATTGACG
>Ga0302123_10001129_pt1 | contig 19232 bp, 23 predicted proteins | sample CB21_321_MG_FD_203109 | JGI IMG/M metagenome (GOLD analysis project Ga0302123, IMG submission 203109) | Marine microbial communities from Western Arctic Ocean, Canada - CB21_32.1 | ecosystem: Environmental > Aquatic > Marine > Oceanic | place: Canada: Western Arctic Ocean | collected 2017-09-28 | reverse complement strand
CAAGACCGAGCAGCATGACTCGGTCAGGCACCGAGTCGTCCCTCGCGTCCCACAGGGCCGGGTCGCTGTCGCCTTCGCCTATGCCACGCGATTCGATCAAGGCCTGGTAAGTCTGCATCCTCACCTCGGCGTTGACGTCGTCGCCCTTGGTCTCGCCCACGAGCGGGTTGAGACAGGCGCCGGCGTTAAGACCCTGCTTGAGCAGCGTTTCCAGTCCGTACACCAGGGCGTACTCGTGGGCGCGGTGCAGGGGGTTCCGGGTCTGGAAGGCCACCACGCGTTGCCAACCCAGGTCTGCGAGCATCTGCCTGACCTCCACAGGGGTTTTAACCGAGGCGCCGAAAGCCGGGTTCGTGGGCTGGGGAAGCACGCGTATGGAGCCACCCAGCAGGTGGCTGCAAGCGGCGTCGCCCTTGAGTGCCATATCGGCTCCCGGGTGGTCTTCGCGGCTGGTGCCGTAGACGCTTTCGAGGTAGCGGGGCTTGTCCCACTCGTACACGTCTGTCAGGTCGAGTATGGCCACCAGGTCGCCGTCGGGGGATTCCAGCGCCACCGACTGGCCGGCCGAAAGCGTGGCCGCCAGCTCTGCGCTCACGGGAAGGGCCATTGGGATGGTCCAGGCGTAGCGCTCACCGTTGTTCTCGATGACGCCCTCGTCGAGCGAAAGATTCCACGCGGCTTCTCCCATGGGGCCCTCCAGCGGGCTCAAGGCGCCGTCGCCAAAGCGGTAGACCGTAGAAAGGTCGGCTGCCGAAACGGGCACTCGGGTGAGCGAGCCGACCTCGCTGGCAAAGCTGTCGAGGTCGGCTTTGGCTACTGTTCGGTTTACCGGGGTGCTGAGTCCGCCGTGGGGCGAGATAAGGTCGGGCATGATAATCTCCTCAAAAGTGCAGTTAAACGCGTACTTTAGACCATGCGGAGGACGGATCCAAACCTTCGCCATCAAGGCGTCCGGTGGGTGGGGAGGAAGGTGGGCAGGGAGTGGACCCCGCGAGCCAGCGGTCTACAGGTGGATGTAGCCGGCCCAGGTCCAGTAGAAGCGCACCGTGAGGTTGAACACCACCCAGCCGGTGGCGCCCATAATAGCGCCGGGCAGGATGATGTCGCGCAGGCGTAGAAAGCCCGACGAGTAGGCGATGGCGTTAGCCGGTGTGCCGATAGGAAACGCGAAGGCCAGCCCCGCCGGTATGGCGATGAGCGGCGCTATGTTGGCGGGCACCAGGCCTATGGTGTCGGCCATTCCAAGCCCCATGGGCATCATCAACGCCACAACGGCCGAGTTGCTTATGGCCTCGGTGAGCAGCCAGGAACTGGCCGACAAGGCGGCGACGGCGCTCGTGGGGCTGTCGGCCATCAGGCCCAGGGTGCGCTGGGCCAGCCAGGTGGCGGCCCCCGAATCGTTGAGCGCCGCGCCCAGGCAGATCGCACCACCGTACATCAGGATGATGCCCCAGTTGACGTATTCTTCCACGTCGCGCCACTTGACCAGCTTGAACACGAACAGCAGCACGATGGCGCCTATGGCTACGTTGGCCAGCCCTAGGTTGTGTCCGGCCAGCACCCAGGTGGCCACGGTGCCCAGCATGACCGCCCCTATGGCCTTTTCGTCGCGGCTCATGGGGCCCAGTTTAGCGACCTTTTCGGCCAGCGCCGTCTCGGCGTCGGCCACGCTGTCCTGATCAATGGGGAAAAATCTCGTTATGACCAGCCAGCCCACCCCCAACATGACCACCACCACCGGCAGTGCCCTGAGCGTCCAGTCGAGAAAGGTAAAGGGGTTCGTTCCGTCATACTGCTCCAGTATGCCCAGGGCCAGCGGCGCGCGGCCCCCGCCAAGCAGGGTGGCCACGCCGCCTATGGTCGAGCCCCAGGCCAGCGCCAGGAACAGGGCCTTGGCATAGCTGCTGCGGCGCTGCCTGAGCTTGAGCACCATGACGATCTCCATGACGATCGGAAAGTTCATGGCCGCCACCGCGTGCTCGGACATCCAGAAAGCCATGAAGGCGTTCATGAGAAAGACAGCGCAGAGCAGCGAGCGGGGGCTGTGACCGAAGCGTTGCAGGAAGAGCAGCCCCAGTCGCGTGGACAGGCCCGACTTCATCAGGCAGGCGGCCAGTATGAAGGCGCCCATGATGAAGAACACGGCAGAGTTTCCAAAAAGAGAGTAGGCCTGTTCGGCCGGCATGATGCCCGTGAGCGGGATGAGGGCTATCGCCATCAGGCTGGTGATCATCAGCGGCAACACGTTGAGAACCCACCAGGTCAGGCACAGGGCGAACACCGCCATGGCCTTGCGCCCTTCTTCGGAAAGGCCCTCGGGAGTTTCCATGCGGTACACCAGCGCAAACAGGCCCACGCCCAGCAGCAGCCGCAGGGGGCGGTTCAGCCGGCTGAACAGCACCAGGGTCAAAGGCCGGGTGTCGACCACGTATTGTTTGCTGGTTTTTTCCTGGCTCATGGCCTTGTCGGCTGACGCCCCTGGGCTGCAGCCGCGTTCTCTTGCGCGGCCTGCGGGCGGTTCAGAGCTGGGAGGAATCGAAAGAGTCGCTCACCTGTTTGACCCGCAGGCGACGCCTGAACCGCGAAAGACTGCGGGCCGCGCGGCCACCCAGCCTGGAACGGTAGAAGCTGCTCACCGCGACGTCCAGTTTAGCATCATCTCCGGCAAAGAATCGAGCTTCGAGCGGGGTGACGGCCTGGCCGAGGTCGCGCAGCCACTGCAGATTGAGCTTGGCCTCGCGTGCGGCCTTGTACAGGTGGGCGTATATGGGCACCACGTCCTCGGGGTCGGTCAATGGGTGGGCGGCCAGGCTGGCCAGGTCAGACGGGCGGTGCAGCGAGAGAACCGGCAGCACGCCCAGTGAAACCAGCAGGTCTATGCCTTCTATCGTCGAAGCCGGCTCTTCCATGCCCACCACGAGGTCGCTCCATACGGTTCCACGCGGAAATACCCTGGCCGCCCGTTCAAGGGCTGCCAGGGTATTTCCGCGGGTCACCTGCGTGCACCTGTCCGAGCAGGCCCTGCCCAAACTCTTCTCGTCGAAGGTAAAAAGGGGGTAGTTTACTGCGTCCACACCAGCGGCGTAGGCTCGGTCCACCCAGCCGGCATCGCTCGGCGGGCTCACCTGAATGGCTACCAGGGTATCAAAGTGCTGCTTGACGGCCTTAACGTAAGGCTCAAGCAGGGCGAAGCCACCATCGTCGTCGTGGTAGTGGCCGGTGTGAAAGTAAATGAACTCTACAGCGCCTTCGTCGAAAGCCGCGCGTATTACTTCGAGTACTTCTTCCAGGGGCCAGGGCTTGCGACGAGTGGCACCGCGGTTGCGGCGGGCGGGGCAGAGCACGCAGGGTTTGCTCTCGCCCGCAAACGAACAGGAGCCGGCCGGGTCTATGGCGAGGAAGTCGCCGTGCAGTAACCCCAGCCGGTTCATCTTTGTGCCTGCCGAAGTTGTTTTTGCGTAGAATTCGGGACGGCCTACGACGCTCACCGGCACCGGTGTTGAGTCGTCGCCGGTGCGCAGAAGGAAGCGGTCGTTTTCAACAGTAAGTCGATGTTTCGAGCCACCGTCTCCGCCGTTGTCGACCTGGCAGCTGGCCACGAGGTCGCCGGGCAGCAGCAGCTCAACGAGGTTGTCGCCGCCGGGCTCGGTGCCGGCGGCTGCCAACTCGGCGGCTTCCAGTCCCTGCTCGAGCCTGAGCCCGCTCATGGCTAGTTCCAGCTTGAGGTGGGCCGAGCTGGCGTTCAAGTCTGTTCGCCTCGCAGCAGCCATGCCAGGCACAGGCAGGCGGCTTCGCAGGCGGCGGCCTGTTCGATGCCGGGTTCGTTAGAAGCGGTAGCAGGGGGTCGTTCTTCAGCCGGTAGCTTGTCGGAGGGCAGAATCGCCATTGCGCTGGTTGTCTGTCCGTTTGCGTGGCCGTAGCAGGCAACGGGCGTGCCGGCTTTCAACAGCCCGGCGGCCATCTGCATGCAGTTGGGACCAAGGAGTGCGCAGTCGCCCTGGTAGCGCTGGTCGTTGCCTGTCTCGCGGTCCACCGTGACGCCCGAAGCGGCAAGGTACTCCGCCGCTGTCTGCTGGCCAGGGGTGCAACCGGGCACCAACACTCGGGCTGCGAGCAGGCGCTCTTGTCCGGCGATTCCAATTTCGGGCAGGATCACCTGCCTCGAGTAACGTTCGATCTGTTCGTCGCTGAGCGACATGACAGTTCTATTCTATTACGTTTTTTTCGATGGGTTCGACCTTGACTCCCTTACCGGCCAGCCACTCCATCGCGTCGTGTATTTCGTCGCCGTCCCCGTCGAGTTCCAGCGCCACTATGCCAATGTGGTCGCTCACCGAGGCTCCGCGAATGTTGGTGACCACATTGAACTTGTGTCCAAGCTGGTAAATCAGGGGTTCTTTAATCTTTTCCTGGCTGTAGGTCAGGTAGAAACGCTGCAGGGCCATGGCTCCCTCCTCATTGTTTGCGGGTCTGTTTGCGGTCTTTCCAGCCCATCCAAAGGTTGGTTGAAAGGTAACGGTCTCCAAAATCAGGGAAAATCACGACCAGCAATCCCTCGTCCAGCTGCCGGGCTACCTCCAGCGCTCCACAGAGGGCAGCGCCGCTGGATTGCCCGACCAGCATACCCTCGCTGGCAGCTATATCGTACACCATGTCGTAGGCGTCCTCGGTGGCCACGCCGATCTTGGAGTCGAGCTCCTGCTCCTTGAAGATGCCCGGCACGATCGAGCTCTCCATGTGCTTGAGCCCTTCGATTCCGTGAAAGGCGTCGGCCGGTTCAACGGCTATCACCTGCACGGCCTTGTCCTGGCTTTTCAGATAGCGGCCGGTGCCCATCACCGTACCCCCGGTGCCGATACTGGCCACGAAGTGGGTAATGGCGCCGTCGGTCTGGTCCCAGATCTCAGGCCCGGTTGTCAAGAAGTGTGCCTCGGGGTTGGCCTCGTTGAAATACTGGTCGGGCTTGAACCACTTGTCGGGCTCGGCCTCGTACATTTCACGGCACATCAGCAGCGCGCCGTCCGAACCCTCCAACGGGTCCGAATACACCGGGGTGGCTCCGTAGGCCGTCACCACGCGCTTGCGTTCTATAGACACGTTGGCGGGCATGACCAAGGTTACCGGAAAGCCCAGGGCCGCGCCGACCATGGCCAGGGCTATGCCGGTATTGCCCGAAGTGGAGTCGAGGATGGTCTTGCCCGGGGCGAGTCCGCCTTCTTCCAGTCCGCGCTTGAGCATGTTCCACGCGGCGCGGTCCTTGACCGACCCACCGGGGTTGAAGCCCTCTAACTTGGCGTAGATCTTAACGTCGTCGGCCACGCCTTCGCGCAGCCGCTGGATCTCGACCAAGGGGGTGTTTCCCACCAGGTCACAGACGGTCCCGGCCGTGTGGGTCGCAACGCTTGCGGGCATTGAATTCACCGCTGTCGAGCGCCTCAGCTCAAAGACCGTGAGCCACCGGCGATGGCGGGTACTATCGACACTTCGTCGCCGTCCTTGACGGAGGAGGCCAGGTTGTCGAGAAAACGAATGTCGTCGCCGTTCACGTAGAGGTTCACAAAACGCCGCACCGAGCCATCGTCTTCGCAGATCCTGCCTTTCAGCCCGGGGTGGTTCTTGTCGAGATCGTCGAGCAGCTCAGCTATCGAATTGGCTTCTACGGGTACAGTGTCGGCACCGTCGGTGAACTTTCTCAGTGGCGTGGGAATTCTTACTTCTACTGGCATGGTTTTACTGGTCTCCTTGTTCCTGTCGTTGGCCTTATTGAGCCAGCTTACTGGCAGGTGACCGGGCGGGCAATCATGGGCCCGCATTTTTTGCCGATCCTGCCGCCGGCCGCGTTATTTGCCTGCCGTATTATTTGCGCCTCCGTGGCCAGCATCAGGCCAGGGTGGCGTAGAGTTCGTCAAAATCTCCCAGCCTGGCCGGTATCACGTGCGGCTCCTTCACGCTGGCGGTCACCGCCTCGATGGTCTTGTAGCCGTTGCCCGTAATGCTGATAACTATCGATTCGTCGCGCGGTATACGGCCGGCGTCTATCAGCTTTTTTGTAACGGCAACGGTCGTACCGCCGGCCGGCTCGGTGAAAATACCCTCGGTGCGGGCCAGCAGCTTGATGCCGGCCACTATTTCTTCGTCGGTCACGCTCTCGCCCCAGCCGTTGTGCGAGCCGCGTACGGCCTTGAGCACGTAGTAACCGTCGGCCGGGTTTCCTATGGCTATCGACTTGGCAATCGTGTCGGGCTTTACGGGTTCGATGAGCTCGGTGTCGGCGTGGAGGGCGTTGATGACCGGTGCGCAGCCCGACGCCTGGGCCGAGTAAATCGACCATGGTTCGTCGGCCACCAGTCCCAGGCGGGTAAACTCTTCGAAGGCCCGCGCCACCTTGGGCAGTATGGTGCCCCCGGCGGTGGGCACCACTATGTGGCGGGGCAGTTTCCAACCCAGCTGTTCGGCGATCTCAAAGCCGTAGGTCTTGGCGCCTTCGGTGTAGAAGGGCCGCAGGTTGATGTTGACGAAAGCCCAGCGGTACTTGTCGGCTATCTCGGCGCACAGCCGGTTGACATCGTCGTAGTTGCCCTTGATGGCCACCGGGATCGGGTCGTAGATAACAGAGCCGATGACCTTGCCCTGCTCGAGGTTGTCGGGGATGAAGATGTAACATTTCAACCCGGCGCGCGCGGCGTGGGCCGCCACGGAATTGGCAAGGTTGCCCGTCGACGCGCAGGCCACTGTGTCAAAGCCCAGCTCCATGGCCTTGCTTATTGCCACCGACACCACGCGGTCCTTGTAGGAGAAGGTCGGGTGGTTACAGGAGTCGTCTTTGACGTAGAGCTCTTCGACCCCGAGCTCACGGGCCAGGTGATCGGCCTTTACAAGGGGCGTCCAGCCTGAGTACAGACCTATGGTGGGCTCGTTCTCCACGGGCAGCAGCTCGCGGTAGCGCCACAGGTTCTGCGGCCGCGACTCGATGAGCTCCCTGCTCATGACCGAGGCGATGGCGTCGTAGTCGTACTCCACCTCCAGCGGGCCGAAGCAGTATTCGCACACGTGCTCGGGGCCGATTTCATATTTTTCGCCGCACTCGCGGCAGGTCAGTCCGTTTACGAAAGCCATGGTTCCTGTCTCCGTTGTCCCGTCTCCTGCACCTGCAGGGGGTCTATGCTGGTAATTGGCGTGGCACATATGCAGCCCGGTCTTGGCCCAAATTCCACGTGGCGCCAGCGCGGCTGCTTGGTCTGAAATATTTTCATGCATCCGCCGCGGGCACGCCCGGGATCGGCGAGCACGCGCGAGGCTTCGAGCGCCTGTAGTGAACCTATGACGCCGGCAACCGGACCCAGCAGGCCCAGCTCGCCGCAGCCCTGGCCGGTGGTGCCGGCCGTGTTGCCAGGCGAGGCGTCGCCGGGCGGAAAGACACACTCCAGGCAGGCCGAGCGCCCCGGGATGACCGTCATCAACTGCCCGCCCATGCGGGCTACGCCTGCGTGGCAGAAAGGCGTCCCGCTGGCCAGCGCCGTGCGATTGATGACAAATTTGCTGGCCGGGTCATCGCAGGCGTCGATGACGAAATCGTGGCTTTCAAACAACGCAGTCGCGTTATCCTGGTCAAGGCGAAGGGGCAGGGCGCTGACCTCGAGGTCGGGGTGTTTGGCCAGCAGTGCGAGTCGAGCCTGCTCGGCCTTGTTGCGACCCAGGGTCGAGCGGTCGAACAACAGCTGCCGTTGCAGGTTGGACAGTTCAACGCAGTCGGGGTCGATCAGGGTCAGGGCGAAGCCCGGCGTTGCAGCAAGCGCCGAGGCCGCCGGGCAGCCCAAGGCACCGGTGCCCACTATGAGCACCCGTCGCCTGTTCTGCTGTGGCTGTCGTTCGTGCAACAAAAAACCCCTTCCCATCGGCCTTTACTTGCGTGGCCAGGAAGAGGTTTGAGTAACCGTTCCCGCCCCATTTTACGCATCTGCCACCAAGGCAGGCGTAGGAATTAGCACCTGCACTTCCCCGCGGGAAAGCCGGCTGCTGTGGTTTCAACGGGCCTAATCCCTCCACCACTCGCAATAAGGCAGCCCAAGAGTAGCTCTTGGCCCGGGGGCTGTCAAAAGGGTTGTTTCTGCTGCCGGTTACCCGTTACTCCGGTGGGCGGTTGGAGGTTTCCTGCAAGCCCGGCCGAGCTTGATTCGTGGCGCGCCTGCGTGCAAGGGTGTCGTCATGCACAACAAGCCGCTTGCGCTCGACGGGTCGTTCAATTTCAGGGATATCGGTGGCTACAGCACGGCGTCGGGTCAGTCGGTTCGCCGCTCTATCGTTTACCGGGCCGACACCTTGCACCGCCTGAGCGGCAGCGACGCGCGCGTGCTCGAGGGCCTTGGCATCGCCAGGGTCGTAGACCTGCGCAGCGCCCTGGAACTGCAGCGCGACGGGGTGGGAGTGTTCGTGGAGGGCAAGGGAATTCACGTTCACGCGCCACTGGTGGAGGTTTCGCTTAGCCCCTTTGACAGCGACATAGACTGGGGCCAGGTCGACCTGAGCGAGCGCTACATCGAGATGCTCGACGTCGGTACTGCTGCAGTGCGCGAAGTCTTCGAGTCGGTAGCGGGCGACCGGGTGCCGCTCGTGTTTCACTGCACCGGCGGTAAGGATCGCACGGGCGTGGTAGCGGCCCTGCTGCTGCGTACGCTGGGGGTCAGTGACGCGGTGATAGAGCAGGACTACAGCGCTTCTGAGCGCTACCTCGCGCCGGTCATAAGCAAGCACCGCGGCGCGCTGGAGGGCGAGGGACTGGCCGACGACGTGATAGCCTACCTGTGCTCGAGCCCTGCCTCGAGAATGCGCTATACGCTCGAGCAACTCGACCGGCGCTGGGGTTCGACGGAGAACTACCTGCTGCAGGCCGGGGTGGATAGGGACACGCAGGACGCGTTGTGCGATAAGCTGCTGGCCTGACGTTCAGCTACCGGCCAGTCGCTCGCGGGCTTCGCGCGCGGCCGAGGTCTGCGGGTACTCGTCGAGCACGAATTGGAAGCGCAGGTCAGCCGCAGCCGTGTCGCCCGTTCGGCGGTAGTAGTCGCCCACGTACAGTTCCTGGTCGGCCAGGTTCTCGTGGCACTCGGTCTTGCGAAACCCGGCCAGGGTGGCCCACACTGAGTCGGGGTACCTGAGGATCACCCGGTCGAAGTGCAGTATGGCATTGACCGATGAGCTCTTGTCCCTGTGCGCCGAGCTCGACTGGTCGAGCCAGCACTTACCTGTGATGTACTGCGAAAAAGCTATGGCTTCACTGGCAGGATAGCGCCGCTCGAAGTCTTCGAAGGCGCTCACCGCCTGGTCGTACCTCCGCCCCAGGTAAAACGCGTGGGCCACGCGCAGCCTGGCCAGCTCGGCGTGTTCAGAGAACGGGTGCTGGTCGAGCAAGCGACCGTATTCTTCTACAGCGAGGATATAGTGACCCGACTCGAAGGCCTGTGCCGCGCTGACCGCGAGGTTGGTTTCCCTGGGCGGTGGGGGAGTCGAGCAGCCCGCTGCCGATAACAGCAGCAGGCTGGCGACGAGGCAGCCGCCCAGCTTGCCTGCCAGGCCCCGGGAACGCTTGAGCAAAAATACCTGTAGACCGTGTTTCACAACCGGCAATGTAGCGGCTGGGGCTGGCAGGGTCTACAGTGGGCCGGCTCACAGGGCTGGGCGAGGTATATGGCTGATACCAGGCTGCAGATAGTGGTTGGCAAGGGTGGCGTGGGCAAGTCCACTGTCGCGGCGGCACTGGCCTTGGCAAAAGCCGCGCGCGGTGGACGGGTGCTGGCGCTTGAGTTGGGCGGCAGCGGCGGGCTGGCGCGGGCGCTGGGGGTTGAGGCCTCGTCCAACCCGGTAAAGGCAAGCCAGCCCATGGTGACGGGCGAGGTCTACGTGGCCTCGGTGGACGGCGAGGCGGCGCTATCGGAATACCTGGCCCTGCTGGTGCCCGTGCGGCGATTGCTGCACGGCGTGACGGCCAGCCGTTTTTACAAGGCTTTCGTCGGTGCCGCGCCGGGGCTGAGAGAACTGATGGCGGTGGGCAAGGTCTGGTACGAGTGCCAGAAAACTAACGACGACGGCAGCCCGACTTGGACTACCGTCATAGTCGAGGCCGGCGCTACCGGCCACAGCTTGCGCTACCTGCGCATGCCCGAGGTGGCTGCGCGCACTTTTAGCTCGGGCCTGGTGCACAGGGAGGCCGTCAGGGTGGGCGACATGTTGCGCGACCCCGACTACTGTCGCGTGCACGTGGTGGCCTTGCCCGAGCAGATGCCCTTGTCCGAGGCCCGCGAGGTGCTGGTCGCACTCGACGAAGAACTGGGCATGGAGGTGGGCAGGCTCATCGTCAACCGTTGTCGGCAGGCCGCACCGCCCGCGGCCGAGCGCTTGTCCTGCAAGTTGGCGACGGTTGCATCAAGCGAGCCGGGCGGTGGTTTGGCTACCGCATTGGCCGACCTGGCAGCACGCGAGCTGTCCTGGCTTGCGATACAGGAGCGCGGTCTTGAGCTCATAGAGCGCGACAGCGGGCGCCGGGCGCTGAGGCTGCCCTTGCTGGTGTTAGAAGAGTTCGGACCGGCCGAGCTCAGCCGGCTCGCCAGGGTGCTGGCCGGAGCGCCGGGTATCAACGCGGGCGGGGTGGCTGAGTCGTGAGCGTGGGCGGGCTGCTTTCAGAGCACCGCGTTATCGTGTGTGTGGGTAGCGGCGGGGTGGGCAAAACCACCATCGCGGCTGCGCTGGCTTTGCGAGCTGCCGCCGAGGGCAAACGCGCCATGGTTCTCACCATCGATCCGGCCCGTAGGCTTGCCCAGGCACTGGGGCTGGACACACTGGCCAGCGGTGGACAGCGGGTGAGCGATGAGGCGCTGGCCGCGGCGGACTGTCGCGTGAGCGGTACGCTCAGCGCCGGCATGCTCGAACAGAAGGGGGCCTGGGACGATTTCATCCGCCGCAGCGCGGCCTCAGACGAAATAGCGGAGGCCATACTGGCTAACGAGTTTTACGGCCACCTGTCGGTGTCCTTCGCGGGTTCTGCCGAATACATGGCCGTTGAGGAACTCGCGCGCATAGTCGACTCCGAGCAGTACGACGTCGTCGTTCTCGACACGCCGCCCACGGCCCACGCGCTGGACTTTCTGCTCGCGCCCCGGCGCCTGCGCGAGTTTCTTGATCGTTCGTTACTGGGATGGTTGGTCAAGCCGTCGGTTGCGGCAGGAAAAATAGCGTGGAAGACCGCGCGGCGTAGCCTGGGCTACGTGCTCGACCGCCTGGAGGAGGCTACCGGGGCCCAGGCCCTGGCCTCGATAGCCGAGTTCTTCGTGGCCATGGATACATTGTTTGACGGTGTCGCTGAGCGAGGGGCCAGGGTGAGCGCGCTGCTCGAAAGCGAGCAGACGGCCTTCGTGCTGGTGGCCGGACCCGACGACAGGGTGCTCGACGAGAGCGACTACCTGCAACGGCGTATGGGGGAGCTGGGTGTTCCCCTGAGGGCGGTGGTGATCAACCGCCTGGCCGTATGCCCGCAGCGGCCCGACGCCCTTGTCCGCGCCGAGGCCACAGCATTGCTCGATGGGATGGATTCGGACGAAATCGCCCGCAGCTGGCTCCTACAACTGTGGGACGACGCCTGGCGCGCGAGCCAGGGCCAGGAATTGCGGCTGGAGGCCTTTGAGGCCCAGCTGTCCAAGGAGGTGAGAGTGGCCAGGGTGCCCGAAATGGACCACGACCTGCACGAACTGTCCGACCTGGCAGTCGTTGCGGCCGAACTGTAAGCAGGGACGCGTCTTCTCAGGCAGCAGTGTCGAGGCTGCTCCAGCGGCCGCAGCAGGTGCAGCGCGGTGTCCATTCACTGCTGCCCGCCGAGCAGGCCGAGCAGGCGAATACCGGTCCGGGGCCGTCAACAATCGCCGCGTTGCCATTGCTGCCGGCGTCGTTGGATACCGCGTTGCTCGACGCTGAGTTACCGGCCTCGATCTGAAGCCACAGCGTTTTTACTGCGTGGTTGTCGACAGCGGTTTTTTCGAGCAGCTCACGGGCCGTATCTGTTTGGGAGTGGCCCGCGTAGTAGCGCGCCGCCAGCAGGGCCAGCCCTTGCTCGTCGGGGTAACGGGCCAGTAGCTTGCCGTAGAGTTTAGGCATGCGATCGACCTGGTCGCCCTCGGCCAGCAGTTCGAGCTCGCGCAGCAGTATGGCCGCTGGTTTTCTCAGCACTGCTTTTTCGAGGAGGCGGGTGGCTTGGCGCTGATGGTCCGAGGTCACCAGCGCGCGCGCTCTCTCGAGCAGGGCGGCCGAAAAATCAGGGTCGCTGTCGGTGATGCTTCTGAGCAGGGCCTCGCGCAGCTCGCCTTGGCTCTGCATGGCTTTTTCAAAACGCGCGCCCAGGAGCCGGTTGCGCTCGCCGTCGTCGTCGGGCCGTAGGCGCGCCAGTCGTTGCTGCACCTGTTCTGCGGCGTCCCAGTCGGCCGCCGCGAAGAGTTCGTCGCGCAGCATCTCCAGCACTCGCGGACTGTCGGGGTAGCTCGCACGCGCGCGTCCGAGCGCCGACACGGCTGCCGGGTGATCGTCCAGCAGCGAGCACGCACGGGCGTAGGCAAAGAGAAGCAGGGGGTCGTTGCCGAGGTCCTTCAGGCCGTCTTGGAGCAGCTTACGGGCCTGGTCTGGGCGGCCTTCTTCGAACCAGGTGTCGGCCATGTCGACCACCTGTCCGGGGTCGGGCTCGTGTTTTTTAGCCGCCTTGGTAAATAACGCCCGGGCGCGTGCGTAGTCGCCCGATAGCGCCAGCGAGCGGGCCTCGCTGCGGGCCGATAGGCTCCAGGCCGCAGCTCTGACCTCGCGGTTGACCCGCCATGCGCGGAGCGCATTGCGGCCCTCGTGTATCAGCGCGAGTACGAAGATGGCCAGCGCGCCAGCGCAAAGCGACAGTAGTACCAGCACTCCCACAGGAAGCTCCACGGCCCAGTCGGCTCCCAGCGAGAACCTGGCCTTGTCGGGGTTCAGGTGCAGCAGGGCGGCGATGGCGCCGGCCATGAGCAGCAGGACTACGAATAACAGTGTGCGTCGAAACATTGGTGTTTATGCCCCTGTTGATCGCTGCCCCGTTGATGGCTGCTGGTTGCTAGCCGCCATCGGGTTCCAATCGCGGCGGGGAGCGCGGTGCCACAGCCGCTCGAGGTCGTAGACGGCTCGCGTGTCTTCGAGGAACACGTGCAGCACCACGTCGCCGTAGTCCACTAACGCCCAGTGCGCGAACTCCAGTCCCTCGCGCGATATGGGCTCGCGGCCCACTCGCGTGGCCTCGTCTTCGGCGTGATCGCAGATGGCCCGCACCTGTATGGTCGAGCGCGCCGTGCATATGACGAAGTGGTCGGCAATTGAGCTGTCGTCGGCCATGTGGATCACCACGATGTCGGTGGCGTTGCGCTCTTCGGCTGCGGCCGCAATTGCCGTCACCAGCTCTGGGCCTGAATCAGCAGCGCCCGAACCACGGACACCGGGCGAAGCGTTTTCGTTTGAGGGGGAGGGGGGGGCTTCGTTTTTCATGTTGTGTACAGGCCGTGTTGCTTAATGTAGGCCGCGACCACTGGGCCCACGAGGTCTTCGATGGCCAATTGCCGGCGCACGCGCTCGCGCACGCGCGATGACGATACGTCGATGCCGTCTAACAGGTGGGTCATGACAAGATGGCCGCTGCTGTGCCGGTAACAACTGATTTCCGGATCATAACAAGCGGCGCTGCTGTCGGCAAAGGGCAGCGGCGGTGGCTGGGCAAGTGGGGGCTGGCCGGGACGCGACAGTACCACCACGTTGGCCAGCCCGAGTATGCGCTGCGGCTCGTGCCAGGTGTCGACCTCCAGCCAGGCGTCTATGCCCACGAGCAGGTACAGCTCGCTGTCGGGCTCACGCTCGGCCAGTGCAGACAGGGTATCGACGGTGTAAGAAGGCCCCTGCCGCTGGTACTCGATGTCGCAGGCCTCAAGACCCTCGCAGTCGGCCGTGGCAAGGCTGACCATCGCCAACCTGTGGCGGGCATCGGCCGGCTGGTCTGCTGGTTTGTGCGGGGGGCGCGGGGCGGGCACCAGCAGTACCCTGTCCAGGCCCAGTGCGCGGGCCGTGTGACCGGCCGCCCTGAGGTGGCCGAGGTGCACCGGGTCGAAGGTGCCACCCAGTATACCCAGTCGCACCAAGGGTTCAGTCCCTTACCTGTCCCTGGCCGCGTACCACGTACTTGTAGGTAGTCAGCTCGCGCAGAGCCATCGGCCCGCGCGCGTGGATGCGGTTGGTCGAAATACCGATCTCGGCACCGAAGCCAAAGGCAAAGCCGTCGGTAAAGCGTGTGGAGGCGTTGGAGTAGACCACGGCCGAGTCTACCATGGAAAGAAATCGTTCGGCGTTGTCGTTGTTACTGCTGACAATCGAATCGGAGTGGCCCGACCCCTCGCTGTTGATAAAATCTATGGCCTCGTCGAGCGAGTCGATGATCTTTACGGCCAGCACGAGGTCGAGGTACTCGGTAGACCAGTCGTCTTCGCTGGCGGCCGTAGCGCCGCTTATGAGCTTGATGGCCCGCGGACAGGCGCGTACTTCTACGCCCGCCTCTTGCAGGCGCGGGGTCAGTTCGGCGAGCAGGCGGTCGGCCACTTCGGCGTGCACGAGCAGGTTTTCTATAGCGTTGCAGACGCCGGGCCGCTGCACCTTGGCGTTTATTACAATGTCGGCAGCCGACTCGAGGTCGGCTGATTCGTCAACGTACACGCTGCACACTCCCTCGTAGTGCTTGATGATGGGAATGCTCGAGCGCTCGGCCACGGCCCGGACCAGGCCGGGGCCACCGCGCGGTATGAGCAGGTCTATCGAATCGTCGCGGGTGAGCAGCTCGTTGGTGGTTTCCCTGTCGGTGCGCTGCACGAGCTGCACGGCGGTCCCGGGCACACCGGCAGCGCGCAGGCCGGCCGTCACCACTTCGGCGATGGCGCTGTTGGAGTGTATGGCCTCCTTGCCTCCCTTGAGTATGACCGCGTTGCCCGACTTGACGCATAGCGCGGTCACGTCGGCCGTAACGTTGGGGCGCGACTCGTAGATCATGCCAATCACGCCTATGGGTATACGGCGTTGTTCGATGTCGAGTCCGGATGGTGCGCGCCAGCGGTCAATCGCGCCCGCCAGGGGATCGTCGAGATCCGCCACGGTGAGCAGGCCCTCGGACATGCCCTGCACGCGTTCGGGATTCAGTAAGAGGCGGTCGAGCAGGGCCGAACTGAGACCGGCTGCGCGTCCGGCTTCGAGGTCAAGCGCGTTGCGCTGGCAGAGCAGCGATTCGGCTTCGACCAGCCGCGAGGCGATCTCGCGCAAGGCCGCGCTGCGTTGCTCGTTGGTGAGCGCGGCCAGTTGCCGCGACGCGCTGCGCGCCTGCCCGCAGAGTTCGTCAACGTAAGCCTTCGTATGGCTTTCCTGCATATCTTCAGTCACCGGGCTGGTCTTCCTGGGCCAGCTCCTCGAGCAGTACCAGGTTGTCCCTGTGTATCAGCTCGTCGCCGGAGTGATAACCGAGACTGGCCTCGATGCTGCTGCTGTGGCTGCCCTTTATGCGCTCGCAGTCGTCCGAGTCATAGGCCACCAGCCCGCGCGCAAACTCCTTGCCGTCGGGTCCGAGGCAGGTCACGCAGTCGCCGGCGGTGAACGATCCCACAACCGAGGTCACGCCCGAAGGGAGCAGGCTGCCACCGCGCTCGGACAGGGCAGCCAGGGCGCCCTTGTCCACCTGCAGGGTTCCCGCGGTGGCCATTCCGTAGGCGATCCAGTGCTTGCGGTGCGAGATGGGCGAGGCCGAGGCCAGCACCAGTGTGCCCGTGCAGCTGTCGGCCTGCAGCACTCGCGTGAGGCTGCCCTCGGTGGTGCCGTCGGCTATTATGGTGGTTATACCTCGGTGGGCGGCGCTGGCCGCAGCGCGCAGTTTACTCACCATGCCGCCGGTGCCCAGCTCTCCCGAGGGGAGTTTCCTCGCGCCCGCTGAGCCGTCGAATTCGAGCACGTATTGGTCGATGTTTTCTATCAGGTTCACCACGCTCGAAGAGGCAAGCGTGGGAGGCCCGTCGTATACGCCGTCCACGTCGGTGAGTATCACCAGTAGCTCGGCGCTGACCAGGCCCGCGACCAGGGCCGACAGGTGGTCGTTGTCTCCGAACTTGAGCTCTTCGACCGCCACCGAGTCGTTCTCGTTCACGACAGGGATGATGCCGTGCGCCAGCAGGTGCTCCATGGTGTGGCGGGCGTTCAGGTAACGGCTGCGGTCGTGCAGGTCGCCCACGCTCAGAAGTACCTGGCCCACGTGGTGTCCAAAGTCTGAAAAACAACGCTCGTAGTGGGACATGAGGCTGATCTGTCCGACGGCTGCTGCTGCCTGTTGTTCGGGGATGGCCACGGGCATGGTGCTCATGCCCAGTCGCGACAGTCCTGCCGCCCGGGCCCCTGAGCTGACCAGCACAACCTGGTAGCCGTGGTCGACCATGCGTGCGATCTCGGCGGCGATGGCGGCTACGCGCTGGCCGTTGATGCTCGAAGCCGTTGTCACCACGCTGCTGCCCAGCTTTACGACAACCCGCTTTACAGGCGCGAGTATTGCTGGCTTGTGCTTGAGCTGGGTCATGTTTTCTTTTGTCAGCAGGGCTTTGTGGGCTTCGTTTCAGTCGTGCATGGCCTGTCGCTCGGCGTTGTCGCTGCGCTGTTGCCGCACCTGCTCCCATATTACAGCGGCAAGCCGTGCACAGCCCTCGCCCGTGGCAGCCGATATGGCTTCAAAAACGATGTTGCGCTCTGCGAAAAGACGTCGCAAGGCCGGCAGCAATTCAGCGGCATCGGGCAGATCGGTCTTATTTACGACGACCACCTGCGGTCTGTTCGCGAGTCGTTCGGCAAATCCCCTTAACTCGCCGTTCACGGTGTCGAAATCGTGCATGACCTGCTCGGCGTCGCGGCCCGAAGCGTCGACCATGTGCACCAGCAGGGCGGCCCGGTCCACGTGCCTGAGAAACTGTGTACCCAGGCCGTGGCCCTGGTGGGCGCCTTCTATAAGGCCCGGTATATCGGCCATCACGAACGAGGCCTCCTCGGCCACCGCCACCACTCCCAGCGTGGGCACCAGGGTTGTAAAGGGGTAGTCGGCAATTCTCGGTCGGGCCGCGCTAAGGCGCGAGAGCAGGCTCGATTTACCCGCGTTGGGCAGGCCGATGATCCCGGCGTCGGCCAACAGGCGTAGTTCGAATTCCAGCGAATGCTGCTCGCCCTGGCCACCGTGGTCGGCCCGTCGCGGGGCCTGGTTGGTGGGCGTAGCAAAGCGCGCGTTGCCGCGTCCGCCGTCGCCACCACCGGCCAGCAGCACGCGCTGGTCGTCCTCTACGAGATCGCCGACAACCTCGCCGCTGTCGAGGTCGCGTATGATTGAGCCTATGGGCAGCGGCAGCTCTATGTCACCGGCGGCCCGGCCGTGCTTGCCCTTGCCCTGGCCGTCTCCACCACGGTCGGCCTTGATCTCACGCTTGAAGCGGTAATCCTGCAGCGTGGTCATGTGGCTGCTGGCCACGGCCCACACGCAGCCGCCTCTGCCGCCGTCTCCACCCGAAGGCCCACCCATGGGTCGGTACTTTTCACGCAGAAAGGCGCAGGCGCCGTTGCCCCCGTCTCCGCCGAAAACGCGGATGCGGGCTTCGTCAATGAACTTCACGTCACGCCCTCAGGCGGGATATACGCTGACTTTTTTTCTGTCGCGACCGAGTCGCTCGTAGCGCACGACGCCGTCGCGCAGGGCGAACAGCGTGTAGTCCCGGCCCATGCCCACGCCCGTGCCGGGGTGGATGCGGGTACCAAGCTGGCGCACAAGGATGTTGCCGGCCGTGACGGCCTGGCCACCGAAAATCTTGACCCCGCGGCGCTGGCCTTGAGAATCGCGGCCGTTACGGGTGCTTCCCTGTCCTTTCTTATGAGCCATATCGAATGTCCGTGCTTGTATCCGTAAGAAATTGTTTCTGCAGGAAATCGTTGACGGATAATCGTCAGTTGGATATCCCGGTTATGCTTACTGTGGTCTCGTACTGCCTGTGCCCCTGGCGGCGGCGGTAGTTCTTGCGGCGCTTTTTCTTGTATACCAGTATACGCGCTCCGCGGTCCTGACGCAGTATCACGCCGTTTACGGTTACGCCTTCAAGCAGTGGTCGACCGACTTCTATCTGCTCTTCGTTGCCGTGCAGCAACACCTGGCCAAACTCCACGGTATCGCCGGGATCGCCTTCGAGTTTTTCAACAGTGACCGTGCTTCCCGGGCTCACGCGGTACTGTTTTCCACCAGTTCTTATGACAGCATAGGACATTCTTATCACCCGCAACCGACAGAGTCTGGCCCGTGCCCACCTTGAAGTCAACCGTGGAATCGTGGAGCGTACGGCCCCGGAGTGGGTGCGGAAGCAGGCTCAGACGTGCTGTTGCCCGGGTAAGCCGGGCGTGCCAAATTGCCGCCGTGGGTGAGCGGCAGGGACCGTTGGCGCAGGCGGTAACCGTCTATCTTTTTGCGCGTGAGCCGCGGCCCGGAGAGGTCAAAACCCGGCTGGTACCGCCGCTTGATCACCAGCAGGCCGAGCGTTGTCACAAGGCCTTCGTAGACGACAGTCTCTCCTTGCTCGTTGCCGCGCGCGAGGCCGGTCGGGACGATGCTTTCTGGCCGCTTAACGTCATACTGGCCGTGGCAGACCTGGATGATTGCAGTTGGCTGGCGGGCAGGGCCCACAGGCATGGACTCGAGTTAGTGGGGCAGGGCCAGGGCTCGCTCGGTGAGCGAATGCAGCGCGTGCTGGCTCTTTCGGGCGGGGAACCGGCTATCCTTCTGGGCTCTGACAGCCCCGACCTGCCGCTGGACCTGCTCGAGCGGGCCGTGGGCCATCTGCGCGAGGGCAGCGGCGACCGTGTCGTTATCGGCCCCGCCCGGGACGGCGGTTATTACCTTATCGCTTGCAGGGGCAGCGTGCCTCCGGTGTTCAGGCTGTCGGTGCCCTGGGGTGGGCCTGACGTCTTTGAGCAGACCGTGCATCGCCTGCAGGCCGCCGCTATGCATTACAGCGTGTTGCCACCGTGGTCAGACGTTGATGATTTTGTGGCTCTCGGGGCCCTGGCGCAGCGCTTGGCCGAGGCTCCCTTGGGGCAGGTTGGCCTGCTGGCCACGCGCAGGCTGCTGGCTGAGCTTGCCG
>Ga0302123_10001127_pt1 | contig 19245 bp, 21 predicted proteins | sample CB21_321_MG_FD_203109 | JGI IMG/M metagenome (GOLD analysis project Ga0302123, IMG submission 203109) | Marine microbial communities from Western Arctic Ocean, Canada - CB21_32.1 | ecosystem: Environmental > Aquatic > Marine > Oceanic | place: Canada: Western Arctic Ocean | collected 2017-09-28 | reverse complement strand
TTTATCAATTCCTTTTCCCATAACGTTAGAGCAGTTTGAGGAACTTTGTCTCCTTGCTGTTTATGGATCTGTTCAATGGTTTCATCAACGATTGATTTTCCAGTAAAGTCTCGCAAATATTTTAGCTTTAAAACGAAACCATGACTCCAACTAAACTTGCCATTCTTCGAATAAAGAAAAGCATCATAAACACCCCAAAACCAATAGCTATAATGGATGTTCCCCACAAGTCTTTGATCTTGCATTATGCTTTTCAAAGATGGGGTGACTTGCTTGATTTGGACGACCTCTGGTTTAAGGTGATCTTTTGTCTCAAGTGCATGCACGACATAAGGAAATAAAACACATACACCCAAAACCGCACCACATAAATGTGATGTCTTTGCCTTCTCCTTGAAAAATTTAAATGCGCAATTTAAAAATCTAAGCATGCTGCACCTCCAACTGCACGACATCAGTGCGAGCAGTAGAGAACGTTGCAATACATGATGCTAAATAAAACTCCCACATTCTTTGAAAAGGTTTGTCATAACCCATCGAGACCAATTGATTATCCTGACTTTTAAATTTCACTAACCATTCTTTCAGGGTGCTTGCATAATCCGTACCAAAGGCATGATTGTCGGATATTTTCATCCCTGCTTTGGAAACTTGTTTATTCAACTGCTCAACAGAGGGCAACATGCCACCTGGAAATATGAAGGTTCGAATCATATCAGCACCTTTACGATAGTCCTCAAATAAATCATCGGCAATCACAATACTTTGAATCACTGCTTTTCCACCTGGCTTTAAAAGGGATTTAAGTTTTTGAAAATAGGTTGGCCAGAAAGATTGTCCCACAGCCTCAAACATTTCAATGGATACAATTGAATCATACTGCCCTTTTTGATGGCGATAATCTTCTAAAACAAAACCGCTCTTACCCGACAACCTTTGCGCCGCATACTTTTGCTGTTCAGTTGAAAGTGTAATGCCTTTATATGCATAATCATTTTTATTGAGGGCTTGCTCAGCAAAACCACCCCAACCACACCCTACTTCAAGCAGACTGCCTGATTGATCAATTCTATTAATGATACGATCATATTTATTATACTGAGCGCTTTCTAAAGACTCACCCTCTTGGTGGTAAAGCGCTGAGGAATAAGTCATCGTTGGATCCAACCACAACTCATAAAAGTCGTTGCCTAAATCATAATGATCATGAATATTCTTCTTGCTGCCTCTCAAAGTGTTGCGTTTAGTCAAATAAGAAATTTTAGAGAGCTGTTTAAAAAATAAATTCCCATCAATGTATGACTCAAGCACATTCTCATTCTCTAATGCAAATAAAATTAGATTTGTTAAATTAGATGTCTGCCAATAACCATCTCGATAATCTTCAGCAAATCCCACATCACCTTTAAAACTTAAGTTAACAATGGTCCGCCAATCTTCAATTTGTAAATCTGCAACAGGGCCGGCTTGCTCACCTTTGAAAACTAAGTCATCTCCCTCTGGCAAGGTAACGGTTAATTGCCCATAACCAATCTTATCAAGCGATTTTAAAAACTTATTTTTAACAATACCTTCAAACATGATGTCACCTAGTTCCTATATCTACTCATAAGGCCTATCGATAATTATATCTAACCATCATTACACCCAACTTTCGATAACATTAATTTTTTGTAATGTTCGGCTTTGCTACAGATAGCTTTTTTTCTAATTGCTCTGGTTTTGGACGATATTTAATTTTCTTCATCCAAATTTTGAATGCTTGGTAATGAATTAAAAAAACAACTTTCAGTGTTAAAAATGGAATCCCTAAAAAGCATTTCAATAAGTTTTGAATGCTCATGGCCACTTCTCTGCCTTCAACAGAAGTCACTAATTTCAACTTCCCTTCATCATGATAATGAATCAGTATGCGTTTCTGTTTACCCTCCCAATCAAAATTAAATCGGTAGTATCCAATTCGATCCATAAAAGGTGAAACATGAAAAAGTTTGTCCGCTTCGAACCATACTTTTTTGGTCACTTTTTCATCTTGATCTGGCTTACATAGATAACTATGCGTCTCACCAAAGGTATTATTGACTTCTGATAAGACCGCCACTAATGAATTATTTTTATAAGCAAACCAAAAGCTCACTGGATTAAACAAATGTCCACAAACCCGAGGCATGGTGAGCAAGCTCACTCGATCAAATTGAATAGCATGGTCCGCGAAAATATTTTCTGCCCACTTCAATGCGCTTGAACAATCTCGAGCGCCATGATCTTTTTCTTGATAGCTCATTAAGCGACGTTGATTACGCCCAAAAATCCAAGAAGAGGCGCGTTGGTATATTTTTTGCATTTCTAAATGCACATAAAAAGTTCGATAGGAGAAGGCATTCTCTTTAGGAAAAAGCCTTTTGTGATAAACTTTTGCTTTTAAAATTCCATCTTCTACCATGGAATTTCTATTCCAAGTTTCTTAGCCACTTGCACCGCACTCCAAATACCATCCTCATGAAACCCATGTCTTAAGTATGCACCACAATAATAGGTATTGCGTACTCCTTGTATCTCTTGAATCTTTAACTGAGCTTCTACCGCCGCTTGATCAAACACGGGATGATGAAAAATATGATGGTCATACGTTTGACTAGGCTTAGGAGGACGGCTTGGATTTAAGGTCACAAAATATGCTTCCTTAGTCGGAAGGTCTTGCAAATTATTCATCCAATAACTTAATGAGATCTGGTCTTGGTCATCTTTCACTCTTTCATTTAAATAAATCCAACTGGCCCAAGCGTTCTTAGCTTTTGGCATAAAAGAAGCGTCACTATGCAAATACATTTCATTCGATTGATATCGAATTGCCCCTAATAAATCCTGCTCCTCATCTGAAGGGTCAGCAAGCATCGCTAAAGATTCATCAGAATGTGCAGCAAAGATCACTTTATCAAAAACCTTTGTCTCACCTGACGCATCAACAATACTCACTGAACCCAACCGACGCTTCACACCCTTCGCTCTCGGTGAAGTCTTGACGCCTGATGTTTGCAAAGCTTCTATCATTTTCTGCACATAAACCTGGCTGCCACCTCTCACGGTATACCATTGCACAGGGCAAGAGGTAGATAACAAACCATGGTTATTAAAAAATTGAATAAATGTCGCCGCAGGAAAATCGTACATTCCCTTCATTGGCGTGCTCCAAATCGCAGCACCCATGGGCAATAAATAATTAATTTTAAACGCCTCTTTTACCCCTATTTCATTCAGGTATTTACCCAATGACATTTTGGGGTCTAAGTCATTTGAGTTAAGCTTACGTTTAGAAACTCGATTAAACTTTAAGATATCTCGAACCATGCCCCAAAAAGAAGGACTCAATAGATTTTTAGGTTGAGCAAATAAATTTTTTAATGACTGTGAGGCATATTCAAATTCACCATTTCTTACAGACACCCCAAAAGACATTTCACTTTTTTGAATGGGAACTTTAAGTTTCTCAAAGAGCTTGATCAAATTAGGATAGGTCTCATAATTAAAAACAATAAAACCTGTATCAATCGGAACATCACCTTTAGGATTTTGAATGACTTTTGTGCGTGAATGGCCACCAAAATAATTATTCTTCTCATATAAAGTGACCTCATATTTATCTTTCAATAAATAAGCCATAGAGAGACCTGATATGCCGCTGCCAATAATGGCTATTTTTTCTTTCATTTTCCATAAGCCATTTAAAATAATGCTATCCAAAATACTAATAGCAAAATGGTGAGAATGTTAGTTAACTTTTTGTAATGTAAGTAAAGATTATTTCCTAAACTTTCCATGACATCTCTTAAAAATTTGATTAGGCTAACGTCAAATTTACCCATCAACTTAACGAGGATCTAAATATGTCCAGTCAACTGAACAAACGTATCCCCGCACTGTTTGCTTTCATTATCATTATTGTTGGTCTAGGTTTCGTCATTAGCCTTATGACGGCTTCAAATATTCCTGAATGGCATAACACTCTGAATCACCCTTCCTTCTCTCCTCCAAACTGGTTGTTTGCACCCGTCTGGACTATTTTATACATCTTAATCGGAATTTCTGGTTGGCTAATCTATCGAAAAGGACAATTTAAAGGTCCAAATCGCGCTATTTATATCAACCAACTTGTACTTAATTATGCTTGGCCTTTAATCTTTTTTGGCGGTCATCTAATTGGTATTGCCTTAATTGAAATGTCTCTATTATGGTTAATGATTATCGTGAATATCAGGATTTTTAAATCTTCCCATAAATTTGCAAGCCTACTACTTTATCCTTACCTGGTCTGGGTTTCTTTTGCCTGGGTGCTAAATTTAGTATTGTGGTTACATAATTAATCATTCCAATCTAGAATTTAGCTTACATTACAAAATTGTAATACTAAAAATAGGAATTGTGATGGAAAAGTAGGATTTTCAATCAATACTTAAAGACATAGCGTTCGAATTGTCAGAGATATTATGAAAAACACTATTTTAACATCAACATTAGTTACTGCACTTTCACTTAGCAGTTTGTCCTTTGCCACACCTATAAAAAAAGCAAATGAAACTCACCTAGAACAAAACTCAGGGAAATCTGTTCAAAATAAAGCTTCATCAGTTACTACGAAGAAAAAGCCCAATAAATTTGTACCTCCAAAAAGGTTTGTCCCTCCCTATCCTTGGGGAATTGGTGTTGGCGCCATCTTTTCACCTAACCCTTATCTAGATACAAGCAGCAACATTCTCCCTATCCCCGTGATTACCTACACAGGAAAAGACCTTACTTTTGCCGGCCCTTATATTAACTACCGTTTTTTTCGTAAAGGCATTGCCGTCACATCGGTACAAGCATTTCTTTATCCTGCCAGATTCAAAGACTCTGACTCTAGTAATGCCCAAATTAAGCAATTAAATAATCGTAATTTCACGGTGATGGCGGCATTAAACAAGAACTCATGACAGATTATGTGAATCTTGGCTCTCTTTTAACTTTGATGTCACAGGTCAAACCAGTGGCTATATGATCACAGCATCAGCACAAAAGCCCTTCTTTTTCAGATATGGTTCTAATGCTTTTATCCTCACGCCCTCTGCGGGTGTTCAGTTTAGCAGTGAAAATCTAACCGATTACTATTTTGGTATTTCCAACTCAGAATCACAACGCTCAGGTCTAAATCAATATACACCTCCAGCTGCCGTCTCTCCATTTATTGGATTAAGTACCATTTATAGTTTTAATCAAAGATGGAGTATCATGCTTTCAACACGTTTAAGTAGATTAGATGATAATTTAGTTAAAAGCCCAATGGTTAGCCGCCAATATGTTTTTACCAGCATTACTTCGCTGACTTATAATTTTGATATATAAGACTGGTATTATGGCAGCTATAACTTCATCTCAATCCTTAAGCCATTAGGCTTATGATCAAGCGCCCTAACACTTCCACCATGTTTCTCAATCACCACTTTAGTTAGGGCTAAGCCTAAACCGTTACCAGGGGTTTGTCGACTTTGATCTTCTCTATAAAAACGATCAAAAATTTTCTCGTAATTACCAGAGCTCAAACCCGCACCCGTATCAGCAATAGTTAAGGATACGCCATTCCCTTGCTCAGTCAGAGAAATATTCAAACTAGCTTTTTCAGACATAAATTTCAGTGCATTATCCACCACATTTGCAATTGCTTGAAAAATAAGATCTCGATCACCAAAGATCATGGCAGGATCACTTTGCACAACGCAGTCAATTCGCTTTGCTTCAAGCATGGGTTCATAAAGCTCAATCACATCTTCCAATATTATCTTTAAATCAAAACGCGTCGAGTTTAAAGCCTGCTTACCGTACTCAATATAACTAATTCGCAGTAAGGCATTAAAAGTTCTTAACAGCTGCTCTCCCTCTTTTAAAGCTTGTTCTATTTTCTCTGGTGACGTGTTGTTTTCTAATACTCTCAGGTCATTTAAAAGGCGGGTCAAAGGGGTCCGTAAATCATGTGCAATATTATCTGAAACCGATTTTATATCTGACATTAACTGCTCAACTTTTTCAAAAAGCTCATTTAGGACAAACCCTAAATTGCTCAAATCATCCCAACTAAAATTGACATCAATACGCTGACTAAAGTCCCCTGTACTCATGATTACATTTGCAGTATTGGCAATATGATTAATCCCACGCACCACAAACACACTGATGAAAAAGCTTATCCCAATCACTAACAGCATCATGACCATACCCAGAATAATTATTATTTTTAGGCCTGGCTGTTCACTTAGTAGTGATGAATAATGTCTTAATGTATAAACAAAACCACCTATACTAATACCAAGTAAAACCGTGAATAAAAGCGCCATCTTAAAACTGGAGCTCGCCCAATAGGGTCGATGTTTTATATTAGGATTTAGCGCAATGGCTTCATTATTTATCTTTAATGACATAGCCAAATCCTCGCACGGTTTGAATAGGATTCGGAGCACCTTCAATCTCTAATTTAGTTCTCAGTCTTGAGACATGCACATCAATCACGTTTGTTTGCGGATCAAAATTATATTCCCACACTTTTTCTAACAGCATAGAGCGCGAGATGACTTGATTCTTATTCTGTAACAGATAAAGCAACAGCTGGTATTCTTTCGCTTGCAAAGGAATTACGTTCCCGCCTCGCTTTACTTCATGCGCCACACAGTCCACTTCAAGGTCCTGACACATTAACTTAGTTTGCTCCTGAGTCTCTTCAATAATTTTAAAGCGTTCATATAATAACTCTGCACGCACCAGCAACTCTTCAAAAGCAAAGGGCTTAGTCAAGTAATCATCGCCACCCGCTTTCAGGCCATCAACTTTATCACCTGTTTCAGCTAAGGCACTTAAAATGATTATTGGGACTTTATGCCCTTGCTTACGCAAAATTTGAACTAAATCCAACCCCTCTAAATGTGGCATCATTCGATCTAGAATCATCAAATCAAAAGTTTCTGTTGTGGCTAAGAATAAAGCTTCCTTGCCATCTGAGCCCACTTCTACTTGGTGCCCGGCTTTGACAAACCCATCTTTGATAAACTGCTGTATCACCAGATCATCATCTGCAATTAGAACATTCATAGGCTAAACGCTAAACAAATTTTGTATCTCATTCCTCTATCCTAGCAAAAGTTAAGTATTAGCCCTGCATAAATATATCAAACCCAGTTTAATAAAAGCTATTTGAAGTACATCGATTAAAGCCAAGTCAGGTTACTTCCTTAAATTAGAGTTAAAAAAATCTTAAAGGTAGTGACCCTCTTTTAAAATTTTTTCAGGAACAGGCTTAAGTTTTGCAACAATTCTTAGCCAATTACAAAATTTTAAGATTAAGTATGTAATATCAAGCTGATACCAAGCAAAACCTTGCCTAGCTGAGCCTGCAAAACGATGATGGTTGTTATGCCAACCTTCTCCAAAAGCAAACAAGGCTACTAATAAATTATTACGACTATCATCTTTTGTTTGATAACGCCGACCACCAAAAACATGCACTAATGAGTTAACAGCATACGTGACATTATTTACAAAGACTGTTGGTACAAAAAAACCCCAAACCATAGCATTCCAACCACCTAAAACGTAGAGTAACGCAATCACAGGTAAAGGCGCTAAGTACCAATAGCGCTCTAGAAACCTGAGTTCTGGATATTTACTAAAATCTCGAATTAAATGGTAGTGCGCATGAAGATTCTTCTTTTTCATAAACCAACCAAAATGGCTATACCAAAACCCACGCAGCCTCGGTGAATGAGTATCTTTTTCAGTATCAGAATGATGATGGTGGTAGCGATGATGGGAAGCCCACCATAAAGGTCCTCCTTGAAGGGCACAAGCACCTAGGTAAGCTAAAAAAAACTGAAAAAACCTAGAGGTCTGAAATGACTTATGTGAGAAATAGCGGTGATATCCACCAGTAAGTGCAAAAACTCGAAGCGTGTAGCTTAGAAAAAATAATGTCAAATCCATTGTCACATAAAATGGTGTCGTGAATGCAGCAAAGGGCATAATATGAATAAGCACCACAATATACACTACAAAAATAGAGATACCCTTTTCGGTAACCTTTAAATTTTCAGACATTATTTATTTACCTTATCCTGAATTAAACTCGCCAGAAAGATAACATGGTCGCTGCTATCGTTCAAACAAGGCAGCACTGCGTAATTTTGTCCACCTTTTTCTAGAAAAGCATCTCGCTCTGTAATCTGTAATTCCTCTAAGGTTTCTAAACAATCAGCAGGAAAACCAGGTGTAATAACCATCACATTTTTGGCTTTCCCTTCTGCACATTCAGCGAGAATAACTGAGGTATAAGGTTCCAACCATTTTTTAGGTCCAAAACGTGATTGAAAAGATAAAATCACCTCACCTAGAAACTCCCCTTCTAAACTTTCTTTTAGTAAGCGATAAGTCTTATGACAGTGACAATAGTAAGGATCTCCTTTCTCAAAATACATCGCAGGAATACCATGAAATGAAACCACTAAAGCACCAGGTTTAAAGCTTAGATGTTTCGCATGCGCTAACACCTGATTCTTCAAAATCTCAATATAACCCGGATGATCATAATAAGGCTTAACCCCAATAATGTTCGGCTGCCACCGCATTTTAGTTAAGACACGATAAATTTCATCATAGGCCGTTGCCGTTGTCGCTGCACAATACTGGGGGTACAACGGTAGAACTTTTATCTCAGTAGCACCCGCTTCTTTCAAGGAATTTATCTTGCTTTCTATGGATGGATTTCCATAGCGCATTGCAAAGTCAACCAACACATGGTCAGGCATTTGATCAGCCAGTAATTCTGCTTGTCGTTTTGTGTAATAAAAAAGTGGCGATAAATTATCTTCTTTACGCCAAATAGATTGATACAACTTTGTTGTTTTAGGCGAACGAAAAGGGAGAATAATACCATTAAGAATAAACGTCCATAATATTGGATTCGTTTCAATAACACGCCTGTCTGATAAAAACTCACGTAAGTACTTTTTGACTGCTGAAACTGTTGCCGCATCAGGCGTTCCTAAATTCACTAACAGTACACCAGTTTTATTATATTTTTTTGCTAATTTTTCCATGTTGGGCTCATTCTAATGTCAATCATTTTCTTCATTTTATTCTAAACCTTAATTTGATCGAATATTGCCGAGTAATCACTTGATAAAACAGTAACATTTTCCATGGTATATTGTTTGCCTACCATACTTATATAAAAATCATGTTCTTCATTTTCAAGGAAATGATCCAATTGCCCTAAATAAAACCCATCTGATCGCCCAAACATTATCACCATATCATAAGCCTCCAACCCCTTAAAGGATTCTTTTGAGGAGATGCCTGAACAAAACTGCACATTAAGGCCATGTACATGCAAAATATTCGCCAATAATAACCCATGAATTACTAAATTTTTAATCATGGCTGTTCGATAACCCACAACAATGACTTTCTTCTGAAGCTTATGCTGATTGTTTTCATTAATGATTTGCTGCAAATGTAAAATCACAGCATCCATAAACATATCTCTAGCAATCTCAGCATGAGATATATTTGGCCAAATCTCTTGGTTTAAATGTGTCATAATCGCGGGGTAAATGACTTGCGCAAAAGCTTCTGGAGAATATAGAGCATAAAGATCACTCACCTCTCTTACAGACAATGAAATATTATTTTTATAAATCGCTTTATCCATGACATCAAAATTAATAAGGTGCTTGGTTTTTCCTTCCCCTACCAGCTCATATTTATCATAATTTTTTACTACATCAACCGCCTCACTAATGCTATAACCTTTGCTAAGCAAGGTCACAACACGCTGCACCAAAGCCACATCCTCATCACTATAAAAGCGATGTCCCTTCTCCGTCCGTTGAGGGATTACGAGCTTATAGCGATTTTCCCACGCTCTTAGCGTAATCGGTTTAACACCTGTTTTTTCAGCGATATAACGTATAGGGTACTGTTTTGACTCTTCTATAACTATCATACTTTATCTCCCCCTATTCAATAGGCTCTCTAGTGCAGGCTCAATTTTTGGGTACTTAAAAGTAAATCCAGATTCTAAGAGCTTTTGTGGTTTTATGTTATGTGATGAAAGTAATAACTCTTCTCCCATTTGCCCAAACATTTTTTTAACCACCCATTTTGGCATTCTTATCCAGCGAGGCTTTTTTAATACCCGACATAATGCATTGATAAAATACCTTTGCGTACATGCAAATGGTGACGTAATATTAACAGCTTCTCCATTAAATTTCTGATGACAAATCAAATGATCAACTGCACGACATAAGTCATCAATGTGAACCCAGCTCAGGCACTGCTTGCCCGTACCCACTTGGGCACCTAGACCAATCTTTGCAGTAGGTAAAACCTTGCTCAACATACCTTGATCACCTAAGACGACACCAAATCGCATAATCGTCTTGTTTAGAAGCAGAGAATCATTTATCAGCCCTTCCCAGGCTGAAGTAATTTCCTGGCAAAAATCAGTGTTGGAAGTATCTCGAGTAATATATAGGTACTCATCTTGAATATCACTAGAAAAAGGATAAAAACCAATGGCGCTTGCGTTTAATAAAAGCGTCTGATTTTTACCTATAAATTGAATCAGTCTTTTCGTACTCTCAACTCTACTGGAAATAATCTTATCTTTAACTTTTTCAGACCAACGCTTCTTGGCAATATCAAATCCACACAGATTAATCACCACATTATAGTCTTTAGCGCAGGCCTGTTCCAACTGACCCCAAGTCAGTGATTCATCATAGCCTTTAGGTAATGGACCTTTTTGACGAGTCAATAGCAAGACTTTGTGTCCTTTAGACTTGAGATAAGGCCCTAAATGAGTCCCGATAAATCCCGAACCACCTGCAACAAGTATTTTCATTTTCATCCCCATTTTACATTCTACTCATCAAACCCAATGAATGTGGGTATAGGTTGAGGTAACTTTGCTGTGTAATAAAATCAATCTTATAACGCGTCAAATAATGTCTCACCATCTCAAAAGGAACGGCAAGTGGTAAAATTCCATCGTAAAAGTACTTTAATTTATCCTGCAAGTCTGCACGCTCCTCCCCACTAATTAACTTATTAATTTCACGTAACAAACACTGCAAAACTGTATGGTGATTGCCTCGTAGTGCAACATTTTGAAAGGATTGTAAGAACATCTCTAAGTACTCCTCTTTTAGCCTATCAAAATCTTCTCGAACATTATCTGCAACCAAACGACCCAACACTTTTTGATTAATTGGATGGTGTAATCTCAACATTATTTTATGTCGGGTATGAAATGCTTGAAGTTCTTTGATATTTTTTGCATCAAGTACCTTTACTTTTGCTTCTGCAGTCAAAAAAACACGCTTGATGAAATGCTCTTTTAAATAAGGGTCATTAAGCCGCCCTTCATCTTCAATTGGCATTAGAGGATATTTCTGTTTAAGCGCCTCAACAAATTTACCATCTGCCTTAGTATGAATGATGCCTTTTTTCTCACTATAAAGCTTCACCGTTTTTTGCCCACAACTTGGTGATGATTTCTTCAAAATAAACCCTGACAGTGAAGGCAAACTATTTAAAACTTTCTGACAGCCTTTATTCAAATCATCCGTTACATCTAATTTTGTATCCGTGGTGATCACTCTAACTTTACCAGTAGCACTCTCCAAATAAATGGGTTCTCTTGGCACGCCAAAACCAGCCGCCAACTCAGGGCAAACCGAATGATAGTCAAATAAATCTGCCAACTCCCGAGTGATTAATTTCTTATGCGCATTAGCACCATTAAAACGTACATTGTTTCCCAGCAAGCAACTTGAAACACCTACTTTAATTTTACTATTCATTTTATGCCTCCACTATTAATATAGCTTAAACATCATATTGTATAAGTATTTTAGCTGATATATTTGATTTTGTATAACTTATTTAGTAAATTACCTATACAAAAGATTTATTTTAAAATTGGAAGTTCCCTATGTGTCTAATTGAAATACTCTCACGAACACAGTTTGCTTTTACAGTCAGCTTTCATATTTTATTTCCAGCCTTTAGCATTGGTCTATCCACTTTTCTAATGATTTTTGAGGCTACATGGTTAATTACTAAAAAAGATATCTACCTTAACATTGTTAAATTCTGGGCAAAAGTCTTTGCACTCACCTTTGGTATGGGTGTTGTCTCTGGAATCGTCATGGAGTTTCAGTTTGGCACAAACTGGGCAGGCTTTGCCGAAAAAGTAGGCCCCGTCCTAGGCGTGCTCTTTACCTATGAAGTTTTAACTGCCTTTTTTATTGAGGCAGGCGCACTGGGAATCATGATATTTGGCTGGGGAAAAATTAATAAATACCTACACTTTCTGGCAACCTTTGTGGTTTTTATTGGCGTTACCCTTTCAGCCTTCTGGATATTGGCCGCTAATTCTTGGATGCAAACACCCAGTGGCGTCACTTACGAGGCGGGACGATTTATTATTCATAGCTGGTATGACATAATTTTCAATCCTTCTGTCATCCCTCGATATATTCACATGCTAGTGGCTGCTTATTTAAGTACATTAATGGCTATCATTGGCGTCAGTGCTTATTACCTACTCAAAGGAAAGCATCTTGATTTTGCTAAGAAATGTATCAAATTTTCACTAATTTCATTGTTTGTATTAAGCATCAGTCAATTATATGTAGGCGATGATGTGGGTAGAGAAGTCTACAAAAATCAACCTATTAAAACCGCTGCTATTGAAGGTGTTTGGAAAACTCAAAAAGGCGCACCACTCGTTCTGTTCGCCTACCCGGACTCAGAAACCCAATCTAATAAATTTGCGATCACCATTCCAAAACTAGCTTCACTCATTAATACACATGAGTTAGATGGCGAACTTATTGGTCTAGATTCTGTCCCTGCTAGAGATAGACCTGTGGTCGCTGCTGTATTTTACAGCTTTAGAGTGATGGTAGGTATTGGTTTCCTCATGGTCTTCATTGGGATTTTCGGAACCTTATTGATTGCTCGCAAAAAACTATTCGATAGAAAATGGTTCCTTAGACTTTGTGTGCTAGCGTCACCTCTTGGGTTTATTGCAATCATTGCTGGATGGTTTACTGCTGAGTTTGGCAGGCAGCCCTGGGTCGTCTACGGTATCTTACGTACGGAATATGCGGTAAGTCAGATTCAGCTTTGGCAAGTTATACTGTCTCTCTCAGCTATCGTAATTATTTACTTTGTTATCTTTGGTTTTTTCTATTTTAGATACTTTACTCGCGTCATCAGACATGGCCCCGATAACCTCACTCAAACTAGAATGCCTTACGGCTATTTCCAATCGGTTGAACGAAATATTGGAGAGGATAAATGATGGAACATCTTGCACTCATCTGGCTTTTTATCATCGCCTTCACTTTTCTATTATATGTTATATTAGATGGTTTTACCCTTGGGGTTGGGATGCTCTTCCCATGGTTAAACCCAGAAGAGCGTGACATTGCTGTCAGTAGTATTCTGCCCACTTGGGATGGCAATCAAACTTGGTTGGTATTCTCACTCGCTGCCCTCTATGGCATGTTTCCCATAGCCTTTGCATTTCTACTTCCTAAAATTTACTTGCCTGCTATATTGCTCGCGCTCATGCTATTGTTTCGAGGTATTTGTTTCGAATTTAGATTAAAATCTACTGCAGGTATAAAGAATTGGGATCGACTTTTTGCTTTTTCCTCATTCATAATTACTTTCATTCATGGTTATTTAGCAGGCCAACTCATTATTGGCTACCATCTCGCCCATTATGAATCCGGATTACTTTTCAAATGTGTCACAGGCTTCGTACTGGTATTAGGCTATATGCTTTTAGGCGCAACTAGATTAATCATAAAAACCGAAGGGGACTTACTCCTTAAGGCCAGAAAGGCAAGCATTATTATCATGCGACTAGTTCTCTTAGGCATGGTATTTGTTGGCCTCCTGACCTATTTCTATCATCGGCTGCCTAACTGGGATTCTCATAAGTTTACGTTACTTGCTGCCTTTGCTCTATTCGTCATCATAGGATTTATCATACTGCCTAGAGCAATTAAAAGTGCCAGACACTTTTATGCATACTGGATTAGTGTCGGCATCTTTGTTTGCACATATTCAAGTATGCTGGTATATATTTTCCCTTACATCATTCCCTATGAGCTGACTTATGAGCAAGCAAAAGCCAGTGACATGACGCTTTGGTTCACCCTTATTATTGCTATGTTTATGATACCGCTACTATTGCTATACACGGGTTATGCTTATTACATTTTCAGAGGCAAGACAAAAGAAAAGCTTCACTATTAGGCATTATCTAGTGATTAGGAGAAAACATGAAAAAATCTACGTTTAAAAAACTTTATAAAGAGCATGGGGACAAAGTAACTGTTGAGGTTGTGCCAAGACGCTGGAAATATATTGTTAAAATTTCCTGCTTAGGAAGGGTGAGCATACTAACCTCCTGGTTTACAAAAAAACCAATTTATTTTGATAATTTAGATCCCGTTAATCAATTAATGAAAAAGATAAAAATCACTAATTATAAGCTTGTTCACAATTGTCCTCATACTGAAATTTGTGGGTTAGATGCTCAAGAAAATGTCAGCCCCGAAAGAAATGATGCAATCTCGGTTTCTATTTAAATGCCTGCTATCTCAACGCCTCCTATTTCTATATTCTGGTTTCGACAAGACTTACGCCTTCAAGATAACCCAGGCTTAATAAAAGCACTTGAACAGGGCACTTGCTTACTCATTTACATCCTAGATGATACGAATGCTAAAGACTATAACATGGGGAAAGCCAGTCTAGCATGGCTACATCATAGTTTAAAAAGCCTAAACAAAGATTTAAATCACAAGCTAAATATTTATCAAGGAGACCCTGAGAAAAAACTTAACCAGCTTGTTGAAAAGTTTAAAATTACTTCTATTTTCTGGAATCGCTGTTACGAACCTTGGCGCGTTAGCCGAGATCAAAAAATTAAAGAGTCACTGACTAAATTAGGCATCAAAGTAAAAAGCTTTAACGGATCACTATTGTGGGAGCCATGGGAAATTAGCAAAAAGGATGGCACCCATTACAAAGTATTTACGCCATTCTACCGCAAAGGTTGCTTACAAGCTGCCCCACCCAGGAACCCCCTCTATATTTCAAAATATAATCTTACTAACCACTTAATTAAAGATACTGATTCTTTAAATATCAATGCACTTAATCTCCTATCATTAAAATTTGACTGGGCTGATACAATGATAAGTCATTGGCAGGTTGGTGAAGAAGCAGCTCTAGAACGGTTAGAAAATTTTATTGATAACCAAATAAATGATTATAAAACCGGCCGTGATTTTCCTGCCTCTGAAAAAGTCTCCAAGCTTTCACCGCACTTACATTTTGGAGAGATTTCACCGCACCAGGTTTGGCATACCGCATTAGAGAAATGCGAGCCTTCCGACGATAGAGATCACTTTCTGAGTGAGATTGCTTGGCGTGAATTTTCTTATCAATTACTTTTCCATTACCCCACACTCCCAACTCAAAACCTCCAACGAAAATTTGATCGCTTCCCTTGGGCATTAAATGAAAAACATTTAATGGCTTGGCAACAAGGTCAAACAGGTTATCCGATTATAGATGCAGGTATGCGTGAGCTCTGGCAAACAGGCACCATGCATAATCGCGTACGTATGATTGTGGCATCATTTCTTGTTAAAAACTTACTCATTCACTGGCATCATGGTGCTGCTTGGTTTTGGGATTGTTTAATAGACGCAGATCTTGCAAGCAATAGTGCTAGCTGGCAATGGGTCGCAGGTTGTGGTGCAGATGCCGCCCCTTACTTTAGAATTTTTAATCCTGTGATCCAAGGACAGAAATTTGACCCAGATGGTGCATACACTAAAAAATATGTACCCGAACTTAAAAATCTAAAGCCTAAATATTTATTTAAACCTTGGGAAGCACCACAAAATGAGTTAAAGGATACAAATATCATATTAGGTAAAACTTACCCAAAGCCGATTATCAATCTCAAAAACTCAAGGGAACTTGCCCTTAATGCGTTTGAAACAATAAGGACCGGTGTGGGGTGAGAAATTCTACATTACGCCACTTCCTTTTGATGCCCCTCAAATTTGTCACCATTTTTAGTTCGAGACTTCACCAATTTTGAGAACCTATTTCGCTCTGACCCACCACTAGAATTTGGGACACTTCCACCTCACACGTATGCCTAATATATCATAATATAATTAACACTCAGAAACACCCCTGAAAACATGTGCATTATATCGTTAAATTAGGATTAATAGACAGACATGTTCACTAATCGACTTAATGAGCAACAGTGTGCACTTTATCAGCTATAGATAGATTTAGCTGGAGGAGGATATCAAGATCTCCATGACCCTAAATAATAAATGTAAGATGCTATTGTCTATTAAACTCAACTTTTGGCATATTCTCCACTAGATGATTAAATAATAAATCAATTTTTTTTCGTGGCATTTCTAGCCCTTGCATAGCCTCATCTAAAGTAACGAATCCTGTATCAACAAGGTTTTTATGATAACTATCTTCAATTTTATCACGCAGTTCTTTAGCCTCTATATCTAACAAATAGCATATAAAGGAACCCATTAAGTATGGGTTAGAGTTAAACTGCTTTATTTCAAACAAAGAAGCATAATATTTTAGCAAAAAATCTCTCGTCATAAGGTTTTCTTCATATAATAAATTCATAGCTGAAATAGCCTGACTGCGAGCTGTTGTTGAGTACGTGCTTCCTTCAATTAACTCAGATAATAAAGAGAAATCACCATTATATGTACTAGATAAAACCTTATTTAATTCTTCTACTGGCGAATAACCAGAAAATATATTTTCTAGATCATCTTCAGTACAGTGCCTACATATCTTGATTATTGTAGGAAATGCCTCTTTTATCTCCAAATCGCTCAGTAAAAAAATAATACACAAAATATCCGCATTGTAACTAACACTATCTTGTTTCGTTATGTTATCTAATTTCAGCAAAAAGTCAGGGATAATTTCTGCTCTATGCTTCACTACTGTTTCAAAATCACGGTCAGAGAACTCGAATGACTTTTTTGCTAATTTAGCAACAAACTTATCAATATTGAACTTAAACATAAAATTGCTCTTTCACGGGTAAATCATTCAGTAAAGCGTATCATGATTATAACAAATTAATCCAACTCATATAGATATAACGGATTAAAGCTATAATTTAATCTGGGCATGCAGCGCAAAAATGTATACTTTAATGCAGCGACAGAATCACCATATTTTATGGTGCAAAAATACAGGGTATAATTCATGTGTGGAATTGCCTTAAAGGTTATTGCACTATGCGGCAACTAACGGTGATACTCTCTTATGCTTTTGAGCTGCTAACCATAAATCATAAGAAATCTGCATATTCAACCAGAAGTCAGCCTCCATGCTAAACGCTTCAGAAAATGCTAAGGCTGTGTCTGCTGAAACCCCTCTCTTTCCATTCACAATCTCATTTAGTCTTGCATACGTCCAGCCCAAATGCTTTGCAAATTTAACTTGTGATATATCCATAGGCTCCAAAAAGTCTTTTAGTAAAACCTCTCCTGGATGTGTAGGTTGTCTATTTTTCGGTAGTCTCATATCTTCCCCTCCCTAATGGTAATCAACTATGTCAACATCAAAGGCATTGCCTTCTTCCCACTTAAATATAATACGGTACTGATTGTTTACTCTTATTGACCAATACTCTTTCAAATCACCCTTTAATTTTTCAAGTCTATTATTAGGCGGCACATTTAAGCTTTCAATTTTTGTGGCTGCGTTAATCTGATCAAGCTTTCTAATTGCTGTTGGTTTAAGATTTTTCCCTAACTTACGTGAATATCTACTGGACACTCCATCAAAGACATCCTCAGCCAATTTGCTTTTAAATGTTTTTATCATCTTTAACTCAGCCAACCTCTATGTAATAACTATACATCATATATCGATATATGCAAGAAAATTGAGGCGCAGTGCAATCGTCTTGTGAAAAACCATCAAATCAAAGCTTGCTGCTTCTCAGGAAGAATTCCATCATACCACTTAAAATAATTGTAAAATGTTTTGCATAAGACACCACAATTTTACTCAGCTCATGAACTAATGGTTTAGGTATACGGTAAAATGAACACCTATATTTATACTCGAATTCAAATTTATGTGCGCGTTATCGCAAACATCAATCGAGTACAAGTTACGCATACAGCGAGAATGCTTTAGAATCGTGAAAACGATAATTTTCTATCAGACACCAAAATTGTATGTGAAAACGGCCGTTATTGCATACATGTGGTTGGATGAAATAAAATAATTCTGCACAAAGCACGCCATTTAATCTTGCCCATTACAAAATGAGTGCAGTAGCGATATTGCTATTCTTTCAAAAAATTAGCTGATAAGGTTACTTTTAAGTAAATGAGAAAAATGGGTGTGTTTTGGATACAAGTATTTTTGCCCCAGTAGGTACAATTCTTGTTGGAGTTGTTGCTGTAGTTGTTGCATGGCGTAGTTACCGATTAACGCGAAGTAAAAAACTTGAAGAAGTTTATGTTTTGGTAAGGCAAGCATTGGAGACAGCAAATAGAATGGGCGGCGCTAACGAAACAGAATGGACAGCCGTAAATCGTGCCAATATTCTTATCACTGAGGCAAAACACTTAAGTTCTATTATGATGCCTAGAAAAATAAATAAGTATGTTGACACCTTATTTGATGATTTAAAGGAATACCGATACAACCTTGAACTTGATCTTAAAGCACAAAATAAGGATATTGTCCTTCGATTAATTAAAACAAGACCAGAAAAAATCTTTAGAAAATACATGGTTATTTAGGTTAGTCCCTATCTCTAGCTTTTAATTGATCACCTCAATAATAAGATAGCCCATTCCACCAGACACATAGAAATATTACCACACAATCACACGCCATCATAACAATCCCCAACAATTGAAAAATACCACAAAAACCTATATTTGTTGATCTTGTCTGTAAGTTGTAATGTTTCTTTTCTGATCATTGCATCAAGATAAGCCAACTTCGTTGGCGGCTTCATACAGCATTTAAACTTGCCGCTTAATCTGGTAGATTATTGCCATCAGCATAAGCCACAGGGCTTTTAGCATCCGATCACCTACT
>Ga0302123_10001126_pt1 | contig 19266 bp, 14 predicted proteins | sample CB21_321_MG_FD_203109 | JGI IMG/M metagenome (GOLD analysis project Ga0302123, IMG submission 203109) | Marine microbial communities from Western Arctic Ocean, Canada - CB21_32.1 | ecosystem: Environmental > Aquatic > Marine > Oceanic | place: Canada: Western Arctic Ocean | collected 2017-09-28 | reverse complement strand
GAAATAGATTTCACCAACGGCGGCGGACATCAGACCGGCATGGGGGCTTGTGGCACGTCCGCAATATACCGCTATGGCATACCCTCCAGCCCGTAGCCGCCCATCAACAGCAGCAGCTCGAATACGTTTCCAGGCTATGCGCGGTGCACGCCGTGCGACGACGTCGCTAATGCCGCAGTCAATCTGGCCTGCACAATTCTGAGCGAGGCCCTGCCGACCAGTAGCCAGGAACTTACGGATGCTGCCACGGTCATTGTCAATTCGCTGATGATCAGCACCAATATCTGGGAGCCGGCTTGCGATATCGGCGCCGGAATCCAGGCTGCCATCGACGTCAAACTCAATCAGTAAAACCGATTGACATGTTGACCTTGAAAAAACACGGAGTCCGGAGACTCCGTGTTTTTTTTTGTGTGGGGGAACACAGCGCACTACCGTCACGGTTCGGTTTGACAAAAACAGTCTGCAGGCAGATACTTGGCACCGTTGTATAATGTATCAGAAAATATATGTCGACCATGAGGCTGACACGCAGGGGAAGGCCATGGTACAGACCGGACACCGTTTCACGCTGATAGAATTGCTGGTGGTCATCACCGTCATCGCCATCCTCGTATCGATGCTGCTGCCGGCGTTGTCTCGCGCCAAGGAGAAAGCGCGCCAGGTTGTGTGCATGAGCAATCTGCGTCAGTTCGGCGTCGCCCTGCATTCCTACGCCGCAGCGAACGATGCGAAATTCTTCAAGCAGTGGGATGACGTCTGGGGCGGTGCCGATCCGGCCTACGTCGATCGCCTCGCCGAGCCGACCTACCTGATGCTCAGAGACGAGTACAGCTACGATTTCGAAGAGATGGGTTGTCCGAACCTCAGGCGCTACCGGCCAGATGGGGAAATCGCGACGAATCCGGGGGACACCGCCGCTTTGTTCACAACCTCGAGCTGGCATGCGTTCGGCTTTCACACCTGGTGGTGGGAGGGAAACCCCAAGGGCGATCACTATATCATCGAGCATCTTTATCTGGCAAATCTCCACGACCTCGAGGCGGGCTGTAACGAGCCGGAAAATGTGACAAGTTCGCCCCGGGGGATAGCGGAGTCCGACCCGTCGGAGATGGTGCTTGGCGCCGACAAGAATATCCGTGTCGCCGGCAATTGGACGTCAGCCGGCACCGGCCCGTACTTCCAACCCAGTGTTGCGCCTCACAGCCATGGTGACAGCCTGCCCGGTGATATCTACGGCGGCAATACGCTCTACCTCGACGGCCACGTCAAGTGGCGCAGCAACGCCGATTTGGATCTGAACAGTGAAGGCCCTTTCGACTATCACGAGTGTGCCGGCATCGGCGGCCACGACGTGTACTGGTGAACGATACCCTTGGAGAGTCTCGACACCTGCTGACGATCGCGGCGCGGAGCGAAGCCTCAATCTTTACGAGGTCGGATGCGCCTCTGCGCGCGTCATTCCACGGGGTTTCAGAGTTGCCGATCGCCAGCGGAATTGCCCCCAAAACACGCCATTCCCAATGAGTAATTCGAATCCCGACAGCCTTCATCAGGGCATACGCGTGACGTTGACGGAAGACCTTGAGATAGCGAACGGCGAACGCACAATGCAGAAGTAGATGACGGATCCTCTTGCGGAGGCTACGTCGTCAGCAGTTCCAGGCAGCCTTCTATAAGCCGATCCCCGGCGCCAAAGGCGAACGGCAGGGGACGACACCCGTGCTCCAGCATCGAATACCGGTTGCTGGTATTCATTTCATAGCCGCCGCGACGTTTGTCCTCGTCCGTCCCGATGTATCCTTCCGTGCCGTTGGTCATGGAAATGAGCAGGGTTTCCGCCAGCGGGCTGCGGGCCGCCAGCTCCAGGCTCAGTTCCGTAAACGGTTCGCCGCTGTTGAAGATGATCGCAAGATCGTCGAGAGTCCATGCCGTAGCCGAGATCGGCCACGCGTCCGGGAAGGTGCGCCCCGATTCCAATGCTGCCTTCAACCGGCGCGCCCATTCCGCCAGTGGCCGCGCCGCGCCCTGTTTGAGCTCGGTGCGCCACTCAGGTTTGAAGTTGACATCGAGCACCCATGCCAGGGTTGGATCGTTCTCCACTGCCTGGATGTACGCCTCGACCTCGGCGATCTCGCTGTCGAGCTGCTCGATCGGCGGTGGTGGATCGAGCGGTAATTCGATGGTCCCCGTGCGGCTTGTGAATCGCTGCAGTTCCTTCGTTTCGATACCGGCGAAGACCGGGCCGGCCAGCGCTGCGAGCTGGAGGCCCAGGTTGCGGGTGTCCTCCTCGGTCCCGAACATCGGCAGACAGTTCACGTCGCCGGAGGCGCCGTAGCCGAACAGCATAGGCGCGCCGTTCGCGAACTCCTCGCTCATTTGATCCGTCATGTAGCCCGGGTACTCCGCCGATATTGGTGTGTCGAAAATGACGCAGGCCGGGTGCGCCGAAAAACGCACCCACCCGGCAATCGGCTGTCCCGAGGCATCGTCGATTCGCAGCACGCTCACGCGCGGGTCGATCGGCCGGCCGGTTGCCAGCGCTTCCCGGAAATCCCTGGCGAACTTGACCCGGGCGCATGCCGGCCAGTCGCCGCCCCCTTTCGGCAGCGGTTTGCGCTGGTTGAACGAGGCGCCGACGGCAAACGTCCGGTCGTGGCCGAGCCGTGCCGGCTGCCGGGCTTCCCACGCCGCGGCAGCGACTTCCGTCGTCTGTCGACAGACGAGCTCGTAGACGGGTTGTGGCCCGCCCATCGGTTCGGCGCGCGGTGTCGAGTGGCTGTGCGTGCTGCTGATGACGATGTCGTCCATCTGCAGATCCAGCTCAGTGGCGATCGTCTGGCGCAGCGGATCACTGTGCTCTCGCGGTAAAAGAACGAAGTCCAGAACGATAAGGATCCCGTTCGTGTCGCCGTGAGACAACGCCACTGCCTTGGCACGCAGCGGGCTGCCCAGGGGATCGAAGCTGAGCTTCATGGTGGAGTGCAGCGTGTTGTCGATCTGATCGGGTGTCGGCATCAAGTCGCGCTGCGCGGCACCGGCAAGGAATTGAGTCATGGTGGAGTCAGGAGTCAGGTTGGAGAACGTCGGGATTTGTTGGAGTTCACGCTGCAGCGTGTCTTTCACAGCGTCTACGCATCAGCGGTAAAGACACGCTAAAGGGGCTGTCGATTTACCCACGACATGATATATAGCTCGCCGGTGCTAGATTTCCACGCTCACGTTATCATCAATCGCAGCCAGATCACGGAAGACCATGGATAAAAACATGCACTGGGACCAAGCGTCACTCGCGCGCACAACTCACCCTGTTCCCGACAAGCTTGGATGAGCGTATCGCTGCGGATGATCCGATCCGCATGGTGGATGCACTCTCAGAACAAGTAGACTGGAGCGAGTCGAGCGTGTCCGGATCGATACCCGTGCAACATGAGAGCTCTTGTTGTCTTCATCTCGGAATTCCCCCTGTGATAGTGGTTGTTTTCGCAAAAAAATACGGGTGTGAAAAACGGACAGCCAATTGCAAGCTAAAATTACTAATAATGGTCGGTAGACGATTGCAGGTTCGCGTGGCAGGTTCCACAGTTATCCTTAGAAATCCCCTGCGCATCAAAATCGGCGAGCAAATCTGAAGAAAATGCCTGATCTCTTTCACAAACCTGGAGTCGTCTGGTTCTGGTTTCTCAACGATGCGTGTGAGACCGGCAAGCTCGACGCCTTTGTTGACGCCTTTGCCGAGAGCGCTGCTGCGGGTGTCGTTCTCCATGCCCGCCCTGGTGGGCTCATGCCCTACGGCGGTGCGGACTGGTTCGATATGATCCGCCACATTGTCGAACGCTGCGCCGCCAAGGGACTCGCCGCCTGGCTCTACGACGAGGACCCGTACCCGAGCGGCGCCTGTGGCGGCATCCTGACGCACGAAAACCCGAACCGGCAGGCTCGCGCGATCTATCAGCACATTGTTGATCCGGATCTGCAAACGGGTGAACTCTTCGGATTTCCGATCGGCGAGCTGCTGTGGTGCGGTGCGGTGCGCGAATCTGATGGTGGCCAAGGCTCGGCAATCGCCGACGGGGATGTTCTTGACTTCACCGCACGGGTCGGAACGGTCCGACGCGAATGGATGGTTTTTGAAGACGCCAACAGCTCGCATTATTACCCGTGCATCCCGGCCTACGATTGCATCCGCAGCGATACTTTCACCCCGGAATTCGCCCTGAAGATTCCTGAGCTTCCAGCCGGCTATGTTCTGCATGCCTATGTTGCGCGCCCCTGCGGCAAGGGTGCGGTCTACGGCGATCAGCTGCCGGATTTGTTAAATCCGGAACTGGCACAGGAATTCATCCGCCGCACCCATGACCGGTACTATGAAAGTGTCGGCCAATGGTTCGGCAACACGATTCCTGCGATCTTCACCGATGAACCCAAATACTTCGGATCCACCCCGTGGACCGCCGGGATCGCCGAAGACTTTGCGGCGACGTATGGCTACGACCTGTTGCCGCGGCTCTGGCACCTGTATTCGCCGCGACTGGATCCGGAGCTGATGAAGACGCGCCTGGATTATCGCGAATGGTGCGGGCATCGGTTCCGTGAGGTCTGGCTGAAACCGGTGTCCGACTGGTGCCACGACCATGGTATCGCCCTGACCGGACACATCAGCCCCGAGGACGATCCGCCGCAGCAGGCGGTCAGCGTCTCGAACCTGTTTTCCTGTTTTCCTTATTTCACAATCCCCGGGATCGACCTGATTGTTCCCGCTGTTGGCGATCGGCACCATGCCCTGCTCAACATCGGCGTCGTCAGTGCGACATCGTCGGCGCAGCAGAACAACCGGCCGGGCGTGATGAGCGAGACGCTCGCCTGCAGCGGCCTCGACAGCAACGTCGAGATCGCGGCGTTAGTCCTGCGCTGGCAGTTGGTCATGGGCGTGACGACGCACGTCATCCATGGCGCTTTCAACAGCGTCGAGGGGGAACGGCTCTATGACGCGCCGCCGGACTGGGGGCCGCAAAGCGATCACTGGCCTGGCATGGTCGAGCTGGGCCGCGAGCTGGCGGACCTGCAGTCGGCCATCCGTGACGCTGCTCAGATCGCGCCCGTCGCGATTCTCTGGCCGATTCGCAGCTATGCTGCTCTGTCAGTCGATGCCCTCGAGGTTGGCGATGGCTGGCGTGACCAGCTCGTGGAACTTCTCCGGCGTTGCCTGGACCAGCAGAGCGGCGTCCATTTTATCGACGAAGCGGACCTCTCGAGATCGACGATCGCCGATGGTCATATAAAGCTCGGGCGCGCTATCTACAGCCACATCCTGGTACCGGACTGCCTGATCCTCGCAGCGTCAACGATTCAGGCGCTGCGTGAGGCGGCGATCGCGGGCGTCTCAGTCGTTGGAACCGGGACGGGCCCGGCGTGGATACAGACAGAAACCGGCATCGGATCGGCCGGTGAACTGCCGTGGAAACGTGTCGGGCTCGATGACGTGATGCCGCAACTGCCGCGCCTCGTGATAGTCGATGGCGACACCACCGACATTCGCTGTACAGCCTGGGAACGCAACGGCGAGATCACCCGGCTGCTGATCAACATCAACGACAAAAAACGTGATACAGTAGTCGATGGGAAGACGATCAAGCTGCCACGCGGTAAAGTAGTTGTATTGTGATTACACAAGACGATATCAGCGCGCTTGAATCTGACGGATATGTCATACTGCGGTCGTTGCTCGACCCGGACCGCGACCTCCGCCCCTTCGTTAGCGAGTATCATGACCTGATCGACCGGCTCATCGCCACTGCAGCTGCCGATGACCCGCCGTCGCGCGACGCCGGGATCGACGAGAAGATGTCCTGGTTGATGGTGGCGACGGGGGGCACGTGCCAGCAGACGCTGGACTTTTCCCTGCCGCAGGCCGGTGTCACCCAGGACACGCCGATCCATCTTGGTCCCGCCGTCTTCGATTTGTTGCGTAACAACGCATCGCTCGACGCGGTTGAGGCGATCATCGGACCGGAGATCTACTCCGTGCCGGTCCAGCACACCCGGTTCAAGTTGCCGGAACACAAGCTCACTGACAGCAGTAAGGGCACCGCTCTTGCCGGCGCCACCAACTGGCACCAGGACCTCGGCGTGCTGCTGCCGGAGGCGGACGATTCCCGCATCCTCTCGGTCTGGTTTCCGCTGACCCCGGTGAACGAGGAAACCGGATGTCTGCTGGTTATTCCCGGCAGCCACCAGGGACCGTTGCTGCACCACGACATGATGTTTATGAATATCAGTTTGTCGGCCGGAGAGGTCGACGAAAGCAAAGCCATAGCATTGCCGATGGACGTTGGCGATGTGCTGATTTTTCACCGCCGCACGGCCCACGCGTCCCTGCCGAACCAGAGCAATAGCGTGCGCTGGAGTGTGGACTTGCGGTACAGCCCGATCGGGCACGCTACGGGGCGTCCGTGGTTTCCCGGCTTCGTCGCCCGCAGCCGTGAAAGCCCGGCGTCGATCCTGACTGACCATCGCGCCTGGGCCGATGCCTGGCGGGAGGCGCGCGCGAAATTAGCGGTTGCCGGTGATGTCAGGTTTCAACGTTGGTAAACGAGAAGCTGAAAATGAAGGATGAAGGATGAAACTTGTACCCGTCAATCGACCTGTAACAATACATAGCGTGCGCTTCGCCGAGCGTTGGTTTCCGCAGCTTCTACGGCACACGGACAGCAGCCTGATCCTTTGGATCAATTGGGGGGGCGACGCCGCTTTTGCGCCGAGCATGCATATGCGGTCGGCGGACAACGGTCATACCTGGGGCGAGCCGGAATCGAACGTTCCTCGTCACGCCTTTTCGCACAGCCTTGCGGACCACGAACTGTTCGAACTTGATGCCGTCGGTATCAGCGATCCGGCTGCCCCGGCCGATGCGGTGTTCCGGGGTGCCTGGAGTTTTCCCGATCGCCTCGGTGACCAGCCGGTACGCGACTTCGTGCGCATGCACCTGCCGTCGATCAAGCGCTCGCCGCTCGCCGCATCTACTTCCGGTTACCCGACGCACCACTGGTGGCCGCTTTGGAACGCGCTGCACGGCCGGGACGACATGACGGAGGACGAAATCCTGATCGCCGGACTCGACGTGACCACGGCAATCACGCTGGATGACGGTCGCTTGCTGGCGCTCGGTTACGGCCGCCATAAGGACAGCGCCGACGGTCACGACACGATCTTTACGATTGAATCGGCGGATAACGGCAGAACGTGGACCGAGACCGGAATCACTGCGAACGGTGACGAGCTGGGCGCCGATCCGAACGAAGCAACAATGGTGCGGTTGCGGGACGGCCGCCTGTACGTCGCGATGCGCTATGATGGTGTCACTATGGACCTTGAAAAGGCGGTGCTGCATCACATGTGGTCGAGCGATGACGGGCAAACCTGGACGACGCCGGAGCCGATGCGCCTCATCGATTCGGATCACATGCCTGCCAGCGTCTGGCCCCGCGCGAAAGTGCTCGAGGACGGCACGCTGGTAATGAGCTACGGCAGGCCCGGCAAACATATCATCTTTGACCCGTCCGGCACCGGCACGCAATGGCAGGGGATGCTGGATCTTACGGCATTCGAAAAGGAGACGCAGGCGCTGATGGGTGTGCCGGAGGACCAGCGAATCCAGCGCCGCCACGGACCGGGAGACCGGCACTGGGATTCGAGCGATTATCTGGCGCTGGAAACGGACGGACCGCGGACGGTGATCGTCGTCTACGACGCCCAGAACTACATCGAAAACTGGAACGCCAGGCCGGTGTCTGCAGTACGTATGCTGCGGGTGCGGCTGGAAGATTGAGAGACGGTGATTGGGGTTCGACTGAACTCTATGTTTGTCTTGTCGACCGCGATCCGCGGCATTTCCCTTGCGGGTATCGACCGCAACCGAACACAACCGATAGCAATCGACAAGATACAATCGCCCAAACAGGAGCGGAATCATGGCTGATCGAAAGTTGAACATACTGGCAGTGTGCGCGCATCCCCACGACTTTACCTGGTTCGGAGGGACGCTTGGTATACACGTCGAGCGCGGCGACAACGTCACCCTGTGCGTGGTGACCCACGGCGGCAGCACCCATCGCGAAGAGTGGATGGAGGAGCTGCGCAAGCCGGAGGCGGAGCGCGACCCTGTCATCGTCAACGCCTCCCCGGAAGAATACATCGAGCAGAAGCAGGGCGATCTAAAGAATGCCGCCGCGGTCTTCGGCATCACCGATGTGCGCGTCCTCGGGTTCGAGGATCAGCCGTTTCTGCTCACCGAACAACCCGAGTCGATCGATCGCATCGCCGAAGTCATCCTCGACGTACGACCGCATGTCATGCTCACCGAAAGCCCGTTCACCGACTGGAGTCGGCCGATGACCTGGCGTACCGACCATACTGAGGTCGGCAACGCTGCGGCCGAAGCGAAGGCGCGCGCCCAGTTGCCGCGCCCGGGCTCGAAGGCGCAACCGCATCAGGTGGCCCAGACCTACTGGCCCGGACAGGCGTTCGACATGAGCAGGCTCGACTTTGTCGTGGAGTTGACGGACGCGTGGTACGAGAAGCGGGTCGAGGCGGAGGCCTGTTTCGAAAGCCAGGGACATGACGAGCGATGGGCCCGTCGCCGCATGTTGATAGACCTGGGCAGTATCGGCAATGTTGTGCGGGTCGCCTATGGTGAGGGTTTCGTCCGCGAAAAACCGGAGCTGTACAGCTGCCTGCCCGTACCCGAACTCATGATCAGGCAGACCGAAACCGGCGATACGCAGAACGTGCGAAAGATGTACGGGTTGAATGACGGCGGGTGAATAGGCGCTGATCGCTCAAGAACTACACCAAAAAAAGAAGAACCACAGATGGACACAGATGGACACAGATATTAAGAGCTTTCGTGCCGTGCAGATCCCTCAATAGCAATCTGATCCGTGTTGATCCGTGTCCATCCGTGGTTCAAATCCATAGTTGCAATGACCAGACCCGTAGAAACAAACCATCCCCCGCACCGGCCGATACCTCTCGCCGGCGTGCATGCCTACACCGATCCGATGAGCGTGGCTGCCGGCGAGACGATCCGGTTCTATGTCAGCAGCGACACGCCCTACGAATTTCAGGTTTGTCGCCTCGGCCCGGATGTCGACAGCCCGGCCGAGGATGACGTGCTGGCGGCGTGGCAGGTCGATGCCCCGGCGGTTCAATCGATCTACCCGGGCTCGTACCTCCACGTGGCGCAGGGACTCGCAGCCGCGGACACGGCAACGATGACCCTGGAATGCTGGGTCCGGCTGTGGAACGTCTCCGACCGCCAGGGGATCATCACCCAGTTTGACAGCGATGAGGAGAACGGCTTCGGCTTGCTCGTTGACGAGGACCGCGCCGTGTTGTTCTGCATCGGGCACAGCCTGTTTCGTAGCGGACCGGGTGTGCTGACCGGCCCCGGCGAAAAGGACGACGATGGCTTTACGATGCCGCCGGCACAGTGGCACCATCTCGTGGCGACAGTGAACGGCAGGACCGTCGAGATGTTCGTTGATGGCGGGTGCATCGGGCAGTGGCAGGCACCGGCTGAAATCGTCCTCGGAAGCGCGCCGTTGCGTCTCGGCGCATTCGGCCGCGGCGGTGTCGCCGACGGTTTTCTCGACGCCGATATTTCGTTGCCGGCCATTCATGGTCGCCTGCTGTCCGGCACCGAGATCGTCGAACGGTTTGCGGGCAGGGCGCTGGTCGTGCCGACGCCGGACGATTTGTTGGCCTGCTGGCCGTTGGCTGAAGAGAAGGGAGATCTGGTTCGCGATTGCAGCCGGCATCGGCGCGATGCCCGGATCATCAACTACGCGACGTGGATGATCGGCGGTCCTTCCTTCGCTGCCGACGTGCCCCGTTTTGCTGCCTATGAGCCGGCGAAAGACCCAAGCCGCGGTCATGGACTCCGGTTGGCGTCGGACGACCTGTACGACTGTGGCTGGCTACCGACGTTCGACTACCGGCTGCCCGACGATGCGCAGTCCGGTGCCTACGCAGCACGAATTCGCTTCGACGTCAACGGCGAAGAGCGGCTTTGTCACGCGCTCTTCGTCGTCAGGAAAGCCGCCGGCGCCGCCAAAGCGCCGATCGCATTTCTTTATTCGACGAACACCTGGAAAGCGTATTCGGGATCCCCGTTCTGTCCCTCATGGCCGGGTATCAAGGCGTCGATAGACAACAAGGGCTACGCGGCGGACCCGGCGGACCCAAAAGCCGCGTATTGCTGGTACCGGCACCACCGCGGCGGGCAACCGACCTACCAGATGGGCATGCGTATGCCGTGGCCGGCGGCCGGCCCCTATACCCTCGACTACGATCTCACACTCGACTATAGCCACCTTTGTCGCGCGGATCGTTTTGCTGCCGTTTGGCTTGAGCACGAAGGCTACACAGCCGACGCCATCACCGATTTTGACTTGTTTGATGACCCGGAATTGCTCGATGGGTACCAGGTTCTGTTTATTGTCGGGCACAACGAATATTGGTCGATCGAACAATACGAACGGATCCGCCGGTTCCTGCAGGCGGGCGGCGACGTCATCTGCCTTTCCGGCAACACCAACTACTGGCGCGTGAGCTTCGATGTCGACAATGGCGTCATGGAATGTCGCAAAGCGGACGGCTGGGGCGCACAGTTGCGAGCGGATCAGCGCGGTGAGTGCTGGCACAGTCATGACGGCAAACGCGGCGGAGTGCCACGCGACTGCGGTTTTCCCCTCTGGGAGCTGCTGGGTGTTGAGTTCATGTCGTACAGCGGTATCGGCGCGATCGGCATCGGACCGTTTCGGGTCAGCAAAGCGGATCATTTTCTCTTTCAAACACCGCATCGGGTTGGGCTGGAGAATGGCGATCATTTCGGCTTCGATCCGGACAATCCGCAGCGACAGGTCCTCGGCCACGAGGGCGACGTGCGGGTATCGACACTGATGCATGTGAGCGCGCCGCATCCCGAAGGTGCGCCGGCTGCGTTGACGGACCCGCCGAAAATAGAGGTACTGGCGGCGGGTGTCGTCGATTGGGAATGCGCCGGTCAACATAGCGGCTGGTTTGACTACTATCATCGCTACCGACCCGCGGAGTTCTGCCAGGGGCGTGACGCGGCTTGTGAGCTGATTTACTGGGAACGTCCCGATGGCGGCCGCGTCTTCAGCGCCTCGTCGATTGCGGCAGGTTGGCCATTGGCCGTCGACCCGCGCTGGTCGGACTTGCTGAAAAATGTGCTCCACCACTTCGGCGTACTCGGCCACGAGACGCCGCGTGCAGGAGCGGCTCACCCGTAAAAGAGTTTCCAACGATCGTTACGGATATCTATGGCGGTCATTATTCCCGGACTTTGAGCGAGGACGGATGAGCGGCGCGGCAGCGCAGTTGGATTTTCAGTCACTGCCACGCCCGTTGTACCCATTCGATCGTGGGTGTTGATGCTTTCGAAAACGCCGTCGAGCCTGATGTAAATCGGCGAAGAGGTCCGGGTTTCTACACCCGTTAAAATCGCATCGGCCAGGCGCTGCACTACGGCGACGTGACCGGGCAGCAGCCGGTACTTGCTTTAATCAGTGCGTACTACAATATTTTCGGCGCCGAACAGCAGAAGCTCGAATACGTTTCCGGGCTATGCGCGGCGCATGGCGTCGAGGTATGGGCGTTAACAACAAAGAGGGAATGATGAAAACATCGTGGGGCAAACCTGTGCATGTAATTTCGTCCTGTCAGAACGCTGGGATTATAAATTGCCTGTCTTTTTAGCAGAAAAAACGCAGCGCCAGTGGACGCCGAGCGGAGGATAGCAAGAATTGTGAAATATGCTGAATTGCCGAACATTGAAAAACGATTGAGTGCCATCTACCTGGGGACCGGCAGTTACGGTTCGGAGATTTCACCATCAGATTCGTTCCGGCTCCTCGACAGGTTTGTAGAACTGGGAGGCACGTTTGTCGACACCGCCCACGTCTACGGAGCGTGGGATACCGCCGGCTACAACGGGGGCTACGGCAACAGTGAAAAGGTGATCGGTGAATGGCTCGAGAAGACGGGGATGCGCCAGACCATCGCGGTCGGCACGAAAGGTGGGCATCCTGATCTGGACACCGGCGTCTGTCGCATGAATGCCGAAGATATCAACGCTCATATCTCTGAGAGCCTTGAGCGGCTGAAGAGCGATTCGATTGACATGTATTGGCTTCATACCGATGAGCCATCCATTCCCGCCGGGGAGATACTTGGGATGCTCGCCGAGCATGTTGCGGCCGGCCGGCTCACGGCGATCGGCTGTTCCAACTGGAGCATCCGACGCCAGAAAGAGGCATCAGAGGCGGCTGTCGCACTCGGGCTCCCGGGGTTTGTTGCCAGCCAGGTGGGTTGGTCTTTTGCCAGGGCAACTCATTCAGTCCATCGACCTGGTCATATTGACATGCTGTATATGGATCCCGATATGCTCCAGTACCATGTTGAGACGGGCACCCCTGTCGCCGGATACAGCTCGCAGGGATGTGGCTTCTTCGCCAGGAAGTATGACGGGCTTGATTTCGATTCGCCCGACTTTCCCAGCCCCGGCCTGTCGGCCAGGTACGGAAATGATCTGAGCTACAGCAGGCGCAGAGCGGCCGTCGAGCTTGCCGGGGAGAAGGGCTGCAGCGCTAATCAGGTGGCGCTTGCCTGGATGATACATCACAACTTCCGTGTATTTCCGATTGCCAGCCCCAACTCGCCACAGCAAATGGATGACACGATGAGGGCGGGTGAGATTGAGCTGACTGACGAAGAATTCACGAGATTGACCTGCAACCCGTCCGGGCACGGGCACGAGTAAGGACAGCCTTTTCGCAACTACGGGCAGGACGGGACCGTGCCGAACTTGTATATGGCCTGGGTGCCACAAGAGAAGTCACCGGTTTGGTGGCCGCCGCCGTTGGTGTAGTCAAAATCATCCAGCCACGATGGTGCGCCGCCGTTATCCTTGGCAATACCCTTGCCGATGAACACCTCATGGGTGGCCACGTGCCCGTCGACAAAGCTGAACGGATACCTCCGGTTGTCGTGCGGATCCCAATCGGCGTCCTGGCCCGGCCAGATGCACGACTCATGGGTGTAACTACTCGCGCTGAGATTACTCATAAAAACCATGGTGGTCGGAGTGATGACGCCGGTCACCGTGCAGGAGTGCAGGTCGTTACATATTCGTCCTCCGCCCGCGGCGGCGCCATAGGAGGAGCCGCATTGTTCGATATAGGTGGTGGGGCCCCAAGAGCTGCCAAGATAGCCGCTGCCGGGGACGTCGAATGGGCAGCGCCCGATCTCGCACGGCATGCCGTCCACATTCAGGCCGAGATAGGTGTTTAGGGGGCGGTCGGTGATATCGGACACCCAAATAGGGTTGGTAGTAGGATTCACTAACTGACCGATCCATTGGTTGCCATGGTGGTTCGGGTAGTGGGTGTTGTTATCCGCCGTGTACAGAAAGCCGGCCAAGGCTATCTGCTTATGATTGCCCATACACAAAACGAGCTTGGCCCGATCTTTAGCCTTGCCCAGAGCCGGGAGCAGCATCGACGCCAGAATGGCGATGATGGCGATCACCACTAAAAGCTCAATGAGCGTGAAGCGAAATTGCGCTTTTACCCTGTCGCAGACCCTGAGCCGTGTCGAAGGGAGCGAACGGAGTGCGCCGGAGGGGAGTCGTTCGATCAACGTGAATCTGTGCCGGATCTTCATTAAGTCTGACCTTAAAAATTACCATTGTACCGGTATGAATATAGCGGAAACCACAGGAAAACAATGCAGTGGCCCGGAAACAATGCGAGGGAAGATGGCTTATACCACGAAAAGCCTAGCGCGGCCGTTGGCCGCAACCAATGCGAACCACGGATGGACACAGATTTTGAGAGTTTGTCCGTCTCGAAAATCCCTCATAACCAAACCCAATCCGTGTTCATCTGTGGTTCTCCCCAATCGCTTGTCAGCGAACGTGTCGCCCACCAAAGTTAGGGGGGGATTAGGGGTAGACCTGGGTCAGACCTACTTTTTTATTTTAAGGACGCAATTCACGCAATCGAAGATCGAACCTATAGTATCGCACGACGACAACCCGGTCGCTTAGTAGCGGGCCTTAACCACGCCGGTGCACACGAATGCGGAACGCACTGACGCGCGGCCGCCTCGGTGACCTTACTGTTAGCATGACAAGTATGGAGGTCCTACCCGCCTGCTTCTTGTACAGTCCGCCTTGGACGGTACCGTTTGCCATCGCCAAGAAACAAAATTCTTATCAGTGACGATGGTAGACAGTCCAATAAGACGTTCCTGGCCGGACGCTCGACTTGAGAAATCCCCAACTCTTGAAGTCGTAATGATTTAGACATCCTGCAATCCCGTTAAATTGAGTCTGACTCTAAGGTGCAGAAATGAACAGCGAAATAGACGGCAAAGTAGCCTTGGTCACCGGTGCGGCGGCTGGAATCGGGCGGGCGACCGCCCAGCGATTCGCGGCGGACGGCGTCAAAGTCGTCGTCGCCGACGTGGCCACCGACGAGGGACAACAGACAACGCGCCTGATCGAGCAGTCGGGAGGTACGGCGCATTTCGTGCGTTGTGATGTCTCGTCGGCCACGGACGTCGAGGCCATGGTCGAGGAAGTCCTTACCCGTTACGGTCGCCTCGACGCGGCCTTCAACAATGCGGGCGTCGAATGTGAGATGGCCACCATCGGCGAGGCCCAGGAAGACGATTGGGATCGAGTGATATCGATCAATCTCAAGGGAATTTGGCTCTGCATGAAATACGAAATCGCCGCGATGATGCGGCAGGGCGGCGGAGCGATCGTCAACAGTTCTTCGGTGGTGGGAGTCTTGGGACAGCCCAACATGGCGTCCTACGTGGCCAGCAAGCACGGTGTCTTGGGGCTCACAAAAACGGCCGCACTGGAATATGCGTCATCGTCAATTCGTGTCAACGCGGTCTGTCCCGCCATCGTCGACACACCCATGCTGCACCGCTACACGAAAGGGGACACACAGTTGGCTGCGGAACTGACGGCGCAATATCCCACCCAACGCATCACGCAACCCGAAGAAGTCGCTAACGCCGTGCTCTGGCTTTGTTCGGACGCGGCGTCCTATGTCAACGGCCACTCCCTGATGATCGATGGAGGGCTCAGCATTCAGTAGGTGTTCGCTGCTGGGCATCGATCACGACCCGCGACTGACGCTGTCATCTGACGAAATCGCCAGGGGCAACCCGCAGGCTATAGATCGCGTCAGGTCAGGCCACCCGGGTAGGTGGGGTAAATCTCTACAGGGTGTGCGCCTGCAGGCGCACGGGGTTGTGCGTGCATTGCGCGCTACTGGCGGCGGGATTTGAATAAGCCTAAAACGGGTTTATGCTTCCCGCGAAAACCGGATTGGAAGGAGAACCTCAGGATGGCCGAGAATGGGAGCTTTAAGAAAGACTGGTTTGAAGCATTGGGAGTCGGTGAACTTCTGCAGTCTGTCGCCATCCTGGGCGCGATCTTCTTTTGCCCTATGGGCGTGTACAGTTGTTTTGGTTCTAAGCCGTCTCAAATAGATGAAGAAATGCAATATTGTCATTGGCTTAGTCAGCAAGAGAAATCGTATTAAACGGGGGCCAAAAATGATGCAACAAAACCCTTGACTCGCCGTCAGGGGCAGAACGAAGATCGAAAAAGGGGGGCTCCCCAAAGAAATCAAACATCAAACCGAACGGAGGAAACACGATGGCAGAAGCAAAAGGACTCAATAAGCCGGTAAAGCTAAAAAGTGAATTGGCAGCGTTTTTGGGAACCACAGAACTTCCCAGAACAGAGATCACCAAAAAACTTTGGGACTACATTAAGGCAAACAGACTTCAGACAAAGACCGAGAATGGGAAGGCTGAGGGCGCGGGAAAGTTCATTGTGGCAGATGCAAAATTGCTGACCATCTTCAAGAATACGAAATCGACAAGTAAATCGGGCAAGCTCACTGATCTAACGAATCTTAAGGAAGGTGAAACGATAAATATGATGCAGATGGCCGCCGTGGTTGGTGCGAACGTAGAGTAAACCGCGGCTCGCATATTCGAATCGTCATAATCTCCGATACGGAATTGCGGCCTTAGTAATCCGAACAAACGACCGAGCGGCACCGCAGTCTTAGACATAGCTACGGCGAGGACACCGCGACCGTAAGTTTCGACGGAAGATGGTGGTTTAGTTCCCCTAAAAACCGCAAGTTATTTCTGTGTCGGCCCTAAGGTTCAGAGCATAACAATTGGATTCAGAAACGAATCAACCGTTGCGGCTTCGCCTCTACGGCGATCCGTTTCTGATCCAGGCGTTGGCGCGGCAGCGACATCCCGGCGTCATCTGACGAAATCGCCAGGGGCAACCCGTAGGCTATAGATCGCGTCCGGCCAGGTACTCGGGTAGGTGGGTCAAATCTCTACAGGTTGAGCGCCTACTCCCACTTGATCGTCAGCGCTTTCGCCAAGTTTGTGGCTTCGTCGGAATGCACGATCCCGGGATCACGCAGGCGGACGTTGACCTGGAAGGTCTTGAGCGGTTTATCCGCGTCTGCCAGCCGCTCGTAGGTCAGCTGGCCGTGGCCGGGCCATTCCATCTTGAAACTGCGCTCCTCGGGGAAGTTGATCCCGTCGAATGAGATCCCGACACTGTTGTTGGCGCACGCCGCAATATTCGGTGTACTGCTGTCGAGCACCGCCGTGATCTTCTTGAGCGGCGTGGCCGACTCGACTGAAAAGATAATCGCCGCATCACCGTGCCAGTCCTTCGGCGTGAAGAGGCCCAGCCATTCCCCCGGCTTTTGCCGCAGCTCGCCGCCGTCGATTTTGATATTCGAAGCGCGCGCGATGGTCGCGCTCGCCGTCAGGTCCAGCGTTATCTCCCCCTTGGCCAATATCGCGGCGTCCAACGTGATTGTCGTACCGGGACGCTTCGCTGCAGCGAACGGTGGATTGTCGGTCACAAGTGTCGGCTTCTCTGATTTCAGGAACAGCGCCATGCGATCCGCCGGTAAGCCCAGCTTGTCTGCGATGTTCGCATCCTGCGAGATCACCAGCACCTGAGACGTCATCACGTCGTCAACTTTGATGCTGCGCAACTGCCCACGGCCTTTCAGCTTTACCGGCGCGACTTGGTCCCACGCGACGCGGACGACGGACCGCGCCGTGAACCAGGGTGGCAAGTCGAACTTGACTGTCGTGTCTTTGACCGGGTAGATGAACGGCTGCAGGGCACCCCTGTTGTTGGTCGGCGAGTGGAGCTGGTGGCTGTTGTTGACCATGACGACAACGAAATTTTCTTTGCCGCAGAGCAACGACCGCACGTAAAGCTGTGGGTTGTCGGTTTCGGCGATCTGGAACGGGTGCCCTTTGCTCAGCAACGGTGCGATGCGGGTGAGTTCGGCGTTCATGCGCCCGATGTTTTTCCACAGCATGTTGGTCTTGCGCATGCCGATGAAGTACCCGCCCTCGTACACTTGCGGATAGGAATTCCAGTCGCAGAAGTAGTAGATCCCTTTGGCGCCCTCGGCGACCGCGTAGTGCACGGTCATGTCGTTTTCCGCGGGGGTCGGCGAACGCTTCATCGGGTAGCCGGTGTTCATGCATCCCCAGATCATCATGTCGGTGGGGCGCGGAGACGCCGCAGCGTTCATCGCCCGCATCTGCATAAACACGGCCTTCAAGCTGTAGCCCATCCAGCGATTGGGTACGTAGCAATCGCTGATAAAAATGTCCGGCACTTCGCCGTAAATCAGCCAGTTCAGCGGTGCATAGGTGCGGTTGCAGACGAACGTCGTGTCGTGCCGCTTGTCGAGCCGGCGCTGCATGCGCATGGTCGGTTCGACCTTGGCCATGATATTGATGCCGCAACGAGACATATACGGCAACGGCGGGGGTTCGTGGGCGTCTGGTTCGTCGATGTTCGTGTAGATCAGTTGGTCAGCCGGTAGTTTCGCAACCTGACGCACCGTGTTCTCATTCGAGCCGCTGCCGGTCCTCAGCAACCCCAGGCGCTGTTCGGCGCTGTCCTGCCACCAGCCGTCTTCTTTCGGATATTGGTGGGGGATGTACATCGTGTTAAAGAATTTCGCATGACACTCGTTCGGGTCACTGACCCAGGCGCCCAGCCGGTAAGTGCTGTCGCGAGCCCGGATCTGGCTGACTGCGACCGGCCCTTGACCGGTCGCAGCTTCGATGACGTGAAAACTGCCGTTATTCAGCGGCTTCTCCAGGGCCAGTTCGATCAGGGCCGGGCCTGCCGCGAAATCCGGGTTAACGAATTCGCAGCGGTTGGTGACGTCCCGACCGTCGAGGCGGACGCGGTTGAGTTTCAGTTTCCCATCCGACCAGTTTTCGACATACGCGTAGATTCGATCGATGTTGTCATTGAACCCGACGAAGCCGAAGCGGATCTGATCCAGGTTGTCGTCGCGAAACTCCGCCGAAACAGTCTCACCGCCGGCGGTCACGGTCAATGTGATCGGCTGATCCAGAGCCGACCGTAACCGCGCGTACACCATCCCGAACTGACCCGGTTCGAGCACTTCCGGATTGCTGCGGTACCAGATCACCGGGCCGGCATAGTCCGCCTTCGTAGAGACTTCGTCGATCGGTTGCCGTTGAAGCGGACATCGGTGATGTCGAGCGCGGTATCGCCAGTGTTCTGCACGAACATGTGCGCCGTTGCCGCCGGCTTGAAGTAGCGCGGGAAGAACTGCCGCACCCGCGGCCAGCCTTCATTCCATTGCCACTCTTCGGGAGACACCACCGAGCGGTCCTGTCGGATGCTGTGATGAGCGACACGCAGGTCAGCCGCGTTTGCGGCGGCGGCAAGAATTGCCAGAAGAAGGAAATGCTGGATTCTCATGTCTTGTTCCTTGGTCGTGGGTCTAATCAGGATTGCTTTTCAGAAACAGCCAGCAATTTTTCGACCGCTGTCAAGGTATGCAAGTGATCGGCAGTTTGACTAATGAGAACCTCGTCATTATGTCATCTTTTTAGGCAACGACCGGATGGAACGATTTGAAACCCTATCGAACAGGCGATGGGTCGACGATTAATCCAGCTGTAAAATTCAGTAATTTGTCGTCACCCGATAGCATTCTAACTTTCTGCGTCCGATGGGTGGCCCCCTCGACGTTGCCTTCGGCAGTCTCGCAAGCTCCGCAGGGTCGGTGGCGGATGAGAGGCGGGCTGGAAACTGTAGTCGGTCAATGG
>Ga0302123_10001123_pt1 | contig 19318 bp, 14 predicted proteins | sample CB21_321_MG_FD_203109 | JGI IMG/M metagenome (GOLD analysis project Ga0302123, IMG submission 203109) | Marine microbial communities from Western Arctic Ocean, Canada - CB21_32.1 | ecosystem: Environmental > Aquatic > Marine > Oceanic | place: Canada: Western Arctic Ocean | collected 2017-09-28 | reverse complement strand
AGTACGTGGAGGAGCTTCTGACGGTACGATTGTTCATCCAGGGTTTAAAATAAACATTCAATCTGTGCTCTCAGAATTTTCTGTAGTGAAGGATCTGGTGTGGATACAGCCGTCTGTTTATAATGGCGGACTTGAAGGACCTCAGTTGCGAATAGATGGCTCATGTGGCAGCAATAACGTGCGGTTTCAGCTTTTCGCAGCGGCTCCGTCAGGCGAGGATGTCTCGTTGGTGGTTGATCATGTAAGTGGTGATTGGTGGCCTAAACAAAGTGACTAGCGGTGGGATCCGCTATTTTGACAACGGTGTGTTCTGACGAGGAGATGTATTATGCAGCCTAAGGTTGTACAAGGATCGGTGTCTCTACATGAATTTAACGACAAGCTAAAACAGCAGTTTGACAGCAGTAAAAAACATTTTTCGGGACCTAACAGTCACGCACAACTATTCCAAGCGTTTGATAAATTTGCGAGATACATACCCGAAAAGCAACGTAGAGAACTTTGGCCCGAAACAGTAGAGCGGGTCATTTCTTTTTTTCGTAAGCATGCGGAAGATAACGCATTTCAGATTTCAAGTAAGACTTGGGACCAGCTAGCTGACGGCCTTTTAAACCTAGAAGCAAGTCCTTCGATGCGTTGCGTTCAGATGAGCGGTCCTGCTTTAGACCGTTGTCATGTTGGTGTGTATAACTGCGCCTTTCAATTTTTGCGTGGTCCGCAAGATATGGCGGAAGAGTTATATATTCTTATGCAGGGGACTGGCGTAGGATTCTCTGTCGAATACGAGGAAAGTGTTAAACATTGGCCACGTGTGCAACAACAACATAATAAAGAAATTGCATACCACGAAATTTCGGATACGACTGAGGGGTGGTGTGACGCGTACAAGCTTGGGTTGGAGACGTGGCTTGCCGGGGGCGATATTGAATTTGATTTCAGTTTAATACGTCCTGAGGGCACGCCGCTTAAAATAAAGGGCGGTCGGTCTTCTGGTCCTGGCCCTCTTCGAGATTTATTGCGATTCACTCGTCAGCGTATTTTAAGTCGTCAGGACACTTGTTTAACGAGCTTAGATTTGCATGACATCAATTGTTATGCTCATCGTATTGTGCAGATGGGCGGTGTGCGTAGAGCAAGCGGTATTTCTCTTTCTGATTTAAATGACATCGATATGCAAAACTCTAAGGTAGGTGAGTTTTGGGAGACAAATCCGCAGCGTAACCAAGCGAATAATTCAGCAGTTTATCGTAACAAGCCGGAGCGAGAAGTCTGGCAAGCTGAGTGGAAAGCCATTCAGGCCAGTGGTAGCGGGGAGCGAGGTATATTTAATCGTGGTAGTCTAGAGAAGCAGTTTCCTTCTAGGCGTATAACTAAAGGGCATGTCTTTGGGACTAATCCTTGTGGAGAAATTGTTCTTCGCCATAAACAGTTCTGTAACTTGTCTATTGCAGTAGTTCGCCCAGACGATGCGTTAGAGGCTATTGTCAACAAAGTACGTTTAGCGACGATCTGGGGTACTTTACAGTCAACTATGACGAAGTTTGAATACCTAGGTCCTGAGTGGCAGAAGAACAGCGAAGAAGAAAGGTTACTTGGCGTTGATCTATTGGGTTTTCTTGATCATCCCATGTTAACTGGGGAAAGTAGCGAGGAAGTTCTTACGTATTTACGGGATATTGTAAAAGAGACAAACATTTATTGGGCAGAAATCTTGGATATTAATTGTTCTGCTGCTTTAACGTGTATTAAACCTTCTGGTGATAGCAGTATTTTCTTTGATACTGCGGCTGGTTTTAAAGGACATCACGGAAAACATTATATTCGTAGGATGCGGACTAGTGCTACAAATCCTGTAGCACGTATGTTGAGGGATGCTGGCGTTCCATGTCATGATGATTATGACAACAGCGGATTGTTGGTATTAGAATTTCCAATGCAGAGCCCAGAGAACGGGGTTACGCTGGCAGAGCAGACAGCTTTAGGTCAATTAGAGTTGTGGTTACGGTATAAGCGCAGCTGGACAGAGCATAATCCTTCTGTAACAATTTATGTTAAGAACGACGAATGGGATATTGTAGGCGAGTGGGTTTACTCGCATTGGGATGAGGTAGGAGGTCTTAGTTTTTTGCCTTTCTTTGGTGGTATTTACCCCCTTGCACCGTACGAGACTATTACAGAAGATGAGTACACAGCTCGCGCAGCAGAGTTTCCTGTAATTGACTGGTCTCAATTAGTAACTTACGAGACAGAGGACATGACCGAGTTGAGTCAGCAGTACGCGTGTACTGGGGACAAATGCTCAATCTAAAGGAGTTTTCCGATGAAAGCCAAGCTGTTGTTAGGTGCTTTAGTTGTTTGTGGTCTATTAGCCATTCCGAGTTCCGCCGTAGCAGGATGCTGTGGCGGTAGTGGTTTGTTTGGTGGAGGCGGTTTGTTTAACGGTTGTGGTTTGTTTAATGGAAACATAGTAAGCCGTATCCGTGCAAGACGCACGGTTCGAATTTCAAATCGAATTGAGCGCCTTGAAGGCGAACGTAGTGCACTGCTTGACGTCAAAAGACCGCGAGCTGCTTGTAAGAACTGCGAAGACGGTACTTGCGATGTAACACCTGAGGATGTAACACCTGAGGCGGAGGCCGGTGCGTTTTTGGAGATACAATCTCCGAGCATTTTGGATGACATTGTGAATTTGGACGTCCGCATTACTAGCCCAAGTTCAATTTTGAGTAGCGTTGGCCTTGGCAGTGCTGTTGAGTAGCAGTACGCTTTAAAGCTAGAAAGTGAAACAAGCCCCCGTTATTATGGGGGCTTGTTTTTTAGGGGCTTTAAGAGCTAAGTAGTAAATAGCGTAACGGTTTCAGTACTTTTTATGTTATTATTACGAGGTAGAAATATTTTTATCGGCATTGAGACTTAACATGCCTAATTTTGACGAGATCGATGCGTACCTCTGGAGTCAAGTGCCAGAGCGAATAGATTCTTTGGTTGAGAAGTGTGCTGCTCCTGCTTGGGACATACGTTCTAAAGTAGGTAGCATTTATACTCGTAACCATGCGGGTTATTACTGGAATCCTGAAATTGAAAAAGCGGCCATTCATATTCGCCCTGTTACAGATGTTACTGAGGCCTCTTGGTGCAAGTCCGCTCTTGATCGAGCAGTAGGCGTAGATCACGTACAGAGCGGCCTTCTTTCTGATGCTGATGTTGTTGACGGTACGTGGATAAAAGTAGCGTACAGTCCGACGTTGGCTCGAATGGGAGAGGTACTTAATTTTTTCCCCTCTAAAGATATTCCTTGGAATAAACCAAGTCCTTTAGCGGCTATGTTGACAAGTGGTTTAATGGGTGCAGGATTAGGTTACGGCTTAGGCTGGGCGGGCGAAAAAGTTATGCCGGAGAAGCTGCATCGCTCAGGGAGAACAAGAAAATCTCTAGCTGTTTTAGGCGCATTGATGGGGGCATCTCCTGGTGCTTTGTGGGCGGTGGCCAATCAGAAGAGCGGTCTCCCTGTGAATAGCAATGAGCTACTAAAAAATAAGGTGGATACATACTCCAGAAATCGTATCGATGTCTCAGACTGGAGAGAGAAAGCATCGGCGTCTTTTATTAAGAAGGCTTTTGATCCTCTTGGCTATGGGGCGGGGGCAGAGGATGTGCAGCCTGTTAATATTAATCGTTTAGGACAGACTTTATGGGATGTAGGGGCGACTCCTCAGACCGCAGCAGCTACAATGTCGAGTGTTTATGCGGCACAACAGTTGCCTGGTGGTGTTGGTCCGGGGTATGTTACTCCTCGCCAAACTGGATTACTTGGCACTATGATGGGTGCTGCTGGTGGCGGGGCAAAAGGGTATGCTACTGGCTGGGCTGTGGGTAAGGGGCTGGGGCTTTTAACAGGAATGCCTCCAGGCACGCAAACTATACTAAAACGTACGGGAGCCGCTCTAGGTATTATCAACACCTTGGTTCCTAGGTTATTCAATTAAGAAGGAGATATTGAGATGAGTACAGACGATAATGTTTTGTACGTGAAATTCTCAGAAGCTATTACGAGTATCATTGACTCGTATAAAGAAGCTAAATCAGATGGTGCAATATCTATCACTGACGTCATTTCTTTGTTGGGTACCGTTGTCAGTGAAATGGTTGATGTTGCTGAGGCTTTTCATGATGGTAATGGTAGTGCCAAGAAGGCTGCCGTTCTATCAGCTATTGATATGTTTTACGAAGAAGTTATAGCTCCTATGGATATCGACAAAATCCCGAACTTTATTGAGCCTATTGTAGATAAAGGTTTGAAACAGCTTATTATCGTAGTAGCGGACGGTGTTATTGATACTGTTGTTTCTATTTTCAACAAGGGTGGTTGGCCTCCGACGCCAGATGCTCCGGTTGAACCTACCGCTTAATCTAAATAGTAGAATTTAACTATGCCATATCTACTTGGTGTTTCACATAACGTTATTTTCTTTGGGCCGCGAAGCAACCCAAAATGTCAGCGATGGTGGGCGGATCGCGGTCTGATTCATATGGAAGACTCTCGTGACAACAGTTACGAGAGTATGCCCATTAGAGTTTTCCTACATCGTCTCAAAGCCATTAATGACATGGTGGGTAACAGTAAGACTGAGCTTGCTGCGGATGGGTACGCTCACAAAGACGAGTTAGATCGTCAACAGCGTTTTATAGAAGAAGCGGTGGATCTTTCTAACATTGCAAAAGTGCAAGGCGCTGCTGGGTCTAAGGAAGCGATAGCAGACGCGAAACGGCGTAAACCGTTGAACGTTGTTGTTCCAGATTTACGCACATTTTAGGAGATAGCAAGGATGCTCTCAGGACTAGAATCTTTTAAAGCTGGCTTTCTAACTCGATGTGTTGAGGAGGGTATTAGTACGGAGGAGGCCCTCTCTCGCGTTAAGACTGCTTCGGATCAGTTAGGTGTATTTGAGAAGCAGGCGGACATTCCCGGCTACGGAATTCTTAAAGATCTTCTTAGAGGAGCAGCAGGGCTTGCAAAGCCTGTGCTTCAAAAAGGGTTGGATTTAGGAACAAGTGCTGCAATATTTGGCCCTGCGGCATTAGGTGGTGTAGCTGGTTACGGCATGTCTAAGATGACAGACGTTGATGAAGAAGACGTTGATGATATTAAAAAGCAAGAGTTAATCGACGAGTACAGCCGTCAAGCCGATAGACTTCGACAATCGAAAGCCCTAAGAGAATATCGAGACCGTCGTAAATCTAGCGGCGGTGTATATCTGTAGTGGGAAACTATGTCAAATAACTTGATTAAGTTTGTTAACAAAACAGAAGGTAACGGACGTGGTAATCTTTTTTGGGGACGAGCAGACTTAGATGGATTACCGTTTCGTGGTACACAGGCACCACTCCTTCGTGACGAGGAGTTTGAGGATAGGTTAGTTCGAGTTGCAGACCCCAAGAACTCAACGTTCTACACGGGCGACGATAAACAGAACAAGCAGTATTTAGAAGTGATGGACGGGGTGGCCAACGGATGGTTTCATCTTGTTTTCATCGAACGTTGGCGAGAAGATGACGATAAACATCATCACATTTACATGGAATGGCTGGAGTATTTTCTTGAAGACGGTCAGCCGACGAAAGCAACATTGCCTGGGAGCTAGATAGCTATGGACAGCAAAAAAGCAAAGCATGTTATTGCAAAAGTTCGAGAAAAGAAAGGCATGTCAAGTATTGCTGATATGCAAACACAGCTTCAAAAGCAATTGCGTAGCGAAGCTATGCGAGACATTTTAAATACTGCGTTGTTAGGTGCTGGCGTAGCAGGCACGGCTCGTGGTGGGCAAGGATTGTGGAATCTGTTGACACGAAGCAACAAAAAATTACGTACTCGTTCTAGTGTTGCTCCTCTTCCTGTTCCTTATCGACCTTCTTTTAAAGACGAAAACGGAGAAGAGAAGGAAGCTATGGAGAAATTTGCTTTGCGGGGTAGTGGCCTTAAGTATTTGTCGATGAAGCATGGTCCGCAAGGTGTTTCACTTACTCGGCCAATATCTGGACTGTGGGGTGGTACTGGTAATAAACTTTCGGAGCGGGAGCGTGAAATATTTGATGTGTTGCAGCAGAGGTTAGCAGAAACTACCGCGAGAAAGGGTACGACGGGAGATGCTGTGTCTGCGGTTGCAGAACATTTATCGGGGTTGTCCGATCGAGGTTCTTTTTCCACTCATGGTTATCCGGATGCTTTAGAGATGGAGAAAGACGTTAGTCGACATTTGGGTATTCCAGGGTATCACAAAGATGATCCTATTCGTAAAAAAGAAGAAGAGAAGGAAGCTGAGTTTTTCAAGGGCGTGTACAATAAAACGTTTGGCGGAGCGGGGACCGGGACCGAAAAGGCAATCGGACAAGCTTGGGCGGGAACGAAGAATCTGGCGCAGCGAGGTACGCAGGGACTTGTTGATGGTGGTTACCAAGGTGCGCAGGGTGCGCTTGCTGACTCTCAAGCTCCGTATAACGCGGCAGCCCAGTACGGTAAAAATTATGATGCTAGAGAGGCTGCGCAACAGAATTTAGGGGATAAGCAGTTGGCAAATACTGGGTCCTGGTGGAAAGGACTCGGGCAGGATCTAATTTCGCCATTTACGGCAGCAGGAAGTTATATAGGTGGTGCGTGGACTGGCGGCCATCAATCGGGTAAGCAGCAAGCTAGTGAAGCGTGGAACAGGGGAGATCAAACACGTGCTGCGGGGCAACAAGGAGTAGCTGCGGCGCAGCAGACTTACAATCAGGCGAAAGCAAGAATGAACGGTGGGGGCGCTGCTGGTCCAGCTCCTGCTGGTGGAGCTAATAGTGGTTCATCGTATTTACCCAAACACGGGTATGACAAGCAAGCCTTTACTCCGGCAATGTTACTAGGCGGCGGTATTGGTGCGGGGTACGGCGCAGGAACAGCCCCTAAAGGCGAAGTTGTTCAAAATATGACTCATCACGGGGCTCGCGGGTTGGGCGCTGGAGCTGGCACTTCGTTGGGAAGCTTGTTGGGTGCTGGGGGCGGTGTTGGGGTAGCCAATTTAATCGCTAAATTAATGGGCACTAAAGCTAGTCCTAGATCACAGGGTATTGGGGCACTTGCTGGTTTACTTACTGGCGGTATTGGAGGCGGTATCCTGGGAAATAAAGCCACCAGGGCGTTGTTAGGCGAATCGCCGAAAGAACGTGAAGGCAAAGAAGACGAGCAAATTGAAGTTTTGAAGCAAAGAGCCCAGCAGGCTCGTCAAGAAGGGGAAGATAACAACGGGTTCTCATTCCGAAAATATAGCGCTGATAAACAAGCGATAGATATGCCTAAACCTGGGCCGACTTCTAAGCCCGGTTTGTGGTGGTACATGCCTTCTATGCTTGGCGCTGGCGCTCTTGGAGGCTACGGGGGGTGGAAGTTAATTGATCACATATTAGACAAAAGACGTCGCCAAGAGATTGACGATGAAGTGGATGAGTCTCGCAATGAATTTCAAGAGGCGCTAGTCTCGCAGTACAAACGAGGAAGCGATTCCGAGTTAGGCGTGGCATTAGACGAGCTATATAACAAGATGAATAAAGAAGCTCTTGATTTAGATAGTATCGTAAGCCCTGACACACGAGGGCGTGCTTTAGGGGCTTACGCGACTTACGCCATTCCCAGCTCTATTTTAGGTTATCTGCTTGTCAAAGGGTTAGCGGATAGAGGTAGTCGCGGTAAAATCTTAGAGAAAGCTCAACGCAGTCGTGCACTAAAACAACAGCAGTCGCGGCCAGCTGAACTGTACGCAGTTCCTACACCTATCGATGAGGAGGAGGAGTAATTGAATGGCGATGTCTATGAATATTTTAGACTCGTCGCCTAAGTCGTTACTTTCTCCGTTGCAGCCAGTTGCCTCCAAGGAAGAACGCCGAGGGATGGGCGACACAACTGCGGCGCGACGTAATATCTATACTCGCGTACAAGAGGCGGTTCAAGGTTTAGAACCGGTTACGAACGCTAATTATTCGTTAGCGTTACGTGACGTTCATTATCAAGACCCCGATAAGCTTTCTTTAAAAGATCAAAAGGCAGCAGTGCTAAGCGGAGAGACTAGAGGTCGTCGTCTTCGTGGCACGTGGGAGCTATCTGATAACGAAACGGGCAACGTTGTTGACAGTAAGAAATCTGTTTTAATGACTGTGCCTCATCTTACACAGCGTGGGACATATATTCACAAAGGTAGTGAGTATACGTTACGCAATCAGCAACGATTAAGGCCGGGGGTGTTTACTAGAGTTCGGGATAATGGAGAAATTGAAGCGCATGCCAACATTATGCCTGGGAAAGGTCTTTCGCACCGCTATTATCTTAACCCAGAAACAGGCATCTTTTATCTCCGAGCTGGGCAAGCTAAGATACCGCTTATGCCTCTTGTCAAAACAATGGGGGCCACCCCCAAGCAACTTAAAGAGACGTGGGGAGATGCCATTTACGCGGCGAACTTTCCTCAGGACGAAGCGTCCGCGCACACAAAGTTACAAGAGAAATTTTTGAGTGAAAAAGATTTAGAGTCGCACGATAATAATGCTCGTAAGGCGATAGTGCATAAGTTTAAAAACATGACACTTGATCCTGAAGTGACAAGTAGGACATTGGGGAAACCTTACACTGGGTTAACTTTAGACGCAGTGTTGGATATCACTAAGAAACTTGTGAATGTATCCAAAGGCGAGGCAGACGTAGATAATCGGGACGCACTTTCTTATCAAAAGTTCCTGGGTCCTGAGGATTTGTTTTCAGAGCGTGTGGCTAAAGATTATGGCGGCATAAGAAGAGGTTTGTTGTGGAAAGCGGCTAATAAGGGCAATTTATCGGGTATGCCGTCATCAGCTTTGAAATCACAAATAGAGGCAACGTTGTTGTCTTCTGGTTTAGGGCAGCCGTTAGAGGAAATTAATCCTGCTGAGATCTACGACAAGCTTTATTCGGTCAGTCGCCTTGGTGAGGGAGGCATCCCCACCCTCGATGCGATCCCTGACGAAGCACGCGACGTACAGCCTAGTCACATGGGTTACATTGATCCGCTACGTACTCCTGAGTCGTTTAGAACTGGCGTTGATTTGTACATGTCTCGCAGCACTCAAAAGGGTAAAGACGGTAAAATATATACTCAGTTCATTGATCCTAGGACAGCTAAAAAAGTTTGGAGAACACCTCAGGACGTGGCTGACTTAACTGTCGCTTTTCCGGAGAGCATGGATAAAGCCGGGAAGCGGGTTGCAGTTATGCAGGCGGGCAAGATGGGGTGGGCTAAGAAAAAAGATATTGATTTAGTGCTACCTTCTTTTGAGGATGCACTTAGTCCGTTGGCTAACATTGTCCCACTTAAAGGGATGATGAAAGGACAACGACTTGTCATGGCGAGTCGTATGTCTACACAAGCTTTGCCCTTAATTGATCCTGAAGCTCCTTTAGTTCAATCGGCTATACCAGGAACTGAAGGTAAACGTAGTTATGAAGAAGAGTACAGCTCTAAAATGGGCAGTATGCACGCTAAGTCGGGAGGTACAGTATTAAGCATTTCTGATGATAGCCTCAAAGTTCGATATGATGATGGTACAAAGGAAGACTTAGAGCTATATAATAATTTCCCTTTCAACAGAAAAACATTTTTGCATCAAACTCCTACTGTTGAAGCAGGGATGCCGTTTAAGAAAGGACAACTTCTTAGCAGATCCAATTTCACGGATAAAGGCGGAACAACAGCGTTAGGTAAAAACGCACGGGTAGCTTACTTGTCGTGGCAGGGAAAGAATTTTGAAGACGCTATTGTAATATCCGAAGGCTTTGCAGATCGGATGTCGTCGGAACACATGTATCAATACGATCTTGAATTTGATAAAAAGACAAAATCAGGAAAGAATTCCTATATCAGCTTATTTCCTGGGAAGTATAATAAAGAAGAGTTGTCTAGGTTTGGCGATAATGGGGTCATAAAACCCGGAACTGTTGTGAAGCACGGAGATCCGCTTATACTCGGCATAAGACGTCGGGAAGGATCGAAACATAAAGTGCATAAGAAAGGACAGTCCGGATATGCAGACGCAAGTATCTTATGGGATCATCACGATACCGGGGTTGTTACCGACGTTGTTCTGGGGAAGAAGGGGCCGGTTGTCGTTACCAAAACCGTTAGCTCCATGCAAGTCGGCGACAAGCTCTCTGGTAGATACGGAGATAAAGGCGTCATTGCTGACGTCATCGCCGACGACCAGATGCCGCACGACACGGATGGTAAGCCCTATGAGGTTCTCCTCAATCCACTCGGAGTAATTAGCCGTACTAATCCAGCTCAGATGGCTGAGTTGTATTTAGGTAAAATCGCGGCTAAGCGAGGCTCGCCTATTAAAATCCAAGATTTTGATAGCAGTCGAGATATGTCTCAATGGGTGTATGACGAGTTACGTCGTGAAGGTATGTCCGACCTCGATTCCGTTTACGACCCTACTCGCGATAAGAAAATAAAGGACATTGCGACAGGCAATCGTTTCTTTATGAAGCTACATCATACAGCAGAATCAAAAGGACAAGCTCGCGGGGGCGGCGCATACTCAATGGAGGATACTCCGGCCAAGGGCGGCGAAACTGGTTCTAAGCGAGTTGCTCTATTAGATACTAATGCTCTTTTATCTCATGGAGCTACTGAAACGTTACGAGATGTAGGTGCTATTCGTGGACAGCGTAATGAAGATTATTGGTTGCAGTTTATGTCAGGGTATAACCCAAAAGATCCTAAAATTCCAATGGTCTATGAAAAGTTTGTAAACCAATTGAAAGCGGCTGGTGTGAATGTAGAGCGGACTGGCACACAAACACATATTATGGCGCTCGCAAATAAAGACGTTGATGCGTTGGCGGGGACTCGTGAGTTAAAGAATTCTAAGGGTGTAAATTGGAACGAAGGTTTACGACCGGTAGCGGGGGGTTTATTTGATCCTGCTTTAACCGGAGGACATAACGGTAATCAATGGTCGGCGATTAAATTAGCGGAGCCAATGCCTAATCCGGTGATGGAAGAGCCTATTCGTAGGATATTAGGTTTAACTAAAAAAGGGTTCGAGGATGTTATAGCGGGTGTGAATGAATTGCCTGGGTATGGTACTGGCCCTAAGGCAGTGCATAAAGCGTTAACATCCATAGACCTAGACAAAGCATTGGCGGAGGCCCGTTCATTAATTGAAAACGGAAACCGGACTGAACGCGATACCGCTATTCGCAAGTTAGGGTATCTCAAAAGCGCTAAGAAGTTAGGTATTCATCCTTCTGATTGGATGTTAAAGCGAGTTCCTGTTTTGCCACCTATGTTTCGCCCTGTGAGTACAATGGGCGATGATATGCCGTTAGTTAATGACGCTAACTATTTATACAAAGAATTGTTTGAGGCTAACAACAATTTAGAGGATATGCAAAAATCGGTAGGGGACGCTGTTGGTGACGAAAGATTGGCCGTTTATAACGCTTTTAAAGCGGTTACTGGTCTTGGCGATCCAATTAGTCAAAAATCTCGGGATAAACAAGTTCGCGGTATTCTAAAAGAGGTTTTTGGTAGTAGCCCTAAGTTTGGTACTGTACAAAGAAAACTTATAGGCAGTACGGTGGATAACGTAGGTCGAGCTGTCATATCGCCGAATCCTAACTTAGACATGGATTCGGTAGGTCTTCCTGAGGATAAAGCTTTTGACGTATATCAGAAGTTTGTTGTTCGACGATTGCGACGAAAAGGAATGCCAATTACTCAAGCAATGCAGAATATCAAGGATAGGTCTGAATTAGCGCGTAATGCATTGGTAGAGGAAATGGAGCACCGACCTGTTATCATTAATCGTGCACCTGTGTTACATAAATTTGGCATTATGGCATTTAAACCCCAATTGACTAAAGGTAATACTTTACAGGTATCACCTTTAATAGTGGGGGGCTTTAATGCAGATTTTGACGGAGACGCGATGAATTATCACGTCCCTACGACAGAGGAAGCGAGAAAAGAATCTTTTGAACGTCTATTGCCGAGTCGTAATTTACTAAGTCCCTCCGATTTTAAGTCGGTGGTACATGCACCCTCTAACGAGTATGTTGGAGGATTATGGCATGCGACAAAGCAAAAAAGTAAAAAACCGAGAAAGATATTTCGTTCCATGTCAGACGTTCGAGCAGCATATGACCGGGGAGATTTGTCTTTAACAGATCGAGTTCAGGTACTAGAAAAGTAATGACTTGCTAGAGTTAAAGGAGTAACTAGCTATGGGTAACTATGGAAGTATTAATCCTGAACTTGTGGGCTTAGCGCTCTCTAATGTTCAGAAGTATGCGAGTGCTGACGAGAAACAAGCGTTTGTAGTGGCAGGCGACCCCGCTATGACGGGCGGAGACCCTAGTATGATGGGTGGCGCTCCTCCTCCAGGTGGCCCTCCGATGGACCCCGCTATGGGCGGTGCTCCTCCGATGGACCCCGCTATGGGCGGTGCTCCTCCGATGGATCCTATGGCCGCTATGCAGCCGATGATTGATCAAGCTGTGCAAGCAGCTTTGGCTGCGCAAGGCGGCGGCATGGGGGGCGGCATGGGTGGTGAGGGTCAAATTAAGCCCAAGATTGATGTCAATATTGAGATCATGCAGATAAAGAAGATTCTTGCCAAGATCTCTGATGCCTTGGGCATTCATATTCCCGCCGCTGATATGGTGGCTACTCCCGAGGATTTAACCGCAATGGCCCAAGGTAATTCGGCTGGTGCTGGTGCTATGGCAGGCGGCGGAGGCGAAGCAAGCGCTATTAAACCTATTTCCCCGATGGGTGCGGCAATGCCTGTATCCCCTGAAAAAATGGGCGCTTGGGAAAATGGTCGTGCTGTAGATGTTCAACAAAGTGTTGTTGCTGAGCATCAGTCAAACGCGGATAAAGCTGCTGCGCTCTGGCAAATGATGTCCGCAGGGACTTAATATGAGGCTTGAAATTATTCCTGACGGCATAGGTAGCGAGCCTATTATTTTGAACGCTTCCCAAGTAGTGGTGAAGGGAGATAATGGGGATCCAGTGCAAATCGCAGCGGAGCGAGGTCCTCAAGGAGTTTTGGTGTTGTCAAATGTACATGACAACGATTTCAACGAAGTACTGCAAAGCATTGGTTTAGACATCACCGTAATTTGTAAACAGCTATAAGGTTTTATATGTATCCTAACGACCCTAATTCAGTTATTCCTCGAAGCCGAGCGGAACGAAAAAAACTGGGTATGGAGCGAAGTACTTCGACTAGAGTATCAGCAACTCCACCTTCTCCGAAACCCGAACCGGTAACCGACGTAGAACCGGATATTGTAGACGAACTTCTTCAGGAGACACCGAAAACTCTTCCTCCTATTGTGGAGAAGATGTTTGCGGAACAGGAAACTACAAGCGAAACTCCAAAAATAAAAAAGAAGCCCGTCAAGAAGAAGGCAGCTAAAAAGAAAGCAACTTCCCGAGGGAAAAACGTCAAAGTGGAAGCGTTAAATCAAGAGGAGTTATCGGACTTGTTTTCGGGGCCGACAGCCACAGTTGATGATGACGATGAGTAAATAGTACAATTTAAGTGGTGCAGCAAGATGCTGAATGCTACGGTGGGTCAACTCTTTGTAAACGAAGCTCTCCCGGAAGATCTCCGGGATTACGATCGCGTACTAGATAAGAAAGAGCTTGAAAAAGTCCTACGAGAAGTTGCTCAACGATATCCGAACGACTATCGAGAGATTTCTTTCGCATTAAACAATATAGGTCGTGAAGGTGCGCAAGAGGGCGGCAGCTTCTCTTTTGGTTTACGTCATTTAAAGCGATCTAAAGCCGGTCATCGTATTCGAGAACGCGTCCGTGCCAAGATGGATGCAATTCTATCTCGTGATGATATCACGGATAAAAAACGTAATGAACTAATTGTGCGAGCAGTCGGGTCAGAAATGGCCCCTCAGCAGGCAGAAGTCATGGCCGAGGCTTTAGAGGACAAAAATCCTCTTGCTTTCCAAGTTCTGTCGGGTACTCGCGGTAACCGCATGAACCTTTCAAGTTTACTTGGTAGTGATTTGCTATACGCCGATCAGCGTGATGACCCATTGCCTATCCCAGTAACGAGAAGTTATTCCGAGGGGTTATCTCCTGCTGAGTATTGGGCAGGTTCGTATGGGGCTCGCAAAGGAATTATAGCGACGAAGTTCGCCACACAAGACGCGGGTTTCTTAGCTAAACAATTGAATCAAGTAGCTCATCGTTTAGTAGTTACTGACAAGGATTACGCAGATGAGGGTCAACGAGGTATTAAACGTGGAATGCCGGTCGATACCGAGGATGCCGATAGTGAGGGAGCTTTACTAGCTATAGATACTGGTCCTTACGAGAAGAATACTGTAGTTACTCCGAAGGTGCGAAAGCATTTAAAACGACTGGGTAAGAAGAGAATTTTAATTCGGTCGCCGTTGGTAGGTGGTTCACCTTCCGGCGGCGTATATGCACGGGACGTTGGCGTTAGAGAAACAGGCCGTTTACCGGGGCGAGGCACGCAGGTTGGATTACAGGCAGCGCAGTCTTTGAGCGAACCTTTGAGTCAGGGGCAGTTGTCTGCAAAGCACAGCGGCGGGGTAGCAGGGGAAGAAAAGGCCGTTAGTGGCTTTAAGTATATTAACCAACTGATACAAGTACCAAAGACGTTTAAGGGCGGTGCAGCTCACACAACAGAAGACGGGACTGTACAACGTATAGAAGACGCACCGGCTGGCGGTAAATACGTCACTGTTAACGATAAGCAGCATTACGTTGCTGATGGGTATGATATCCACGTTAAGAAGGGCGATAAAGTCGAAGCTGGAGATGTTATTAGCGAGGGATTCCCTAACCCTTCGTTGGTGACACAGTATAAAGGTATTGGTGACGGGCGGAAATATTTTGTTAAAGCTTTGAAAGAGGCGATGGAGGGAGCTAATCTTTCCGCACATCGTCGCAATATTGAAATACTCTCACGTGGGCTTATTAACCATGTTCGTCTAACAGAAGAATACGGCGACAATGTTCCTGACGATGTTGTTCCTTACTCGACGTTAGAACATAAGTGGAAACCACGTGAGGGACATAGAAGCGTTAAGCCAAAACAAGCAGTAGGTAAGTATTTAGAACAACCTGTACTTCACTATACAATTGGTACAAAAATACGACCTTCGATGTTGGCAGAGTTCAATGCTTTTGGGGTGGACGAGGTTGCAGTACATGATAATCCGCCGCCATTTGAGCCTGAGATGATCCGGGGTATGTCTAACTTACAGCATGATCCGGATTGGTTGACGCGGTTCTATGGTTCTGGTCTGAAGAAGAGCTTACTGTCGGGAGTTCATCGAGGTGCAGTGAGTGAGGAACGAGGAACGAGCTTTATTCCTAGTATTTCGCGTAGTGTAGATTTTGGTCGTGCTCCTGGTGCTATTATTAGACCGCCTAGTCCTGATTATCCTGTTGAAGAAATTGGTGAAGTTAAGACAGCAATGGGTTTATTGCCGGATGATCCTTCTACAGTTCCCCCGCAGTCCTCTCAGCCAGATCCGTATACACCTCCGTCTCAGACAAGTACCTCAGGTAATACACAGAACACAGTTCCCCCCGCACAAAATACAGGGAGTGTTCCCCCCGTGACTAATCCACATACTCCAAAACCGATGCCTGTTAATGTCCCAGCGGCAAAACAAAATTTAAGTGACGGTAGTTTTATAACTGGCAATGTTGCGAAGCCTTATAACCCTGCACAACGTGTGCAAGGTTATCGAAAGGGAGGTGTACAGTCACAACAGCAACTTCCCGGTTTGTTTAATACTCCGTTTTTTGGCCCAAGGTTTACTCAAGCGGTGCAGGGCTATGGTGGGACAGCAGGCGGAATGGCCTTAGCCGCAGGATTAAACCCACAAGGCGCATTGACAGCATTATCGGAAGGTAAGAATACAACGGCTAGGCTGGGCGGCTTGAGTGACGCATTTTATAATGCTCATAACCAACGTCCTCTTGAAGATTACGATCGTAAATCCAACTGGTTTGAGTGGGGCCACGAGGAACCTGAGTATCAAGCGGAGAAAGCTCGTCGAGAGAATTGGGATCCATCTCAAATATGGGCAAAGAATGCGACTTAAAAGATCGCCAAGGAGTTTATCGGTAACTTTGCGATGTTTGTAGAGTAGTGTTTGTTGTTATAATAACCCAGTGGTGTTGCAAAAAATCATACAAAACAGATAAACTAGAAATTCTGTGCAACTAGTGATTAACAGTAGATTAAGTGGTGCAAGGGCGCGCAATATGTCAGATATCTCTAAGTTAGCTGCTAAAGCCGCGCGGCATAATCATTCTATGTTAGAAAAAGAAGCGATCGGATTGAATACGTTGCTTGGTGTTGGGAAAGATCTAAAGGGCTTGAAAACGGGTATTGAGTGGACAGGCAGAAAGTTAGGGGATGCGTTCAAGTATTTTAAGGGCAAACCAAGAGGACCTGTCGGCGAAGCAATACTAGGGAAGCCAAAGTGGAAGCGACCCGCATTAAACGTGAAGTCCTTTGCTCCTACTGGCAAAACTATTCCTAATACTACATCCGACGCGCTAAAAACTCTTGCTGTTCGTGGTGCAAACAGAACTTCGCAAGCGGGGCAGCGAGCGCGCCATTTTGTACATCCTAATTTGGCTGACCCAAAAGCAACACGAGGTCAGGGTTTACTATCCACATTAGCTAGAGTAGGAGCACTTGGTACTGGAGCTATGGGTGCCAAAGATTTGGCCACATTACCATTTGGCGGTTGGAACAATAAGGATGAACTAGGCGGGATGCGACGAGGTGGTTTAGACTATCAACGACAAGCTATTAATCCTGCTAATGTCGGTGCTGCACAAGCGGCTATTAATGCACTGGGGAGTCCCGTAAAGAGTTTAGCCTCTCTTCCGTTTGGAGATCCTGATGCAAGCCCGGTGGGGTACGGTGATCCTACGACAACAACATCATCCGCCGGGGTTAAACGTCAGACATACGCTCCTCAAGCAGTTGGTCCGGCAGCGGCTCGAAAACAACGAGAGCTTACAGAGGCGAGAGCTCGTTACAAAACATTACAAGAGGGTAAAAGGTCAGAGCTAGAAAAAGCACGTGCGGATTATGAGGGTGGGTCATACCCTGACACTCCTGAAGGTAGATGGCCTTGGAGTGATGATCCTTACGAAGGTAACGAAGCTGGTCGTCGTATGGTAGAAAAAGCTATGGCGAAGGCAAAGATTGAGAAGCTTAGAGGTGAATTAAGTAGTGGGGAGTACGGAGGAACGACTGGTGGGTTTACCAGAGAACGTCCTTCTGCTGCTGATCTACAGAAAACTATTAGTGACCGACGACAGTATCTTAGTGCTTCTGGATTAGGTTCTATGGCTGGTGGAGGCTCAGGTTCTCCGTGGGGAAGTCCTAGCGCCGCCAGACGTCGAGAATTGCAGTTACGTGAGTTAGGATATTGACGACAAGGATTAGTCCATGGATGGTATTATGACTCCCATTCGGTATGAAGCAGTTAATGCTCAAGGAACGCATTGGCGTTCCGATGCATCTCCGGCCCAACTTAAAGCAGCGTTAAAAGGTCATGTAAATGACGGCCTTTTTAAGGTAGCTAATATAGGGGGTGGCAGCGAAACTGAGTTTGAACAAGCATTTTCAAGCTTGGCTTATGCTTATTTGAAAGATAAAGCGCCTCGTTTGTTGGACTATATTGTTGGGTTCCAGCTTGTTGACCGTAATGAAGATAATACAAAGGCGGTAGGTGTATTTGGTTTCCAGGTAGGCGATCAATGGCTTTACGCTCCTGTGTTCTTTCTCAACGGCGATTTAAAGGGGCACGAGCTTCTCTATCTAAAGAACAAAGATGCCTTTGTGCCGATGAAAGAGAACTGGGTTAACTATCTAATTTCTCGGAAACCGCATGTTCTTGGCGAAGGTTCTCCGCAAGATGCATTTGACCTTGGTGGTTTGACGCCAAATATTAGTAGGCTTTCCGTGGCTCCGGGTTTGGGCATGGGTAAGTCGGGTTACGATAGTTGGTCTCACCCATTCCTTCCTTTGTACGCAGCGGTAAAGACTGGATCGGCACGTAGCTTATACAAAGAAGCCTCCCCAGGGGCTAAGCTAGAAATTGATTCTTTAGTTGCTCAGCCTTATCAGGCAGCTTTAGCCTCTGTATCTCAGCAGTTAGACCTTAATAAAGTTATTCCGACACATTACGGTTTGTTAAAGGCTGCTTTTGATCTATCACAAAAGTTTGCAGGGGTTGCCGAAGGGTTTACTAAATTCTACGGAGATGATTGTTTTAGCCGGTGGGGACAACAATTAAAAAAGCATGCTACGGACTCGGCTAACAGTGTTATGCCTAAGATGTCTGTACCTAAAGCGCCAAGCTATAGTAAATCAAGCAAGTCTTTGATTTCAGAGATTGACGATCGTCCAGATCATCCGATTAAATCTGGCAAGCTCCGTATGTATGTGTATGAGCATGTAACTGTAAACGACACACCTGAGCTTGATGATGCCGAGCGTGAGCGTTTAATGAACGATACGGTCTTAATCAAAGACCATCGCGAGGGCGAAGAAGTTAGTAAGGCTTATAACACTCAGGTAGACATGCGATTGTCTAATCCTGACGAGACTAATCTATACCGGGTACTAGAGAAGCCCGGTTCTTTTAGCAAAATGTATGTAGCTGTTAATCCTCTGTCGAACAACGGGGCACAGGATATGGTAACAGCTGTACGGCTAGAAGACGGAGATAACAAAGCGTGGCTTAATAGTTACCAAGGTAATGTTTTTGCTGATCAAGAAGGTGATCGGCCTGAGTGGGATGATTGGTTTGATGGTCTTTCGGACTCTGATTCGTTAAAGGACGGCGGCACCTATATAGCTGTTGTTCCTACACATAGCAGTACGGTCCCCTTTATCGTTCGTGATAATTATGGGGACGGAGTCTATAGGGTAGATTTTCAAAATAACCCTGACTACAACGAAACGAGGATTGTTCAGAAGCCTCGTGCCACGAATGGCAACTATCCTGGTGGTTTTGACCCTTCACCTAGTCCTTACGGGGCAATTTTACGAGTCGATGCTGAGGGCAAAGCTGGCACTAAGCTCCGTGCGATTGGCGGTGAGTTGCGTGTACCTGGAGCAGCTAAGTTTTTACAGCTTAAAAAGCCATACGGCGAATCCGGAGGAAGTCTCCTAATTCCTTGCGGTTGCGGGGATGGCGATCATAGCGATCCATCTCCTATAC
>Ga0302123_10001119_pt1 | contig 19342 bp, 15 predicted proteins | sample CB21_321_MG_FD_203109 | JGI IMG/M metagenome (GOLD analysis project Ga0302123, IMG submission 203109) | Marine microbial communities from Western Arctic Ocean, Canada - CB21_32.1 | ecosystem: Environmental > Aquatic > Marine > Oceanic | place: Canada: Western Arctic Ocean | collected 2017-09-28 | reverse complement strand
AGGGCGCGCGCTGGGCGCGGCGAAGCGTACCCTTGACGGCGAGGACCGATCTGGAATCGTTCGAGGCGAGGGAATGGGGATTCAGCCCGTCCTAGCCCCGGCTACCCACTAAGAACCCAGAAGAACCTCTTCTTCTTCCGCCAGTGGCAGTATACCTACCGAGCCTTCCAACAGCAGATCCGTAGATACTACGAAGGCAAGCTGCGATGGGTGGGCGACTTCGACCTTGCAGCGTTCTACGACACGATCTCGCATGAACTGCTGTTGAAGACGTTGTTTCCCCAAACAACAAATGAGGATCTCGACTGGGTAAGGAAGTGCTTGCGGACGTGGAGCTCCGACCAGGCGGACTCCGGACACGGCCTGATCCCTCAGACTGGCAAGTTCGCCATTAAACGTGCCCACAGTGTGCAGGATGCGATGGGAATGCTACCCAGCATCTCGGACCCCCAGCACGAGGCCGGTGCCGAGAGGATTGAAGGGCAACAGGCACGCACAGCTTTTCGATCGGCGATCGGCGGCAGGCCGTATCGGGTGACGGACAAAACGAGGCTACGGTACGTCCTATTCCGGGCAGAACCAGACGCCGAACTTCTTACGCTGGTCGTGCGTCTCATTCCTCGTCACCCAGAACATACCGACGCCTTTTTTACCTACCTTGGCCGCTTTGGCTACCGGAAGCCGATCGAGCGCCTCTGCCAGGCTCTAGTTGAAACCAACCCGTACCCGTATGCCCGTGGCGAAGCCTGGCATGTCCTCGCTCGTTATCGTCGGGAGAGTCGCGCTGCGGTTTTCAGTGACCCAGGCGACCTCACCACCAGAGCTATCGATATTGCCAGGGAGAACAGGCAGGAGAACTTCGTGGAGCGATGGGGGGTGTGCCACTTCCTTTGTGTTTCGGACGATGTGGCTGGCTGATCTGACGGCGCGGCCGATCGCCTTGCACTGCCTACGACCGGATCAACCGAACCGAGCTTTTGAGGTCATCGAGCGGAAGTTCCGCAGGAGTTCAACCGGCCAGATCAAAGGTTGGGGGCTGAAGAAGTTCCCCTGAAAAAACGAAAGGCCCCGGTTTACACCGAAGCTGATCGCCGACCGGGATCCCCCAGTCCGATATTTTTACTATGCCCAAATTACCGTTCCGGGTCAAGTTTATCTTTGCCCTTTGTTCTCCCAGGACCATTGTACTGGTGGAACCCGGCGGCTCTTGCGAGCCTCCATCTGTTGGTTCTCTCTCACTTCTTGTCGAAAGAATCACCCAAGCACGCAGCACTTGACTTTTGACCCTTGCCCCGGGGGGGGGCGCTCAACGGCCAGGGCTATGGATCGAGGAGAGTTGCTAGGAACGGGTACGCCTTCACGCCGTTCCAGCGGTGGGACCCGTCGAATGAATCCATCGTGAGATTCGTCTCCGCACCAAGCGCACGATAAGCCTTCTGGATCTGCTCCCAGGATCGGGGAATCCAGTCCTTCACCATGAGGCCGTCCTTCTGCCCGACTTCCCACAGGGCAGGTCGAGGTGCGATCAGCGACGCGATCTCGGGGACGTCGCCGTATTCGAGCAGCCCTGGGATCACTTGCGCGCCGCAGCTATAGCGCAGGCCGATTCGTTCTTGCATGACGTTGAGCGCGCCGGATATGACCGCCATACGAATGCGGGGCTCCATCGCGGTGGCAAGCATCGTCATCCGTCCGCCGTAGGAGAGCCCGACGCATCCCAGGCGATCCGCGTCCACGTTCTTGTTGCGAGCCAGCAACTCGAAAGCCCACAGCGCATCGCGCAGGTTCTCCGTCATGAGAACTTTGCCAAGTAGCTGCATCCGGACGAAGGCCACCGCGCAGGCATCATTGCCGCCGTAGGCTTCTTTGCTTCCCAATCTCTGTCCGAAGGGCGCGAAACACGGAGCGACCACCACGTACCCTCGTCGAACAAGTTGCCGGCCGTAGTCGTAGTTGAGGTCACGAATGTTCTTTGCACGCTCTGGTGTCGTGTCGATCCCGACAACGGCGTCATTCCCGAACGGGCCATGGCCGTGTAAGGCAAGCACGCCCGGCCGTTTGCCCGAATGCCCCTTTGGAGTCAGCACGTAGAGAGGCAATGCCGGATGCCCCGGCGCTTTGAGGACAAGAGACTCACGCCGGTGGTCCTCAAACTCAGTGACGTCGGAGGCGACGGTTTGCCATTCGGCCGGAGATTGATGGGGCCCGAGTAACTCGGCGAGTTTGTCACGAAAGCGCTTCTGCCAAACTCCACACTGTTCGGCTGTTGAGCCCTGAAACCGCATTGAAAGCGGAGCATTCTGGGCCAGTTTTCGAAGGTGGTCGTGGGTAACCAGTTTGGTACTGGAATCGCTTTCGGCTCCCGCGAGAGGCAAAGCGAAGGCCCCCGCCAGAGCTTTGAGGCAATTGCGCCGATCAACTGTCATTGGCTTTCCTTTCGGGCTCACTCAGATTGGAACTGGTTCCGACCAATCTAGTCTTACACTGGGAGCGGCGTTGGTGGGTGAATCGACTAAGGTTCGCAGGCTAGCATCGGCTTTTGAATTGTGAGTTTGATACCATCATCCGGTCGTTGCGAAGGGGGTTGCCGCATGCGTTTCCGGAGTTTCGTTGGTTTGGTCGTCCTGGCTACAGCGGTGGTGTCTGTCGCGTTCGCCAAGGACGGAAAAGTGCGAGTTGAACGCCTACTAGACGCTCCGATCGTCACACCAGATACCGACCCGAGTATCGGCACCAACATCCAGGGGCCTTCGCTGATTCGGGTACCCGATTGGGTTGAGAATCGTCTTGGGGAATACTACCTCTACTTCGCCGACCACAAAGGCCAGTACATCCGGTTGGCGTTCGCCGACAATCTGAGCGGGCCGTGGCGCGTGCATGCGGCGGGTAGTTTGCAGATCGCGGATTCGAAGTTCCCGACCGAGCCGCCGCCGATTCCTCCCGGCGCGCTGGAGAAGGAGCAAGCTCGCCGCGCCGCCGAGGGACGGTCGTGGAGCAAACTGCCACACTCCTTCGCCAAGGAGGCGACAGCCACGCATATCGCTTCGCCCGACGTCCATGTCGATGAAGAGAATCGGCGCATTTTGATGTACTTTCACGGGCTCGACAGCTTTGCGACGCAGCTTACCCGGCTGGCGGTTTCGACGGACGGGATTCATTTCGAAGGACTGCCTGAGAAGCTAGGGCGAAGCTACTTTCGAGTGTTTAAGCACGGTGGGGCGACCTATGCGATTGCCATGCCGGGCCAACTGTATCGCTCAGCGGACGGCGTCTCAGGCTTCGAGGAAGGGCCGATGCTGTTCAATCCCGAGATGCGGCATTGCGCACTGCTCAAGCGCGGCGACCAACTCTATGTTTTCTGGACACAGGTCGGCGACGTACCGGAGAGTATCCTTCTCAGCACTATTGATCTTTCTCAGTCTTGGATGGAGTGGAAGGAAACGGAGCCGGTCGAGGTCATGCGCCCCGAGCATCGCTGGGAGGGGGCCGACGAACCACTCGAACCCTCGATTCGCAGCGTGGCCTACGGGCCGGTGAACCAGTTGCGCGACCCGGCGATCTTTGAAGAGGACGGGCGCGTGTTCTTGCTCTACGCCGTGGCGGGCGAGGCAGGGATCGCGATCGCCGAAGTGTTTCTCGACGACTGAGACATAAGCGTACTCTCGTTAGGTCGCGAGCGGTGGGCCGTCGGGCACGCGGATTCTTTGACGTCGCTCCGGATAGTTGTGCTTTTGCGCCGTGAACTTGGCGCTCAGATATTCGCCGAGGTGAATCGGGCCCGACAGAGTGCTGCCCGCTACTTTCCCGGTGAACATGAATGGCACGGAATCGCCGACATTTCGGCCGGGCGTGTCGCTCCGCAGCGTCATTGTGTCGCCGTCGATCATTCCGAAGATCTCGCGGGTCTCAAAATCCGTGCGGTGGGTGCCGTGGATCCAGTTGCCGTCCTGCTCGAGATAGAAGGAATGCTGGCTTCTGCTCGTGAAGAACTCGATGTTGACATCCCAATGGCCCGTCACGTCGGTGCGGGGTTTGCTCATCTTCGGCTGGGGACTACGCTTCTGAGACAGAAGGCCGTGAAGCCGTTTGGCAACGACCTCGGCATTACCGGGCTGCATCATCCAGGCTGTGATGTTGATGGAGGTCTCGTTATCGCCGCCTCCTCCGCGTCGCCGCCCGCCGCCGCTGCCTAGAGCGATCCGGGGCGTGTTCCGTGCCACTTCCTCGGCGATATCCGCGCCGGTGACGTGGAGTTTGGCGGGGTCCCAACTGATATCAAGCCGCGGACTCTTGTTCCCCAAGCCGGTAGGTTCTGTAACCTCGGTCTTGATACCGTCGATACCCGATACGCCCTTCTCGATGATGTCGAGGTAGGAGAGCCACGTCTTCCACTCGGCATCGTGGTCGCGTTTCACCCAGGCCTCAACGGCGGCGAGCATACCGAGAGTTTCCTCGCGGCCGACTTTGTTGTCGCGGCCCGGGCCGTGATGCGGCGCGCTGGCCTGCCAGGCTGACATCAGCAGATCTTTCTGGCCCAGCAACAGACCGGCGCACTGCGGTCCGCGGATCGCCTTGCCGCCGCTGTAGGCGACGACGGTTGCGCCACGCTCCAGGTGCACGGACGGAATGGTGAGAATCTCGGCGGCGGCGTCGACAAGAATGGGAATGTTCTTCGGCTTGGCGATGCGGGCGGCTGTCTCCAGATTGATCGGCCGGTTCGAGCCCTCACGGTCGGCCATCATGTAGATCATCGCCGTGCGCGGACCGATCGCGTTCTCCATCTCCTGCGGCGAGTCGACCATCACCAGCTTGACGCCGATGTTGCGAATCCCATGGTCATAGGCAGTGCGCGATGTCCGGGGAACGATGACCTCGGTCTTGTCCATGCCCGTGAGGTCGGGGATGCGAACTAGCTTTTCAGGATTGCCGCCGGTGACGCAGGCGGCGGCCACGTGCTTGAGACCGGCGGCGCAACCTGAGGACACCATTCCCCATTCGGCGCCGGTGATCTCGTGAAGCCGCTGCCCGACGGCGAAGGCGACCTCATCCATCTGCGCGAAGTATCTTGTGGCGTGGTCCATCGCGGCGCGCACTTCTGGCAACTCGGAGGAGCCGCCGATGATGGTGAACGTGCCGCGGCAATTGATAACGGGTTCGACGCCGATGGACTGATAGATCTCAGCTCCCGGTGTAAGCGGGCCCGGCGTGGCTTTGGCGGCCGTGCTTGCTGCGGCACCGAAGAGCAGGGGCAGGGCGAGGGCATTGCCTACCTGCAAGAGTTCGCGCCGTGTGGCGGCGAAGGATGTTTCCTCGGTGTTGTTTTCCGGTTTCTTTTCGGACATGGTTCCCCCGTGGTGCGCGGACCTAGTGCGTCGATCCTTGTGCGGACTCTTTCTAGCATATTGTGGCCTGCGGCGGCGAGGATTCCGCGCAACATCTGCCTTCGAACGCAGTACCATAGGCGAGTCACGACTCTGGAGGCCAGATGAAGCGCACGTCAGTTCTGTTTTGGATAGCGGTAATCGCATTGGCTTTGGGCACGGGTTGCAAATCCTGCCATGATGCCGGCGGACAAGGCAAGCTCTTCGGCATTACCTCCTGTTGTCCGAACGAGTTCGTGGAGATTGATCCGACGGCGGGAACGTTCTCGTCTCCTTCGGAAGTTGGCGACATGGGCTTCGGGTTCCCGGTGGGCGCAACCGCGGTCGATTCAGCTTCGGGAACGTACTTTGTCGTCCGGCATACTGCCGGGGTTCCCCACGTACTCTCGATCGACACGACGACGGCCACCTTTGTCGAAAGCCCGGCGCTGAGTAGTAGCGTCTTCGCCCTCGGCTACGACTCAAGCACAAGCAAGCTGGTCGGTGTCACATCCTGCTGTCCGAACGAGTTTGTGGAAGTGGACCCGGCCACTGGCTCACTCACGACTCTTGCGTCGATCGGTGACATGGGATTCAGCTTTGTCGCGGGTGCGTCCGCAATGGACTCCGCCAACAACCGCTTCTTCATGATTCGCCACACGGCCGGCGTGCCTCACGTGATCGCCTTGGATACGAACAGCGGCGCGTTGACCGAGTCGCCCGCCATCGGCACCGGCATCATGAAGATCGGCTACGACGAGGATGACAACGTGCTCGTCGGCGTGACAAGTTGCTGTCCGAATCGCTTCGGCCATCTCGACCCCGCCACCGGTGCATTCACTCCGATGACGGACATCGGCGATATGGGCTTCGGCTTTTCGGCCGGCGCGTCCGCGATGGATTCAGGTGGCAACCGGCTGTTCCTTGCGCGGAGTCAGGCTGGCGTGCCACACGTGATCGCGGTAGATACGTTGACCGGGGCCGTCACCGAGAGTCCCGCGCTAGGTTCCAACCTACTTTCATTGGGATTCGACGGGCCGTAGAGTGGGCTAGCTTGTCCTGCGAATGAACTTTTGCAGGCTGGGGCAATCGCGCGGGATCTCGCCCTTGCGGCCCCCGGCTGACCAAGTGACTTCACTTACATAGACATCGCCGAAACGATCGACCCAAATGTCGTGGGGCGCATAGAAGTCGCCCGGGGCGCAGGGGTTTTCGCTGCCGCCCCAACGGTCGAGTACATTCCCTTCGCGGTCGAGGATGCAGGCGTAAGCTCCACCCGGGTCGACGGGTTCGACACCCGCGAACAAGCCCACGCGCCAACCGATCTCGGCGACATAGATGCGGTCTTGCGGATCGATAAATACCTGGGCCGGACGGCTGACTTGCGTCCACTCCGAGATGAAGCGTCCATCGGGCTCGAACAGTTGCAGCCGGTCGTTCTCGCGGTCGGCGACGTAGACGATGCCCTGGCTATCGATTGCGATGCCGTGAGGCAAGTTGAACTGACCCGGCCCGTCACCGGGCTCGCCCCAGGAAAAGAGTAGGTTGCCTGCCGCTGAAAACTTGTGGACACGGGCATTGCCGTAGCCATCGGTGACATACATCTCCCCTTCCGGCGTGAGAGCGATGTTCGTCGGTTGATTGAACTGACCGGCGCCGTGCTTGATGGTGCGGTAGTCCATGTTCTCGACACCCGTGTCGGACGGCTTGCCGCTTTCGCCGAACGTCGCGAACCGCTTGCCGTCGGTCGTGTACTTATGGACGGTATGGTCGAGGTCGTCAGTCAGATAGACGGTGTCGTCGGGTCCAATATGGATGCCGTGCTCGCGCTCGAACTCGCCTTCACCCCACGATGTGATGAACGTGCCATCACGCTCGAAAACGATGACGGGATGCTCGCCGCGGTTGAAGACGTAGACGCGGTCTTTCGAGTCGCTGGCGACGCCGACAGTTTCGACAAGGTCCCAACCGTCGGGAATGGCGGGCCAGTTGGGATCGACCGTGTAGTCGGCGGAAATCAATGCTCCCTTTGGTTTCATTAGGTCCTTCTTTGTGCGCGGTCGCTAATCAGATGACGAATCCGCAGGCTGGGTTCGCAGAACGTGAATCTCGCCGGAGCGGGTCTCAAGCGGCAAGACGAGCTTCGACGATGAGACGGCGAACTTGGTCAGGTAGTAGAGCTCGGGCATCCCGAACGAGCGGTCTTCAAACGACGTGATCTGAACCGCATCGGCGTTGGCGACGGAGCGCATCCAAATGTTGTAGGAACCGCTTCGATTTGAAGAGAAGTAGACGCGCCGGTCGTCAGCCGACCAGGCCGAGAAGACATCGTCGAATGGGCTTTCGACGAAGGGCTCCGGCGTGCCGCCGGGGAACGCGGTCGTCCAGATATTCTTGACACCGCCCTTGCTCGACATGAAGCTCAGAAACTTCCCGTCGCGCGACCAGGCGGGGCAGCGTTCGTCAGAGTCATCCCAGTCGACAAGTGGCTCAGGCGCGTCGCCGTTGTTGAGCCCTCGCTGCCAGATGCCCCAGTTGCCTGACCGCAGTGTGTCGAAGGCCAGTAACGCGGTCTCCGGTAGCGGATGCCAGGCCGGGAACCCGGGGTCGTCGCGCGGGCGCTTAGCGTCGGTGAGCCGCACGGGGATTCCGCCGGGCGCCTGAAGATGCCATAGGCGGTACGCGCCTCCCGACGTTGATGAGTAGATGACTTGCGAACCATCGGGCGCGAACGTTCCGCCGATCTCGCGGTTCACCCAATCCGGTGTGACTTTCTCGGGCGTCGCGCCGGGGCGCAATCGTAGACGATAGAGCAGGCCGCGGCTGATGTCCTGCTTGGTCCAGAGCAACTCGTTGCCGTCGGCCGAGAGACTCGGATAGTAGCTGCGCTGGCCGCCGGTCGGGATGCGAACGGGCTCTCCGGTGGAGCGCCCGGAGCCGTCAAGGTTGATGCTGTAGAGATCCCTTCGTGTTTCAAGGGCGGTGAATGAGATGTCGTTGCCGTTGGCGGAAACACGTACATCCTGCAACTCGTACGGATACGACGTCAGTCGCGTCGGCTGACTGACGGGCTCGGCGCTTTCGGGGTTGATCTGAACCTTCCAAAGGTCTTTGTTGCCGCCGAACTCGCCTTGGCTGAAATAGAGAAACCGGCCGTCGGGCGAGACCGCAAGGCCGGCGACCTCGTTCCCGGTGGATACGAGGTTAAGCGGGAAGGCCTTCTTGTCTTCGAGTGAAAAAGCGTAGATGTCGAACTTGTTGAAGTTCCAGAAAAGCAGATGCCTGCCATTCGCGGCCCAGGTTGCGTGGACGTCCGCGCCGATTTGTTCAAAGAGCATTTCGGGCTGTGAGCCTTGCGCGGGCGGGTAGGGGATGAGATACATGGTGCCCTGGTCCTGGTAGACAAGTTGATTACCCTTGGGCGACCACAGCGGCTGGACTCCTTTGGCGACGTAGGAAGTGGGCGTTCCACCGCCGGGGTTAATCAAGAAGATGCCGCCCTGGTGCCCCCCGGATGAGTAGGCGATCACGTTCTCGCTTGGATGCCACACGGGGTGCTCATCGGCGGCCTCACTAGTCGTAATCCGTTTGGCCTCGCCGCCGGGTAGCGTCATCGTCCAGATGTCGAGGTTGCCTTCGCGGTCGGACGAGAAGACGATCGACTTGCCGTCGGGCGACCAGCTTGCCTGCTGGGAGACCCCTTCCCACTCGGTGAGCTGGATGAGCTGTGTGTTCGCGAGAGGCTCAGGTGGCGGTGCGAGGACTGAACTCCGCACGCCCAGGAACCAGCCGATCCCGAGACCCACGGCGAGCCCGGCGATGATACCGGCGAGCACTTGGGTTCGCATCCAGGGCTTCGGAGCTACCGGAATCGATGCGCGCGTGCGGGCCACACGGGTATGTCCTCCGGTAGAGCTATCCGTGATGTTGCGGCGGACCCTTCGCAGTTCAGACACCATGTCATCGGCGGTCTGGTAGCGGTCATCCGGGTCCTTCTGAAACGCCCGATCGCAGATGCGTTCGATGTCGGCTGGGACGCCGGTCCGAAGGCCGGTGAGCGGTTCGGGCTGCTCGCGCAGGATCGAGTAAATGATGGCCTGTTCGTAGTCCCCATGAAAGGGGCGCTGGCCGCTGATCATTTCATAGAGGACAACTCCGAGAGACCAGAGATCCGTGCGATGGTCGGTCCCCCGGCCTTCGGCCTGCTCAGGCGACATGTAGGCGGCCGTGCCCATGGCCTCGTTGATGCGGGTGAGCCGCGAACGGTCGGAAAGCTGGGCCAGACCGAAGTCCATGATGGTGACCCGCTCGTCGGGGCCGATGATGATGTTGCCCGGTTTGATGTCGCGATGGAAGACGCCTTTGGCATGGGCGGCTTGCAGACCCTTGCCGGTCTGAATCGCCACGTCGAGGGCTTCCGGAATCTTCATCGGGCCGTCGAGAATCTTCTCGTAGAGGGTTGTCCCTTCGATGAAGGCCATCGCGATGAAGGTCTTGCCCTCGACCTCATCGATCTCGTAGACATGGCAGACGTTGGGGTGATTGAGCGCGGCCGATGCTTCGGCTTCGCGGCGGAAGCGCGCCTTGATGTCGGGATCGCCAAGCAGGTGCGAGGCCAGGAACTTCAGCGCGACGGGCCGCTTGAGGTTGATGTCCTCAGCCTTGTAGACGACACCCATCCCGCCCTCGCCAAGCTTTTCGAGGATCTTGTAACGGGAGATGGTTTTGCCGACCATGGAAGCGCCTTGTAGGGGCTTGGACGATTGTACTTCACTGTTTGCAGTCGGTTCAGGAGGGGTATCGTAGACGGTGGAGGCATTGGGCGGCGTGAGTGAGTCGGGTTATCTGGCGTTTGAAACGGGCGGGACGAAGCTGGTCGCCGGTGTAGCAGGGCCGGATCTCCGTTTGATCGAAACGCAGATGTTGTATCGGAAGGCCGAGGACACTGCTGCTGAAAGCTTTCGTGGGTTGATCCGGATGGGGCAGGAACTCAAGGCGGAGCACGAAACGAAAGGGCTGTGTGTGCAGGGGTGCGGGATGGGGTTCGGCGGGTACGTGCGGCGCTCGGACCAGCGGCCTTTGGCGAACCTTCACGAGGCGGGCTGGGACGAGTTGGATGTCGCGGGTACGTTGGAGCACGAATTCGGCGTTCCGGCTCGGGTCGAGAACGACTGCAAAGTCGCCGCGCTGGCGGAGGCTCATTTCGGCGCGGGGCGCGGCAACAAGACGGTCTTCTACATGACGATCGGGACCGGCGTGGGCGGAGGCATCGTCCGCGATGGTCACATCGTCGAGATGAGTGACGTGGGCGAGGCTGAGATCGGCCACGTCGTTGTTCTCCCCGACGGCCCGGTTTGCGCCTGTGGAGATCGCGGCTGTGTCGAAGCGGTGTGTTCCGGGCCGGGGCTGTTGAAGTTGACAGCCTGGATGGCGGAGCGTGAACCGGAGATCTGGACGACGAGTGAGTTGGGCTCGATGGGGCTAGACTCCATTGCCAGCAAAGATTTGATGGCGGCTTGGCAACGCGAGGACGCGTTCGCCAAGGTCGTGGTTGAGAAGGCGGCGGGGTGTCTGGCGTGGGCGATGAGTGCGGCGATCAGCCTGCTAGCCCCGGAGGTCTTCGTCGTGGGTGGCGGTGTTGCCACGGGCAACCCGGCGTTTGTCGACCTCGTGCGGGAGAAAACCGAGCCATTGGTTGCGCCTTGCTTTCGTGGCCGGTACCGCGTAGCGATGTCGAAACTAGGCGAGCAAGTTGTAACGCAAGGGGCAGCGATTCTAGCGGCTCAGATGAAGTAGCAGGCGGCGCAATGGACGGTGGAGCACATAGGGGTATACCTGATGTTGGTCGGGCTGTGGTAGGTTCGATGTGAGGTGTTCTCGGTCCTTTGATGGAGATAGCTAATGACCGAGCACGCGGATGGACAACCATCCTTTTTACAAAATCTGCGCCGGAATACCCTTGTCCAAGGGATCGCGATTGGAACGCTGGCGCTGATTCTTCAAATCCCTGTACTCTTTATCCAGGGCATCGTCTGGGAGCGTGAAGGTACGCGCCAAGAGGCGATTAACGAAATCACTGGCAAATGGGGTAAGCAGCAGGAGGTCTTCGGGCCATTCCTGGTGGTGCCTTATCTGAAGTACCGAACCCTTCAAACCGAGGAAGGCAAGCCCCCGAAGACAGAGGTCTACGAGGGGCACGCCACGTTTCTTCCGAGCGATCTTCGCGTTGACGGTTCGCTCGCAACAGAGGTGCTGTACCGGGGCATTTTTGAAGCGCCGGTCTACCAGTCTCAGTTGGGCTATGAGGGCTCGTTCGATCGTCCGGATTTTGATGGCTGGGCGATATCCCCCGAAGACATTCTTTGGGACCGCGCGGAGCTGATCATGGAAGTGGCCGACCCGCGGGCGATCCAAGAGGCTGTCCAGATTGACTGGGCGGGCGAAACGCTTGCGTTCGAGCCGGGTACCGGACGACGCCGAACAGAGCGCGCCGGAATTCACGTACCGTTGGGCGATGGGCTAGATGGAGACACACTTTCGTTCTCGTACGTGCTGGAGCTGAATGGCAGCATGCGGCTTGGTTTCGCACCGGTGGGTCGCAACACGGAAGTCGGCCTGAAAGGTGATTGGGCGGACCCAAGCTTTCAGGGCAACTGGTTGCCGGTGTCGCGCGAGGTAACCGAGAGCGGGTTTACCGCGAGATGGAATATTCCCTATCTTGGCCGGAGCTATCCGCAGCGGTGGCGAGGCGGGGACAACGATGAGGCGATCACGGCCTCGCAGTTCGGCGTCGACCTGCTGTCACCGGTGGACGCTCATCGCCAAACCGAGAGGAGCCTGAAGTACCAGATCCTTTTTCTGGGATTAACATTCCTCACGGTTTGGCTGTTCGAGATTCTTTCCGGGGTGCGACTGCACTTGATTCAGTACGGCTTGATCGGAGCGGCACTTTGCCTGTTTTATCTGCTTGAGCTTTCGCTGGGCGAGCATCTAGGATTCGCGACGGCATATGTGATCGCGGCCGCGGCGGTGATCGTGTTGGTGACCGCGTACGCTTGGGCGGCGATGCGTTCGGTGCGGCGAGGCAGCATCGTGGGAGCAGTGATTGTGAGCTTGTATGGCTTCCTCTACGTGCTGTTGTTGATGGAAGAGTACTCGCTGCTTGTCGGTTCGATCGGACTGTTTCTGATACTGGCCGTGATTATGTATGTGACGCGCCATGTGGACTGGGACAAGCCGGTGGGTACACCGGTCAAATCGAGTTAGCGCATAGCAAGAACTCGGAGGAGGGCGGCCCTTTGGGGTCGCCCTTTCCGCGCGGCGCGGGCGCGGCGTTTTGTAGAATGGGGTTCGCCTTGGCGCACTCGCTCGCCGGGCACGAGGGATTCCATGCATCTTCGACTTTTCGTATTATTCTGCGCGGCGGTATTGGGTGCGCTTCCGCCATTACTCGACGCGGCTGAACCGGAGCCGATTGATATCGGTTCGCGGCGGGAGCTGTTTGTTGACGATCACTTGATCGGTTCGATGGACGGCGTTCGGGTGCAACTGAACCGCCCACACTCAGCGGGAAAAGTGCTTGCGTTCGACGAGGCCTGGGAAGGCAACACGAGCCTCTACGTGACAGTGTTCGAGGATGACGGGCGTTACCGGATGTATTACCGCGGCAGTACGCATCCTGACTACGTGATCCAGTCGATGGTGAGCCCGAATGAGCCGGTTCCACAGCCGCATCCGCAGCTTACGGCGTATGCGGAAAGTAAGGACGGCATTACATGGACCAAGCCGCCGTTAGGAATCTACGAGTTCAACGGATCAAAGCAGAACGCCATTGTATGGATGGGCGAGGGCGGACATAACTTTGCAGTATTCAAGGATACAAACCCCGCTGCTCCGGCTTCCGAACGCTACAAGGCGCTTGCGGGGAGCCCACTGATTGCGTTGAAGTCGGCGGACGGTATCCACTGGGAAAAGATGCGGGACGAGCCGGTGATCACGGATGGCAAGTTCGATTCACAGAACGTCCCTTTCTGGGACGAGGTTCGTGGGCACTATGTGGCTGTGTACAGGGATTTTCGGCACGGTGTGCGGACCATCAAGACGGCCACCTCGAAGGACTTCATCCATTGGACGCCCGGCGAATGGGCTGACTATGGCGACGCGCCGCCGGAGCATCTTTACACGAACGCTACGGTGCCGTACTTCCGCGCGCCGCATATCTACCTAGCGTTCCCGAAGCGCTTCATGCCATTCCGTACCAAGGTGGACGACGAGAAGAACAATGGGCTTTCAGACGGCGTTTTCATGTCGAGCCGTGACGGGGTGCATTGGAACCGATTCATCGAGGGGTTCATTCGCCCGGGTCGCGACGAGCGCAACTGGGTTCATCGGACGAACGCGGTTTCGCGTGGAATCATCCAGACCGGCCCGGACGAGCTTTCGCTCTATGTGGCGCGGAACTACACCTACCCGACAGCGCATATCGAACGTATGACGTTGCGGATGGATGGTTTCGTATCTGTGAACGCGGGGTATCCGGGTGGCGAGTTGGTGACAAAGCCGCTGGTGTTCGACGGTGAGAGGCTGTACTTGAACTACTCGACTTCGGGCGCGGGAAGCATCCGCATCGAGCTACAGAACGAGAAGGGGCAAGCGCTGCCCGGATTCTCATTAGAGGATTCGCCGGTGCTCTACGGCGATGAGATTGACGGCGAAGTTGTCTGGCCGCGTCCGGGAACGCGAACCGATCGCGCTCCGTTGCAACGGGTTGCGGGACAAGTCGTAAAGATCCGGTTTGTGATGCGCGACGCGGACTTGTACGCCCTGCGTTTCGGCACGGAATGAGGAGTTGAGGTGGGTATGACACGTAGGGGTTTTCTGACACAGGCGGCGATGCTGGGTCCCGTCGCGGGCTTACTTACTTCGAGTCGGGCCGCGGCCGCCGATTCGCTCTTGCAGGTAGGCTACGCCGAGACGGACATCACCCCCGACATAGGAATGGAGCAGCCGGGAGGGTACGGCAAGGCGTTCCATCAATACTTTCATGATGCTTGCAAGGTGCGGGCATCGGTATTCGACGACGGCAGCAAACGTGTCGCGCTGGTCGGGACGGACACACTGATAATTCCGCGGCATCTGGTGTTGACGGTGCGTGAGGCGATCGAGCGTAAGGCGGGGATCGACGGGGATGCCATCATGATCGGCGCTTCGCACTCTCATTCGTCCGGGCCTGTGGGGATGGTGCAGCCGGGGGAGTTTGATCACGCGTCGAAGTTTGTTCAGGAACTGGCGTATGAGAAGTCTTCGGCGGCGGACCCGAAGTTCTTGCAGTACGTCGAGGACCAGATCATCTCGGCCGTCCTGCAAGCGAACGGGAAGCGCCGGCCGCTGCCCTGCGGCGTGGGTTCAGGGTACGAAAAGGAAGCCGCCTTCAACCGCCGCTTCCGCATGAAGAACGGGCGAACGCAGACGCACCCACGCCAGGGCAACCCGAACGTTATTAGCCTGGCCGGACCGACCGACCCGGAAGTGGGCGTGATCGGCACGTTCGACGAAGACGGCAACCTCGTCGGTTGCATCGTCAACTATGCTTGCCACGCGACGACGAGTCCCGGTGGCATTTCCGCGAACTGGATCTACTACTTGGAAAAGACCATTCGCGGCGTGTTCGGCAAGGATGTAGTCGTGGTCTTTCTCGCCGGCGCGAACGGCGACATCACACAGGTCGATAACTTGAGTCCCTACGTCAATCCGGGCCGCGAAGAGTGGGCGCGGCTGGTCGGCTCACGCGTCGGCGCCGAAGCGGTCAAGGTGCTTGCCTCGATGCATAGCGGACCGCTGGGTCCGGTTGACTCGGCGATCGAAGTGTTGAAGATTCCCCGGCGGGCTCCGAGTCCCGAGAAGCTGGAGAAGGCAATCGCACTCGCGAAGCAGAGTCCTGAGAATGTGGACCGCACCGATTGGACATTCGCCAAAGAAACGGTGATGCTTGATGCCCTAATCGCGAAGACGCCGGTGGTGGATACCGAGGTGCAGGCCGTGCAAATCGGGCCGGCGGTGTTCGTGTCGAACCCTGCGGAGTACTTTGTCGAGTATGGGCTCGACATCAAGAAGCGGAGCAAGTTCCCATATACATATCCCGTCGAGCTAGCCAACGGCTGCGTGGGGTACGTTCCGACCGAGGAGGCGCTTAGCCCGACGGGCGGCGGCTACGAAACACGCCTGTCAAGCTACAGCAATCTCGAACGGACGGCCGGAACACAGATCGCCGATGGCGGTGTCCGCTTAGCGAACAGTTTGACACCGGGCAAGGCGCCGACGCGGCCACCTCACGCGCCGTTCGCGGGTGAGGGGTGGCGCTACGGCAGCGTCCCGGCTGAATTGAATGATTAGCGGCGTTGCTATCGGCGCGCCCAGAAAGAAAGCATAGGAGTCTTACAGACATGTACACAGGAATCGAACACACCGCGATCGCGACGCCCGACCCGGAGGCATTGGCTTCCTGGTACGACAAGATTTTAAACTTCCCGATCGTCCATCGTTATGCGGGGAACGTTTTCGTCAAAGCACCGGACGGCACGATGCTTGAGATCATTCCGTCGGAAGGCGATCCAGCCGAGACGCAGATGAAGACACCGGGCATCCGGCACCTGGCGATTTTGGTGGAGGACTTTGACGCCGGGAAGAAGGATCTCGAGAGCAAGGGCGTTGAGATCATTCAGGAACTCAACGCGAGCGGGAACCGTCTGGCGTTTTTTCTCGACCCCGAAGGGAACATCCTGCATCTGATCCACCGCGAATCACCGATTGGTTGAATCGAGTCCACGGGAACCAGGAGCCGTATCAATGTTTGCTCAACGAATCCGGCGGGCGGGAGCATGGCTCCCGGTCTGCCTCGCGGCGGCAGCGATGGCAGCGCCGCCCATCGACCCGGAGATGGCGCTCAAAGCGCCCACTGTGCACACGTCGCCAGCCGAGAGGTACGCGGACTCACAGCGGGCCTGGCAGGGGATTCCGGGAGTCGAGAGGACGCGCGGCGGTCGGCTTTGGGCTACCTGGTATTCCGGAGGAACGGGCGAAGGTCCGCTGAACTTTGTCGTGCTCGTTCACAGCGACGACGACGGGGTGACCTGGAGCGCGCCGGAGTTGGTTGTCGATCCGACCGATCCCGTGCGGGCGTACGACCCTTGTCTTTGGACGGACCCGCAGGGGCGGCTGTGGCTTTTTTGGGCGCAGTCGGCGGGCTTGTGGGACGGACGCGGTGGTGTCTGGGCCATTGTTTCCGACAATGCCGATTCCGCCAAGCCGACCTGGTCGAAACCGCGCCGGATTTCTGACGGCGTGATGATGAACAAGCCGACCGTCCTGGCGAACGGCGACTGGCTGCTCCCGGTTTCGGGTTGGCGGTTCAAGCCGCCCAGCATCGAAAAGGGACTCGAAGCGATGGGCTACGACGCGCCCAAGGAGGCAGCACGAGCATGGGCGCGATCACCGGGTGATCGCGGCGGTTCGATGGTCATTGCTTCGGCTGATGAAGGGCGGTCGTTCTCGTATCGCGGACAAGCTCTCGTTGAGCATCCGCAGCACGACGAGCATATGGTCGTGGAGCGCAAAGACGACAGTCTTTGGATGTTGATTCGCACGACCTACGGCATCGGTGAGAGCGTGTCGCGGGACGGTGGCGCCACTTGGAGCACGGGCGGGCCGACTGATATTCCGCATCCGGTGACGCGGTTCTTTGTTCGGCGGTTGGAGAGCGGGCGGCTCTTGCTTGTTCGCAACGTTCCCGATTCCGAGAAGAAGGGTCTGCGGACGGACATGACGGCATTCGTTTCCGACGACGATGGTCGAAGCTGGAAGGGCGGGCTGCTGCTCGACGGCCGCGATCACGTTTCCTACCCCGATGCTGTTGAGAGCGAAGACGGCGTGCTCTACATCATCTACGACCGCGAGCGCCGCGATGCGAAGGAGATCTTGCTGGCGCGAGTCCGTGAAGAGGATATTCTGGCCGGCAAGATTGTAGCCGCAGGGTCGCGGCTTCAGTTGTTGGTGAACAAGGCTACGGGCCAGCGCTAACCGGCGGTTTGAGCCGGTTCCGCGGACTGCGGTTCGGGCTTCTCGCCGTAGACGTTGCGGCGGAGTTCGTCGAGGCGGTGCTCGGCGGCATCGCGGACGTAGCGGAACTTTTCGTTTTCGGCTACTTCCTTGAGGATCGCTTCGTCGGTGAGCTTCTTGATGGCCTTGCGGCGGATCTCTTCGTCCACGGAATGCTTCGCAAGGTGGGCGTAGACTCCGTCTCCCGGTTGGCGGTCGCGGATCACGTCGAACACGCGATGTCGCACAAACCAGTCGCTGTCGTCGGTGGCCATTCGCTGGAGAGTGTTCATGTCGTCCAGTTCCTTGGCGGCGGCAATGCGCGTGTCGGGATTGCTGTGCTTCCACTTGGGGCGGAAAATGTCGAAGAGTCCCATTACTGCTCTTTATTGTAGAGCCTGACTGGCGGCGGCGGGCTGGCCCGCTCCATAACTGTCGCGGCTCCGTTGCGTCTGGCATGAGCGGGTTGAGCTGGGGACTGCTTGTTGCCGTGCGCGGGTCTGTAGCTGTGCGTCGGAGATCGTGGTTGGTGGTGGTGGGTCATCGCAGCCTCACGGCCGCGGCTCTGAGTTTGATGGAGTGACGATTGAGTTGGACGCAGGTCGGGTGTACGGTGGGTGGGGTGGCAGGGGGTGGCAGGTTTTGTCAGGTGGGGGCGTTTACTTTTGGGCCTCCTGGGGGCCTGGTTGGCCCGAGTTGGGTAGGACGGAGTACAGATTCTTTTCGATGATCTTGAGAGCTTCGTCCGGGTGGAGTTTGCTGATTTCGTCCAAAGACGTTGAATCCAGGTCGGTTGCGTGAGATTCGGTCTGTTCGACCGGTTCGTTGTCTTCGGCTAGGTGCCTCCTGAATAAGATGTCCGCCGGTGGTGAGGGGTGGCTTTGCCGCCACTGTTGTTCTTCGCGGTCGCGCTCTTCCATCGAGCGGGAGCGGAACAGGGTTTGCGCGCTGTTTTTGCGCAGGTCGGTGAGTTGATTCATGGCGCGGTGATAGCGGCGCGAGAGTTGGCCCTCGTAGCGCGCGAGGCGGCTTAGGTAGTCGAGGTGTCCGTAGTTGGTGAAGGCGTCGCCGACGATTTGCTCATCGTCTTTGCCAAAGTTGTTTGTTTTGTCCTCTGCTTCTTCGATGTGGTATCTCTCGACGGCGGCCTCTATGCGCGAGAGACGCTTGAGACGCCATGAGGTGTCGGCGATTTGTTCGACGAGTGAGTCTTCGAGAGAGTTGACCGGCTGGATGTCGGCTCGGAGTTGGTCGAGCTTGTGTTGGTATTCGGCCGGGTCTTCGCCGGGGATGACCGGGTGTTTGGAGCGGAGTCCGTGCTTGAGGGCGTTTTGGGCGCAGCGTTGCTTGCCTTGGTCGGTGCGCGGTCCGGTGGACTGCTTTGCGTTGTTGCGGTTTGCTTGGATTTGTTTTTTGGTCGTCATGAGATTCGTGTCCTTTTGAGGGCGGTTTACGCCCTGGAAATAGAAAGGCCGAAGAGATGCTCGGTTTCTCGCAAAGACGCCAAGACACAAAGGACGGCTAGAGAGAAACCGGGCACACCTTCGGCCAGGTTCAACAGGAGGAAGTTGGAGTACGGCCTCCTGGTCTTAGTGTCTACCCGGTGTCAAGGGGTTGAGGTAGAATCGATGCCGGCACTATCGGGGAAGGATTCTTACCACCAACAATAGGCCTGTGCGACGGTACTCGGCCTCCGGCCCAGGCCGTGAAGCTGAGCTAGGTGAGGCATTTCGATAGCAAGTGGCAAGATTGGTGGATGGAACGGTTGCGAGTTCAACCGGTCGATGCAACACAAGCGCTAAACCGTTCTGCAGGCGTTTCGAACTCTAGCGTCTGACGGGGCCGTCCGTTAAGTTGCCGGGCGACCGCGTCGAGATGCTGTTGTGAGT
>Ga0302123_10001117_pt1 | contig 19370 bp, 10 predicted proteins | sample CB21_321_MG_FD_203109 | JGI IMG/M metagenome (GOLD analysis project Ga0302123, IMG submission 203109) | Marine microbial communities from Western Arctic Ocean, Canada - CB21_32.1 | ecosystem: Environmental > Aquatic > Marine > Oceanic | place: Canada: Western Arctic Ocean | collected 2017-09-28 | reverse complement strand
ACATCGTGCGATGTCACGGCAGATGGGCCGTCAATAGGCCTCGCAACCGGCAGACCTGGCAATCAGCGGTGTTCGTAGCGACGGGGCGGCCGTTAGTCGGTTACCTGGATGTCCCGGCGTTTTTTTAGTCGCCCATATCGGTTCTCTCCGACCAGCCATACTTGCATCTTGCTGGCCCTCTGAATGACGCTGGCGGGGATGGTCACCTTGCCGGCCTTACGGTCTTCTGCAGTGATGAACACGTTGTGTTCGTCGGAGCCGTCGGCTGAGTTCTTAAAGTAAATGATGATCGCGTTCATGTTGCCGGACGTGAGTTCGATATCCCATGACTTGCTTCGCGGAACGTTCTTAGCCGGAAGGCTGAAGTCGAGTTCGCTGACGGCGAACTCGCAGGACTGGCTCAGAGATCCACCCTTCATCACGCAATGGGCTGTGTAATCGCCGCAGGTATCGAACGAACGTTCCACGACGCCCTTCCCGGGCTGCTTGATTTCTTCAATCACCTTGTCGCCCCGCTTGATCATTAGCGACCGAATCCCCCGGCCATCACGGTCCATGATGTTGATTTTCACGGATTGCCCTTTGTGTTAGGGAACCCAATCGCCGCGATCGAGGAGCAGGACGCGATTGATTTGTGGGGTTGCCAAGTCGTCCTCGTAGTTCGGGAACAGAAACGACTCTGCCTTGTTGCCCCCGCGCCAGGCATCGAGATCGGTGATGCGGTACAGCTCCCGGTTTCTGGAAGCCAGGTGTGCGTCGAAAGCACTCGCGCTGCGCAGAGTGTTGCTGGTGGTTTGCGGCCGACTTTCTTCGACTCGGACATGCGTCACCTTGCCATCCTCGTTTCGAACGACGTCCGTCACTATTTCCACGTGCGAGCCCCCGTTCTTCCTGGCTGGCGGTGTGTAGATGACATCGCCGGGCTGAGCCGACTGCGGCTCGACGATTGTGACGCCATTGCGAAACCGGGGTCCATGAACCTTGCTGACATACCAGATGCCGCACTGCAGGGCGTAGCTGGTGTAAGAGGAACAGACCTTGCCGTAGTAGCACTCTGCGTTGCTCACCTTCCCGTAAAGATTTTCGGTATAGAGGACGCTCTTCGGGTTCTCGACCGCAGCGAGGAAGGTCTTCAGGAAGATGTCAAAGCCGATGTATCGGCCGACGTGCTTGACGCTCGAGTAAGGAACGCCGGTGTACTCCTTTCCGGCTGTAAAATGGCCGCCCCGCCTCGGCATGCCGTCAGCCACCGGCGTCCATTTCACCCGGGACATGATGCGGGCATACTCGACCGACTTCTGCTGCCAGGTGAGGGAACCACCGGTGTTCGCCTCCCCGCATCTACCGGGTGCGGCATCGGCAAGTACGGAAATGCAGAAGAATCCGATCAGCAAAATTTTCGTGAACGTACTCATTGATGCTTCGGCATGCAGCCGCCGTCAGGATTAGGTATGGCATCGGTCCCGGTCAAGCTGCTTGGCATTTCCGACTTCGAAAACGAAAGACCGAATGTGGTTTAGTCCGTTTCATTGTAAACACAAAGTGAAGCGTGTGGGATCCCAGCCGGTCGGAGGTGACGAAGCCGAAAAAGCCAAGCCGACACAGACGGCGTGCTGGCCGACAACCCGTTCGTCAAATTCTACAACAGCGAACGCGGCTACATCCGTTGCGAAGTCACGCCCGACAAATGGCAGTCTGATTTTCGTGTGGTCCCGATCGTGTCCAAGCCATAATCCCCGTGCCTCACCCGAGCGTCGTTCGTTGTGGGAAATGGTCAGCCAGACGCAGAACACCCCTGAGAGGGCATCTGGAAAAGTGGGATATTTAGGCGGACATTTTTGAGAGGCTGGGGCGACTTCAGACTGTCCCTCAGCTATTTGAACAGGAAGCCCGTACAGTACACTTAGCATTTAGCGAAAACGGTTCGCCTGAATTGCCAAGAATTGCGAGCAGTTGTTTCTCTATCTTTCCTCAATTCCCAGATGCCCTCTGAGAGCGGGGCGACTTGAGCGTCAGTCGGCGGACCACCAGTTTGTCCAGCTTCGCACGCCAACGATAGAGTCACCCGCGCCGGGAACCAACATGGGACTCGGCAAAGGCCGCGACCACAACAATCACGGCTTTACGACATGGCCTGCGGGCGGCGTCGCCAAAGGCAGTCACATCCACGGCGCAACCGACGAGTTCGGCTTCAAGGCCGTCGAGGACCGAGTCCACATCCATGACCTGCATGCCACTATTCTGCACCTGATGGGGCTGGATCACGAGAAACTCACTTACCGCTACTCAGGCCGAGATTTCCGACTGACCGACGTCACCGGAGAAGTGATTCATGATGTGATCGTGTGAACTCACTGTTGACGACTCAAGAAGGCGATCAAGTCGCAGAATTCTTACAGCGTCATCGCTGTCGCCAATCCGCCCGGAATGATCCAGTTCTTTGACGGGGAAATCTCTTCGATGTCTTCCTGCTTGAATGACTGAACCTTGCTGTTTGAATCAATCACGCTACGAATTTTACCATCGTGCTTGTGATAGATTCCTCTTCGGCGACAATTAGTCTTCCGACAGGGCAACCAGCCGCCACTTTCGGCGTCAGCAGACCTGCGGAAGGCCGGCATCGTCCTCATCGAGCACAGTGCGGGTGCAGCGACGGTGGTTCGATAAGGTCCCGCGAGTTTTCGTGATACGGGTCTTCCCGGTTTCACGGGATCGCTTTCAGGATGCGGCCGATCGTTTCGTTCAGGTAGGGATAGACACCTTTGGCGCTGGGTCCCATCCGCACGACGACCAGTTTGCGAGAGGGGATGATCATCGTCACCTGGCCCATGAATCCAGCCGGCCAATACGTGTCCTCAGGGACTTGATCCATCCGAGGCGTCCGGTTGAGCCAGAACATTCCGCCGTAATTCTGTTTCTGGTCGGCCGGCGCCGGTGTGGTGACGAAATCAGTCCAGCCTTCGGGCAGAATCCGCTCTCCCTGCCAGACGCCATCCTGGAGATAGAGCAGCCCGAAGCGGACCCAGTCGCGGGCGGACAGGTAGTCGTAGCCCGACATGATGAAGTTGCCCCAGGGGTCGGTTTCCAGAACCGGACTGCGGGCACCGATCTTGTCGAACAAAGCCCGCTGCGGAAAGGTGAGATAGTCTTCTCCCTGAGCCTCGACCGTGTCACGAATGATTTTGCCCAGACTTAAGGGATCGCTGTTGAGATAGGAGTTGCGCGTTCCCGGCGGAACCTTCGCAGGCGCTTTGATGACGTGCTCGAACACGTTGAGGGAATCGAAGTAAACCCGCATGTGTTGGTTTTCGGTCGTCAAGGTCTCGCCCTTGAATCCAAGATTAGTGAAGTCCAGACCGCTGCTCATGTGAAGGAGATCGCGGATCCGGATCTCGCTCCGTGCGTCTCCCTGCCACTCCTTGATTGGCGCCGGCTGATCAATCTCCAGAAGACCGCGCTGCACGAGGATGGCGATCAGGGTTGCGGTGATGCTTTTACCCTGTGACCAGCTGATCTGCGGTGTATCTTTCGTCCAGCCGGGGGCGTAACGTTCGCCGATGATCTTGCCATCGTAGGCGACGACAAAGGCGCGAGTGTTCTGCTCTTCCTGAGCCATCGCCCAATCGAGCGCGGCGGCCACCGATTTCGAGTCAACGCCGTCGGGCACAGGCGCCGTCGCACCGACCTCGCCCATAGGCCAGTCCTGTGTGGAAGCATCGGGGAGATTGCGGGGCACTTTGACGGGTTTGAAGAAAACGTCCTCTTTGCCGCGTGGCAGAATCGTGCTGCCCTGATCACCGGTGTATCGCGCGCTGCGGGGCGGAGCGCCAGGAGCCGTCACCGTGATGATCTTGCGTTGATCCTCGACGAGGTATTTGAAATCGGGTTGCCAACCGAAATACGTGAACGGGGCGATGTCCTGCGCGATGACTTCTTCCGCGGTCCGCTGGTAATCCCGTCCCACCACCCATAGTCCGGAGCTGATATGATGGGCACAGATCGCCGCGCGGAACTCCATATTCTCCCGCTGCTTCTCGTCGACGGCCTTCGCTTTCGCCGCCGGCTCCTTTGCGGCCAGAGCATTCGGTTGAGTGAAAAGCGCAAGAGCGACAAATAGCGGGATCGCAAACAACGGGTGGAGTTGAAATGGTTTCATTTGAATTTGTTTCATAGCCCGGAAGGCCTTGGAGTTTATCTGGAGAGTCGGTCTCATCTACTTCAGTAGCCACTGGACGGCTGCGGCTTGCTCCTGCCCCGTCTCGCCGGTGAAGGTCACCAGTCTCTCTTTCTTCAACGGGGAGCCAAAGGCGGCGGCAACGATCCCGGGGTCTTCGCCCTCGCCTGCGAGCCACAGCGGGCGCGGAGCATTCAGTGCGAGCAGACCGCGTAGGGTCAAAAAACTCAGCCGAACTCCAAATCAAATTCGGCATTGGAGTTGCGATCACGCAGATTGTCCCATTTCAGCCGCTTGAATTCACGTGACTCGACACGGAAGCTGGTCGCTTTTCCTTCGCACGACCGAGTTTCCAATGCTTTGCGGTAGGGACGTGCCGTCCAATAAGTTGACACCTAGACCGGGCGCGAATGTGGTAAGTCAGTCTGACAAATCACGAATCGGCTCGCCCCGATCCGTTATTGGCACAGGTCGATCTCCATCGTAAAGATTTTTCGAATAGTCGACTCCAACCGCCGCGCAGATCGTCGCGAAGAAGTTGGGAACCGAAACCGGGCTCTGCAGAATCTTACTCGACATTTCGTCTGTAACACCCCATGCGCCGCGATGCTTCAAGCCGCCACCAGCGAGCACGCAGCTGAAGGCCGTTCCCTGATGTGCCCGCCCGCCGCGAGCGTCGAATCCCGCAGGGCGGCCGAACTCGGTCGTAATCACGATCAGTGTCTTGTCCAGCAGCTGCCTGGATTCAAGATCGACGATCAATGTCGAGACCGCGCTGTCGAGTTCGCGAATCAATTTGTATTGATCGAGAATCCCTTCGTGGTGCACGTCCCAGCCGATTCCGTTGAGGAAATTCAGGTTGTGTGAGACTTCGATGAATCGGACGCCACGTTCGACAAGTCGGCGGCTCAGCAGACAGCGTTGCCCGAACTCGCCACCGTAGGATTCGCGCAACGAAGCTGGCTCTCGCTCGATGTCGAACGCGCTGGAAAACTCCGGACCGCTCAATCGCAAACTCTCATCGATCGCCGCTTCGTACTCGGCAATTCGAGGATCAGCGGAGTTGGCGTTCTTTCTCAGCGTCGAAAGAAATTCCTCACGCCGCGACTGGCGCGCGTTGGTGATTCGGTCAGGGCGCGACAAACCGGCTGGTCCTTCGCTGGTGTCGGTCAGATAAAGATAACCAGCTCGCGGCCCGAGAAATCCCGGTCCGCGCGTGACATTCGGATACCCAATGAGCACATACGGCGGCGCGTCCTCCGATACCGCTCCGCGTTCGTGCGCGATGATCGACCCTAGCGAAGGATAAGTGACCGTCCCGGTGATTGGCCGTCCCGTGTGCATCCGATTCGTCGCGGCGGCGTGTTCGTCGATGACCTCATGATGAACCGTTCGAACCGCCGTCACGCGGTCCATCAGTGGCGCGAGTTTTCCCAGGTGTTCGCAGACTTGAACCCCCGGCACTGCCGTGTCGATGGATTCGTAGTAGGAGCCCGGCTTGCGTTCTTTGGGGTCGCCTTTGCGTTTTGGATCAAACGAGTCGATCTGGCCCATTCCTCCGCCAAGCCAGATCGAGATCACATGCTCAGCCTTGCCGCGAACGGGCGATGCGACCGCGCAAGAGGCGGTAGCGCAAGAAGCGGCGGAGGTGGCGAGGAAGGCGCGGCGATTCATTTTCATATTGATATACAAGTCAGGGCATCCAGACAAATTCGTGGTGGTTCAACAAACTCCACACCACATCTTCGTAAACCTTGCGCCAATCGTCGGCTAGCCGCGGGTCGGGTGGGGGGCCCTGGCGAACTCGGCGGGCGTTTTCGATTTGGATCTCGTTGGCCTTGTGACGACCGTGATTGAACCACGTGACCAACGGCAGCTGCGGGAGTGGTTCTGGCTGGACGATCTCAGAAACGGGGACGAGCCGATTGTCGAATCCGGCGGCGAGGGATTTGGTGAACTTGGCGCGCTCGGCGGGTTTTGGTGCCCTTGTCAGGATGCGAAGGAAGATCGCATCGACTAACGAATCGGCGGAATCCGCGTCGATAGCCAACCGCGCCAATTCGCTGTCGTTCGAGGCGCGGGAAAGCGAGTCGACGAGGACGCCGTTGGAGAGAATGCCGGGTTGAAGTACGTTCGGATCGGTCTCGCGTTTGACGACCGGCATTTGCCGCGAGCCGGTCCAGCCGAAGGCTTCGAGAACATCCACAATGGGCTGAGCGCGCGGGAGGGCGAGACTCGGGCGATCACGTTCGTTATTCAGGCTCGCAAGCATCCACGCGCGCGTCGGATAGCCGAGAGTTTGGCGATTGCTGAGATTCCGGCGACCGTCGTGAACGAAGGTCAGTTTGCCGATATCCATCTTCACGCCGGTCGCGGCGTAGAGCGAGTCAACGATCTGCTCGGCGCTCAAACGGCGACGATCGGGCGCGAGGAAAAAGCGGCGATCGGGCGGCGCGGCGAGGTTGTCGCCGACTGCCTCACTTTGGTAAGCCACAGACGTCATGATGAGTGCAGCAACGTGACGAAGGTCGTAGTTATGCTTGACCAATTCTTTCGCTAGCCAGTTCAGCAGCTGCTGGTGGCTCGGATCGGCGCTTTCCCAATCGTGAGCGGGCTCGACAAGCCCAGCGCCCATCAGCCGGCGCCAGAGCCGGTTGACGATCACTTGCGAAAAGCGGCGGTTTTCCGGCGAGGTAATCAACGCAGCCAGACGTTCGCGATGGTCGCCGGGATCGCGCATCAGTCGATCGATTTGCGGTCCGTCGGCGGCGCCGGTGACGTCAGCGAACGGCCATTCCGGCGGGACGGCGTCGCCCGGCTTTAGCGTTACCCGAATCAAAGAATCGCCTTGCTTACCTTCGAAGAAACCAACTGGAACCTGGCTGCTGGTCGGCGCGGAAGCTGGTTTGCGTTGGAACATCGCCGCGAGCGAAAAAAGGTCGCGTTGCGTGGTATCGTGATAGGGCGAATCGTGGCAACGAGCGCATTGCAGCTCGATCCCCAAAAACGCGGACGCGACGATGTGGCTTTTGGCGGCGAAGGGAGCGTCGTTTTCGGCAGCCATCGCGAACCCGGCGCTGCCGCCTTCGTGCTGACCGCCGCGCATCAGGATCAATTCGGTCACAAGCCGGTCGAGCGGTTTGCGGTCGCGCAGCGAGTCGTGGAGGAAAAAGCGGAACGGGCCGGTGCTGCCTTGCGATTGATTCAGGAGCGTCGGGTTTTCGGCGAGAAGATCGAGCCACTCGCTGACGAAGTGATCGGCGCAGCGCTCGTCGTTCAGCAGCAGCTGGATCGCGGTTGTGCGTTTGTCAGGATTTTTGTCGGCGAGAAACGCGAGGACCTCGGCCTCGGTCGGCGGAATGCCGATGGTGTCGAGCGAGACGCGGCAGAGGAAGGCTTCGTCGAAGACCAAATTCGGCGCAGCAACTTCGTCAGGCGTGACGGGCCGAGCCGGCCACTCGGCGCCGGACTCGATCCACTCGCGTAACCGGTCAACCTGAGCGGGATCGAGCGCATCGCCGGTTGGCGGCATCCGAGCGTCTTCGTCGTCGGTCGTGATCCGCGCAATGAGCTCGCTCGCATCGGCATCGCCCGGCGTGATCGCTTTGAGCGCGTCTTCGCGGGAATCGAGCCGCAGATCTCCTTTGTCTTTTTCGCCATGACAGCGGAAACAATTTTCGGTCAGGATCGGCAGCACCTCATCGTGGAATTTCGCGGCTTTGGCTACGTTGACGCCCGAACTCTCGGCGAGCGCGCGATTGGCCTTGGCCCGGAGGAACGCATCGATCGGATGTTTGGCGGAATCCGGGATTTCTGGCGCTGGATTCGCCTCAACCCACGTTTTCGCGATTTCATGCCGCGTTTTCCAGAATGCATCCTGCGTCGCCGCAGCCGCCCGGCGTTGGCGATCATCGTAAGCCGCCAACCTCGCCTCGATTCTCTTCAACTCCGGTTCGATCGCGGCATCGGTCAGCACCAGCAGTTGCTCGCGGCCGCCCGGCGTCAAAACGCGGAACACTTCTTCCTCGCCTTCACGGCGGACAGCGACACCGACTTCACCCGTCTCTGTTCGCGCCTGCGGACCGCCGACGATCATCTCTAACACGACACGAATTGGCTCCTCGGATTCGATCTCGACAACGCCGAGTTCTTCCTGCTGATGATACCCGGCAGGCCGAACGCCCGGCGCCGGCGGCTCGACAACCGGCGTGACAGGCTCTTCGCCGTTTGGCGGAACGTAGGTGATCGGATCGGTCGTCAGCGTGAGCTCGCCGTCAATCCAAAGCCGGCTCTCCGCCCGCGCACGCAGGAGAAATTCGTGCTTCCCCGGCTCAAGCTGGACGTCCGCGGCCATCCGGATCAAGAGCGGTGTGCCCCAGCCTTTGCGGATTCCCCACTCGTCGTAGCGCAGAGGAATGCGCGGCAGAATCATCGAATCGCCGTACCACCGCGCGGTCTCGACTGACGCGTCTTCGTTTTCGTGAAACGTGACTAATACGTCGCCAGCCGCGATCTCGCCGACCTCCGGCGTGTCCGGGCCAATCTCGCGTCCGTACTGGCTCGCGATGAATTCGTCCGTCGCGAGTTCGCGGTAGATTGCGATCAAATCGATCCAACCATCGAAGGTGCTGCCGGGATTGCCGCCCATCGACGAGCCGATCCAGACCGCGTCGTCGTCCACCACCGGCGGAGCGGTCATCGGGCCGCCCAGATCCCAGGTTCCGTCCGTGGGCACGCCGTCGATCCAACCGCGCATCGTTTCGGGCTTACCAAACTCGTAAGTGATCGCGACGTGGCGCCAATCCGGTTTCATGGCGAACGACAGCTTCGACGTCCAACGCGCCCAGTGATCGTCGCCCGGCTCCGGTGCGGCGGCAAAGAGAAAACTCAGCCGCGCTCGCCCGCCGCTCGTCGCCAATCGCAGCGCCCAGTTTTGATTTTCCTTGTCGAATCCGGGTGCGTGTGTCCGGCCCTTGCCGATGATGTAGAGCGCGGTCGCGTTCTTCGGGTTCGCCGTTTTGACCCACGCTTCGATCGTGATCGCATTGCCATTTGTGAAATCGAACCGGCTCTCCGCGCCTTCGTCCGGAATCACGATCTTCGAACCCGCGCCGTCGAATCTGGCGGCTTTGTTAGTCGGCGTGAATCGCGGAAATTCCGGCGGGCGCGGGCCTTCGCCGATAAGATCGAAATTCCAACTCGCGACGGGCGACATTTCCGCAGCATCGACGCAGCAAAGCGTGCTCAGCAGAGCGATGACCATCATACAAGGCTTCATGCCGGCACACGTTACCTTGTCCGCGCCGTGTCTGCAATTTCGAGAAATCTGAAGAAACGCCCACCGGGATGGTAGTTGGAACTCCATGTCCCTTTACTGCCGCGCGGCGGATCGTAGTAGTTGCAACACGCCATCGTCGCGGGACTACCACCTCGGATTTCGTGCTTCCAGTTCCGTCAAGTAGCGTAATGGTGGACTCTGCCAACTGATGTCCGGTCGACGCACGCATACGTTTCGTGCGATGTTTCAGAGGCATACGGTTCAGCAGGTTGATAGATAGAGCTCACCCTGTAAATCCGCGATAGCCAATGGTGGGCAGAGCCCACTCTACGGGGGCCGATATGTTTCAGCTTCGGAATCTTGAGAGCGTGACGCCATTACAACTTGGCGAGCTGGTGCTTATCGGGCGGGGTGATGCGTGTGATGTGCGGCTGGATGATCCGTCGGCGTCGCGAGTTCATTGCCGGTTGCTAGCTCGGGATGGAAAAGTGTTTCTGACAGATGCGGGCAGTCGCTGGGGTACAATTGTAGCCGGTCGGCGAGTGGCGGACTGCGAACTGCGGCCGGGAGACGAAATCACGATCGGCGAGACTGTGCTTCTTCTGGAAGCCACCGGCACTCCCGCAGCCACCACGCTGGCGAGGCACCCACATCTGGTCACATTGCTGGATGCAAGCGCTGAATCAGAACGATGCTACCCAGTCAGTGAGTTCGTCGAGGGCGAAAGCGCTGCAGCTCTGATTCAGCGAATCGGAATCGTCGGGATGCTTGACTGGCGGACGACGTTGCGAATCGGACGCGATATCTGTGCAGCACTGGTGTTCGCGTCGGAGCAAGGGATTGTGCATCGCCACATCACGCCGCAGAATATCCTGATCCGAAAGAGTGACGGAGCGGCACTGCTCAATGATCTGCTGCTGGCCCGGTCCCTGAATGACGACGCGGCTGGACGGCTGACTCAAGCCGGTGAGGTGCTCGGAACCATCCCGTTTCTGTCGCCCGAGCAGGTGGGAAGCAGTCACCCGATGGATTATCGCTCAGACCTGTACCAGCTTGGCGCGACACTGTACGCATTGCTGACCGGTCGAACTCCAGCGGACAGCCGAAACGTGGCGAACGTCGTCCAGAGAATCCTCACCGACGCACCTCAGCCACCGTCGCGGACTCATTTGGCGATACCGGCGTTGCTGGAAGGCGTCATTCTCCGGCTGCTTGAGAAACGTCCGGACGATCGGTACGCCTCACCGATCACGCTGCAGCAAGAGCTGAATCGCGTAAACAAATACCTCGGCGAACCACACAGCTCGTTGTGATCAGATTCGCGTTGGATATGAGCGGAAGCGTTTGCAGCGGCAGATCAACAAATGCGAGCCGTGAATTCGCTGCTCGCCTCCGTTACCCGCGTCCGGGTTCACGAAAATTTGCGGACTCAACTCTCTCCGGGCTGGTCGACCGACGCTGCGAAAACTGACTACAGCCGGGAGCGAAGAGGCCATTGATTGCGTGGTCAATCTGATTACATCAGTAGCATGCATCTCCCATGACAACCTGCAATCGGTCGATGTGACCTCCGCTCCCAACAGTCATTTCTCATGCTGTCAGGGCACGGAACAAACTAACGTCGTGATAGAGGGCAGTCGCCATCTTCTCACGACACGGGCGCGTGTGAAATGGTCGCTCGCGTTCCGTCCGCACGATATGATGGACTTTCGTGAGCGGCTAACACTCGTTGAATCGAGGAGCGGAGACCCGAGGAAACTGATGTTTGCCTGCCACGATCGCAAGGATTAGCGGATCGACCGACATCCGGGCCTGAATGCGCTTTCATCAACGATCTCTGCGATGTCAATGAGCCCGCGGCGGTCGGGAATACGTGGGCAGAATTTTCCCATTGGACCTCATCCAACATTTGATCCAGTTGTACATGTTATTGTCCTGATCGACGTCGAGTCCCTTTCGTGTGGTCGCTAGAATGACTCTCGTTCTACAGGTCATATGCCCGGCGAAGTGATCAAAATGACGGTCACGGACAACAGATGAGTTCCGGAGCGGCGCACTCTTTAATATGCCGGTCGGCCACAATGTGTGAGGTAGCTGTGAAGAAGGCAATCATCGGGTTCATTCCGTTGGCAATGACGACGTGGCATTCGCTTGTGCTGGGGGCGTGCTTCCAGATCACAGAAGCAAGTACCGAATCGCACCCTGTTTCTCAGAGTACATCCGCTGTCTCGAACGACAAGTTCGTCGATCTATACAACGGGAAAGACCTGACCGGTTGGCAGACGAAGGGGAATTGGATCCCTCAGCCGGACGGTTCGCTGCTGATAGAGCCGCGTGAAAACGAAACCGGATGGTCGAGGTTTGACGCCTACTTGTGGACCACTCGAAAGTACAAAGATTTTGAATTGAGAGTTGAATACGCCTACCCGCAAAACGGGAACAGTGGCGTCTACTTTCGAGTTGCCGATCGACACAATCCCGTAGCCACGGGCATCGAAGCGCAGATCTTCGACTCGTCAAAACACAAGGGCGCGACGACCGATCACTCAAACGGCGGAATCATCCCGGCAGGTATCGCGCCGTCGCAGAACATGGCCAGGCCACCTGGTGAATGGAACCGGATGATCGTTCGGTGTGCGGGTGACCGCCTGACTGTCAGGCTGAACGGCACAGAAGTCGTCAATGTGCGGCTAAGCAAGACGGCGTTGAAGGATCGGCAACGCGAAGGTTACATCGGATTGCAGGATCATGGCCGGCCGCACACGATTCGCTTTCGCAATATTCAAATTAAGGAAATCGCACCGTCCGCGCCGGATGCAGCTCAGACTTTCTTTGACCGAAAGATATTGCCCGTTTTCCGGGAAAAGTGCATTCACTGCCACGGTGAAGATGAGCAGGAAGGTTCGCTGCGCCTTGACTCTTTGGTGCACGTGATGCGCGGCGGAAATTCGGGTGAGCCAGTGCTGGTTGTTGGTCAGGACGAAGAGAGTCATTTGATTCATTTGGTGACGACCGCCAACAAGCAGCACCGCATGCCGTTGGATGACGATCCTCTTAGCACAGCCGATATCCAATTGCTGCGAGAATGGATCTCGATCGAACGCGGTTGGGACACCGCGATCGCGGAAGCGGCGACCATCAAATCAGATCACTGGTCATTTCAACCCATCCGTCGTCCTGAGGTTCCACAATCAGGCCATTCCAATCCAATCGATTCGTTCGTTGCGCAGAAACTGTCGGCGAAAGACATGCAGCTGTCGGCCGAAGCGAATCAGCGGCGGCTTTTGCGACGACTGTTTCTCGTCACGCATGGAGTACCCGCATCGCCGGAACAGACCCAGGAGTTTCTGGCGTCGAAAGACGCTGACAAATGGCAACGCGTTGTTGACAAAGTCCTGGGTCACTCGCGGTACGGCGAACGATTCGCCGTGAATTGGCTGGACTTAATTCGATTCAGTGAAACGGATGGGTTCGAGATCAACGCCGAACGACTCGGTGCGTGGCGTTTTCGCGACTGGGTCATCAAAGCGTTCAACGACGACATGCCGTACGACCAGTTCGCCATCAGACAACTCGCCGGAGATGTCGTTGGCGATCAAGTAGGAACCGGCTTCCTCGTTGCGGGCCCGCACAACGCCGTTGTCGAAAAGAACAAGAAGGGACAGGCGGAAAACGTTCAGAATGAAGTTTCAGACTTCCTGAACGCGACAGGCACAACGTTTCTTGGCCTGACTCTGGGCTGCGCGCGATGTCACAACCATAAGTTTGATCCCATCTCCCAAAAGGACTTCTATTCCGTGCAGGCCGTTTTCTCGGGCGTCAATCACGGCCTGCGAAGCATTCCGCAGACGGCGACTCAAGAGAAACAACTTCGGGAAGCGGAGACGGAGATCGCAGCGACCCTGAAGAGCCTTTCCAAGTACACGAAAGATCAGAGTGACCTTCGGGAGCCTGTCGACTTCAAACGCAATGTCGAATCATTCCCAGCGACAACGGCGCGATTTGCCAGAATGACAATCAATGGCACAACAGCCGCGCAACCTTGCATTGATGAACTGCAAATTTTCGCCGGCGACAAGAACGTCGCGCTGAATAGTGCGGGAGCCAGGACAACCTCAGGTGGAGATTTCGTGCATCCATTGCACAAGCTGGCACACATCAACGACGGCAGGTTCGGAAATTCTTTCAGTTGGATCGCCAGGGATGTCAAAGGTTGGGTTCAGATCGAACTCGCCGAAGCGACCTCAATTAATCAGATTGTCTGGGGTCGAGACCGCACGGGCCGGATTGCTGATCGTCTGGCGACGGACTATCGGATTGAAATTTCGAAAGACGGAGAATCATGGGCCACGGTCGGCGACTCCACACGCCGCCGCAAACTCGGGGCGACGGTTGTTTATCAGTTCGACCGTCTACAGTCGCCGGAAAAAGAAAAAGCAGAACAACAGCACGCCAAACTGACTTCGCTGCTGTTACGGAAGACGGAGATCGCGAAGCCTGCAACAGCCTACCTGGGAACGTTCTCGCCGCCCGCGGTCACTCACCGCCTGTATCGCGGCGATCCAATGTCGCCACGCGAAGAGATGACGCCCAACACATTGGCGGTACTCGGAAAACTCAACCTCAGCAATTCGACCTCCGGCCCCGATCGGCGTTTGGCGTTTGCGAAGTGGGTTGCGAGTGCGGACAACCCGTTGGCCGCGCGAGTCATGGTAAATCGCATCTGGCAGTTTCATTTTGGTGAAGGCCTTGTCAGCACCCCCAGCGATTTCGGTGCCAACGGCGCTCCGCCGAGTCACCCCGAATTACTGGACTGGCTGGCGGCTGAATTCATCGCCAGCGGTTGGTCGAACAAGCACATTCATCGGCTGATTCTGACCTCAAAAACCTGGCGACAGGACAGTCGTCCGCGACCTGAAGCCCTCGCACAGGATTCGTCCACCCAACTACTGTGGCGTTTTCCTCCACGTCGACTGGAAGCTGAGGCGATCCGAGATTCGATCCTGGCGGCCTCGGGCAAGTTGCAGAACGCTGCGGGTGGTCCAGGCTTCAGCGCTTTCAGAGTCGGTACCGAGAACGTCCGGCATTACTTTCCCAAAACAAACTACGGGCCAGATGATTGGCGTCGCATGGTTTATATGACCCGCGTCCGAAGAGAAGTCGAGTCTGTCTTTGGCCTGTTTGACTGTCCCGACGGCAATCAGGTCGCACCGAAACGAACCCGTTCGACGACGCCGCTGCAGGCTCTCAACCTATTTAATAGTAAGTTTGTGTTGCAGCAGGCGGAGTTCCTCGCACAACGACTCGAAGCCGAATCAGAGACCCCCGTTGAAATGATAGAAACATCATACCGCCTGTGCTTCGGACGCTCGCCGACTCATCGGGAAATGAAACTCGGGACTGAGATGCTTGAGCAACTCGGGGTCGTCCAATATTGCCGAGTGCTGTTGAATTCCAATGAGTTCGTTTTTGTTTTGTAGAGTTGGAAGAGGCGTGATTCAGTGAAGGCAAAAGTGAATAACACATCGCATAACCGACGAGAATTCCTCGGGGCGACCGTCACCGGTCTGAGTGGCATCGCGCTGGCGAGTCTGTTGCAGCGAGACCAACTACTCGCTTCCGATGAGAATCCTGTTCGCCCGGTCATCGTCCCCGAACGCCCGTTCGCCGCTCGCCCGGCGCATTTCCCAACGAAGGTAAAAAAAGTCCTCGTCATCTATTGCTCCGGGGCCTGCAGCCACATTGACACGTTCGATTACAAACCGGAACTGGAAAAACGCCATGGCCAGGCAATGCCGGGTGCAGAAAACCTGATCACTTCGCAGGGTTCCCAGGGAAACCTGTTCAAGAGCGCCTGGAAGTTCAAACCGCGCGGCAAGTGTGGCAAGATGACTTCGGACCTGTTCCCGCAACTCGGCGAACTGGCCGATGAGATGTGCTTCGTTCATTCGCTGACCGGAAAGACGGCTGCCCATGGCCCCGCCGAAACGTTCATGTCGACGGGACATGTATTCAGCGGATTTCCCAGCATGGGTTCGTGGATGAGCTGGGCGTTGGGAACGGAAAACGAAGAACTGCCAGCCTACGTCGCGATCCCCGACCCGCGCGGAAAGCCTCAGGCAAGCATCGACAACTGGAGCGCCGGTTTTCTGCCAGCTGCGTTTCAGGGAACCGATTTCAACGCAACGAACCCGCTGCGAAATCTGTCTGTTCCGGATGGCGTCGACAAAGCTCTGGATGCCCGCGCGCGACACTTCCTGCAGAAGTTGAACAGGATGCAGATGGAACAGTTCCCCGGTGACACTGAGCTGTCAGCGAGAATCGCCAGCTACGAACTTGCAGCAGCGATGCAGCTATCCGTTCCTGGCATCATGGATTTCTCAACAGAGAGTCAGAAGACAATCCAAGCATACGGAGCCGACGACAGTTCCAATCAGACGAAGTCGGCTTATGCCAGAAACTGTATTCTTGCTCGGCGCCTGCTTGAAAAGGGAGTTCGCTTCGTCCAGCTCTTCAACGGCGCGTATCAGACGGGCGGCGAAGGCGTGAGCAACTGGGACGGCCATTCTGAGATTGTAAAGAAGTATGGCGTTCACGGAGAAATCTTCGATCAGCCCACCGCCACACTACTCACCGATCTGAAGCAACGAGGAATGCTGGAGGACACATTGGTCGTGTGGTGCACGGAGTTCGGAAGGATGCCAACAGTGCAGGCATCAAAATCGGCCGGCCGCGACCACAACATCCAGGGATTCACGGCATGGCTTGCCGGTGCCGGTGTTAAGGCTCCATTTTCGTTCGGTGCCACCGACGACTTTGGATACAAAGCCGTCCAGAACGTCGTCACCGTCCATGACTTTCACGCAACGATCCTGCATCTTTTGGGCATCAACCACAAGCAGCTCACCTATCGTCACAACGGCCTCGATCGTCGACTCACCGACGTCCATGGAAAGGTGATTGAGGACATTCTGGCCTAGTGACTCGCAGTGCGGGAGTCGTAAGAACATCAGATTGCTCAACCAAAGAATGAGAACCATGAAGACAACCACATACCTTGTCCTGGCACAACCGACTATCTCGTGGAATCGGTGCTCCTGCCCATGACCAGTGAGGAATTTGCGACAGAACAATCGATGAAAACGAATCGTTTAGAGAATATTGATCTCTGAGGTTCTCAGTAGCGCGCAACTGCGGAGGATTGGCACACCTCCGGCATTTCTCAGACATTCAAACTCGCGTCGGTTTTGTCGACCGACGCCGCAAATAATGACGACAGACGGGAGCGAAGAGGCCATTGATTGCATGGTTAATTGGATGACATCAGTAGCATGCATCTCCCATGACCACCTGCAATCAGATGATCCGACCGAGGCTCGCACCAGCAAGCGGGTTATGGGGCAGAAAACCGCCGTTTCGCGCCGTCAGCGTGATGACAGCGACCGCGTTGATCGTAGCGCACTCCCACGCATCGGCGGAGGCGGTTTCGACAACCAAGGAAGACATTACACAGTTCACCGAGTTAAGGCTTTACGCCAGTCCCTTTGAGACCCGCAAGGTAGGCGATCAGGTCGCGGAGTTCTTTGCGGGTCAGCGAGTTGGTGAAACCCGATGGCATGGCGGTGCCTTTGTTGACTCGGTCTTCGATTGTCTCGACGGGAATCTCGCGGACTTTGCCAGTGGCGAGATCGCGCAGGCCGACCGAGTGAACATCTTCTGAGGTCAGGTAGCCGGACAGTGCTCGGCCGTCGTCTGTGAGAATCGTCGTCATCTCGTAGCCTTCTTTGATCTGACGCTTCGGCCAGATTACCGATTCGATAATCAATTCCAGTTGCAGACCCGCGGCGACTGCCGTGAGGTCCGGTCCTTTGGGGAAGGCATTAATCGTTGTCGTGACGTTCCGAACCCGGTGGCATGCGGTGCAGTTCGCGAGTGATGATAGAAAAAGCTGCTTGCCTGCGGCTGCATCGCCGGATTGACGGACTTCGCTCGCCAGCGATCGAACGATCGAGATGTCATAGGGGATGCTCTGGCCTGGTTTGATTCCCATGCGAGTTTTCAGAGCGTTGATCAACGTCGGATCGTCGTGACCCGCAGCACTAAGCCAGCGGCTGATCAGTTTGGCGTCGTCGGCTGAGAGGTCTGTCTGCTGCAGTTTGCTCGCCAGAGCCTCGGCGGCTCCGCGGCGGTTCATCATGATGCTGAGCACGGGACCGAACCGTTCGGCATTGTCGAGTTCGATGAGCAGTTTCAGGCCGGCCAGCGCTGCTGCGTCGATGTCCTGCGTGGCGACAGATTCCAGGGCGGCGAGATAAACTGGTGCCGAGTGTTCAGACGCAATCAACGGCTGGAATGTCTTCACCGCCGTATCAGGTGAGAGTTCAGCAAGAGACCGGATTGCAGCAGCTCGAACTTCGTCGTTTTCTTTGCTGTCCACAAATGGTTTCAGCAGTGGAATAAGTTGCCGCTGTTTCCACAGGCCGGCAAGACGCGCTGCTGCTGCGCGGATGCCTGTGTTCTCGCTCGTGAGTAGAGCGGCCAACTCTGCCTGGATCACTCCTGCGGGAACCAGGCGTCGGCCCGAAGCGATATCGGGAAGTGACTGGAGCAGTTCTGGATCATTTTGAGCGTGACTGAAGACTGTTTGCAGGTCGTTGGCCGTGCCGACTCGCGCAAGCAGTCGCAAGAGTTCGCGGCGACCGGCTGCGGAGATCTCTTCGGATTTGATGAGGCCACGAACCTGGCCGGTAACGTCCTTTCCGCCATACGCTCGCAGGACGTAGATCAGACCGGCCGGGTTGTCGAAGTTGAGGCGTCCCAGACTCAGTGCGGGCCGCCACCGGGGAGCCAGCGCGTGGACCGTCTGTGTCAGCGCGAAGTTGGTGAATCGGTCCGTGGGTCGGTTGGCGGCTTTCGCTGCGACGACCATTGAGTCCGCCGAACGGATATCACTGCAGGCAACAATTGCTTCCAGCCGAACGCGGGCGCTGCTGTCGGTCACACTGCGGTCAAGCAGTTCAAGCGGTGACTCCAGGCGATCGTGCCAACGACCGGCGACTCGGGTCGCGTAAGCTCGGGCGCGATAGTCTTTCGCTTTGAGCAAGCGTTCCAACAACGATCTGTTGACGACTTCGTGTGATTCAAAAACGCCGATCGCTTCATACAGATGATACTCACCGTTCGGATCGCTTTGATCCAGGTTGTCGACCCACATGGTAACAGCCGGAATGACCTCGTCCTTCGTCAAGTCCGCGAGCCGTCGCTTGGCCTGATAGCGGACGTATCGCCAATCTGATTTCAGTTGTTCGCACAATTCGGCAGCGCTCATCTTCGATAAGTCGGGGGCCTTCGCCAACGGACGGTCTTTCGCAGTGATTCGCCAGATACGACCGTGGGTTTTGTCGCGATCGGGATGCCGGAATGATGCCTGATAGTGGCCGATGATGGGATTGAACCAGTCGGCGATGTAGATCGCCCCGTCCGGGCCAATACGGATATCGACTGGACGAAAAGCGTTGTGTGACGACGTCATCAGGTTGGGCATGTTCTTCAGACGATGTCCCGCCCCGTCAGTTTCCCACTGAAAACGATTGACGTCGCGAGCGAAGTATCCGGCGATCAACATTTCGCCCTGGATGTCGTCGGGCAGATGGGGCGACTCGGCGAACTCGATAATCATGGACTTGATTCGCGTCCCCCCGATGCTCATCTCACCGCCCCAATAGCTGGCGGTTCGTTCGACGCTGACCATGCTCGGCAGCAACTCGGAGACTCCAGTGCCGTTGCTTTTGACAAACGGCTCGCCCCAGTTGCCGAATGCGATTCCCCATGGGTTGCCACCGCCACTGGTACGGCGGAAACCATGAAGCTGCAGCCGCCGCGGTCGCAGACGCCACGAACCGTGTTCGTCCAGCCGGC
>Ga0302123_10001116_pt1 | contig 19377 bp, 29 predicted proteins | sample CB21_321_MG_FD_203109 | JGI IMG/M metagenome (GOLD analysis project Ga0302123, IMG submission 203109) | Marine microbial communities from Western Arctic Ocean, Canada - CB21_32.1 | ecosystem: Environmental > Aquatic > Marine > Oceanic | place: Canada: Western Arctic Ocean | collected 2017-09-28 | reverse complement strand
CCCGTTGGCCCGTGCTGAAACTCGATCACAGGGCGCCATCGGCCGCACTTCGCGCACCAGTTGTTTCCCGCCTCTTTCTCCCTTGTGACCTCTTCAATCGGCTTCCCCATGTTGCGGGCCGCCACCTGATAGCCCCGAGGGAACACAGGCCCATCACCTAGCAACTGCCGAAGCAATAGCGACCCAATGCCGAACCGCCTGCACAAGTCCCGCAGGGATGCGTCTGGTGCTTCTCTTCTGCACCGTCGAACCTTTGCCCGCAGTGCTTCTAGCTCTTCAGTCGGTGATCCTATCCTAGTGGGCCGGTCTAGGTTTATCGCGCCCCTCACTCTTCGATCTTCCCTTCATCAACCAGCCCAGCCGGGCCGTCTTTCTTCTCTGGCTTGCCGGACTGTGCTGCCCGCTCCGCTGCCTCTCTTTCGTTGACCGCTCGGTTTTTTGACCAGCCTGCTCTTAGTGCCCGCATTTGCTGCGCGTACTGTCCGTGGTCATACTGGCTTTGAACCGTCAGCCGGCCCCGTCTTTCTCCGTTTCCCATCTTAACTCCTATGTATCTTCTTTCTTTAATCTCTGTCTTCTGTCTTCTGGTGTTCATTTGTCGCGACAAACGCAGCGACAAACGAAGCGACAAATTCAACCGGAATCGACCAAGATCAGCCCCTTTGCTTCACAATATCCCGCAATATATTCGGGGCCTAAGTTGCTCAAAGCATTGACGTTAGCTTCTCTTTCCCGGGCCTTCTTCACCGCTGCCGGGGTTGACTGCCAGTGCGCGAAGTTAGGTACAGAAACGATCACGGAGCCGCATACGTTTGAGTGATCGAATGTTCGACAATTCACAAGACAATTCACAGCCTTGACCACCTGACGCGGGGTAAATTTTGTTTCCCGTGCAAGGTCCGCAGTCGTCAAAATATGACCGCCACGGGTCACCAGCCAAGCCGTGCCGTTAGCATCGACCGGACAAGGTGCCGAATTGATAATCGGCAACACCGCCGCACCGAACCCAAGCACGGTGCCGTCCAGGCCCATGTGTGAGTCAGTGGTGTACCAGCGCCGGTACAACTTGATCCAAGGCTTCGGCTTTGGCCATTCGAAGCCCTCAAGCAATTCCTCAAGCCAACCTTCATCAAGTATCGTCTGTTCTGTTTGCATCGCCGCCCCTCATGACCCTGATCGTGCGCGGTGTGTTTGCCTCGCGGGTGATCAGCCCCTTCCTTTCTAATCTGTTTAGAATCTCCGCAATCGCGTTGGTAGACTTCCGCCCCGTGTGGGCGCACAAGTCCCGCACGCTGGGCGAATAGCCCCGCCGCTCGACTAGCACCTTGATTGCTTCGAATACCTCAAGCTGCGCCCTGCTAAGTTCCATCGCTCTGCACCTCGACCCTGCACCCGTAAACTTTACGCGGTGTTTTTTCTTGTCGGTATTCCCAGCGAATCAGCTCTGACCCGTCGTCTGTTTCGAGCACATGCTTTGCGACGGCATCCCGCACGGCCTTCGCCGCCCGCTGCAAATTGTCGCTATCCATAACCCCGGCGCCGAACCGGGTGATCGTGACTAGACACGGCGGGATCACCTTCGGCTTGCCTGCCTGAAGCCACGCACAGAGCACGGCGTCTTTTTGTTGCTTGCTCCGCTGATAGCCTCCGCGCCAATGCCCCCGCTGATTCGCTTCGGACTTCAGCCGGACAGGCACGTCAATCATCACCGATGTAACAGGCTGGCTCATTGTCGGGTCGCCTCGTGCCGTTCCCACGGCTTGCTGTCCTGTGCTGGCTGGCGGTTCGGCTTCGGCTTGTCTGGTGGCCGGTCTGGCTCTTTCTTCTCAATGACCGCCCCGCCAAACGCCGCCGCGAATGAATCATAGTGAAGCGGAAAGACTGCGGGCAGTTTGCCTGTGCGGTCTTTTGCCGTGTAGTCCGGGCTCGAATCGGTCCGAATCACCCGCCGCTGATCGTCTTCTGTCTGCTCTGTCGTGGCGAAAAGAATCACGTCAACCAGGCCCGCAACATACTTGCGGGGCTTCTTCGGAACCGCGGTGACAAACTTTGAAAACGGCCGCCCCTTCGCTGGCGTGACTTCTTCGATCTCTGTGTGAGTGATCAACACCAGGCCCACAGGCAACTTTGACAGCTTGTCAAGCACCCGCTCAAACTCGCGGAGAATCAGGCCCGAACCTTTGCCGAAGGCTAGATCCTGCTCATGCTGGATCTTGTTCTGAGCATTGATCCTGTCTCGGCACATCTTCCACAGGTTATCTAGAGTATCAATCACGATGGTTTCGAAGCCGTGGTTTTGAGTTGCAAGCTCTTTGCAGATTTCCAGAAACTTAGGCCAAGAATCACAGACAGCGTCGAAGGTGTTCAAGTGCCCTGTGCCCGCTTCGGTAGCGATAAACAAAGGCCGGGGAAACTGGCTGGCAAACGTGGTTTTGCCGACACCCGGATCACCGTGAAGCAGAATGTTAAGGCGAGCCGGGTCTGTGACTGCCCCGGTTTTTTCGGTAGGCAGAATCACAAGCCAGCCGCCAAGAAGCCGACCAAAAGCCCGGCCGTGAAAAGTACCGCGCTGACCAGCCCTGTGTGCCTGGCGTCCCTGCGCCGCTTCACCGCAAGCCGTTTCAAAATTTCATCGCCTGAATTGTTCCAGGCGGGTATTCGTTCTTTCTTCGTCATTTTCTTATCCTATTGTTGAATTCAGACCTTCAGCGAAAGTCTCGGTTCTTGCGTCTTCAAAAAGTGCTAGCTCTTGCCTGTATGGTTCCCAAAAATGGACCCTGCGCGGCCCCTCGTGCTTGTAAAAAATCAGAAGCACAGACGGAAACGGCGCCGAAGCCGCCGCGCCCTCAAACTGGATACGCCCGCGAATGAATCGGATTTCAGCCGCCTTTGTTGCCCAGCTGTGAAACCATTTTGTGTCAACGCGGGCCGGCACAAGTACAGCCACGGTTGCCCCGTGCCGCTGCGACTCTTGGTAAGCGTGCCTCACCCAATCGCCGATCTGTGCCCCATAGGGCGGATTCAACCAGACCCGCCCGCGCCAAGCCTGCGCTAGCCCGTTTGTTTCTTCGGTGTAGTAAAGCGGTGCTTTGTGATTCTCCGCGCTTGCCGCTGCATCTAATTCAAACGGGCCGCCGAATCGGTCAATAAACATCCGTTCAACGGCGTCAAAGAACTCTCTTGGTGTCGGCCAGTCATGCCGATCAGAAGATGTGATCGCCTTCATCGACGCGCTATCCATCTTTTCGAGCCTCTTGAAGCGCTGCGTTTTCTTCGGAAAATCGTCCAATGATCTCGGCTTGCCGCAGCATCAAGAATTCAAGTACGTCAATCGCGATCAAGCAGTCTTCGCGCTCAATGCCGCTGCACTCGATCTCAATCTCGTTTCGACAACACATAAACGCCGAATCGTGGCCCGCGTAAAAATCAGTGATCACGCTCTTGATCGTGTCTAGTGCTGCGTTCATTTGTTTTTCAGTTGCTTTGCTCATTTGCCCTCTAGTGCCTCCAGAATCCCTGCGGCCATTGTGCCCAGCTCGGAAGTCCCAAGCCGCGTTGAAAGCTCCCGGGCAAGGTGCCTTGCGTCGTCAATTCGTAGCGCCCTGGGCTCTGCTTCTCTTTTGACCGGCATTGCGCCTGGCACGATTTCACGCACCAAAGCCCTGCGCCCCGAAACTCGGCAAGATCGGGGCTCGACTTCCCGAACAATGCCCAGCTTTGAAAGCTCGTTCAGTCGGCTTGCTACGTTGTTTCTTGTGGCGCCGGGCCCTAGGTGCGCTGTAATTTCGCCCGCTGTTGCGCTGCCAAGCTCGAAAAGTGACGAATAGACACGTTCACGCGCTGCGCCCAAAAGCCCCTGCGCTTTGATTTCTCTGTATGCCTGAATTGATGTAGCCCGCAAACGTGGGCCGCTGAATAGATCAGCTTGGGCGCTCATCGGGCACCGCCTAAACAGCTAGTCTGATCGCCGGTAGCTTGATCGCACTCACCACCGCGCAAAGTCGCGCCCATTCGTGATGTGTGTAAACGTCCATGATCGTGCGTGGCGTTGGATGCGTGATTTTGCGAACCATATCCGCCGAAGCACCCGCAGCTTGCGCCGCTGTGATGAATGAATGGCGGAAATCGTGCGGAGTGTGGCTTGCATCTAATCCAAGCCGTTCTAGGTCGCGCTTGAACACATTTCGAAGGCTGTCTTTTCGCCAATGCTGCCGCTTGATCTGCGTGATGAAGATCGGCGAATTCTCGAAAGGTTGAAATCCTGCGACCACAGGCCATTGAAGACGCCAAACCGCTAAGGCCCGCTTCAACAATGAATGCACGGGTAAGAGCTTGGGTACGCCTGTCTTTGTCACCGCTTCGATCCTGCCGTGCCCTGTGTGAAATTGTTGCTGAACATGCAAGCGCCGCAAGGGCTGGTGGTCGTGCTCGTAATCCAGCCACCGAAGGCCCGCAATCTCTCCGACCCTTGCGCCGGTCAGATAGGCCGCCAGATACAGCGCCCCCCGTGCGATTGGCACGCCTTCGATCAGGGTCCGCATATCTTCGGCCGTAATCACCTTGTTTCTGATCTGCATCCTGTCCGGTCGTGGCAAATGCTCCGCGCCCAAAATACACGGCGTCTGCTTGATGAATCCGCGCACCGCTGCGTCTTTCAGGATCGTGCTGATTAGCGAATAGGTGCGCTTGACCGTCGAAGCGGACAGGCCCGAAGCCGTCAAAGCCTCCAGCAAGCCCGCAATCATTGCTGGGGTGATTTTGTCCACCTTCAGCGCCCAAAGCGGGCTTGGCGCTAAATACGATCCAAGTCGGCTTGCGTCTGTGTCCCAAGATCGCCGGGTCTTTTTTCTGCGCTCGATCCAGCCCGCTGCGAACGCGGACAACGTCGGGATCTCGCCAACGGGATCGGCCGTGATCCCGCTGAAGTTGATCTTGCGCTGGCCTGGCATAGCCACCCCCCGTCCCTGTTTGCTCAACTCCACGCCACCACCGACCGAAGCCGTGAGAAAGTGCATTTGCAGCGCCGAGGCCGTTTGATTTTACTCGTGTTTTAGAGATTTGGGGCGGGATTTGTCCGCATTTGTCCGGGCTTGTCCGGGCTTGTCCGGCCGCCCGCCGGACAGTGAGATCTTCTTGATTGTTTGGGTGTACACACCCTAGAGGGGTCGAACCTCCAGCCTCTGGATTCGAAGTCCAGAGCCCTAATGCCGGGATACCGATCATTTTTCCGCCTTTTGTTGCTGTGTCTATGTGCAGCCTGCGCTTCTGTTTAGTGCGAGGTCAAGCCCGCGATCTGTCTTTTATTTGTTTTCAGATCCAAACCCAATCAACACGGCCCGAACCCAGCCCGCAAAACCAAGCCCCGCAACCTCCGCCCTAGCGTCTTCAGACCACGCGGTTCGCTGGTGGTTCGCCTTGATTGCTTCAAGCTCGTCTGGTGACAACGCAACTTGCCCCAGCGTCTTTGACTTCCTTTCATTCGCGGGCTTTGGCTTTGGTCCGCCGCTTCTTGGTTTTCGCTCCGAAATCATTGACGCCAATCCATGCCGTCAAATCGGTGAAACTCGCCCCAGCAAAGAGCCTTGGTCGTTGTTTTTTCTGTCGCGCATTCATTGCGCTCCCAGACCCAAACCGCGTGCCCGTGCTGCAACCGGCCAAACTCCACGCCCCAGATCGTCGCAATTCGTTTGCAGAAGGCGAAATAAAGATCGCGATCTTTATGACTGGCGCGGGCTCGCCGGTAGATAGTTTCAAAAGTCGGAGGCTTGGCGCTTCGTTTTTTACTGATCGCGATCATGATTCGGCCCCGTCTTCGTCTTCGTCCGTGTCAACCCGGTCTGGATCGAAGGCCAGTAGGCTACAGTAGAAAAGATAGGCGTCGGCGCTGGTGTCCCATTCATAGACCTTGCCAAAAGCCTCATCTATCCTAAACCGTTCTGGCGTGCTGTTGTTTGTGTTTTGTGTGTCTGTGTTTTCCATGCCCTAGTTGTCTCATACCTCAAGACACTGCGCAAGCACTAAAACGGCATTTATTCGGCTTTTTCTTCTTATGTGCTTTTTTTCAGGGATAGAGATCGAAAACTACGGAATCAACTGCAAAACTTGCGGCGCACCCGCTGCGGCGCCGGTGGCGATAGTCGCAACCGTGATCGCAATTCTGATCAACATTGATCGCGTCTTCTCCGATGCCGTTTTAAGGTCTGCGACTTCACCCGCGACCGCATGCACCTGCGATTCAAGCGACTGAATACGCCCTAAGAGGCCCGAAGCGCCGTCTGGGCCGCTGATCATAGCTTTAAGCTCTTGCCCTGTCTGCTGCGCTTCGACCGCCTTGAGGTCAAGTGACTGCGTTGTCACGCGCTGCGCTTTTATATCGTCTTGAATTCCCGTCATAGTTGTTGCTAGCGCATCCATTGCCCCGATCAGCTTGCCAAACTGAACCCCTGTGATTTCATTCTCGCTCATCGAAGCACCGCCACGCCCGCAAGCACGCCCAGCGCAAAACCAAGCACCGAAGCCGAAGCGGTGACCGCCCAGTTTGCGGGCTCGGTGGTGGTTCGCGGCGCTTGTGGCACAAAGACACGGATCACCGTGCTTGTCCTCGTTCGCAGTTTCTCCGCGCAGCCCGCAAGCTCCGCTTCGGTCGCAGCCTTTTGCCCTCGCAGCATAACGGCCGCGTCAAAAAGTGCGACTTCGCACGGATTGAGATCCGCGCCTGGCTTGCATTGCGCTAGTGCGCTCGACGGCAACGCCGCAAGCACCGCGATCAGATATGCCGTCGAAATGTTCATTTGATCAGAGTTTCCGCGATCAGCTTGTTTGCATCGGCGCCGGTTTTTTTTTCGGCCGTCAAAATGGCCCGTGATGCCTTCCTGATTTTCGTGATCTTTTCGCGGGTTGAATCGTCGATCACCTTGTCTGATGATCTAAGCTGCTTCTCAACGACTGCGACCGCCCGATCTAGGGCTCTAGCGTTTCGGGCCTCGGCCAGTTTCGCGAAATGTTGACGCACGGCGAATAGCCCCGCGACCGAAGCCGCAACACTTAGAAGCCACGCGATCAAGGTCTTCATTTCTTTTTAACTGTGACACTGTCGATCACGGATTGACCACCGATTAACGCCGCCGCACCCGCCCCGATAGCAAGGCCGAAAGTGCCGATTGCTTCGCGGATCACCTCGGTTGCTTGCCGCGTATATACTGCCGACAAAATCACAGCGCATCCGACGATCAGCAACAAAGTAAACGCAATGCACTTCTTGCTCTGCCAGTATTTTTTATCGGGGCTTTGTTTCTTTTCCACTTCCATCACTTGACCTCTCTTTTGATCTCAATGTGCGGGCCGTCGATCAGGGAATTTGACAGATCGAGGCCGTTATCAATTCCATCCCAATCAATGCCGCTTCGTAGCGTCCAGACGCCTTTGTTTTCCCCATGCCGCTGCATTTGCGAATGCACGCCCTGAATAAATCCTTGCATGTAATACCACTTGGGCAGGCTGTGTTGCGCCCAATCGTCGGGGTGCATCGGCCACATTGCCACGTCAACCGCATGGCCGGTCAAGTGCCTTGACTGCATTGTCCTGCTCTTGCCCTCTTGATACAGAAGCTCTTGGCGCTCACGGGTGCGCTTGCCCTCAAGCACCGTCAAGTTTAGGCCCGCATCAAGACACCTTTCAAGCAAAAGTATCAGCCGAGAATCGACGCCTTCAAGCCGCTCTCTGCTTCTTTTGCCAAAGACCGGCATCACTCGCCGCCCGGCACTACAGGAGCCCCGGACTGATCACGCACAATGCCAGCCCGTCCCTAAAAAGCATGTGCCCACTGCGGTTTTTCCAATTCAACTTGCGCCTGATTAACTGTTAAAATATCGTTGCCTTGAAAAACAACAGGAGTATTTTGCGCCTCAAACTTCAAAAGAACTAAAGTTTTATCATTGCTTTTTCTTGCAGTGGCTTCAGAGCAAAGGCATTCGGCCCACATCGCCCCCGTAACATCTGCCGTGTTTTTTATGATGTACCCAACCATTTTTTCCCCTAAGGCGCTAAGTCAATCAACGCATCTGACGCAAGATTATTTGGCGTCATATTGAAACTTCCTTTTTCATCATAAATTGTTCCGTTGTACGCATCTGACGGATTGTCAGCACACCACCAGGAGACAAGATTGCTTGATGCGGGATGGCTGTTAAGATTGCCCGGACCAACCGCCGCGCCCCTTCCTTTGTATACATTCCGAACATCTGTTGCGCTCAGTTCTTTATTCCAAAATCCCACGTTGCAAATGTGTCCTGAGAAATAAGAAGCCCATGCAGAACGACCGATAGAAATAGGTGCTGTGGAAACTATTGCTCCGATTGCCTGACTTGACCCGCCTGTCGCATATGTCGGCGTAACATATGCTCCGTTAACATATAATTTCATTCCGCTTTGTGCTGAGTTACCGCTGTAAGTTGCTGTGATGTTTTGCCACATCAAATCAACTTCTGCAAAATCGTGTGAAGCTGCGGTTATATATCTCGATGCCGCGCCGTCTTCATATGCGTGGAACGCAAGCTCCCCAGCGTTTATATACAGCGCCCATCCGGTATAAGGTGAACCGGCTTCTTGGTTGCTCCAAATTACTCGGTAGGAAGTCACGGTTTCTTGTTTTATCCATGCCGATATTGAAAACGCTTCATCGTTGTTAGGGTTGAGATTTGCAACCCCATTCCCCTGATTAGCGATTTCCAAATAATCATTTGTTCCATCAAAGAAGATGGATTTTTTTGCATTGTGAAAATAATTGTAAGTCATCTAATGAACCATTTATCCGTCCCGTCACTGATCAAGGTGACGTTTGCGTGGAGCACGCTCACTACCAGTGAAGCTGCCCCGTTGATTGTGTCTGAACCGTCTGCAAGCACGGTTACGTCATTCACACCCGACGCTTTACATACGTCTATCGTGCCACCGTTGCCCGCCGCTGCTGCTGTTGGCAGTGTGACGTTGAACGCTGACGCTGCATTGCAAAGATACATAGTCCCGGCCACCGCTGGTGCCGGGTCTGCCGTGACTAGCGTGGTTCCGGTTGTCGTCGTTCCGCCGCCCCCGCCCACCAGCGAAGTTTCTGCTGTGCTGTTGCTGATGTAATAAGGGATTCCGTCGGTCTTCACATAGAAGATTCCGCCGTCGCCGGAGCCCGGTGCCGAGGGTGCTACTTGCTCGGCCTTGAGTTGAAACGTGCCTTCTAGCGCAACGATGTCGTTGTCCGCATCAATAGTGAGTCCGCCAGTTCCGCCTGCGCCGATGTTCAACTTGCCCGCGTTCGTGCCCGACCCAGCCCCCGTTCCCTTCATCCAGATGTATGCAGTGGTTCCTGTAACGCCAACCGAAAGCCCCTTGCCTGAGCCGTCCGCAACCTGGCTTGCACCGGCTTGATAGACCGAATACGCATTTGTTGACGCTCTCGTAATATCGTAGAAGTTCGTGGCGTGGGTTCCTTCCTTAAGCAGATTATCTGCTGCGGTCGCTGTTATATCTACATAGTTCGTCGATGCGACCCGTGACAGCCTAAGCTGTGGATCTGTCGCGTGAACAATATCAAGCTTGCGGGCTGGCGTGAGTGTGCCAATGCCAACTTCTTGATCATCCGTGATCGAAATGACTGTTTCGCCCTGCCGATTCTTTATCTTGCCGACCTCGTCTTGGAGTTGAACCTCAGACGCCGATTGGCCGTACTCGAATTGTTTTCCGTCTGCCATTTCTAGTCCTCTACTTCAACGCGCCGTACGGGAAGGCTTCCACAAACACCGTGGTCGCGGCTGAAGCCGTTGTGGTCCATGTGATCTTGTAGCGAGGAAGGTGGAAGTCGAAGTCAATCGCAGTACAAGAATCCGCGCCCACTGGCGTTGTTTGCAGCAAGCGGTCGGTGTCGTCTCGGTCGATAAAATAGATTTTTACGCTGCCCGCTTCCGCTGTCGAATGCACAAACATCACACAACCCCGGGTCATGTTTTTTGCTTGCTGATCGTCAAGAAAAGTCGTTTCGGTGTTATCAGTAAGAGCCTGCTTGCTGTACGCGCCCTGTTCTGCTGTCCAATTAAAAGTAATCGCCATTTTAGTGTTCCCCTGCGGGGCTAAGTTTGCCCTGTCTGATCGTGGTTGTCGAAGGCTTAGTTTTCTGCGTTTGTCCGCAAGAATGCCGGGCTACTGCCCCAGGCCAGGCCTTGTAAAGAAAAGTCATTTCATCACCTTAGCAGCCATTCTGAGCCCGTGCAGAAAAGCGTGGTATTTTCATAGGCCGTTCCGGCGACGGTTAGCGTCAATGCCCCGTTAATTGTTTCGGAGCCATTGCCGTCAAAAATAAGATTATTGCCGATCACTTTGTGACAAACATCAACGGTCTTTGCTGCGCTGGTTGCGACGGCGGGAAGGGTTGCGGTTACATCCCCGCTTGATGAATCGACGGTATAAAAGTAATCAACCGCTGCGCTGAAACTGGCGGTCTTATTTTGATACGTCATAGCTGTCACGGTGACGTTAGCAGTGCCGCTGCCTGCGCTGGCTGCGGTAATGTCCGCCCCGATAAAATTGAGCTTGCGGGCGGAAATCACAACCGCGCTGCCTTCTTCTTGAATATCCATAGTTTCAGAGTCTCCTTCGATTGTTGGGCTAGGCAGTGCGCTAGTAATTGATTCGTCTTGCACCCTCACTCGGCTAAGCTGCATGTCAAACGCGCCGCTTGTTTTTTCAATGTCCACTGTGCAAATCTGCCAGCCTGTGCCGCTGCTTGCTGTTGTGATCGTCGCTGTTTTTTCGGTGCCTGAGTCTGCGGTCAAATAGGTGATCGTCTGCGTTGCCGCGCCAATCGTAAACCGCACAGAAGCACCACCGCCCGGAATATAGACCTCTGCCCCGCAAATCACATTGACGGTTTCGGGCAAGATATTGACGTGAAACCTAAGCACCTCGATCATGCCCGCTGCGGTGCCTCGAAATTCAAGCCCTAGTGTTGTTGGTGTTGTTTCCGCTGACGTGCTGCCCGTGGCTGTGCGCTTGCCTGTGGACTGGTTCAAGTGGATCTGTGGCCTGTTGCCGAAGGTCCAATTAGCTTGCTTGATCGTGGCTCGTAAGTGCTCCGCATAAATCGGGGCGCCGAGTATCATTAATGTTGGGCTAAGGCTTGCCGCTGCTTGGTCTTTGCTCATCCTGCGCGGACCTCCCAAAACACAGAGACAAAATGCGGCCGGTAGAGTGCTGCCGTCTCTGTGCCCGCGCTGTCTGCGCTATATGCCCGGGCTTCAAGTTTGATGTCGCAGATCTGATCAAGCGCAATGAGTGCCGCCCCGTCTTTCTCGATCACTATCTCCGCGCTTGTTCTCGAAAGTGGAACCAGATCGATCTTGTTTAGCGCAGCCTGCGCAGCATAGATTGCCGAAATGCGTTGCGCCGCCGATCCGACCCCCGGTGGAGACGACACATAGCCCGGGGTTTGGTTGGTTATGTTGTCGGATCTTGCCGCCGATAGGGCAGCCGAAGCCGCGTTTGTGATCGTTAGTTTGTGCTCGACCGTTCCAACCCTTCCTTCCCACGCCGCCGCCGCATAAATCACAGAGCAAGAAAGGTGCGTGATATTCTCAGGGATATGCGCCCAGTTTTGAGCGATCACGGTCAAGGCATTAGTTTGCAGCGTGTATTCTTCCTGATTGCTGCCCACCCGCTTAGCGTTGACGGGCCACGCTTGTTGAATCACAAGCCGCGAGTTTTGTTGTCCTGCGTAGTATGCGTTTTGCAGGCAGTTTGACACCGCCGGACCTTGAAACGGTGCGCCTGAGTGGTAATAAACGGGCAGAGTGTTTGACGCCTCGGTATATTTTTTGCCGTCAAAAGCCATCGCTAGGCCCCCGAATAGATCGCCGCGCTGGCGACCCGATATTCGCAAAGCTCCGTGATCTCGAAATAGTAAAATGGTGCTGTGGAATCATTCGTCAAGTAAAGCCCCGGGAATGCTGGGCCGGGCGGTGGCGGTGGTTGAAATCTAATGACTGGCTCAACCGACGCACCGCTTGTGCCGGACCTTGACGGCCATACCCCCACGATCCGCAGCGGTGGAACCATTAGGGCGCGGGTTGTGTACGTCTTGACCACCAAAGCAAAGCGCCCTTCGTCCGCAAAGGTGACACCGTATCCCGGCCCGATCTGCGTGTTCCATGTTGCTGTGGACGGTGACTCAAGCTCAAATTCGCCCGATCTCGTATTCAACAGGAAGTCATGCGACCCCGAAACCGGGCCGCCATAAGTTGCTGCGCTTGGTATGCTGCCCTCGGTTGACCCCCGCACCCAGATCGCGATCTCTTCGGTTTCAGAATTGCCCGCCGCAATCCCTTCGATCTCCACGATCTGCCAGGCCCCTGTCCCGGTGATGGTTGCCGTGCTTGTGGTCTGTGTGTCGCCTGACGGATCAAACGGTGCAGCCGATGTGCTGATCTGAAATGATGCGCTTTTGCCGCTTGTAACCTTCACGATCAGCCGTGCGGTCAAGGTCCGATGATGCGCTTTCTTTGGCGCGATCATTGTGCCCGAAATCAGGGGGCGCCACTCGTGAAAGCTAAGATACCCTTCGAATGCGCCCGGCTGTGCTTCGGCAAGGTCATCCGAGGAATCGAAAGCAAGATTGATCACTGGTGATGATTGCTCAATGAGCCGATTCGTCGACCGCGCCAATTCTCGCAAAACATGAGCGTGCGAAGCATCGCCGTCAATCACCGCGTCCGTGTCTAGGCATCCATACTTTGACGCGATTTCCGCGCTTAATACAGTGCTCACTCGCCAAACCTCCACGGCTTGTCTGTTGATGCGCCGATGTTGGGCGGGCTGTCTGTCGTCGCGGCGAAGTAAACAAAGAAATCATGTTGCGCGGTGACGCTAGCTGCTCGGTCTGAAAAGACAAGCACCGTGCCTGCGGCCAATGTGCCGCCGAAATCCCCGTCAATGACCGCCTGCGAGCCTGTCACGCTTTGCACGATCTGCGTTGCCGTGCTTGCCGCGTCTGAACCGTCAAGATTCGTCAGTGTGACAACGTCGCCAGCGCGGAAGGCGTCTGCGTCAAGTGTTGGCAAAAGGCCCAGGCTTTGTGAGTCGGTGTAGACGTTGTCGGCAAGATCAAGTGTGTAATCTCCCGAGCCATCCGGGCCGGCTGTGCCCAGAATATAGCCCGAAGCTGAAACGCGGCCTATTCGCGATTCCGTGAATGCAAGAAGTCCAAAAGAGAAGCCCGCTGCGTCTTCATTGACTGCGAGCTCACGGCTGACCACTTCGCACGCAACATCGGACCAGCCCCGCAAGCCGGTTGCCGTGTCTGGCAATTCATCATTGGTCAATCCTACCAGCGCACCCGGCAAGATCGCGTGCTGATCTATCCCTGTCCGCGTTTCAATGTTCCAGATCGGCCGTCGAAATCTAAAAAGTTTCCGCATCCCAAGACGCCGCAAGAATGACTCTGCGCCCTCGGATCTTATCGCTGGGATCTCAAACGTGATCGGTTCTTCGCCCCGCGCATAGTAGGACCGACCCACGGACCAGCCCTCGAAGCTCGTATCATTGAAAGTGTGCGTGGCTTCGCCGCCGCTTTGCGTCTTCACGATAAAGTTAACCGTGGTTGCTACGTTTGAGGCGTCTTGTGAGAGCGTAAGCTCTGCGCCGCGCTGCATGTTTCCCGCGCCCGGTCTGCTAAGCAAAACGGCATCATCCCAAGCCGTCAAGGCTTCGTCCTTCAGCGGTATGGTCGGCATCCGAAGTGTTACTTGACCCGATTCGGTGGTCACATACGCGCCAATCGGTTCAAGAAGTTGCGTAGTGATCACTTCTTTGACCGGCTGTGCTTCGGCGCCGATGTAAAAGTTTTGAAACAGAAAATCAGGCGTGCTGTTTTTGATCTCAATGAATGATTCGAAATCAATCAGCGATGCAGGCAAGCCTAGGCCATAGCCCGCAGGCAGGCAGGACCAGTTGCCCCAATCGTCAGAAGCATTGACTAGCTCAAGATCATCATCGCCCGCGCTTGATGTTAGAAGACACAGGATAAGATCGACCCAATGCGCCGAACGCGCCCACAGGTGATTAAAGCGATTAATGCCCGCTTTTTCTGACACAGAAAGCTGTTCCCAATCGGCCTTTCGTATGAATCGAAAAGCACCCGGGCCGCCTGGCGTGGTATCGGCCGCCAGAACAAACACCGCAGCCGCGCCCGCTGTGAGTGCTTCCGCGCCCGCTTCGGTGCCTAGTGCGCCCCGGTCTTTGACTTCGAATGAAACATTAAGCGCTGAATCTGTGACCGCTGCGTTAATGATCTCTTCGCCTACCTTCAAGAATGCTTCGCCGTCTGAAAATAGATCATGTTCTGCGGGTTTTGAGATAAACAGCCGAGGCCGCACATTGCCCGCAGAAACCGGAAATGCCATTGAGATAAATCCGTCAGTATCGACGCCATGCGTGATCATGCGGTCTAAGTATTTCAACGCGCTCCGACCCTGGAGCCGGTAGCCGTTGAAATCAGGCGCAAGCGCTAAAGAATCCACATGATAAACGCCAAAAGGCGTTAACTCTGCCGCGCTCGGTGCGTCTGAGGGGATCAGATAAACGCGCATTCTTCGGCCCCTCAAAAACGGGGTTGACGCATACACTTCCTCTTGATCTGTGTGCTTGATCGCGTCTGTATCCAGCACGCCACGGGTCAAGCCTGTCAAAGTATTGACAGACACGCCGCCAACAAGCACCGCCTCATTGCTTAGATAGACAACATCCGCCGCAGTGATCGCGCTGGCGTCAATCACGCTTGCGCTTGTCGCGTCTTTTGTGATCGCCCCGTCAAGAATCGCAGTAGGCCCGCGCTCGGTGCGCCATTCTGCCGTTAAGCTGTTTTCAATATCGATCAGGTCAATAAGGATGTTTCCGGGCTCTGGCATTCCGCCATTAGGTGACACACTTTCGGACATTATATCCGGCCAAGAATCCTCCCGCAGCCAAGGCCGCCAGCTTGCGTTAGCCGCTGCGAAATCGGGCACGCTTGAACAGTAATAGAACAGGCCCGAAGCGTTGCCGCTGGCTTCGAGTGTGATCACTACCGACCACCGCGCTGCGCTTGCCGCTGACGCGCTGGCGAATGTTGTTCCGCCCGTCATTTAGTCCGCCCGTACCGTCTGAAGACTCACGTCAAATCTGGTTGCTGCTATGCTGCGACTCATCGGTGATGCTAGGCTTCGCGTGCGATATAGCCCGAAGCTCGAAGCCGTGCGCGTTTCTGCGTTGTCGTAAACTCTGAACGCATATCCTTTTGAGATCGCATCAAGCCAGCCGGATTCAAAAGCCCCTGTGGGCTCTGTGCTGGCTGCGTATTCGCTCAACCCCTTAGCCTGTGGCACTAAGTCCCAAGCTAGATCCCGGGTCTTCTTCGGTGTGCCTAGCTGGCTGACCCGGGCGAGGCCAGACATTGTAAGACCCACCGCACCCGCTACGGGCTGACGGTCCCGGCTGTCCTCGCTTCGGGTAAGGCCCGGATGCCAGACGCCCTTCGTCTGATTTGGCGCGGTGAGAGTCCCGCCTGACGGGTAGGCATCGCCATCAAATCCGAAAATCGCATCATCGAGCGTGCTGGCTGCGTCTGCCCAGCGGATTGACCAATCATCAGGGGTTCCAACAAAAGCATTGGTGATTGTTAGCCCGCCCGTGCTCGAAAGCGTGACCGTGAACGGCCCTGATGCTGTGTCGAGTAACGTCTGTAGCATCAGGACAAGATCGCCCGTTCCGCCGTTTGTTGCCGCGTCCGCTTGATCATCACCGCTTAACCAATAGTTCCGCCCAGCGGTGACGTTTAGCGTCAGCGTGCTAGTGACTAATCCGTTCCGCACAACCAAGTCATAAGATGCCTGCTCAAACCGGACAGGCCATAGAATGCAATCTTTTTCGATCATGAGTAGGCCCCGGACATTTCGCCGCCGCCGACGATTCTGCGAATCTCCCGCGCAATTCGTCTTTCAGACCCGGGCAATGCACCATTAAAGTTTATGTTGTAAACGGCCGATGTGTTTTGCGGGCCGCCGCGTGGCACGCCGGGTCTGTCCGCTTCTGAGTTTCGGCCTAGTCGGTTCGAATAGTCCGTCAAGCGCTTGCCGTCTTCTGTCGCTTTTCCGGCCGTTGATCTCATGTAACTACCGACGCCGGTTAAGGTTGCGCCTGCGGCAATTATTCCGAGTGAGCCGAGTACGCCAGGCGGCCCGCCGGTAAAAGGCCACGCCATTGGGACGGCGGTTGATGCTGTCGCCGCCAGGAATGCCGCCGTTCCAAGACTTACAAGCATTCCGCCGAACGCTTGAAGCATTCCACCGAATACGCGCTGGAGAGAAGATCCGAGATCCTCAGAACCCTCTAGGATCGAAACCGTCATACTTGTGATGAAGTCCGTCATTCCTGAGACACCGATCAGCTTCAGATCGGTCATAAAGTTTTCCGTTGCTTCAAGCTCCGCGTCTTTCAGCGCTTGCCGTTTGTCGAAGGCTTCAAGCTCTGCCTCGAATCTCAAAGCATTAAGCTCGTCTGCCTGCGCTAGCTCTAACCCCGCAAGCTCTCTTTTTTGTGCCCTGCGTGCCTCATCACGAGCCACCAGGTTTTTCAAGAATGTCTCTTCAAGCGCTACCTGTGCAAGCTCTTGTGCCTTGCGCTCTTTTGCTGCTGCGCTTGCTGCCCGCTTGCGCCGCGTCTTTGCTGCTCGGGCCGCTGCTTTTTGCGCTGGCGTTTCACCGCCCTGAACGAAAGACGGATCACGTAGCACCGTGCCCGCGCCGATGGCTGCCGGGGGCTGGATGCGGTTCGCTTCGTCGGTCATTGTGAAAAGAGGCTCTGTGTATGGCTGCCGATCTGACATTCCCCGAAACCGATCAACCGTGCGCCCTAGACCGCCGCCAAAAATAAACATCGCAGGGCCGCCAGACTTAAAAAGCTCACCCGCTGTCTGCGCTAAAAACTTCAAAGAGATCAGCGTGCGCTTCGAGCCTTCAACCATCGAATCCCAAAACCGCACAATTTCGGGCTGGTTCTTGACGATTGTTTTGCTCAAATCAATGACTATCCGGTTAAGGTCGCGCATCACGCGCCGCACCTCAGGCGCTTGCCAAAGGGTCCGCCCGAACTCTTCAAGCATATCGCCCCAGTTGGCCGTCAATAGTTTTTGCTGTCCCGTGAATGTCTGAGTCTCATCGGCTGCAAGCGCAAAGAATCCGGTCAAAGTATCCATCGCCTCAGACACGGTATCCACTTCGATCCCGTATCGCTTTAGCGCTTTGACTTCGCCCTTCAGAACCCGCGCAAGCAATGTGCCCGCGTCGGCTAGCCCCTGGCCCTTGATTTGAGCGAGGCCAACAGTTGCTTTTGTCACCGCCTCAAGCATGTCTTTCTCAACACCTTGCATTGTAAGCTGCTTCTGAAGCCTTAATAACTCTTCGTCGCCGATGGCTGTGGCTTGCTGTGTCTCAAAGTTAAACCGCTGAAGTGCAATAAATTCCTGTTCTGTGAATGTCTGCCGAAGCCTGATCGCCTGCGCTAGATTGCGCTCTGCTTTTTCTTGCACGCCTGCAAGTTTGACCGCTTCTTTTGTCAAGCTGATCGCAGATCCTAGCGCCGCACTCATTGCCTTGTAGGCCACCGCTGCGCCCGCGACCGCCCCGCCAAGCACAGCAAAGCTCTTGACCATGCTTTTCGAAAAGCCCTTTGCCTTCTTCTCCGCCTTGCCAGTCTCAAGCGTTACAGGGATTTTGACCGCTGGCTTTTTACTGATCGCCATCTTGACCCTTGTGCGCCCGTTTCATTTCCCGCGACTCTTCGCGATTCGACGCCGCCCGCATAATCAACCAGGCTTCAAGCTGCCAGTTTGAAAGCTCGTCAAATTCTGCATGTGTTAGGTCTTTATTCACGCCGCAGCGAAACCGATCAACGATTGACCACAATTCCGGATCATCCCGCAGCATTGCGTGTGGATGCCTGCGAACCGGCAAGCCCTTTGCGCTTTCGTTTTCGTTTCGGTGATCCGCGTCTTCAATCGGGTCAACCCACGCTAAAATATGGGGCGAATCAAGACCGGGTACAAAGCCGAGGGCGTGCAATTCATCATGTGATGATGCCGCCTTTGCTTCGATGAATTGCCCCGGTTTAGCGCACATGATCGCCCTTAAACTTCCCCCTGCGTAGGTGTTGGGGCTTGGCCCCTTGACGCAGCAATCGCGCACGCTGAGAGAATCCCGCAGCCGTCAGCGATCTCAATCATGCCGCTTGAATCGGTGACGGTATCAGACAGCGTGTCACCGTATTGAATGCCCACAAGCTGAATCAAGGCAGACTTCAGAATGTCACGCTGCAAGCGAATCAACTCTTGCACGCCCTCGCCTGTGATCGTGGTTGCCGCATCGCCCTTCTTTTCAGCTTCAGCAACGCGCTTTTTATCACGCACCGCGATTGCTTCCCACCGCATAGCCCAGGCCCGCGACGTTTCGCGATCAACAAGTTTGATCGTGATTTCAACATCACGGAAAAGATTGAATTGCTCAAGCCGCGCCTGAAACTCTTCTGCTGTTTCTTCGTCGTCCCGCGTTGGTTCTTCGATCAAAGACAGCGTTTTTTCGCTGCCGAGTTTTGGAAATTTCAAGACACCCGCCATTGCGTCAAATCCTCCGGTTGTTAAGGCCGCTATGCGCGACTGAATTGAAAATATTCTGCAATCACTGAGCCGCTAAAAATGCCGCCGTCTACGCATTCAAACGCTAGTGAATTCCGAAGCCGGCCGCCATCATCGGACACGGACACGGATGAAAGCCGCGCCGCTTCGATGTGCATATTGCAAGAATTCATGATGCCGCCCGAAACTACACCGCCGCCCATGCTGACAGACAAGACGCGCTCGGTCCCCGCTCTGAAATCTTGTTCATAGGTCGTCGCGAAAGCTGGCTCAATCGTCACCGTGGGATACACGCTGATCACTTCAATATCTGATCGGCCGTTAGCCGTTGTCACGGTTGAAAGTGGCTGCGCTGTCACGCCAAAATCAACGCTAATGCTCTTTGCCGCGTATTCAGTAGACCCCCAAGCAAAAGAGCCCAAAACACCCTTGATCGGCGTTCCTGCGAAGGCATCAATCGTTGGTAAAGCCGTCTTGGTTGCTGTTGCGTCTGCTTTTGAATCGAAATCAATAGTAAAGCTCACTTTCGCAAGCTCGCCTGCGGGCAATTCAAGGCTCGCGCTGGTAACTCGGCCCCCAAGAAGCAGATAGACGGTGCCGTCAAGGTCATAGCAGGCCGAAAGTGTTGCGCCCGCTGCGATGCCGCCCCGGTAAGACTTCGCGCCATAAGCGATCTC
>Ga0302123_10001113_pt1 | contig 19406 bp, 13 predicted proteins | sample CB21_321_MG_FD_203109 | JGI IMG/M metagenome (GOLD analysis project Ga0302123, IMG submission 203109) | Marine microbial communities from Western Arctic Ocean, Canada - CB21_32.1 | ecosystem: Environmental > Aquatic > Marine > Oceanic | place: Canada: Western Arctic Ocean | collected 2017-09-28 | reverse complement strand
GAGGTCGCGCTGGAGCGAGCCGAATCCGGTGTGTGCGACATCGCGTCGAGTTGCGTCTACACCGACACCATTGCGTGGCGAGGTGCGAGAACGCCGCTGCCGATGGAACACAACCCCCGCGCGGTGTTCGAGCGTCTGTTCGGGGACAGTGAGACCACGGATCCGGCGGCGCGCGCCGCCCGCCTCCGGCGGCGACGCAGCATCCTCGATTCGGTCGCCCGGACCGTCACCGACCTGCGCCGGGTACTTGGCCCGACGGATAGCGCCAAGCTGACGGAGTATCTCGACGCCGTGCGCGATGTCGAACAGCGCATTCAGCGCGTCGAGGAGGAGAGCGCGCGTGAGTTGCCGGATCTCGACCGTCCTGCCGGGCCGCCGGCCTCTTTTCCCGAGCAGGCGCGATTGATGTTCGATCTGCAGGTCCTGGCGTATCAGTCCGACCTGACACGCGTGGTGACCTTCATGGTCGGTCGGGAGTTCAGCGGTCACACGTATCCGGAGATCGGCGTCCACGACGCGCACCACCCGCTCTCGCACCACCAGCACGATCCGCGGAAGCTGGCGGCGCTGACGAAGATCAGCATGCATCACGTCACCCAGCTCGCCTATTATCTTGAGCGGCTGCGGGCGACGCCCGATGGGGACGGCTCGTTGCTCGACCACATCACGCTCGTGTACGGCGCGGGTATGAGCGATGGCAACGCGCACTCACCCGACAACCTGCCGATCGTGCTGGCCGGTGGCGGCGCGGGCACGCTCGCAGGGGGGCGCCACCTGCAGTACGGCGATGACACGCCTCTCGAGAACCTGCACGTGACCCTGCTGCACAAGATGGGGCTCCCCATCGAACACTTCGGGAAGAGCACCGGTACGCTGGCTGGACTTTGATGGACGCACGATCCACAGTCCGTCGTGGGGGTCTCGTCAGCACGCTGGCGGCGTGGTCCATCGCCAGCGTGACCATCCTGACCGCCACCGGGGACATGCGATTGGTCGATGCCGCTCGGTGGCAGGACGCAGCGGCGGTACGCAGCCTGCTGGCACAGGGTGTCGACGTGAACGAGCCGCAGGGCGATGGTGCCACCCCGCTGCACTGGGCCGCGTACTGGGGCGAGCTGGACACGGTGGGCTTGCTGGTTCGGAGCGGCGCCGATGCGAACGCGACGGACGACCTCGGGGTGACGCCGTTGGCGCTCGCCTGCGGGAACGGCGATGCCGGCATGGTCGAGGCGCTGCTGAATGCCGGAGCCGATCCGAGCACGACCGCGCCGTCGCGGCCGCCCGCGTTGATGCTGTGTGCGCGGACCGGGAACCTGCAGGCCGTGCGGCAGCTGCTTGCGCGTGGTGCGGACGTCAACGCCACCGAGCCCTCACGCAGTCAGACGGCGCTCATGTGGGCGGTCGCCCAACGGCATCCCGACGTCGTGCGCGAGCTGACGGCCCGAGGCGCCGACGTGCATGCCCGGACGCAGGTGACGTCGCGGTTCGTCAACATCGCCGATCCGAACGACGACCTGACAATCGTCGCCGGGACGGTTCCGCACGGAGGGAGCACACCCTTGCTATTCGCGGCCCGTCAGGGAGCGCTGGCCTCCGCGAGACTGCTGATCGCGGCCGGGGCCGACGTCAACGATACCGCGGCGGATGGGACGAGCGTCATCGTGACGGCTGCGCACAGTGGCCACGGCACACTTGCCCGGTTTCTGGTCGAGGCGGGAGCGGACCCGGACCACGACGCGGCCGGATACACGGCGCTGCACGCCGCCGTGGTCAGGGGCGACCACGCGCTGGTCGATGTGCTCGTGGCACACGGGGCAGACATGAATACCAGGGTTACCCGCGGGACGCCGGTGACACGCGGTGGACGAGATTTCGTCCTGCCGCACAACCTGATTGGTGCGACACCGTTCCTGCTCGCCTCGAAGTTCCTCGAGCTCGACGTGGTGCGGGCGCTGGCGGCCCGTAGGGCCGACCCCGACATCAGCTTGGCGGACGGCACCACGCCGTTGATGGTCGCGGCCGGGCTCCTCTCTGAACCGGGGCTGTTCGACCGACGAGGGCGGATCACGGTGCCGAGACCCGTGACCGAGGAGCGTGCGCGGCAGCTCGTCGAGTTGTTGCGGAATGGGGGCGCGAGCGTCACGGCGGTGAATCAGCAGGGAGACACCGCGCTGCACGGCGCCGCGATCCATGGCTACCTCGGCGTGGTCGACGTGCTGGTGAAGTGGGGTGCCCGGTTGGACGCGGCGAACCGCGACGGGCACACGCCGCTCGACGTCGCGGTCGGTTCCGAGATGGTCACGCTGCTGCGTGCGCTGGGCGCGGCACGTCAGGCCGGTCGCTGACCGATCTCTCACCGAGGTTGGCGAGTGTCGTGGCGCAGGCCTTTAGGCCTGCGATGGCAAGGCTAAAGCCGTGCCCCACGCCGCGCGAAGGTTTCGTGGCCGCCGAACTTCTTCCCCGGAGCCATCAGATCGCGGCGACGGCTGCATCATTCACCGTGCCCCGGCCGACTATCCTAACTTGGGCCTGAGCGCACCAGGAATGAGTGCTTGAACTTTCTATAGGTCTAGCGACGGCGATGCCGCACGTCCGTGGTCGAGCTCGAACGCTTGCTAGCGTCCGATAGCGACGAGTTGGCGATCGGTTCGAATAAAGAGGTGGCCGTCCGAAATCGCGGGGGACGCCAGGATACGCGCGGCGAGATCGTTTCTAGCCACCACGACCGGAACGCGACCGGCCGCGAGGACAATCGCCTCGCCGGTTTCGCTGAAGAAATAGATGTGTCCGCCCGCAGCAACGGGTGAGGCGGTGTAGACGCCGCCAAGCCGCTCCCGCCAGACGGTCTCTCCCGTCTCCGCGTCAACACACGTGACGATTCCACTGCCGTTTGCCATGTAGATTAGGCCATCGTAGTACAGGATCGACGACACGTATGGTGCCCCCGTCGGCACGCGCCAGTCGACGTGAGTGTTGCTAATGTCCCCCCGACCGCCGAGACGAATCTTCATATACGGCCCGCTGCGATGGCCGCGGCTGGTGTAGATGGCGCCGTCGGCGTGCGTGGCCACTGGCACCGGGAACTGATTGGGGCCGCCCGTGTTCCAGAGATGTTCCCCGGTTCGCGGATCGTACGCGTCGATGCGCTCGCTTGCGTTGACGATCATCTCATCGCCGCTCGGCCCTGGGACGATGACCGGTGTGCTGTAGGACCGCAGACTATCGCCGCGATCGACCTTCCACACTTCCTCGCCGGTACGGGTATCCAAAGCCAGCAGGTAGGCGTCGGCGTTGCGGTCACACTGAAGGATCAGGAGCTCGTGGTAGATCACCGGAGAGCTCGAGTAGCCCCAGATGATTTGGAGGGGGCCGTATTCCTCTCCGAGGTGCCTTGACCAGACTTCCTTGCCGTCCATCGTCAGTGCGACGGTCTGCCCGGTACCGAACGTCGCGTAGATCCGTTCGCCGTCGGTGACCGGACTCGAACTTGCGAGATTGTGCTTCTGATGAACAGCTTGAATCGGTCCACCTGCGGTGAGTGTGTGAGCCCAGAGTGCGCCGCCGCTGGCACGGTCGAACGCTTCGACTACGAACTGGATCCTCCCTGCGCCGCCGCCGGGCGACCCGCCAAGCGGTTGGTCGGCACCGTCAACGTTTCCTGCTGCGAGCGTGGGATGCGACCCCAACTCCAGGGGTGCAGAGCCGGCCTGCGATGTCACGATCACCAGATCACCCGAGACAATCGGTGAGGAGACGCCGAGACCCGTGATATCGGCTCGCCACCGCACGTTGGAATCGGCACCCCACTCGACGGGCGCCGCCGCAGGGGCGATACCCGTGCCATCTGGTCCTCGCCATTGTGGCCAGTCCGCACCGAGGCGAGGCGCGACGCACAGGGTGAGAGCGACGATGGCACCGACGTGATGTGGGACACGCATCAACTTCTGATTCCGTGCCCAAGGATACGCGTATGTCGCCGACAGGACAAGACTGACGCCCAAGTCGATTGTGCCTTCGTGTGAGAGCCTGCTGCCTCGAATTTAGACAGCAGGCCTGAGAACGACGATGGCCACTGAAGAACACTATCTCCAACGGGCACAGATTGCGCCGATCTTCCTGGCCTTCTTGATCCTTGCGCTCCCGCTCGCATTGCTTGAGCTCTCAGCCGACATCTCGCCGGCCATCAGTCGACCGCTTCTCATTGCCTACGTGTTACTGGCTGGGAACACACACTTCGCTATTACGTGAGCACTCTACCTGAATAGTGCGAACCTCCGTTACTTCGAGTCAAGTGCGTCGCGCAAGGTCATCTATTTCCTGATGCCGGTGGCGATTATGCTGGTCTTCTTCGCGATCGGCGTACTGGGGCTGCCTTCGGCTGGGACCAAGATTGCGTTCTGGTACACCCTCGGTCTCGTGAGCGTTGACTGTTTTCACGTAATTCGACAGAGCTTTGGCGTGCTGCAGCTGTTCAAGCGCCGGGCCGAGGCTTCGTTTCCTGCGTTTCTGTCGAGGGTCGATAACTACTATTTCATGTCGCTGTTCGTCTTGCAGCTCACTACGTTCGTGAACGGCATCGACAACAACTTTGATGGTCGCTTCGATCCGGCGAATCCTTTCTCACAGGTTATGGTGGTCGTCGCTGTCATCCTATTCGCCAGTGTCGTCAATGGGTTGGTCAAGGCGTGGCGCAGTCCGAATAGCGACAAGGAGGCGCTACTGGAGGTATTCGCGTGCCTGCTGCTTCAGTCGGCTTCCGCGTTGCTGGTCGTGTATCGAACACGCCTGTACACAGCGAGCCTGGCCATGCACTTCGTCGAGTACCACGTGCTGATGGCGCCACGCTGTCTGAAGTCAGAGCTCGATCTGTCGAAGCGAGTCGACCGGATCGCGGCAGGACTTCGTCGTCACAGGGTTGTGTTTTATGCGGGGGTTGTTGTCGTTGCTGCCGCGGTGTCTGGCGGCACGCTACTCAATGTGGTTGGCGTTGCTGTTACGAACGACCTGAGCTTCGGGTGGCTGTTCGTCAACCTATTTAACGGCATCTTCGTGGCGCACTTTTTCGCTGATGCCTTTCTCTGGAAGTTTCATGAGCCCTACTACCGCAAGACTTTGAGTCCTATGTTTTTCTCGGCGCGTGGAAAGGCGGCCAAGCGGCGAGAGTCGCGTTCACGGAGCCGTCGTTCGACTGTCGATAACAGATAGTAGAACTCCCCAACACTGCCGTCCCGGGGCGGGGCCGGGACGGTCGCTGATCGCTGCTAGGGTGTTTGTCCGGCGGCCCTGTCTGACACGCCGACTCGCAGCCCGAACGTCTCCTGCATCCACGTCCAGAAACGCGCCGACCCGTCCACCGATCCAGCCCGCTCGCTGACCAGACGTTGCGCCTCGCTCAACCGGCCGGACATGGAGAGCGCATAGACCCGGAAGCCGAACGCCTGCGAACGCAGGGGCGCAGACGCCTCGGCGCGCCGCAGCGGTTCGACGGCCGACGCATATGCGCGTTCCGCGATATGTCGGATGCCGAGATGCAGTTGTAGCTCAGGCTGCGCCAGTTCGGCCGGGGCCGCGTCGTCAAGGACCTGCTGCACGTCTGCGGTGCTGCCCAGCAGCCACGTTGCCAGCGTCGTGAGCGGGGACTGGGTCAGTACCTGATGCACATCGTCTATGCTGACGGGAGGCGTGCCGTACCCGTAGGCGTTGATGAGTCGTTGGCCTCCGAAAAACTGTAGTGAGTCCGCTCGCAGACGCGGTGGCCAGAGGCGTGCGATGAGCGCGCTCTGGCGAAATCGGTCCTGCGCCGCCGCGACATCTACCAGGCTCTGTTTGATGCGATCGAGCTCGGCGAGCGATTCGACATCGGCCTCGACCAGCTTCGGGTCGTCGTCGACCAGCGGTCGAGTCCCTGCGATGAGGGTCTCGACATAGGCCGCGTCACCGATGAACAACGCTCCAAGCTGCTCCGGCAACTCGAAGCCCAGTCGCCGCATCTCGGCGCCGACCACCGGGTCCTGCCACTGGCGTCTGAATGTTGCTTCGGGCACCGGTCCCGACAGGTGCCGTGTGCCAACCATCATGAGCTGGGTGCCGATGGCGTTCCAGAGGGAGCAGTCCTCGAAGACATCGCAGAAGGCGTGGAGGATAGCTTTCGTGCTGACCTCCGACAGTGCATGTAAGGGCAGCCAGTAAGTCACGACGCCACCCTCGGCGAGCCGGTCGTAGAGCAGCTGAAAATACTCGCGGGTGTAGAGATTGACCACGCCGGCGCTTCGCGGAGGTGGAGGCTCGGCCGTGATCAGGTCGTATCGCTCCTCCGTGGTGCGCAGGAAGTAGCGTCCGTCTTCGATATGTACGCGCACTCGCGGGTCGGACAACGGGCGTTCGGCCTCGTCAGGGTAGATGACGTGGCTCATCTCCAGCACATCGCGTGAGATGTCGACGATGTCGATTACGTCGAGGTTGTCCGAATCCACCAACGCCTTTGCGGTGCTGCCGATCCCGTAGCAGATTAGCAGGGCGCGCTTCGGATCCGGGTGAACGGCCATCGGCCAGTAGACGAACAGCTTCATGTAGCGCCGCGAGAGGATCTCGGTGTCCGCCATGGCGACCGAGTTCATGTACATGGCGTGGTACACGGGACGATCGGCCATCGGCATCTCGAGATACAACACGGTTTCGGTGAGGCCCTCGCGTACGGCCGCGACCCTCGGGTAGACGCCTGGCGTGTCACCGCGATGTTCGGTGAGCCGGGCGAACCGCTTCACCGGCATATCGAAGAGCCACTGCTCGATCGGGCTGGCCGGCACGAGGGCGACACCGATGAGCAGGGCGCAGGAGGTCGCGTAGAGCATTTGACGTGGAACCGGGCTGCGCAGCCAGAGGAGCGCGCCGAACGCGCCGTAGACGAGCGCAATGACGAGAATCGCTCGCTCGACACCCAGGAAGGGGAGCAGGATGAAGCCGCCGACCAGCGACCCGAGCGCGGCGCCGGTGGTGTTGGCCAGCGTCAGGACCCCAGTGGTTTCGGTGGCCGACGCCAAGCGCCGGCGGAGACCGGCGCCGACGGTCGTGAACAGGGCGCCCGAGATGAGAGAGACGGGGAGCATCAGCGGCACCCCGACGCGAAGTATGTCGACCGGTCGGCTGATCTGCACAGTGTCGAACGGGCCGACCACGAGGGGGAAGATGGCGTAGGTGACGAGGGACACAAGTCCTGCCGTGAGCGCGAGCGTCCCGCTGAGTGAATCCGCGTCGGGTGAGCCGCGCAGCCACCGGGAGGCGATGAGTCCGCCGACCGCGATGCCGGCCAGCACGACAGCCAGCATGAGCGCAAACGCCACCGAGTGCCCCATGACGAACATCAGCAGCAGGCGGAACCAGATGACCTCCAGCGCCAGGAGGCAGAATCCCGCGAGAAACGCCGCGATGAGCCAGGGTCTGGCGGCAGTGCCAAACCACGCGCGTGGCGTGACGTCGTCCCGTGGTTGCGTTCGATGAAGCGGCTGTGCCGACAACCAGGCAGCACTGGCTGCGGCCGCCAGGTTCAAGCCCCCCGCCGCGAGCGCCGTGCCACGCACGCCCCACAGGCCGACAAGCACCATCTCACCAAGGAGGGCGCCGACCATCGCACCCAGGGTGTTCCATCCATAGAGCCTGCCCAGCACCGACCCGAAGCGCGTGTCGTTCGCCATGAGGGTCTTGGTCAGCAAGGGCAGTGTCAGGCCCATTGCGGTCGAGGGAACAAGGAGCACCAGAAAGGCGATAAGGAGCCGGAGGACGTTCAGCAGCCAGGGCTCGTTCAGCAGGGGCCGGAGCCAGGGCACCAAAACAACCCCCAGGTCCGGCAGCAGGTAGACGATGCCGATCCCGGTGATCGCGATGGCGACCTCGGCGAGCGCATAGGCGCGGACGGGATTCCGCAGCCGATCGCCGTAGCGGGCGGCGACGGCACTGCCGGCGGCGAGTCCGCCCATGAAACCCGCCAGTACCAGGCTCGACGCCCAGATACTGCTCCCGAGAGCGAGGCCGGCCTGCCGAAACCAGAGCGACTCGAAGATGAGCGCCGAGACTCCAGAGACGAAGAAGATTGCGCAGATGACCGCGGTCATGTGCCAGTTCGGTTACTCGCGGTGAACGCGTCCGGTGTCACACCGATGCATAATCTGCGTTCTCGAATTGTCGATGCGCCTGCCCTGCGGGATGCGCTGATGTGACAAGAATCCAGGCGACCATCATCCTCCGTGGAAGACCGATGTCGTCCGGTGCGGTTCGTGCCATGATGGGACGTCGCAGAAGCCGGACGGTCCAGAATCGAGGCGACATGTCGATTGTCACGTCAGCATAGCATGCGTACGACCCGGCGAGAGTCATCGCGGTGAGTGCCGTATGAGAGGGAACCTGATGTTCCGATTCGTGTTGATGTGTGCGCTGGGTGGGACGGTCCTGGGGCTGGCCCAGGGCGCGCGGGCCCAGTCTGGGCCGCAGGACGCCCTGCCCGCCCTCGCGCCGCAGTATTACCTGCAGCACTGTGCGACATGTCACGATGCGCCCGAGGAATCATGGGCGCCGGGCCTGGCGGCGCTGCGTGAGCGCACACCGGAAGCGATCTAGGGCGCGCTGACCGATGGCGTGATGGCCACGCAGGGCGGAACCCTGTCCGACGGCCAGAAGAGGGTGCTGGCGACCTTCCTGTCCGGACGGCCGCTCGGGTCGATCACGGACGGCGACGCGTCCGCCATGTCCAACCGGTGCGCCGGCGAGTCGTTCGAGGCGGTGGACGGCCCGATGTGGAGCGGGTGGGGCCGCGAGGCCACCAACTCCCGCTTCCAGCCGGACCCAGGGCTAACGGCGGACCAGGTGCCGCGGTTGACGTTGCGGTGGGCGTTTGGGTTTCCGAACGCCGCGTCGGCCTACAGTCAGCCGCTGGTCGCCGGCGGTCGTGTCTTCGTCTGGTCGGACGCCACGTTTGTGTACTCGCTCGATGCGGCCAGCGGGTGCGTGCACTGGTCGTATCGCGCGTCGGCCGGCGTGCGGACGGCCCCCAGCATCGGCCCCCTCACCGCAGACGGAGCCGGTGGGGTGACCCGCTTCGCCGTGTACTTCGGCGACATCGAGGCGAACGTCTACGCGCTGGACGCGGAGACCGGCGAACTGCTGTGGACCCGGCGAGCCGATCTACATCGGTTCGCTCGCATCACTGGCGCACCCGCCCTGCACGCCGGGCGACTCTATGTGCCGGTCGCATCGCTGGAGGAGTCGGTCGGGGGGCTGCCTGAGTATGAGTGTTGTACCTTTCGCGGGAGCGTCGTGGCCTACGCTGCCGGCGACGGCCGGGAGCTATGGAAGACCTATACGATCGCCGCTCCGTCTCAGCCGACCCGCATTACCTCGATCGGTACGAAGCTCTACGGCCCGTCTGGGGGAGCGGTGTGGTCGGCCCCGACGATTGATGTGAACCGCGGTCTCCTGTATGTGACGACCGGTGATGCGTACAGCGCGCCGGCTGATGAGGCCACGGACGCCGTCATGGCGATCGAGCTGGCCTCGGGACACGTTGTGTGGGTGCGACAGCTCACGCCAAACGACATATGGCTTGTCGGCTGCCGCGGTGTGCGACAACCGGGTGACTCGGAGACCTGTCCGGAGGAGATGGGCCCGGACGCGGATTTCGGGAGCAGCGCCAGCCTCGAGACGTTCCCGGACGGGCGGAGTCTGGTGATCGCCCAGCAGAAATCAGCTCTTGTGTGGGCGCTGGATCCGGATCGCGAGGGCGAAGTCGTCTGGCAACACCGGATCGGCAGTGGCGGTCCCGTGCAGTGGGGACACGCGAGCGACGGGCAGGTTGGATACTTCGCGGCGCCGGACGCCCGGTTTGTGGACGACCTTGGTGGAGTGTTCGCGTTACGTCTCGGGACCGGCGAACGGGTATGGCGCGCGGCGCCGGCCTGCGAAGCGGGGAGCCAGGACTGCTCGCGCACGCATCTGGCGGCAGTCACCGCGATTCCCGGCGCGGTCTTTTCCGGTTCGGCGGACGGGATCCTTCGCGCCTATGCGCCAGTCGATGGACGGGTGCTGTGGGCGTACGACACGGCGCGGTCGTTCGACACGGTGAACGGGGTCCTGGCCAAAGGGGGGAGCTTCGGCTGGCCTGGGCCGACCGTGGCCGGAGGCATGGTGTTCGTCAACTCCGGCTATTCCGCCATCGGCGGCAACGGCGCGGGCAAAGTGCTGCTGGCCTTTGGTCCTGAGTGAGTGTCGTTGTGCCTTTCCGGTCGAACTTAGATTGACGAGGCATTGGCTGTGTGGCTACGATAAGCCGATACACCCTGATTGATTGCTGGAGGAAGACGTCGATGCTGAAGAGATTGATTGTGGCGACCGCGCTCGTGACCACGCCGATCATCTTGGCGCTGCTCGTTTCTAGCCCGCTGAGCGCGCAGAGCGGGGACGCGGTGGTATTGACCGGCCGCGTGAGCTCGACGGCGGAGGGCGGCATGGAGGGCGTGGTCGTGAGTGCGCGTCGCGACGGCGCCAACCACACCGTCTCGGTCGTGAGTGATGCGTCCGGCGTCTACCGGTTCCCGCGCACGCACCTTGAGCCTGGAATGCACACGATCACGTCGCGTGCCGTGGGGTACGACCTGGTCGATCCAGGGCCGGTCACGGTTGCGTTTGGCACGACCACGACGGCGGACCTGGACCTTCGCGAGACGGCCAATCTCGGGCTTCAGCTTTCGTCACGCGAGTGGGCGATGAGCCTCCCGGTAGACGATGCCCAGAAGACCAAGGTCGTGCACCAGCTCTTGAGCTGCGCCTACTGTCACACCTATCAGCGGATCATGCGCTCGCGGCACACATCCGAGCGGTTCATGCCGGTGATCGATCGGATGATTCACTACTACGCCGATGGCACGGCGGTGAGCAACGACAACCGGCGCGGTCGCGCGGCGCGGATACAGGAGCGCGGACGGGAGGCGATGGAGGAAGACCCTATCTGGGGGGTCGTGCCCGGTATCCCGAGGATCGAGTTGGCCGAGTTCTTCTCGTCGTTCAACCTGAGTGGGGGCAGGACGACGTGGGACTTCGACCTGCAGACGCTGCCTCGTCCGACAGGTCAGGCCACGCGGGTGATCATCACCGAGTACGATATGCCGACAGCGAGCACGGCGTCGCACGACTCGGACATCGACTCGAAGGGCAACCTCTGGTACACGGACGAGAGCGCGCAGATGCTCGGGAAGTTCGATTCGAAGACCGGTCAGTTTACGGAATATGCGATGCCGCCGGTGCCGGAGGGCGAGCTTCCAGGTACGCGGGACGTGGTCATCGATCACAACGACAAGGTCTGGTTCCCCGTCCGAATCGCGGGTGGCGAGGGACGGCTCGCGATGTTCGATCCAGACACCGAGGAGCTCACGCTCGCCGAAGAAGGCGCGCGCGCGCAGTTTATCGCGCTGGGGCCGGACGGCAAGATTTGGACCGGCTTCTCTCGAGTCGACCCAGAAACCATGACCGTGGATGCCAGGTTCAGTTATCAGAATTCCCCGAACCTGCCCGAGGGTCCGCACGGCGGGTACCACAACGTCGTGGACTCCAGGGGCAACCCTTACATCGCGACCTATCGGGGCCCGGGCGGCATCATCGGGGTCGACACGGAGACGGGCGAGGTGGAGTGGGTATCGGTCCCCGGACTCAAGGCGCGCCGGGGGAAGATCGACGCTCAGGATCGGTATTGGTTCGGGGAATACCTGGTCGACAAGATCGGCATGTTCAACACCAGGACGAAGGAGGTGCAGCGGTGGGACTTGCCGCAGTACTCGACGCCGTACACCGCGTCCACGCCTGACAAGAACGGCTATGTCTATGCGCCGAGTAACATGTCCGAGCGTCTCATTCGCTTGGACCCCGGTACGGGGGAGTTGATCGAGTACCAGATGCCGGCCGAGTTCGACACGAAGAAAATCTCCCACGATCCGACGACCGACCGGGTCGTGCTCTGGATGACCAACATGCGGACCGCGCGGGTCACGAAGATTGAGCCGCTGGACTAGTGGCCAGTCTCAGCAGGCTGGGATGCCCAGCCGCGTTTGTACGTTCCACTGTTACGGGCCACTGTTTGGCGCCGTGCCATGTGGGTCCGGGACAGGGATGACCATGAAGACGTCGAGATGCACGCTCGGTATCCTTATTGTCAGCGTTCTCGCGCTGGCTGTGGGCGGATGCCAGCCTGGCAACGGGACCGACGGTCAATCTGACCAGGCGGATGCGGTAGGTTTGGCGATCGACACGGTGCCCGTCTACGAGTGGGATCCCTACTGGCCGACTCTGCCGCTGCCCAACAAGTGGGCGCTTGGCAATGTCGTCGGGGTCGATGTCGACGAGGACGACAACGTCTGGATTTTGCACCGGCCGCGAACGCTGCTGCACGGTCACGAGGACGATGCGGCGTATCCGATTCCGGAGTCGGAATGCTGCGTACCCGCGCCGTCCGTCATCGTTTTCGACCAGGCCGGTGACGTGGTCCGATCATGGGGTGGGCCCGGGGCGGAATACGAGTGGCCGCTGTTTCGCGGGCAGTCCTCTGGCGCAGGCGACGTCATCCTGGAAGGGGCGGCCAGAAACGGGCGAGCACCGCAACGCACCCAGTTCGGGTCCGGCATGGCACTCGACTATCCGTGGCCGGAGTCGGAGCACACGCTTACGCTCGACGGCAACGGTCACGTCTGGATAGGGAACAACGGCGGATCCCACCTGGTGCAGCTCACCCGCGGCGGTGAGTTCGTCCGTGCGTTCGGACGTGCAGGAGCCTCCCGCGCGGATCTGGGCAGCCACATCACCGACACACTGAATCGACCGGCCGGCATCACCGTCGACGACGAGGCGGGGGAGCTGTATGTCGCCGACGGCTACGGCAACCGGCGCGTGATCGTCTTCGACGTCGAGACGGGCCAATACAAACGTCATTGGGGGGCGTATGGAAAACAGCCCGATGATTCGGTGCCGCATCGCCGCGTCCCGTTCGTGTGGTCGCCAGACGATACCAGACCGCAGCAGTTCAACACGGCGCACACGGTCCGGATCGACCAGGATGGCCTGGTGTATGTCGGCGACCGCAATAACTCGAGAATTCAGGTGTTCGAGAAGGACGGCACGTTCGTCAAGGAGGCGCTGGTCAAGCCCACCACGAACCGAGGATCAGTGCTGGACTTCGTGTTCTCACGTGATCCCGAGCAGCGGTTCATGTACGTCGCGGATGGTCGCAACGAGCGGGTGTGGATCCTGCGGCGCAGCGACCTGCGTGTGATCGGCGAGTTCGGGTACGCGAGCCATTTTGGCGGCGGATTCACGCTCGTCCACAACATCGGGATCGACTCGAGCAACAATCTCTACGTGACGGAGAGCCTCGAGGGCAAGCGGGTCCAACGGTTTCTGTACAAGGGGCTGGGGCCGGCGGAACAGGAATACGACGAGTACGGTCTCGAGATCGCGCCGTGAGCCGGGCGGCAGCCTACTTCTCTTTCGGGCCGAGCCGATCGACGTAATTCCCCAGGTTGACCTTTCCTTCCGAGAACCCGCCGAGGCTTTGCAGGAACTTCGAGGTGTCTGGTCGCACCCACAGTGTGCCGGCCAAGAACCCGTCGGCGACCGCCATCGGGGTCTGTCCTGGGATCGCGACGTCGCGCCCGGCGACCTTCTCGACACGGTCGTTCGATTTGGCGTTGATGTCGGCGCCATGCTCGACGAGCCACGAGATGATGTTGTGGAATCCGGCTGAGGTCGCGACGTGCAGCGCTCGGTAGCCTTGCCGGTCCGCTCCCTCCAGGTCATTTCCCAGCTTCCATGCCAGCTCGATCGCGTCGACCCGGTCCTGTTCGGTCACGGACAACGCCGCTTCGATGTTCGGCGTCTGATTTCCAAAGGCGCCAGACGCCGCCATGATCGGTGTCCAGCCGTTGCCCGATCGTGCCAGCGGATCGGCGCCGTGGGCGACGAGCAGACGCATCACCTCGGCGTCGCCGGACGCGGCCGCGGTGTGGAACGCCGTGCCACCCCGATGCGAGCGATTCTCGAAGGTAGAGTAGGCCAGTAGCGGTCTTGACATCGTAGCCTCGATGTCTGCCCCGTGCTCGATCAGCATCTGAATCAGCGCGAGCTTCCCAGCTCGATCGGGTATCCCGGGCATGGCGCGCCATTCGCCGGGCGCCTCAACTTCTCCGTAAGTGAGTGGAGTTTCGGCCGTGCTCGATGCCCAGTGCAGCGGTGTGTACCCGGCACCCTCGAAGTCGCCATCTGGTTGGGCACCCTGTTCGAGTAGAAACATCGCGAGCTCCGCGTGCCCGCGGACCGTCGCTACGAGTAACGGGGTGTTCCCTCCGTTCGAAGTTGCATTCACGTCGTCTCCGGCGGCGAGGAGCAGACGGCTCAACTCGATGCCTCCCTCACGGGCGCCGAACATGAGTGGCGAGAACCCGCTCGCCGAGCGTATCGCGACGTCGGCGCCACCGTCGAGCAGGGCCTGCACGATGTCCGTACGCAGCCGGGTCGTGGCCCACATCAACGCCGTCTGGCCCTTGGAGGTCTGCGTAGCGTTCACGTCGGCTTGGCGAGCGATGAGCCGATCGACTGACGCGAGGTTTCCGCTGCGGACTGCAGCCATCAGCGCAGTTTCTCCTGAGGAGACCGAGGCATTCGGGTCGGCGCCGGCCTCGAGCAGCACGTCGAGCATCGCGGAGCTGCCGTTGGAGGCTGCGAGGAATAGGGGAGTGACGCCGTAGTCGTTCGCGACGCCGACGGCGCCGCCCGCCGCGATCAGGGCGTTGGCAGCGGGCAGATCGTTCCAGTGTGCCGCCCAGTGCAGTGCGGTCGCGCCGTCCGGTTGCGGTGCATCCACGTCGGCACCGTCTGCCAGCAGCGCCCTGAGCACTTCGGTATCCCGCGATTGACTCGCGTCGGCCACAGGCGCGTCACTAGCCGCAGCGGAACCCGCTACGAATAGAAGCATGGCAACGGTAGCACTGGTCAGACGAACACGCATGGTGGCCTCCTCGACATCACTGTAGACCGGGTCCTTTTACGACAACTGCCTTCTGGCACTCTGCTATAATACCAAGAACTAACTATGTTCGGGAGGCTAAATTCAGTGCCAATACCATCCAGCAGGCTGAGTTTGTCGGTGTGTGTTGTCCTCTCCGTCGTTCTGCCTGGCGCCGTGGGGTCGGCGCACTCGGCTGTCGACGACGTGCCGTTGATTGAGGCGGTCAAGGAAGGGAACGCAGCCGTCGTGCGCGCGGTCTTGGCCGGGCAGGTTGACGTCGACGGCTCGGAGCCGGATGGCACCACGGCTCTGCATTGGGCGGCCCACCTGGGGGATGCTGCATCGGTCGAGCTGCTCCTCGATGCGGGCGCCGATCTGCGGGCAACGACCCGCAATGGAGCCACGCCGTATTCACTGGCGGCGTACAAGGCGCATGCGGCGGTCCTCGTGCTGTTGCTCGAGGCCGGTGAGGATGCGAACGCCGTGATCAACGGCGAGCCGGTCCTGATGATGGTAGCCCGGGCCGGCAACCCGGATGCGGTCCGCGCCCTCCTGCTCCATGGCGCCGATCCCAACGTGGCCGAACCGATTCGAGGTCAGACGCCGCTCATGCACGCGGCGGCGGAGGGCAACGTCGAGGCGATGAAGGTGCTGCTCTACGAGGGGAGCCCGACGACCGACTTCCGCGCGGACGTGGACGCGCGGTCCACCGGCCCGTCGGAGAAACCGCGCATTGGCGGCCGGATCCCGAGAATTAACGATCCGCTCGGTTTGCGGGCGCACCGTGACCCCACCTGGGCCGTCAACATGGACGGGTGGGAGATGTCGCCGATCAACTGGGCTAGCCGCCAGGGACACCAAGTTGCGGTGGCAGAGCTACTGGCGGCCGGTGCCGACGTGAACGATCCGAAGACCGATGGCAGGACGAACCTGATCCTCGCGATCGAGAATCGCCACTACGAGCTGGCCGGCTATTTGCTCGACCAGGGCGCGGACCCCAACCTGGGACCCGGGTACACGGCGCTGCACCAGATTGCCTGGACGCGCCGGCTCAATGCCAAGTTCGGACCGCTTAATCCCCAACCCACGGGGGCGCTGGACAGTTTCGATTTAGTAAAGAAGATTCTCGACAAGGGGGTGGATGTCGATGCGCAGATGGAGATCAGCTTCCAAGACGGGTATCGCAATCGGATGATCCGGATCGGGGCGACCGCCTTCCTGTTGTCGTCGAAGCTGGTCGACCTCCCGATGATGAAGCTGCTCGTGGAGCACGGCGCAGACATCCAGATCCTGAATCGCGACAACGACACGCCGCTGATTCTCGCCACCGGCGGTTCCACTCTCAACCCGAACGAGGATGCGGGCACTGAAGAGGAGGCGCTGGCCGCCGTGAAGTACCTCGTCGAGGAGCTCGAATTCGACGTCAACGCGGTCAACATCAACGGTGAAACGCCGATGTTCGGCCCGTCATATCGAGGGTGGAACGGTGTGGCGCGGTACCTGGCCAACCAGGGGGCTGAGCTCGGTGCCGAGAACGTGCTCGGATGGACGCCGACAACGCTGGCCGACGGCGTGTTCTTTGCCGGTTTCTTCAAGGCGCAGCCGCAGACGGCCACGCTGCTGCGTGAGATCTACAGAGAGCGCGGGCTCACCCCGCCAGAGCCGCCCAAGCTCAACGACACCAGCCTGCTGACAGTCGGCTCTTCCTTCGCCCGAGGGGACATCGTGGTGGAGCCGAGCCAAGGGGACTATATGAAGGTCGATTCGCTGGAAGGGGCCGAGTTTCCGCTACTTGTCGTGACGGGCGTTGACGCGCAGGGCCAGGTCAGCGGGACCGAGCCGTATGACCCGGACGGACGGTAGGGCGCCTCGCGGCCTGTCGAGCAGGCTCAGCAGCGACGCACGCTGAGGTCACCCATCACCCATCGCAATCCGGCTTATGGGTAGGGCCGCAGGGTCTGTGTCCCACGTATATCAGCAGAATAATACGCAGGTGGTGCCGTGAATTTTCGCGCTTCCGGGATGTTCGTGTCGCTGTATGCCCCGTGTCGGTTCGATACGCCGGTTGCCAACGTCAGCACTCAACACGAGCCCCTCGGGCAGGACGTCAGCACGAATTTCTGGGGCATGTCCCGGCCGCAGGTGAACAGGTTGCCGTGGGAATCTGTGTCGAAGTAGTGCTGCCCGGAGCTGTCTAATTCGCCCAGCACCGCGAAGTCGCTTCGTCGCATGATGTAGATCTTGCTGTCGCGATTGATCCCGGCGCCGTAGAGATAGTACTGCTCCGGATCCGCGGAGAAGGCCACCGAGTTGATCGGGCCGGGTGTGGGCGCTTCCCTGACGAACGTTCCGTCCGGCTGGTACAGGTGGACGAGCGAATGCGCGCGGTCGGCCACGTACACGAGACCGTCGTTCGCGACATTCGCGCCGTGTGCAAATCGGGGAAAGGTGCCGTTTGGCCCTTCCCCGCTCCAGGCGTCCTGTGGGTGTGGCTCGAAGCTGTCGTCGGGCCGCTCGCCGTACCGTCCCCAGTGTCGCTTGTATGCGCCGGTGTTGGAGTCGTACACGGCGACCCGCCGATTGAGGTAACCGTCGGCGACATAGACCTCATTGGTCGTCGGGTTGAAGTCGACACTCGCCGGAGCCCCGAGATGCGTGGGGTGGTTGCTACCGCTCGTCTGGTTCCGCTCCCCGAGCTGCATCAGAAATTTCCCATCTGACGTGAACTTGAGTACGAGGTGGTTCCCCCCGCTGATCCAGACGTTGCCCTCGTCATCCACGTCGATGGCGTGCTCCCTGAGTCCTTGCGCCGCGCTGTTTCGCGGAGCCTCGTAGAACCAGGGGAATCCTTGGTCGCGTCCTCCCCATGCCCTGACCAGGTTGCCTTCCTGGTCGAATTCGAGCACTGGCGGCGCCGCGATCTTGCCCTCTTCCTTCAGGCGGGCGCGATGCCCGTCAGCAGCGTTGAGGACCCACACGTGATCCCCTGGGCCCACGTCGACGCCCCAGACAATGCCAATTCCCCAGTTGTTCGGCAGCGGTTTCGGCCACGACGGATCGCGTTCGAACGTGGGCGCCGGCTCACTCTGCGCCTGGGCACTTGCTGCAGGCATGACCAGGCCAAGCGTCACGAGGAGCGGTCCGAGCAGGTAGAAATACCGAGTGTGCGCCATCACCATCCTCCTGGATTACGACGTGTGCGAGCGTCCTGAGAGCGGGCGCCTGGAGCGTTCGTCAGCATCCTATGCAGCGCACACTGGCAATCGTTGGTCTGTCTTGTCGTAGACGTTGATCGTCGTGACGGATTCGCCCTCCTCGATGTTTCGCCTGAGGGTGATCGTCATGCGCTGACCGTCAGCCGAGAAGAACTGCGTGTTGCGGGCCATGAGGGTGCCCGCGTTCTTGATCGTCGTCGAGATTGTGAACTCATCTACCGGCAATCTGGCGATCGATGTATCGCTTCCAGACCTCGCATAGTCCTCGCCATCGAGCACTTGCCTGCTGACTCTGACGATTTCCTGCCCATCAGCATTGCAGCTCCGATTCGTGTATTTGATCGCCTTGTCGCCATCCGCTTCATAAATGACGTACCAGCGCTTGGGCGGTTCTCCCCTCGTATACGTGGACTTGTCCGGCTGAAAATCCCAGATGCCGGTCATGCGGTCGTAGAGCCTCTGGAATTCAGCGTCAGGCAACCGGGGTGTCTCCTGCGCCATTACTGGCGTGGGCGCGAACGACGCGCCGATAAGGGCCGCGGCCACCATTCCATTCGCGAGAGTACGAGCAAACGTGATTTTCATGATCTGTCCTCCAGGCGAACAATCCTGGTCCCTGCCGTATGGGACATCAGCGCCGCCGAGACGTCAAATGCTCTCTCCGTGCGTCGGTAGCTGCCGGCGTGCTCCGCTGTATCTGGGCTACGCGCCATCCGGGAGCTCGAACACATAGAGCGCGTTTCCCGTATTGGGTGCGTAGATCTCCGGGGTCAGCAGACGCGTCGGCTGCAGGAAGAGGCCCACTCCGGTCTGCACCGCGATGTACTGCTTGCCCCCGGCAGTGTAGGTAATCGGATAGCCGTGCGTCCCTTCGCCGAGACGCACCTGCCACACTTGCTCGCCGGTCTTCACATCGAAAGCTTTGAACCAGCGGTCCATATCCCCCACGAACACGAGACCGCCCGCCGTGGTCAGGGCCCCCGTGCTCAACATCGCCCGCTGCTGGTGCGTCCAGATCGGTTCCAGCGTTCGCACGTCGAACGCCGTGAGCCGGCCCAGATTGCCGTCTGTGCCAGGCATCTCGAAAAACCTGACGTCGGACATCGCCCCACCGGTCTCGAGGTCCACGGGATGGCCCTTCATCTCGAAACAGCTCT
>Ga0302123_10001110_pt1 | contig 19414 bp, 27 predicted proteins | sample CB21_321_MG_FD_203109 | JGI IMG/M metagenome (GOLD analysis project Ga0302123, IMG submission 203109) | Marine microbial communities from Western Arctic Ocean, Canada - CB21_32.1 | ecosystem: Environmental > Aquatic > Marine > Oceanic | place: Canada: Western Arctic Ocean | collected 2017-09-28 | reverse complement strand
GGGGTGCAGTGCATGTTTGAAGATGCTGCAACCGAGGCTGATATTGAGGTTCCCTACACGCTTATTGCGGTTTGCCAGCCTCCTGCGAGTTACGCTGCTAAATGTACGTTGTACAGTGGGTTCTCAGATCAACGCGGAGTGGAGATAGACGCATCTGTCACTAGAAAGTGGAGTATGACGAACAATACTCTTGCGGCCACAGGCGAGTACTGTCGTCCGGCAGTTTTCGATAATGGTGTTCCTGCTTATTATGCGTATATAAGTCAGGGAAACAATTCTGTTGCGTTTGTCTATGGAGATGGCGTTAACTCGAAGTTTTATGACAACGGCGAGGTAAAGGAAAGTACTTTAGATGCCGGTACAGAAGACTCAATAAAAATTATAATCGGGGGGAACGATCATGCTACTTCCCTCGAACCCTGGCACGGCAAGGTTTGTGAAATTCTTATCTACGATCACGAGGTGTCAGCGGCTAATATAAAAGCTATCCACGATGATTATTTAGCGAAGGAATGGGGCTGTCGACAGCCGTACACGAACTATAACGACGTATAGATCGCAAGTTTATCAAGGAGGAAATATACTCATGGCTAACACTAGTCTTACACAAGTTTTTACTGGTGCAACTACTAATAGCGACTCGACTTCACTAAACTGGCCCGGCGGAGTTGGTCAAATGGTGGTGGACGGTACTTTTGATACTTGTACTGTTAAGTTACAAATGTCTCCAGATGATGGTACAACCTGGGTGGACATTGGAGGAGATGCAACTGTGACTGCTGAAGCGGTGGTCAACTTTGACTTGAATGGTTGTGATATACGTCTCAATCTATCTAGTGTTGGTGGTAGTACGAGCATTAATGGCTGGCTCACTAGAACTGTGTCAGACGGTATCTGGGGCAAAGGTATTATGCACTGTCCGAAATAATTCATAGTTAGTGGAGTACTAATACACGTCGATATGCGCCCCCCGGAGCCTGAATGGCATATCGTGGTACTAACCATGAACGCTTCAAAGTTTCTACAAGATTGTCTGCAATCTGTGCATGCCGCAAGAACTAAATTTGAGGGATCTGTTGCTGTAACCTGCGTTCAAGACGGCCCGGCGGACGACGAGCTATCCTCCACGATAGCAGCCTGCCGTGACGTAACGAGCTTTAAACTCATGACATCAGATGTACGTAATGGAATATCCGCAGCTCGAAATAGTGCCATAAGCGGCACGCCCTCCAAGTTTGTCCTGTGCTTGGACGGCGATGATAAGCTATCTGCGGAATACCTAACGGCTAGTGCGGCTATTTTCTCACGGGGAGCAGATATAGTATTCACCTGGAGGCAAACAATTGAAGCCACAGGCGAGCCCATCGCGCAGGGTCTCGTTAAGCCACGTCAAATTAAGCTACACGATTTGCGTGACGGGAACTGCATACATGCTGCCTGTCCCTTCCGTAGAAACTTGTGGGAACACACCGAGGGTTACGACGAAACGATGATGTACTGGGAAGACTATGAGTTCTGGATTCGCTGCTTGAAGGCATCCGCAATAGTTGAACCTACAGCACCTGCCGCCTGCCTGTTACATAGAATGCACCCCGCAAGTAGAACTAGACAGCTCATAAACAGCGATCCCGACAACTTCCAGCAACAACTACGTCGCGAAATCGCAATACGGCACAAAGAATGGAACAGCTGGAGATGAAATTACCTTTCGTTTTGACTCCCGACCGCGTTGATGCTGAACGATTCAACATACGGCTAGGTAAGACTGCCTGCTGGCGACAAAACATTTGGAGACGACACCAATACGAAGCAAATGCTCCACTGTCTGGATGGACGCCAGGCGAACGCCGCAGAAGGCTGCTACATTTCCACGACAAATACGACCTAGTTGACGGTAAACTTGCACTATCTCACTTCTACTTACGAGTCATCTGGGGCTTGCCTGCAAAAGAAGCTCGAGCGGTATACGAACGACTTCAAGAGGCTGTACACCAATCAGCTTATGCGTCTACTCTCGCTGTGAGCACCACGATTAAAAGATCTGTCTACGACATCGCGACTAATCAACGCGAAGATGACTACCTAGAAGTAGACTGTACTATCTGCGACCCACAACACCCGGTAACCCAAGAGTTACAACTTGCCCCTTGGTGGATTTTTGCGCTAGGGCCTCGTGAGACATTTCCTGAGGTAAGCCCACGCAAAATAACAGACGTTAAAGAACTAAGTCACACATTCCCGTGGCAGGTGGAGCTAGGTTGCGGTCCATCTATTGAATGTGGAGTGCCCCCACTAAATACGATGCACGACACATACAAGCTCACGAATGCCGAGCACAAATTTAGCTGGGAACTACTGGATGGAGATCCCTGCCTTCGCGTCCTGCGGGACCCTGAAGAGTTTTATCAGGAGGCAGCTACCTTGCACCTCGCCGGTTTGCAAGCAGAGCCTACACTGTTTTATCCCACCATTGCTAACGGCATGAAGACTGGATCAATCCTTAGCCCTATATTCAATAACAACTTTGACGGGGTCCTCGAATCGGTGGTCCCGAAACAAGTGTATTCACTTAGATCCCGGGATCGGTTTGGCGATTACTCTGGGCACCCTGTTAGCCCTGACGCCAAAACGCTAATAGTTGTAGGGTCGCACGCAGACAGGCGGCAGCTCCAACGTCAATTCCTAGCGCAAGGGGGTAAGACTGTCGTCTTTGTAGACCCTGAGCAATATTCTGATACCGAGGGCTACCCCGTGGAGTGTCCCTGGGAAAATGCCCTGCACCTGCCAATGACTGCAAACGAATTTGCTGAGAAAATCATTGAATTCTTTCCTGAGAGGTTCGCATGAACTGGCGGCGAAATAATCCTTTAGGCAACCAGCTAGTAGACTCGTGGAAAGCTCATCGTTGCGTCGACCTTCTAGTGCGCGACGGCACGTGGCATTCTTCTGTAAAACCAGAGTGTTTATTCCAGTTATTTCAGTGGCTCGAGTGGTCGGTTTGCCAGGTAAATCACGGCTCCTCCGAGCCGCTAGCCGCAATAGAATTCGGAGTATACAAAGGCGGATCCCTATCAAGAATCGTTAAAGCCAGTCAACGCCTGGGACTTCCAATTGAAAAGTTCATCGGGATAGATACGTGGCAGGGCATGCAGGGCGCCTGTGACCACGACAACTTTTATCGTGACGGTGATTTCTGCGACCTAGACAAAAATGAAGTGCAAAGGAAGTTATTCGAGTTAGATCCAGGAGTGTCCCTGTACTCAGTAGATTTGGTCGATCGTGATCGAAGCTCTTCTGCGCTAGAAGGCATAGCTCAGCACAAACTATGCTTTGCCCACCTGGACGTCGATCTCTACACGCCAACCTATAACGCCCTGCACTGGGCGGTAGAGCACGTATGCCCCGGGGGCGTCATAATCTGTGACGACTACGGCTGGGCGGATTGTGCCGGGGCTAGGCTGGCGTGCGATCAAGTTGCCACTGAAACCAACAACTGCCTGATCAAGCTACCTACGTCGCAAGCTTTGATAATTAAAAAGATGTAACCAGATATTCCTCCAATTTAGCAAGTCAGATAAAATAATTTATAGTTAGTGGCGTACTAATACACGGATGTTAATCCTATGGATCAGCTAAGGGTAGAAAAGGATAAGTTATACCTAGTTACCGGTGGTTCTGGATTCCTTGGAAAGCCGCTTGTTGATTACATTACAACACAGGGCGCATTTGCTAGAGTTCTATCTCGAAGTGAATGTGCCCTGATTTATTTGAAGGAAGACTACCCAGACGTCGAAATTCTAACAGGAGACGTTGCGGATAGGTTTAGTGTTCGACAGGCCATCAAGGATGTCCACGGGATATTTCATTTAGCCGCGTTTAAGCATGTTGGGTTAGCGGAGACACAAGCTATAGAGTGTATACGCTCTAACGTAATGGGTTCTTTAAACGTGTATGAAGAGGCTTTGAATTACGATGTTCATTTCATATTAGCTATATCCACGGATAAAGCTGCTCAAATAAACGGTGTTTATGGGGCGTCTAAGTTCTTAATGGAGCGTATTTGCCAGCAATTCCAGGCACTAAACCCATCCTGTGCTTATCGGCTTGTCCGCTATGGGAATGTCTTATACTCTACGGGCTCTGTGCTGTGTAAATGGAAGAAGCTAATTACTGAGGGTAAGAAGGTTATTGTTACTGCCCCTGGCGCAACAAGGTTCTTCTGGTCGATTGATCAAGCAATAGCGTTGATTGAGGATTGTTTACTTCACGCGAAAGACTGTTCTCCGTATTGTCCTTCGATGAAGTCAATTCAAATAGCAGACCTGCTCCAAGCAATGATTGAGAAGTATTCAAACGGGCAAGAGATAGTCATTGAGGAGATTGGGTTACAGCCCGGTGAGAATATGCATGAGAAGCTTCTTGAAGAGGGGCCGTACTCTAACGAAGTCGAACAATTTACTGTGAAAGAGATTAAATTATTGATTTGAAGCGCAGAATAACTGAACCAACAGAAGAACAAAACGAGTTGTTTAAAATACTGCGCCAATGCCTCATAATTTAAAAGGTAAGTCATGATGGAACAGCCATATACGACAGGTCAATCATTCATAGGGGTCAAACCAGTAGAAGATCAACTATGGAGTGAAAGAAAGAAAAACTATAACATGTCAGAACATAACGAATCAACTTATAAGCTCGAAAAATATGGTGGTCATGGCTACTCAATTGATCCAGGAGAAGGCAACCGAATATTTTCGGATGATGCGTTTTCAGATGTCTTGGAATTAATCCGTGAGTCAGGCAGGGCAGGAGTTATCTCCCTACCATGCGAGACATTTTACATTAAGAATGAAATTCTGATTGAAGACACTACTGGAGTTGAAATACGTGGTGCCGGTGGGCATAATTATAACCACAAGCAAACGGGTGCATCAGCAACTATCCACCAAACTAACCCGCTTGCCCATTGCATAAGAATTTTCAAAACAGCAACATCGAAATCACCACCTTCTGTCCTCTTGCAAGGTGTGCAGCTATTGGGCGAGCAAAAAATAAGCACTTACGACCAAGGTGATGCCGCCGGAGTGTTTATAGACGACAGTGAAACGTGGTCTGGCAGGCTTGATATGGTCAACTGTACTATAAAACATTTTATGTATGGTATACGCACTAACTTTCGCCACTCACCAGCAAGTAAGGGTATTGGTTATTCACATTTCACACGATGCAATATAACCTCTTGTCTGTGGGGAATTTACATTGATGGACGCAATGGCACTAACACTACAACTCGCATCAGAGATTGTGCTATCCGAGCCAATGGGCATTACACAGTACCAGAACCAGACAGCCAGTCTGTGACTTCAGGTGGTGGTATCTACTTTGGTACAGGCTCCTCAATAACGGTTTCTGATTGTGTACTAGAAGCTAATTCGACAGGAATACGTCTTGAGTACGTCAAAGGCGGGTCTTTTGAAGGAAACTACTACGAGGGTCACGTAACCTGTGCGGCTCGTCTACAGAATTGCAGGTGTGTTTCAATGCGAAACCAATACCACTCCATGAAGGATGAGTTTTGGTCTGTCCCAGCTCATAATGAGTTAATCATTTTGAAAAATAACGATACGATAGACCTGCATGGTTGTATTGGTCATGGAAAAGTTGGTGGAACCTATATAGATAAGATAGGACCGACAATTCAAGACGAAGGTGGAAATCAAAACATAACCAAGTGCTGATAGTCCAAATGATAAAACTGTAACACTTAAATATTCAGGAGTTACCTTAAAAGCGTTAGCTGATGATGGAGAAAATAGGTCTTGCCTGGAATGTAGTTAGGCTAAAAGATGACAAATAATTTAAGCGTGTTAATCGGTACGTGTGATGCTTACCGTAGTTTGTGGGAAAACTTTTCTATTTGCTTCGATAAATATTGGCAGCACCATACACGAAACATTTTTGTTGGAGAGACTATTTCTGTTCCTGTTTGTGTTAATACAAAGTTTGAAACGATATTATGTGGTAAAGATATTTCGTGGGGGCGGAGAATGCGGGAGGGAATAGAGGCATCAGAAGACTATATCTTTTTTATTTTAGACGATTACTTTTTTCACTATTCTTATTCGGAGCAGCAACTAAATACGTACGTGGCAGATATGGAATTGCATAAGATGAACAGGCTTCAGATTTCTGCTAGCGGGCATCAAAAATATGTTGGGGCGCGTAATCTTAAATACGATCAAATTGCGTCGCATAGTAAGTATTTAATTTCCATGCAACCTTCGATATGGCGGAAAGGGTTTTTAATGGATACGCTGGCTCCTAGTTATTCGCCGTGGGATTTTGAAAAGAAAGGCACGAGGAGGATTAGAAACAAAGAAAAAGGTACTTACATAGACAGATCTGTCCCATCTGTTTACTTTAACGCGGTGAGGAAAGGGTTTAAAAAATCAGAAGGCTGGGAAGACTTTCGAAAACAACAGCAGCTGAAAGATTTTTAATGGAAGGTTTAGTCTACTATAATGAATCGCATCGTTTTGCAGACGAAAGAGGGTTTTTTCAGGAAGTATTTAACGGCCCACGGATGGGCCACCCTCTTCCAGAAGATATGGTGCAGGTTAACCACTCACGTAGCACTAGAGGTGTTATACGTGGCATGCATTGGCAACAGCCTAATCCAGTGGGTAAATTTGTTGTATGCTTACACGGGCGTATATTGGACGTTGTAGTGGACATTAGAAAGTCCAGCGAAACGTTCAAAGAGTGGAGAGCTTTTCAGTTAGATGGAGATAAAGGGCAACGATTATGGATCCCCCCTGGATTTGCTCATGGTTTTATTGTTGTCTCAACGCTAGCAGATGTGGTTTACTTACAGTCAGCACCTTTTGATAAAGACAGTGACCGGGTATTTCGATATGACGACATGGATGTAGCTATTCGTTGGCCCGTTCCCATTGAGTCTAGAATTGTTAGTGAGAAGGACAGAAACGCACCCCTTTTGGCCGAATTACCCGAGGACGTGTTATTTGATTAATTTATTTATCGTTCGTGTCGAACATGGAGGTTCGTATGAAACGGTTTTGGGTATGGCTAGGGAATTTATTTTCTTTTTCGCCTGGTAAATATCGTTTTCTTAGACAAGAGGCATGTACGTACAAAGAAGGCCGAGTTGCCGTATTTGTATCGCAGCGTGTCTATCGTCGTTGGCGTCGTTGTTGTAGGGAGTACTGGTACGGTGCAGTCCGTATAGAACTTCGTATGGTAGGCGTCCGTCTAGTGTACCGCAGTGCTGAACACGACGACGAGATTTTAGGCAAAGTTTTAGCGACTAACGAAGAATACGCTTTACGCCGTGATGCTGATTATGTCTATTTACTGCGTCATTTGTTGTTCATGCGGGAAGCGTGTAACCTAACTGAGGCTGAGGGCACGTTTGTTAAAACTGTAAAGTCAGTTACCATGTTGTTGTGGCCGCCCCGTTCTAGTTTAGATATTAGGGTTTGCGACGATGTCTTTAAAAATCTTAGTAACGGGTTATCCCAGAGGAGCTACCCGTTGGGCCTATAGAGTGTTAAAAAATGTCGGTTGCAACGTAGGGTTTTGTTCTGTGTTCACGAAGGATTCCAGTAATCAATCCACTTACAAGGCCGTAGCCGAGGCTTCTCACGATATAGAAGTGAGTTGGTTTGGCGCTCCGTTTACTCGTCATCCGACACTTCAGAACGTTAAGATTGTTAGATTAGAACGACATCCTTTGTTAGTAGCACGTAGTCTTTCTTGGCTCGGGGCTTTTTCGCCTGCACATAATACGTACATGGCGCAGTGGTACCAGGTAATGTCTCGCCATGCTTGTAAGTTAGATGGGGAGTACAGCCATTGCCCTGAGGAAGCTTCGCTGTATTTTGCCTCTGAGTGGGCAGAGAAAATACTTATGCTTTCAAAGTATGAAGACACATGTGTGAAGGCGGAGGACGGGGAGCGCAGCTTACTTGACGCGTGTGGCGAGTCTGTGTCTAAGCTAACGGGAAGTGTTCCTCCGTGCAATGTTTCTGGCTGTTCTGTATCTAATGCCGGATTAGGGTCGTCTGATAGCGAAGTTGTTTCGAACATGCGTCGACTGTTGGCAGCCCGAAGGTATTCGGAGAGACTCGAAAAATGAGTAGTTTACCGCAATCTCCGACGGCAGTTCAGCCGGAAAAAACTCGTATTTGTGTAGGTCTTGAACATTATAGGGAGTTCGCACCTTGGTCGAAAGCTGACGACTTGTTGGAAGCATTAGCTGCGATCGGGGTTGGTTTTGAGGTAGACGTGGATGGAGGTCCGTGTGATATTCTTTTACGAAATACTGAGTCGGTAATTCAACCTCGCAAAGCTTGCCCGCAGCATTTTGACACGCCAGTCATTTTGTTTGATTCTTATGACATTACACATTTGCCAGTACCGATTGCGAAGGAAGCAGCTAAGCCTGAGGTAAAGGCGTATCTTCGCTCCAGCACTTTTCGAGATGCGGCGGCATACTTTCGGCAAGCGCAGGGTGGTTCTTACTACAATCATGTGTTGTCCAGTAACATGAACGACTTATCTCCTGACATATCACATCGTTCATCTGATGAATATCTAGAGGAAGTTATTAAAAAGATTGTTGTCTGTAACCCGGTTCTTCCAGCCATGACTTCGAGACACTTGGAGTTTATAGACGGCCAACTTCCCGTGACAGATAGGCCGGTGGATGTTGTTTTTAATGATTGGGAGGGCGTGGATCAGCAAATAAAATTGCTGAAACGGCAGGCATACGGGCTTAACTCAACGAGGATGAGAGAGCTGTTTACCGGAGAAATACCTAGTACCCCAGATTATGGAATTCACTATATTCTATACCTTGCGACTTTATCTAATACAAAGATTCTGGTTAGTCCGTGGGGGCCTGGGGGTTTCTCTAAAATTGATTTTGCGGCTTTATTATGTGGTACTATCGTTGTCAAACCCGAGTGCTCGAATATTCGTACTTTTGTCGATATATATGACCCTTTACATGGTTATGTGCAATATTGTGCGCCGTGTTGCAGTGATTTACGGGATGTGCTTATTTACATAATAAATAATTTAGACGAGTATATGGGATCAGCGTATGAAGCTCAGAAAGCTTTGCGGCAGTACTATGTTCCTTCAGACAAGCTGGTGGTGTCTTGGCTGAGCAATTTTCGTCTTATCTGCGAAAAGATATTATTTGGCGATACAAATAACTTAGGCGATTTAAAAGTACCGGTAACTTCGTTGAAGGGGTAAATGTGGCTCATAAATTATTGGTGGGTAGTGTTTATGCTAACAGTTCAAAACAACAACAAGAATGGTTTCAACTACAATCAGCGTATCTCCAAGCGACGACGCAGAATTTTGACCGAGTGGCCTTTGTTAATTACTCTGACACTAGTGCATTTAACGGTAAGGTTAAAGTTGTCGGTACGTTGCCCCAAGATCCTTCGCCCATGCACGATTCTTTAGTGCATTTACAAGGGCTTATAGGTCTTCACAAGTATTTTCTTAGTGTTCAAAATGAGTACGATCGTTTTTTATTTTTGGACAGCGACGCTTTTCCTATTAGAAAAAATTGGGAGACTCTGTTGTCGGATAAGATGTGTGGCCGTTGTTGTCCGACTTCGCAGACAAAAGAGATAGCTGTAATGGTGCGGCCCGAGCTATGCGAGTTTCGGTGGCACGCAGCTGTTTTGTTTACAACTAAGGCAGGGTTGAATAACTTAGAGTTCAGATTTAAAAAGATGGCGTATCTTGCAGCTTTAGGCAAAGACTTTTTAGGGCATGTTGAGCATGACGTGCACATTAACTATCAGGAGGATACTTTACGGGATAGCGTGTTTCCTTTGATGCGCACAAACCAACATAATATTCATTTCGTTGCTTGCGGGGTATACTATGACATGTTCTACCACCATACTTTTGGGACGGGGAGAGGGCAGAAGCAGCTGCAACCTAAGAAGTACCGTCTCACCCCCTACGATTCTCTTAGGCACGGCGGCAAATACGGATACGGGGATTTTTACGCGGACCCTAACTACCCGTACAAAGCGTTTTACGAGGATTTAATGGCGAATCCGTCGGTTTTCATAAACAAGTTGGCGGGCTGGTCTCAGTCCGAGTATCCAAACGTAGAGAGTATATCAAAGTAAGTTAAATAGTGGAATTTAAGATGACGAAACTGCTACTAACTGGAATTGGTGGGTTTATTGGCGCACACACTGCTGAATGGATTCTCAAGCATACAGACTGGGAATTAATCGGCATTGATAGCTGGAAACCGCATCATAAATGTGACCGTAATAGGTTGACCGAGATTCTTGCTGATTTGTCTGAGGCGGAAAGAACTCGGTTGACTGTATATCGGTGGGATTTGTCCGACGAGTTTAGCGAGAGCTTTAAACGTCAGCTTATTCTGGAGCATGGTAAAGCGGTTGATTACATCATCAACATGGCAAGTGATAGTCATGTAACGAGAAGTATCTCCGAGCCTGGTCGTTGTTGGATCAACAACTGCCATTTGATATATAACATGCTAGAGCTTGGCAGGCTTTTACAAGTTAAGAAGTTCATTCAAGTTAGCACAGATGAGGTATACGGCGATGCTGGCTGGGATGGCCCAGGGCACGAAGAATGGGCGACAATTCTTCCTAGTAATCCTTATTCTGCTAGCAAGGCGGCTCAGGAGGCACTTGCAGTTGCTTACTGGCGTACTTACAGGCTGCCCGTGATGATTACGAACACAATGAATGTAATCGGTGAGATGCAGGACCCAGAGAAGTTTCTACCTCGTGTGGTTTCTTGTTTGCATGCGGGTGAGGCGATTCAGGTGCATGCAGACGATGAGGATAAGATTGCACGCCGTGTTTGGTTGGACGTAAAAAACATGGGTGCGGCGTTAACACATATTTGCAAAACAGTTGATCCTGTGTTTATGGATGACGGGGCAGATCGACCATGTAAGTTCCATGTTGTAGGCGAAACAGAACTTGATGTTCTTTCTTTAGCTAGGCTTGTAGCGCAAAAAATAGGCAAAGATTTAGATTATTCTTTAGTACGGGGGGACGAGGTTCGTCCAGGTTATGATCGACGTTATGCTTTGATCGATAAAAACCTTAAATCTACGGGTTTTTCTGCGCCATTCGGCTTTGATCAAACTCTTGAACGTATAATTAAATGGTATGATAACAACGAGCATTGGTTGTGGGTAGATTAGATTAAATCTCGTATTTCTATTCCATTACTAAGGGGAATAATGCTAAATTAAGCACACGCTACATGGACTATTCACGCACCACGGAGGGAACAGTGAATGGCAATATCCGAAATGCATGTCGTGTTGAGTGATCAACACATTCCCTTTCAAGATCCTGTTCTTGAAGATCTGACTATAGATTTTCTTAAAGAGCATAATCCTACAACTATTCATTTACTCGGCGATTTGCTTGATTTTTATTCGCTGTCTCGGTTCGACAAGGACCCGACCCGTCTTGTAACGTTACAGGATGAGTTAGACGGAGCGGCGTCTTATTTTCAACGCCTTCGTAGCGTTTGTCCTAAAGCACGTATTATTTATTCCGAGGGTAACCACGAGAATAGACTTCGCCGGTATCTTTGGAGTCAGGCTCGTGCTCTTAGTCATCTTCGTACCTTAGCGTTCGAAGAGCTTTTAAAATTGCAGGACTACAATATTGAATGGGTCGATGCGCATAGCCCCTATAAAGTAGGTTCTCTTCTATTTATACACGGGGAGCTTGTCCGCCGCGCTAGCGGTGCTTCTGCTAAGGGCCATATGGATAAGTTTGGCTGTAACGTCATTCATGGTCATACTCATCGGCTTGGCGCTCATTATCACCGTACATACGGCGATATGATGGGTGCCTGGGAAAACGGGTGTCTTTGCACGTTAGACCCTGAATACGTTGTAAAACCCGACTGGCAGAATGGATGGTCCGTTGTCTGGTTCAATGGCGCTCGTTTTCACGTCGAACAGATTTGTGTTGTGGACAAGCAGTATGTTTATCATGGGAAGGTTTATAAACATAAAAAGTCTAAGGGATGGAAGAAAAGATAATCGCTATAATCCTGTATGTGGTGTGGGAAGATGGGCAGTGTGTACGGAAAAAAATTTGACAAGGTTACTAGGTTTCTTCGTAAGGAGTTTCCGTTAGGGGTTCCTATAGTTGTTAGAACTGTAGAAAAGTTGAGGTGCACTGATAGCGGTGACTTACTATTTGGTGCTTGCTATTCGTCTACGACGACACGAGGAAAAACAAAAAAGTTTGTAATTGAGGTGGCTCGTGGATTGTCGCTCGATACGGCAATTGATACATTAATGCACGAGTGGGCGCATGCGACGGATCAGTTAGAGAACGGAACTCCGGAGCGTCGTCCCCATCGAGATAGCTGGGGAGCACATTATGCTCGTATTTGGCGAGTATATACAGGCGAGAAGTGATTGGTACTAAGGCAGAATGTACTGGAATCCGGCTCCGTCGTGTTACCGAGGACCTTTCGGTACTTATTATAATCGTTGTCATCGTTAAGTTTGCAGTACACGAAAACGTCGGGGCTTACAGATAACCCCCGACGTTTTCTTACCACGACCAATTCTCTGCGTATTGCTCGTTATTGACGGTTGTCGCAAGGTGTGCTAGCTTCGTTATGCTTTCTTCTTGTACGGTAATTTGCGTAGTCTAACTAAGGCGTTAGTGACTTTTCTCGCACTTTATCATGGATGATAAGGTGACGGGTATGTACGCGACGGGACAATTAAACAGTTGTTTTTCGGCTAGGTTCCCGAAGCCTAGCTGGATTCCTTACAGTAGCTGTTTAACATGTTGTTGCTGAAAGTTTCTAAAGATGGTAGCGTTTAATCAAACTTCCCGAACAATAAGCTTGATTTTCGCTAATGCTGTTTTCCATGACAGTTTTGGGTTACAATCCCCCGGCAAATTACCGTTTTTATGTCTCAGTTTGACAGATGTAAGGTTAAAGTCGTTTTTTCTGCGCCAACGACTGGTACACAATACCGTAACCTTCTAATATCGGTTAATGGCAGGGCTTCTAATTGTACGTATCCTTTAGATGCTTTAGAGCATGAATTTTTGGTGTCGTGGGGGAGCGTTGTTTTTATTCGTTTAACGGATAAGGGAGCGTCTTCGGAAACAGTAGCAGAAGGAGACTTTTTAGCTGCCCCTGTGGACTGTTCTATATGGGAAGACGGCCTTGCGGTTACTTTGACGAATGCCCCAGGAGTGTTACATTGTTAATATGCGTTGCCTTCGTGGGTATACGTTTAATTGTTACGGATAGCACGTTGTTTAGAAGGAGTTATATCCATGGACAAAGTTAGCTTAGATGGCCCACGTGGTATCGCAGGCGGCTCTACGGAGCATCGGATGCCCAAGGTGTCGGCGATTTTGGTCGTAGGCGAGGATGAGCGTATTAATCTAGCTCGTTCTACGGTAACGTCCTTTTTACGCCAAACCTATCCAAATTTAGAAATAGTAATTGTATCTGCTTCTCCCACTTACGCTGTTCTAGACAATAAGTGGGATAGCTTAAAAGAATTTCGTGTTGATCCTGTTCAATATCCCACTATTGGCGCGTTGCGAAATAAAGCCATAGAGGAGTCTAGCGGCGAGTGGATTCTTACGATAGACGATGACGACCATAGTCATTTACATCGTCTTTTTATTCAGATGGCTGTTCGGCAACCTGGATGCTGCGTTACACTTTCTGAACAAGTACGGGTTGATATCGAGCGTAACATGTTGTGCCTGTTTGCAAATCGTGATGGATTGCCTGGCACCGTATTGTTTCCTAGAACGCGTGATGACGGTAGTTTAAATTTATATGACGCTGATATGCTAGATACCGGAGAAGACCTGGAATTTGTTGCGCGTAATTTTGGCAAAGCTAAGACTGTAGTATTATCTACTTCGACGTCTTGGTTTCCTGGTCCTTGCACATCTATTGCGTATTATCACACAAGGAATAAGTCGTCTCGGGAAGAGTTTTTTGGTCGGTTTGCTTCTAACGCCCACGCGAATAGCGTTGCTTCGATTATTCCTCCTGATCATTTGGAGTACACTCGAAGTGTCATGGAAAAGGCGGGCTTATCCACAACCGTTAGAATGAATTCTGACGAAGATGTGGTGGAGAAAGAGGCATTAGAATCAGCGGGCGTTTAAACTCCATGGTGTTATTTGAACTCCCTACAACATTAAATATAGTTGTTACGGGCCAGGTTTGCTGCGGCGATAAGTATTTGTCAGCAATTCTGTGTGATCACCCCAAGATGACTTGTCACTCGGTATTGTTGGATCCGGATGACGCTGTGCGTAGGTACTATCATGAGAGTTATTTTGGCGATGCAGGTAGCACACCAGATTGGTTAGTAGAAGGGCACATTTCTGGGGAACAGTATTTAACCAATAAAATTTTTGATAACCCCCTTAATAGTGAGGAGGTTATCGGAGTGTCTGTGCTTTATCCGCATTTATACGCCAGGGATTTGTGGGATTATTTTTCTGGGTGGGATCGCACAGGTGATTTTTGTCTCATCCATCTAAAGCGTAACCCGGTCGCATGTTTTGCGTCTTTAAAGATATGGGAAAACGCTGGTAATGTGCTAGCCCCGCCATCTGCCTCGAAGTTTGATCGAGGGTATACCGAGATTGTAGGCCACCCTAGTTTGTTGCCTGCAAGGTTCTTTAGTACTGTGCCACCAATACATGTAGACTTAGATGAACTGTATAGCTTTGTGCGAGAACATTTGGCTGCTGAAGTTAAAGTAGCCACAATGTGTGAGGACAGATTAGAGCTTTCCTACGAGGAGTTAATGACGGATTTTTCTTCTTTGTCTCCGCAGCTTTTTTCGTTTTTAGGTAGCCCTCCACTTTCTGAGGAAGAAACAAGCCGTTGGGATTCAGCTTTGCGATTAAAAGCGGTTGGACGATCCCTGCGAAATGTTATTGCTAACTGGTATTCTGTATGTGCCGAGGCACCGCAGGATATTAAGCCTTGGTTAGACCCTGAGGCTATCTAATGTCTGACATGATTTCTGCTATATGTGTTTCCAAGCCGTCTCGCTTTGGTTTCTTACAGAGAGCCGTATATAACTTTGCAATGCAGGACTACGAAAATTGCGAGTTATTGATAGCAGTTATGGACGGGGAATACCGCAACAAAATTGCAGATTGGCTTAATACTGAGGCAGTTAGAGCGTTTGGCTCACAGGATAAAAGTATCAAGTTAATACTTTCGGACAAAATAAACATTAGCTTGAGCGCATTGGAGGCCTTTAAGCAGTCCACAGGCAATTATATCGCGGTTTGGTCGGACGATAATTTGTCCCACTCTACTCGACTATCATCTCAATTAAAGAAATCAAAAGAGTCTGCCACGGTTGTAGAAATGTCTTTTTATTACTTCTACGACACCGATGAATTGTTCGTTACAGATTATCGGCAGCCAGGAGGCACACCCGTCTCGAAATGCGCGGTCAGCAGCTTGATTGTTAGCCGGGATGATTTTTGTTGTGAGGCTTTGTTGCATGGTAATCCACGCAGTCATTGGCCCGCTGTGGCGCTTAAAAATTTAGCGGCTGTATTTCCTGCTCAAAAATATCGTCATTTATCTGATAAAGAGGATGGATTGTTATTTATGCAGGTAGTGCATAGTGACAATCAACGTGGCATCGAATATCATCGGACGCAAGGAAGTAGATTACCGTTAACTTGGACGAGAGAACAAGTATTGGATTGGTCTCACGAAATTGATGAAATATTAGCAGGGTACGTGTTTCCAAATGAAGTTGTGGACGTTTCAGGAAAAGATGCTGCGGCATGTACTATAAGCGGTTCACATATTCGTCAGTGGCCTTTAGAATTGGAATCAGTTTTCTGATTGAGAGATGAAGTTTATGGCTACTGATATTACTTTAAGTGCTCGTGAATTAGACGTAATACGTTTGATAGTAAAAGGAAAGAAGTACCGTGAGATTGCTGTGGAGTTAAACCTTGGTTACGAAACTATTAAAACCTATGCCGCTCGTATTCGAAAAAAATTGAACGTTCATTCAAAGACTGAGATTGCTACTTGGTATTTATTGAATGTTACTAACGATTGAAAGCGTAAACATGATGTCAAGTTTACTAACACTTACGACGATTGAAGAGTGGAAAAAGTTTAAAACAGATTTTTTATTGCGCCACGGTATTGAAGCGGATACGGTTACATGGGGGGACACAGATTCTCCTTCTTCTTTTCCGTGTATGGTTTCTGGTACAGTTGTGGACACTTCGATTGTGTGCGTATTTGTTTATTTGGATGACGCTAAGCGGTTGCTTCTTTCGGCTGGGGACACGGTAGAAGTGGAGGAAATAAGTCCTATCGATGAATTGGCCGTGGAGACTGAGCAGGCCGGTGTGTGGAGCAGACATATGGTTGCCTTTTTTTTAGCTATGCTTCATGAGCTTATTTCTGTGGGGATTACTAAGGAAGAGCGTTTTGAGCCGCTGGTAGCAAAGATGTTAAGTTTAGTTGATCAAAGACACGCAACGGATTTAGAAAAGGTTAAAGAGCTTATAGGCCAAGAGTTTCGTAGAGAAACCGGATAAAATGGTGTAAGGTGGTAGTTACCTAAGCATAGTCTTGTTATACTGTAGACGTCTCCTTTAGGGGGACACACCGTAGAGGACTGGGCGAGGTGGAACCTTTCTCAGTCCTTTTTTATTGGGGCCTCTTATGCGACGACGAAAGGCGAGTGCGACTATACATTTTGTGGCCAGAAAAAACGGCAAAGGCCATAAACAACCTTGTGTGTTTGCGGAGTGCCATGCGTCTTCTGCCATGGTAGGCCCTGTGTGGGGCCAGGGAGAGTCTTCTATTCGTAGAGTACTCGCACAGCTGTCTACAGAGTGCGAGTGTCCTGCGGCTTATCATCGACATCAAGAGTCGGTAGGTGGGCGAGCGTACAAAAACTATACTCGACGTTAGAGCATAGTTGCCGCTATGATGGGCTGGATGACTTTATTGCGGACGTCAATAGGTTAGGAGTCGGTGTTATGCACGGAAGTCATTCAACGACAGGCGCGTTACCCTGGCGAAAAGGCCCGGTAATAGGTGGAGTAATGAAAACGTCCTACGGTTCATTACAAGTTTGGTTGCTTAGCGGCGGCCAATCACGGTTCTAGGGTAGGGGATCCTAGAAGGTCATCATATTTTTCATGGATGATAGGAGGTTCCAGGATGGGACAAGCAGAGGATAGCGGGTTTGACCGAGCCACTGTCGAGCTTTTTAATGGCTTGCGTAAAGATTATTGCAAAGTTTCTGAGACTAACAATCAGATTCTTCAGCGGTTGGCTGCGCTAGATCAAAAAACTGTAGACATGAAGGATGATGTAGAGTCTCTTTGTCAGCTTGTGCGCGACGGTAATGGGCAGCCTTCTATAGCACAGCGACTTACCACGTTGGAGCAAAAGACGGCTTCACAGCATTCGTGGTTGGAAGAAGTTGCAACTAACTGTACAACTATTGCGGCAGCACGGACGTTGAGCCGCAGTCAAGTAATTGCAGGACTTGTTGTGATGATAGTCACAGCAGCATTAAGCGTGATAGCTTTAGTAGCTGAGGTTAGCTAGTAGCTGCGACATTTTTAGAAGCTATTTTTTTATTTTCTATAGCTATTGCAACTTCTTCTCGATGAATGGAAACTTCTGGCGGAGCGTCGATGCCCACTCGAATCTTGTCGCCTTTGATATCCACAATAGTAATGTGGATATCGTCGTTACCGCTATTGATAACAATGGTTTCATCTTTCTTACGGGACAAGACTAGCATTTCCAGACTCCTTCCGGGGGGTTACATTCCATTTAAGCGATGGAATTATGTTAGTCTCCTTCGGGGGACATCGTCAATAGCGGTACGGTAAACTTTTTTCGCTGCTACGTGGAGGTTGTTTAATTGTGAATAATAAAATACCACCTAAGGAAGCTGCTCTTAAAGGAAGTCTGTTCTGTTTGCTTAAAGAGGCTGCAAACAGGGAGATTATTCCTATAAAGAAAGCAGAAGACGAAGAGAATTGGTACGTTGCTGCCAGTAAGAAAGTTGGAAAAGGCTTATTTGCTGACAAGGACTTCGAAGCAGGCGAAGAAGTGTTTCACGCAGGTGATAAAGATGGTAACGAATCAGGCACGGACGATTGGGAGATGACAGAAGCGTCTATGGCTACTAATCATGGTCGTGAGCCTAACGTGAGTGTCATAAAAGATGGTGATAATCTTTCTGCTGTAGCGGATAAAACTATTAAGGCAGATGACGAGATTTTTGCCAGTTACTATCAGGTTACAAATGCAATCGGGCCTGGGTCTCGTTTAGTACATAACGGCAAACCAGTTCCAACGAAGACAGTTGATGATATTGAGAAATGGGCGGCTCAGGAACGGATTGATTGGGCAGGACTTGTACATGGAAATGCCTGATATTAATTTAGGGCAATACCCTAGAAGAACTTTCGAAGATCTCCGGCTTCAGACAGTAGATTCTTTGCAGGAATGTTCTTCGACGTATTTCTGTGTGTATCCTTCTCATCCGGGCATTGTTATTCGGCAATTGCACCGTCTTCTATCCGGATTCATTCGGTTTGCTGCACAGTCTGATAGTATGCGGTGTCTTGTGTGGGGACGTGCAGGAGATATTGTGCATGTTGATCAAGTTTTGTCTCAATTTAAACGTAGTGTTTCTTTTGAATTACACGGCGTTATTTCACGAGCAGACGATGAAAACTGGATTCGATCGCAAACAGATGCAGACGTGTGGTATGAAGAACGTCTAGAGCATTACGTTCAACCACCTGCTCCGCAAGGTTATTTTAATTGTGTTTTAATTTTAGGAAAACATCGTCGTGAGTGTTTACTATCTGCTAAGGATTATGTTAATAAAGCATCTCCACATTTATTGTTAGCTGTAGAGGACAGCGATGATCCGTTTTGTTCGGATTTTTCTGGCCGATTTTTTGCAGGCGGTCCTGTTTGGAGAGCCGGATGAATCTAGAGGTACATCAGACAATTCCACCTCCAGCGTGGCTAAAAGAATTAGTTGATCATGTAATGCGTAGTATTGAGCCTATAAGCCTAATGGGACATTTAGGTTATCGTTGGCTAGCGCCTGATCACGAAGTAAACGTACTGGGTAAATGGATTGTAGGCGTTTATCCGTGCCCTAATGAAGTACGTGGAGGAGCTTCTGACGGTACGATTGTTCATCCAGGGTTTAAAATAAACATTCAATCTGTGCTCTCAGAATTTTCTGTAGTGAAGGATCTGGTGTGGATACAGCCGTCTGTTTATAATGGTGGACTTGAAGGACCTCAGT
>Ga0302123_10001106_pt1 | contig 19443 bp, 13 predicted proteins | sample CB21_321_MG_FD_203109 | JGI IMG/M metagenome (GOLD analysis project Ga0302123, IMG submission 203109) | Marine microbial communities from Western Arctic Ocean, Canada - CB21_32.1 | ecosystem: Environmental > Aquatic > Marine > Oceanic | place: Canada: Western Arctic Ocean | collected 2017-09-28 | reverse complement strand
CGATGAGTCGAGACAACGACGTGATGATCGTCCATGGGATGATCTGGACGCGAACGGAGTCAAAGCGCTCAGTGGCTTGGAGTGCCAATTGTAGGTCCAAGCTACGATATAGCTTGGTTTCCCGTGTGGTGAACTCAGGAAAATAGCGGCCCCAGATCGTGTCCCCGTTCTGATCTGGGGTCCGCGTGTAGATCACAAGCTGGCCGGATGGGATCAGTACCCGAGACGCCTCATTAACAAACCTGTCGAGGTCGAAGTGGTGCACCGCATTGAAGGAGGTGATCGCGTCACAGCTAGCTGTCAGCAACGGAAGCGTCTCACTGGCACTGACGAGATACTGTGCACCCGGACTCACGTGACTGTTCTGGACGTGGGCCTGCGCCAGCATGGCCGGCGACAGATCCACACCGACGGGCAACAGGCGGTTGGCGAGTGAGGCGAACAAGGACTCGCTTACCGCGTCCAGGTACCGTCCTTCGCCCGTGCCGACATCCAGGAGCCGCACCACGGGGCGCCTCTGGTCGATGGCGACCGCGAGCACTTCGCTGATGAAGTGCACGGCACGGAGGTCCAGCTCACGAAATTTATCGTAATGTGAGGATACCTCGGTGAAGTGGTTGCTCCATTGCATCGCATGAGCACGCTCCTCCTCCTCGCCCGTGCCCAGAGAGATCTCAGTATTCACCTTTGGAGTTATTGACATAATTGTGGGGCTTCTCAATGCTGGACCAAGCCGTGTGTCAGCTATGGCAGCCAGAGATATTCGAGAGAATTTAATTCTAATATTTTCGCAGCCAATTGTCAACGTGTCAGGTATCCGACGCTGCTGCGGAGGACGACGCGGGGGAAAAGTGAGGCCGGGTAATCGACCCTACTGGTGCCGGGACGTAGCGTGCGGCGGCGGCCGGTTCAACGGGGACGGGGGCTACGGCTCACATTGAACCGCCTGCCAGCCAGCGGTAGGATCGGGTCCGACATCACATAACCGTGAGCCGAGAGACCCGCATGACGCACGCCGTCCGGATCGTCGCCGTCGCCGTCCTGGTCGCGCTAGTGCTATTGAACGTGTCGTGCGAGGCGTAGACGAGGTGAACACCAGCGGCTAATTTGGAACAATAGGCATCGGAGTCAATAATGCGTCCGAATATTTTCGAGTTGCTTTTCAATGACGACCGAATGTTTGTTCTTGAAATAAGCTGGGTAACAAGCAGCGAACTGATCTCGAGCGCACCCGAAAAGCAAGAATGGGCCGTGATTACCCGTCGAAATGTACTGGATTACCAGCCACACAGAACAGATACATTTCCAACAAGAATTAAAGCAGTCGAATACTACAAAGATGTAGTGACTGAAACGCCTCGGGTTAGCTTAGGAAACGAATCACCAGTGCCTCCCCCAACACTGGAATCGTACACCTCGTGGTTAATGTCGGAACATCTTTATGACCCAATCCTCAATCCTGGTGCACCTATATCGGCTCGCAGCCGATCAGGGAGACGCCCCAGCTAAAGGCAACCTCGGAAGAATGTACGGCGACGGTGAAGGCGTCCCGAAGTACTACGTCGAAGCGCACACGTGGTTCAACCTCGCGACCTCACGAGCGACCGATGAGCAGCGAGAGGACGCCGTCGAAGATCGCGACCAAGCTGCAGGCCTGATGAACCCCACCCAGCTTGCCGAGGCTCAACGCCTCGCTCGGGAGTGGGACGCCGCGCACCCGCGTGAGCCGTAAGCTCCAGCATTGCAGCCCCTGCCCGCCAGCGGTAGGATGGGGTCCAACATTACATCGCCGTGAGCCGAGAGACCCGCATGACGCACGCCGGCCGGTTCGTTGCCGTCATCGCTGTGCTGACCGCGCTCGCACTGTGTGTACCGGTGCAGGCGCAAACGCGGTTCGTCGATGCGCTGCGGGCGCGTGCTGAGGCAGGGGATGCTGAGGCGCAGTACAACCTCGGGGTCAGTTACGCCTACGGCCAAGGCGTGCCGGAGGACGACGTCGAAGCGGTGCGGTGGTTTCGGCTCGCGGCCGACCAGGGCTCCGCGGACGCGCAGTACAGCCTCGGGGTCATGTACGCCGACGGCCAGGGCGTCCCGCAGGACTACGTGCAAGCGCACATGTGGTACAACCTCTCGGCCTCACGAACGACCCGTGAGGCGCGAGACAGGGCTGTCGAGGCTCGCGACCAAATTGCAGACCTGATGACCTCCACCCAGATTGCTGAAGCCCAACGCCTCGCCCGCGAATGGGACGCCGCGCACCCACGTGAGCCGTAAGCCTCGTCCTCAGTGACGCCAGACTATCGACTGCCTGTCAGCACGCGAGGTGCTGCGTGGCTGGACTGCGACCTCAGAAGGCCGTCGAGAATCGTCGACTTGGCCGGGAAGCTCTCGGCCATCGTGCGCGTGCTAATTTGTGCTAAAAAGTTGGACACTTGTGCGTACCGGTGACCACTTAGGAAACTTTCTGTCAATAGAGACAGGCTGTGACCACGAGTGACTAGCGTTTGCACAAGACTCTTAATCTGAAGGTTCCCGGTTCGATTCCGGGGCGGCTCACCACACTTTCCTCAGTAAAACCGGCCATATTTGAGCGGGGTTCCCCGAGCACCCTTTTCTTGTTTGGGCGCTTTGTGTAGCTTTTGTGTAACTTTTTCAAAGAAACTCAGCGCGCCGTGGCCTTCTGAGGCCGCAGTCCAGCCACGCAGCACCACGCGTGCTGACTGTCAGTCGATAGTCTGGCGTCACTGAGGACGAGGGCTTACGGCTCACGCGGGTGCGCGGCGTCCCGCAGGACGACGGGGAGACGCTCAAAGGAGCGGATCAGCAAAGGGTCGCTGTGTCCCCGTTTTGTCCGACTCATTGCGCTGTAAACCGGAGAGGTGTACGGTAGCGATTATCGGAGGTAGGTCCACTCAAAACGCGTCGAGGTGCCCATGTCTGTTCGCAACCAAACCGTATCCGTAGCCGCTCTGCTCGTACTCGTCTCGTCGTTGGTACCGCAGGAAACTGCTGCGCAGAACTCCACGAACCCATATGCGATCGTCGAAGGGTGGGCAAAGCTGCCGAGCGGAAGGGTGATGGGAGCAGTCGGCAAAGCGAAGGTTGACCCAGACGGACGCCATATCTGGGCAGTTGTCCGTTGCGATGCCGGGCCTGAGCACTTCGGATCGGAGTGCGTTGATTCAGACCTAGATCCCGTATTGAAGTTCGATCCAGACGGCAACGTGGTCGAGTCCTTCGGCAGCGGAATGTTCATCTGGCCGCATGGAATTGACGTTGACTCAGACGGCAACGTGTGGGTGACTGACGCCGTGAGTGATAACAACATTCCCGCGGGAGACGATCGGGGCCATCACGTCATCAAGTTTAGTCCAACGGGCGAAGTGCTCATGACACTTGGCACGCCCGGAGAAGAGGGAGATGGCCCTAACCACTTCACTTCCCCGAGTGATGTGGCGGTCGCGCCCAACGGTGACGTGTTCATCGCGGACGGCCACAACGCAAACGGAAACAACCGAGTGATGAAGTACAACAGCCGTGGCGAGTTCCTCATGTCTTGGGGAGAAACTGGCTACGCCCCGGGACAGTTCCGTGCCCTACACGCCATCGCCTTTCATCCGGACGGCCGAGTGTTCGTGGGAGATCGCAGCAACAGCCGGATCCAGATCTTCGACCAAGAGGGAAACCACTCTGCCACCTGGACCCAGTTTGGGCGCCCGAGCGGAATCGCCTTTGACGACCAGGGACGGATCTACGTCGCGGACTCCGAGTCGGACAACGTACAGAACCCAGGATATGAAATGGGCATTCGCATTGGCGAAGTCGAGACGGGTTGGGTGAAGGAGTTCATTCGCTTCCCGTGGGCGAATCCCCACATCCTTCCGGGGAACGGAGCGGAGTTCGTCGCCGTCGATCGCGAAGGCAACATTTTCGGAGGAGAGCCCGTCCCCAACCCTCATCTTAATGACCGAACGCTCAGGAAGTACGTGCGAGTGCGACCCTGAGCGACCGAGACCGTACGAAACCGCGATCAATTGCCAGCCAATTGCCCGCATGGCTGGACTGCCGACCTCAGGCGTGTGTCCTTTTGTGTCCTTTTGTCAGTCACTTGTGCGTACCCGTGACCAGCTGTGAAACTTTTTGTCAATAAAGACAGGCTGTGACCACGAGTGACTCGCGTTTGCACAAAACTCTTAATCTGAATGTTCCCGGTTTGATTCCGGGGCGGCTCACCACTTTTTTCTCAGTAAAACAGGCAATATTTGAGCGGGGTTCACCCGCCCAACCTCTCTTCCAATATCCATTTGTTCCAATAATGTTCCAACGTTCGTGGAACACTCAGCGCACCACGGCCATCTGAGGGCGAAGTTCAGCCATGCAGAACGACGCGTGCTGACTGTCGATGGGCTGGGTTCAACGGAGACGAGGCTTACGGCTCACGCGGGTGCCCGGCGTCCCACTCGCGAGACGTGTGCAAGAATTGACACTGGAGCATCCTGTGAGCGACAACCCAAAGGGCTACGTCAACCCGCAACTACTGATTACGACAGAGGCGCTGACTGAGCGGCTTACCGCCGGCTCAGAGCCGCCAGTGTTACTGGATCTCAGGCCCGCAGAGGCGTTCGCGGCCGGGCACATTCCCGGTGCCGTGCACCTCGATTTGTTCGGGGTCAGTCTCATTGACACCGACCCGGCGCCGCTCTCGGCATTCTTGTGGATGATCGGGCACCTGCTGGCCTCGCGGGGCGTCGACCCGGAGCGTACCGTTGTGGTCTACGACGAAATGTCGGGAATGCGAGCGGCGCGCGCTTTCTGGTTTCTCGAATACTTTGGACACCCCGATGTGAGGCAGCTCGACGGCGGGTTCGGCGCCTGGGAGCTGGAGGGGCGTCAGGTTACCCGTGACGCCGTCGCGCCCAAGAGCAGCGGCTGGTCCGTCGGGCAGTCCGACGAACGGCTGGCGACCTGGACTGACCTGCGGGATCGTCTCGGTGCATCCGATGTCGCGGTTCTCGATACGCGCAGCGACGACGAGTTTTGCGGAGCCACTGTTCGGGCGAAACGCGGCGGTACCGTGCCCGGCGCGGTGCACATCGAATGGACACGCAACCTCGGAGACGATGGTGCATTCAAGCCCGCTGTAGCGCTGAGAAAGATGTACGAGAGCGCCGGGGTCACCCCGGACAAGGAGGTCATCAGCTATTGTCAGGGGGGCTACCGCGCCGCGCACAGCTATCTGGCGCTGCGGTTGCTCGGCTATCCGCGTATCCGCAACTACATCGGTTCCTGGAAAGAATGGGGCGACCGGGAAGACCTGCCGATAGAGACACCGGGCCAGCCATAGACCGGTCGAGGACAGCGATGCACGCCGAGTTGTAGTGTTTTGGCGCGTCGAATGATCGCCGGGATGCTGCGCTGATATGTGCAGCGCCTTGTCCCGTGAGGCGCTGGCGTGTGTCTTGGCGGCGCGTCTCGACGAGTGCGTGTGCGGGTATTGAGATATTCCCACGGGCTTCCTGCTACGCTCTGCGCATGCTGAATGATGCTTTCGATGCGAACTGTGCCGCACTTCAACAGATCAAGGACGCGGGTGGAGACGTGAATGTCTCGCAGGTGGATCCCGATCCCGCACGGAAGGTATTGGGGGAGTGGATCAGCCATCAACGCAGCGCGCAGAAGCGCAACAGGTTGTCCGCTGAGCGGATAACCCGACTCAAGGCATTAGGGGTGATCTTGGATCCGCAGGATGCTGCCTTCGATGCGAACTGCGCCGCACTTCAAGAGATCAAGGACGCGGGTGGAGACGTGAATGTCTCGAAGTATGATCCCGATCCCGCACGGAAGGTATTGGGGATGTGGCTCAGCAGACGACGCCAAGCGAAGAGGAAGGGCACGTTGTCCGCTGAGCGGATTGCCAGGCTCGAGGCATTAGGCGTCCGGTGGAGCAAGCCACGGACTTCCTGAATGGGAGCCACAGCGTCTTGAGCAGAGAGACCCGCATGGCCCACGCCGTCCGGTTCGTTGCCTGATCACAGACAAGCTGCGAAGCTACTCAGCGGCGTGCCGCACCGTGATGCAGTCCGTGACCCACACGCCCTCTTTTCGTTGACTTGACAGTGCCCGCCCGTCGCCTATGGCACGTGGGCAGGGGGGGGGCTTGCTCGGTGATTGGGGGGGCTCTAGAATTGCTTATCGTCAAGATGTCGCCGAGAGAGAGCCTGCCGTACGGCGGTTGCTGCATCCTGCGGACCGATCGGAGTGAGAGATGACTGGGAGACTTCGTCTGCTTGCCATGGGCGCAGCTATCGCGCTGGCGTGTGCGCTTCCCTGGATGGTGGCGGCACAAGGGACACGAGGGGCGGTCGCGATCGACGCAGACGACATCGGTGGGGTCGTCACCGGCGCGTTCGGGCCCGAAGCGGGTGTGTGGGTCATCGCCGAGACGACCGACCTGCCCACAAAGTTCGCCCGGATCGTCGTTACCGACGATCAAGGTCGCTACGTGCTACCGGACCTGCCGACGGCGACCTACAACGTCTGGGTGCGTGGCTATGGTCTCGTCGACTCGCCCCGGGTACTGGGTGTGCCGGGTGAGCCGCTCGATCTCACCGCGGTTATCGCGCCCACGCCTCAGGCGGCGGCGCAGTACTACCCGCCGAATTACTGGTTGTCGATCATGAAGCTTCCGGACGGACCTGATCAGCAGCGAGCGGCGGGGATCGCCCGATGCGGTCTTGCCTGCCACCAGATGGGTGGGAAGGCGACCCGGGAGATTGCTCCGGAAACGATTGCCACATTGGGGCCGTTCGAGTCGACGGCGCATGCGTGGCTGCAACGTGTCCGCTCCGGCCCGAGCGGCGCCATGATGTCGGGCTACTACGGACAGATCGGCCCGACGCTTTACCCAGCCTGGACCGATGCCATCGTTGCCGGCGCAGTCCCGAAGCAGCCGCCGCGTCCGCGCGGTGTCGAGCGGAACCTCGTGGTCAGCGTGTGGGATTGGGGCGCGGTCAACGGTTTCGTCCACGATCTGGCGCCGGCCGACAGGCGCAACCCAGTGGTACCGCCTGGCACGCCTATCTACGGTCCCAGTCAGAGCCACGACATGCTCGTTTGGCTCGACCCGGACAACCACACGGAAGGCGCGATCAAGGTCCCCGCGCGGGATACCGACCTGCGCGTCGTACCACGAGATGGACTGGGTGGCCCATTCCCGCAGGATCCGTTGGGAAGAGTGCGTCTGCCGTCACCCTACTGGCCCAACGAGGAGCTCTGGAACGTGGCGTCGGAGCCGCGAAGCGGCCAGATGGATCACAAAGGCCGCATCTGGGCCGGGTTCCGGATTCGGCGTGACGAGAAGCAGCCGGCGTTCTGTCGGTCGGGGTCCACGAACAAGTTCGCGCGCTACTACCCGCTTGATCAGCGTCCGAATTCGAACATTGGGGGCAAGCAGACAGGCTTCTACGATCCGCAGACGGAGGAGTGGACACTGATCGATGTCTGCTGGTGGTTCGACCACAGCGACTTCGCGAGCAATGCCGACCAGACCCTCTACAGCGGGATGAACAACGTGGTCGGGTGGATCGACACGCGCACGTTCGACGAGACGGGCGATGAGCAGGCGTCGCAAGGCTGGTGCCCCGCCGTGCTCGACACGAACGGCGACGGTACCATCACGGAGTGGACCGAGCCCGACCAGCCGATCGATCCGACGAAGGACCATCGCATCGACTTTACCTGCTACTCGGTGAGCTCCAGCCCGATCGACCACGCCGCATGGTGCAACGGCGCGGGCGCCCAGATCGTGCGGGTCGAGCGGGGCCCGAATCCACCCGAGACGTGCAAGGCTGAGCTCTATCAGGTGCCCACAGGGCACCCTGCGGCCGGGGCGCGCGGCGTGGAGGTCGACAGTCAGGGGATTGTCTGGGTCAATTTTACGAACAGCAAGTTCATGGGGAGCTTCGACCGGAGCGAGTGCGCGGTGCTCGACGGACCAACCGCCACGGGTCAGCACTGCCCGGAGGGGTGGACATTCTACGCGCACGATCCCGCCGCGGTTCCGCGCTTCGAGGGGACAACGATCGGGACCGACCGGACGTATCTGATCAATGTCGACCAGTTCGACACGTTGGGACTGGGCCGTGACGTTCCGATCACGTATCCCGAGAACGCCGACGCGCTGATCGCATGGCTGCGTGATGAAGAGGCGTGGGTGACGCTGCGCGTGCCCTATCCGATGGGCGCGATGTTCACCAAGAAGGTAATCGGTCGGATCGACGATCCGCAGGGCGGATGGAAGGGCCGTGGCCTCTGGTCAAGCACCGCCCACTACGCGGCGTGGCACATCGAAGGGGGGAAGGGAACCCGCGGGAAAGCGATCAAGTACCAGGTGCGGCCCGATCCACTGGCGAAGTGACTGTTCCTGGCGTGGGCACGCCAAGGCACTGTCAACTTGCGGCCGCAGGTGGCAGAGTGGGCCGATGACGAACGAGTCTCCCAGCTACCGCGGATACCGATTTCCCTTTGACATCATCAGTCCAGCCGTCTGGCTCTACCGCCTACACCTCAGACAGCGTGTGGTCGCCGAGGTTCGTCAGCTGTCCGGTACTATCGCCGAAGCTGTCGAGCCGCACGCCCAGCTTATCGAGTAGCGTGAGATGCAGGTTGGCGAGCGGCGTGCCCTGCGGATACCGGATGTACCGTCCGCCGTTGATACCCGTTGCTTGTCCCGCGATAACGGCAATCGGTAGATCGTCGTAGAAGTGGGTGTTGCTGTCGCTGATGCCGGTGCCGTAGAGGAACACTGAGTGGTCGAGCATCGTTCCGTCACCCTCGGGGATGGCCGACAGCTTATCAATGAGGCGCGCGAACTGGCGGAAATGGTATTCGTTCACCTTGTGCAGGCGCTCTAGCTTCGGTACATCGTTCGAGTGGTGAGACAGCGGGTGGTGTGAGTCGGCCACCCCGATCTCCGGATAGGCCCGGCTGCTCACCTCCCGTGCCAGCATGAACGTGCTGACCCGCGTTAGGTCGGTCTGATACGCGAGAAGTAGCAGGTCGGTCATGATCTCGGCATGCTCCGCGTAGTCGGTCGGGATCCCGACGGGCTGGTCGACGACCGGGAGCTCACGGCTGTTCTGCTCCTCTGCCTTCTGGATCCGCCGCTCGACGTCACGAATTGAGTCCAGATACTCCTCGAACTTCGCCTGGTCGCGTGGGCCTAGCCGTGAGGTCAGGCGTGCCGTATGTTCCGTCAGCACATCGAGAATGCTCCGGTCGCGCCGAATCCGAGCCATGCGAGCTTCTGGGTCGGTGCTCCCACTCAAGCCGAACAGGCGTTCAAACACTGAGCGAGGGTCGTTGTCGATCGGCAGCGCCGTAGTGGGCGAGCTCCAGGAAATTGTGTTGGTCAGGGCGCAGCTCACGCCGTCGCAGGCGCCCAGGATCGCGGCAGACTCGATGCCCAGCTCTAACGACGCGAGCTGCGTCGCCTGGCCGAACTCGTTCGCGGCCAGCTGATCCATGGTCGTGGCGGCCACGACGGTGGCCTGGGAGCCAGTGAACGGCACACAGTTCAGGAACACGCCCGAGGATCGCGAGTGCGCCCCCGCCCGCAATATTTGGTCGGCTGATGCCTGCAACAACCCCCCCAGCATCAGGACCCGATCCTTGTGCGGCTGAAGCGTTTGCAGCGTTGGAGGAAGCTGTTCGATCGCGCCCTCGGCCTGCGGTGACCAGTATCCCATCGACATGCCGTTGGGCACGTAGAACACACCGAGCCGGCGCCCCGGAGCTGCCTCACTCTGACTCAGTGCCGTCAAAGCGGGCACCATGCTCTCCAGCCACGGGAGGGCCAACGTCACGCCAAGTCCGCGCAGGACGGTTCGACGGGGTAGATGCCGTCTTGTGATGATCATGGTGTTCCTTGTTGGGTTTGTCTCTGAGGTCACCAGCGTTGGGCGACCGTACCTGCTGCAACCGCCGCACCATCCTCCGGAGTCGACACGCGCCGCATCTGAAACGGGACGCTCTTGACGATCCCTAGGATCAACGATGACCATCGGTAGTCGTCGCCCGATGCATCTCGCATGATCTGACGGACGGTCGGCGCATCGTAAAACTCGAGTCCACGACCCAGGACATAGGCCAGCAGCTCCTCGGTCACAGTCCGGACAAACTCATCACCACGACTCAGCAAGTACGTTCGAAAGTCCTCTGGGCCACCGATGGTGCCGCCGTCCGGGAGCGTGGCGGTTGCGTCGATCGGAACGCCCGCATCGTTGTCGCGCCACTGACCGGTTGCGTCGAAGTTCTCGAGCACGAAGCCCATGGGGTCCATCTGGAAATGGCACGCGGCGCACACCGGGTTCTCTCGGTGCTGTTCCATCCGCTCACGCAGCGACGTTGGCGTCTGGCCGGGACTATTCTCATCGAGGGGAGGAACATTGGGCGGCGGCGGTGGTGGCGGCGCCCCCAGCAGCGTTTCGAGCACCCACTTGCCTCGCAGAACCACGGAGGTTTTGTCGGCATAAGACGTGACCGTCAGAACGCTGCCGTGCCCCAATAACCCCTGTCGCGCTGGGTCTGTGACCGCGACGCGACGAAAATGACTCCCGTAGACGTCCGGTATCCCGTAGTGCCGTGCCAGACGCGCATTAAGGAACGTGTAGTCGGCGCTCAACAGATTCAGGATATTGCGATCGTCGCGAACTTGGGATTGGAAGAACAGTTCCGTTTCCTTTTCCATCGCCACGCGCAGGTTGTCGTCGAACTCGTGAAAGAGGTCGGGATTCGGTTCATGCGCCCGGATGTTGCGCACGGTCAGCCATTGCCCCATGAAGTCGCTCATCCACCGTGTCGCTTTGGGATCGGCGAGAAGTCGACGCGTCTGCTGCTCCAACACCGCGGGATCCCGCAAGCGTCCGTCCTCGGCGAGCTCAAGAAGCTTGGCATCCGGAAAACTCTTCCACAGGAAGAACGACAGGCGGGAGGCCAGTTCGAGATTCGACAAGCGATAGACGGCGCCGGCGCCTGCCTCGTCCGGGTCGTGCTCGATCCGGAACAGAAACGACACAGTCGATAGCAGTCCTTCGAGTGCTAGCTCGATTCCGTCGTCGAAACTTCCGCCCTCACTGCCGATCGTGAACAGGCGCACCAGCTCGTCGACGTCTGCCTCAACAAGTGGGCGACGATATGCGCGACGAGCCAGCGTCCCGAGGATCTCGCGGGCGCATCGCTCGTAACCCAGAAGGTCAGTCGGGCTACATGAGAAAATCCGTTGCCGGCTCGGTGTACTTTCTGGCACCGTGCCGTCATATGGTCCTGCAATCTGCAACATGTCGATTCCAGGAGCGGCGGCATCATCCGTGAAGAGCCATTGCTGACGCGATGCCGACACCAGCGGCACTGCCTCCGACGCCCGAGGCGCACGGTCGGTGAAGGCGGCTGTGACCAGCCGAGCTCCGGCCTTGACCAGCATCCTGAATTCCAGGTGGTCGTCGGCCGTTAACCGATAGGTGTGCCGGCGCTGGTTCTCGATATCATCTTCTGGAATCGCGTTGACCAGTCCAGGGTCGTCTCCCTGATACGCCCCTCCGACCGAGAAGCGTTCGACCAGGCCGTGGTCGATCCGCACTTGAATCTCGTGTTCCTCGTCGATTCCGCGGATCGTGTCGCCGAGCGCGTTGCGTTGGAGGCGCATCTTGAACGCGTATTCGCCGTCGAGCGGAAAGATATGACGCACCGCGAGGCCGCCGTGGGTGCCAAACGGCATGTCCTCGTTCATGCGATCATCCTGAAACGCGAATTCGGAGACGCGATACTCCTCGACCGATGGTTTGATCGTCTTGGGATTCCCAACGGCGAGACGACTGATCTTCGTTGCCGCCGACAGATAGCGGGCCATCAATGCCGGCGTGATCGAGAGCACGTCAGCGTTGTTGTCGAAGCCGATACCGGGGTCGTCGACCGGAAGCATTGACGGGTCGATCTCGATCGCGAGGAGATCGCCGATGACGTTGACGTATTCGAGGCGATTCATGCGGTGTACGGAGACACGGCCGGGATTTGGAGATGCAGCGGCTTCCCGGTCGAGCGCCGATTCCAGCGCCCCTGCGAAAGCGACAGTGTCCGCGCGCTCAGGCCGGGGCCGTCCGGGCGGGGGCATCTGTCCTGCGCGCAGCTTCCTCACCACCTTCTCGAGCTGCTCCGCGTGTGTGGCCACCTTCGCTACGTCGACCTCATCGAGCGCAAGTCCGCCTGTCCGCAGCCGTTGGTTGTGACAGGTCACACAGTAGCGATCGAGCAGTGTCCGGTCGATAGGAGTGCTCGGTTCCTGGGCATGCACATCCGAAATACCGACGATCGCAGCGACCACCAACACCCAAGAGACACGTCGTATACCTGCCATACGTCCCTCGCTTAGCGCTTGCTCGTCTCGTCAGTGAGACGGCGCCCCAGTTCCCGTTCGAGGTCGCGTCCGCCCAATCCGATCGTCTGGTCGGCCCCGAGCGCGATCAGCAGATCGGCTGTTCCCGGCCACTCTTGGACATAGAAACTCTGTTGGGTGCCCTGGGCGATCCGGTAGGCGGTTCGTTCCCTATAGTCTTGGGCGTCGATGTCCGCCCCCTGTGCGACGAGATACTCGATAACCTCGTTCAATCCGCGAAAGGCAGCGCCGTGCAGCGCGGAGAAACCGGCTTCGTTTGTGCCGTTCACGTCGGTGCCGGCCTCGACCAACATTCTGACTGCTGCCTCGGCCGACGGTGAAGGGGGGCTCTGCTGTAACCCCTTCCGAAAGGTTGCATGTCCGATGCCGGCTGCCACCATCAATGGGGTGGTCCCGTCAGCGGTCGTCATCGTTGGGTCGGCCCCAGAGTCGAGCAGCACGCGGACGACCTCGGATGGGTCGCTCTCGCTCCCCGCCGCGCCACCCTGTGGCCCCCTGGCAGACCGATTCGCGGCGTATGACGCCACCCATAGCGGTGTCACCCCTCGGAGGTTACCCGTGCCAATCGACTGCACCTCCCGTGCCCCGTTTCTTCCAGAGACCCAGGCCTCGGCTGTGGCGGAGTGATCGACGCGGGCGTTCGGATCGGCCCCTCTTTCTATGAGCGTCTTCACGATCGCGAGCCGTTCGCTCTGGGAGAGCCCCGCGGTCGTTCGGCCAGCCAACGACGTACCTATCTGTCGTGTGCGTAGCCAATCCCGGAGCCACATGTCGACGTTGCCGGCTGCAGCGTGTAACGCGCTCACTCCGTGCATCGTGCCGTCTGGGTCGGCGCCCCCGTCGAGCAGGAACCGTGCGAAGTCGCCGTGTCCACTCACGACCGCCAGAGCCACCGGGTGGGTGCCGTCGGAACCTGGCTGATTCACGTCCGCCCCCGCCGCGATCAAGATGCGGGCAGACTCGATGTCGTTGTTACGGGTTGAAAACAGCAGGGGCGTGAACCCAAGTTCGGATTGGGCCTGCACATTGGCCCCGCCGGCGATCAGTGCCGCCATGACATCGCCATGCAATTCCGCCGTCGCCCACATCAACGCTGTCTGGCCTGTGATGTCTATGCGTGCGTTGACCTTGGCTCCCGCGGCAAGTAAGCCGTTGACGACCGCCACGTTGCCCGTGCCTGCAGCGACAATCAACGGTGTCACCCCGTTCGTCTGTGCCGCATTGGGGTTGGCACCAGCCGCAAGCAGCTTTGAAACCATCGTTGCGCTCGCGTTCTCGGATGCCCGCGCCAACGACGTCACGCCCTGGTCCTCAGCGGCGTTGACGTCGGCTCCGGCCGCCAATAGGCGGTCGACCGTATCGTGATCGTCCCAATGCGCCGCCCAGAGAAGGGCCGTCACGCCGTCTGCCCGTGCGGCATTCACATCGACGCGTTCACCCAACAGATGCTGCACGAGCGCCGTGTTCTGCTCCTGGACCGCAGCGACGAGACGTGTGTCGACTTGGCCGAGGGCCGATCCGCTGAGAATCATGGTGGCGAGACACAACATGACCAGGAGGCGCGTCAACCGGTGCTCCCTGTAACCGCTTATGGCCACTGACATACGTCACCTCTTCCGTCACAAAACCAGCCGCGCCGAATCCGGACCTTTTCATGGAGACGCACGTCCCCAGAAAAATCAACTATAGGTGGATGGTCTCACCATATCAATATCAACCTGATGGCGGTCAGGCGGAATCGAGTTGCCCACGGAGAACAACGCCGTGTGGATACCTTCGAGAGTCGTCATCGTGGGGCTATTGGTCGCCACGGTTCTGATATGCCTGGGCGAAGCCAGCGGCCAGGTGGAACCGATCGCCAGCTGCGAGCCTGGCGGATCTGCGAAGCCCATTGGCGGCACTGTCAAGTTGACGAAAAGAGGGCATGACGAACCCGGAATGACTCAGTTGCCAGCATCGTGTAACAGGAATGCGTCACCCGTCACAGACCCGGAACGCCCGCGTTCTGAGCAACCGGTGGTGAACAGCGTGGAGCAGGTGACGGCCGACCCGGAAGAGATCCTGAACGATGCCGTGCACCGATGCGAAGCGTTGCAGTTGGGCGGCCGACTTGAACCGGCGCATCTGGCGCTCGCGCTGCCGCCTCAGAATCGTAACAGCCGGTTGATCTTGACGATGAATGCCCGGTTCTCGAGTTGGGGGAACGCGCGCGGCGCGAGCGTATCACGCTGCTCATTGTAGACGATAAACAGCTCGCTGCCAGGTTGATACTCCCAGCGGAGCCGAATGTTGGTACTCAGGCCGTTGTTGCTCGAGTTGTACTGGAGAAGTGCGCTGACAAACATCGCCGGGCTCATGGTGTAAGTCACGCGCGTTGTGACGAGTCGGGTCAAGAAGCTGCCCTGGGGCAGGTCGATCCAGTTGAACGACAGGCCTGGCTCGAACGAGAACTGCGTCGTCAGCTCGATGCGTCCGCCGAACGGTCCGCTCCCCACACCCACCGCCGTCTTCGTGCCGCCGTAGAAGGTGCCGTGCTCGGCGAACACCGACCCGGACATGCGTCGCTGCTGCCCAAATCGAAGCGACGTGCGAGCGTTCCAGAAGTCGTACCCGCCCACCGGGACGGTGATGCCGGGCGCGATCGTGAACCCCACTTTGAGGAAGTCGTAGGTCTGGGTGTACGACACGTCGATGGTGTCGCTGCTCTCGAACTCGGCTTGGAATCGCCCCTCCGCTTCCCGCGTCTCTACCAGTCCGGCCGCATCCTCGATATACGTGTAGGAGCCCTCCCATGTGAACTTGCGGACCGTCTCGATCGCGCGCGGCCGGGGACTGAATCGGACCGACCCCCGGCTCTTGCGAAAATCGTCCCGGCGCACGAACCCGACCGCTGGGGAAAACCGCGCGTCGACGAATAGGTGTTCGGCCGTCGCACCATACCGGTCCCCGGCGTACCGGAACGCCGCGGTGTAGCTCGTGTCCTGCCCATGGCGTCCCGGGGTGCGGGTCGTCGCCCAGTAGGTGTTGATCGCCACGTTCTCGTAGAAGGCGAACGTCGCGTCGGCCCCGTAGGTCTGGCTGTTCCCGGGGCCGTCCGCGAGCGTCGAGCGGTGGGTCACGATGGCGCCGATACTGCTCCGACGCAGCAGGTCACGCTGGATGCGGGCCACCGTGAAGTTGGTCGTCAGGGCGCCGCTGATCGGCTCGTCGTCGGTCTGGATGTTGATCAGCCCGAGGCTGAACCGACCGATGCGGCCCGTCAGCCGCCCTCCGGCGACAATCGGCACTTCCTGCCCCTCGTTTAGGCCGATCCGCCGGCTGTGGAAGATGACCGGGGTGTCCCGGGCCGAGTCGCCGAAGCTGAACGTGCCCTGGTTCTCGAGAAAGAACTCTCGCTTTTCTGGAAAGAACAGACTGAAGCGGGTGAGGTTGACCTGCTGCTCGTCCGCCTCGACCTGCGCGAAGTCGGTGTTGAGGGTGAAGTCGGCGGTCAGGTTCTCGGTGAGTCCGTACTTGAGGTCGAGACCGGCGTTGCCGCCGAACGCGTTCGAGATGGCCGGGGAGGCGTTCATATCCGAGTTGAAATTGCCGATCGCATAAGGCTTGATTTCGATCGGGCGCCCGCTTTCTGGTGCCTCGAGCCCCACGAGGGTCGCCGACCGGGAGACTTGAAAAATGGCCGTCTGGCCAAGCGCAGGGTCCAGCGGGGTCAGAAACACCGTCTCGTTCTTGTGCCGTATGCGGCGCCGCAGCTGCAGGCCCCATACCTGCGATCGTCCCGGGCGGTAGCGCATTGACTTGAACGGGAACGCCGCCTCGAACGTCCAGCCGCCCGCGAACCTTCCCGTCTCGACGGCCCACACCGGGTTCCAGTCACGGTTGTACGCGCCCTCGTTGCTCACTTGGCCGTCGGCCCGGCCGCCGATCGGGCTGACGGTGAACAAGTTCCCGTTGCGTCGATCGTAGAACGTGTCGAACAGAATCCCGACCCCCTCATTTTGCGAGAGGTTGTTGCTGTCGCGACGCATCTCGTTGACCACCCACTCGGACTCGGGCGACGCATCCCACAAGCGCGCCACGATGTACAGATTCGTGTCGTCGAAGAACACCCACGCTTCGGTGCGCTCGGTCCCAGGCGCTCCCGCCGTGGGCTCTGTCTGGATGAATCCGCCAATCGACGGCACCGTCGCATACACCGCCTCGTCGAGCACGCCGTCGATGTCGAGTCCTTGAACCCTTACGGCCCGCACCGTGGCGCCACCACTTGCGTTACGCGTGAGGGTTTCGGGGGCGACCGGGCTAGGGGGCGCGCCAGGCTCTTGCAGGCCGACAGCGGACACGCTCGAGAGCTCGACACAGAGCGCGGTCAGGACGATGCCGCCGCCACACGCGCCCATGCGGAACGTCGTCCTGCCCATGACGTGTATCTCGGTGTCTCGCGGGTGGCTCACTGCGCGCTTCTGGCACCGCGCAGGACATTGGCCATGGCGTAGTTGCCTTCGTGGCAGGCGTACTCGTACAACGGGCCGTCGATCCGATTCATCGGGAGGGCGACGGTGAAGTCTTCGGTGTAGGTCGTCGGGTCCGTGACGGTGTAGCGGTAGTCAATCGTGTCGGCGTCGACCCACGTGAAGCGCTCGACCAGCCGCAGATGCTCGCCGATGCCGAAGACGGTGGCAGCTAGCTCGCTGACCTTCCCGGTGAGGTTCGTCGTCTCGACCACCAGCGTGTCGCCCTCCCAGTGCCCGCGCGAGTCCCCCAGCCACTGTTGGATACTCGACGGCGGATGGGGACGTCCGTCGAGCGGGATGATCCGGGCATCGTGCATTAGCTCGAGCACGAGGACGACATAGTCTGGTGTCTGGAGGATGAGGTAGTTGTTGTTGATGTAGGCGTTCATCATCGCGCCCGGGAGCCCGCGCCCGATGCAGCGGGCGTAGACATCGAAATCCAGATAGGTCGACGGGGACCTGGAGACCTCGCGCCGGTGCGCGCTCAGGTTTTCCAGCCGCTGGTGTGCCTCGGGCGTCAGCGCCGGCAGCCTGCCGTCCGGCCGGCCGATGACCAGCGACGTGCGGTTGGTGTCCTTGCCGTACTCGAACCAGAACTCGTTGTAGAAGCCGACGCCCCTGGGCGAGAAGAGAAGATCGGAGCTCTCCTGGGCGCGCTCGGCCACCTCCTCATCAGTCAAGGTTTCCCGGTCTCCGAGACTCGCCGGACGTTCCAGCGGCACGATGGTGCCGTTGTTCCAGGGGCCCTGCAGGTCCGGGTCGCCCCACGGGGTGCGAGGTGGATTCGGGCTTCGGGTCTGGCCGGTGGCGAGGCCAGGCAACAGTGACACGACGAGGGTCACCACCACCGGCAGCCCTGTTACCCGTCCTACGGTAGTCAGCATAAGAGGGGGCGCGCCGCCTCACGTACAAGTGCCCACGCTAGGCTCCGAGGCTGCCGATATGGGACTCAATTATCGCCGACGTCGGAGAGGTGTCAAGGGCACATCCGGGGCGACGGGTCGCCGGCACGGTAAGCCAACCGCTAACTCCCGATCTGAATTAGGGTTGGGGCCAGGAAACCAATAAGATGCCGTTGATCGTGCGTCGCGATGCGGACGTGGCTCGGCAGTGTTTGGGAAAGGGCGGAATCATATGGGACGCCGAAGCTTGTCGCTTGCGGCTCTCTGGGTAGCGGTCGGCATCAGCGTGGCTGCCGCTGACTTTTGGGAAGACAAGCCGTTTCGTTCGTGGTCCGGCAAGGACGTGGAGAAGATGTTGACCGATTCGCCCTGGGCCGATGAAGTGGCCGTGTCCCTGCCGCCGCGGCTACGTCAAAGCCAGGGTGGGGGTAGAGGAGGCGGTTTTAGCGTGGCTGGACCGGGCGGTGGGGGCGGAGGCGGAGGGGGTGGGCGCAACAGGTTCCCTGGCCCGCGCCGCGTGCGGATGGCGGTATCCTGGCGTAGCGCGCTTCCGGTGAAACAGGCTCTGCTCCGCGAACAGATCGGCGAGGTGGACGAGCTCTCCGCCGAGAACGAGGAGTATCTGGAGCGCGATACAGGGTTCTATGTCATCGGCGTGCTTGGCGTGCCGGCGCAGTTCGCCCGCATCCCAACGGACGAGATTCGGCTCGAGAGCTTCCTCAAGCCCAAAGACAAGGAGCCCATTCCGGCCGACGACGTACTGTTCCAGCGCGCGGAGGACGGCCTCCTGCTGGTTATGCCTGGCCGCGAACAAGAGCGCGGTGTATCCGCCATTTTGCTCGTGGCGTTTTCCAAGATCAATCCACTGATACTGGAGGATCAGGAGGTCGAGTTCATTGCCAAGCTTGGTGATTTCTCGATCAAGAAGAAGTTCAAACTCAAAGACATGGTGTTGCAGGGCGAGCTCGCGCTGTAGCTGACGGGGGCGCCCATGAGTAGGCTCCGCGACAAGTGCGGTGTGCGAGTCGTGCGGGCTTCCAAACATCTATCCGATTCCGAAAATTCCTCATCACTGGATTGTTACCCTCAGCGGACGGGGTACGGAAAGGGATTGTCAAGTTGCCGACGAGAGTGCGTTTCTCTCTCCGGGCGCTGCGCGCCAGAGCTCGGTCAGCAAGCACGCGTCACCTCATCCCAGATGTGGAACGCACGCGTTCTGAGCAACTGGTGGTACAACCACACGGCGTGACTGATGATCTCTGGCTGGAATAGATATCTGAAGTAGCTGGGCGGCTGGCTGTTCATCGGCCTACACTGCTAGCTGCCCCTCAACTTGACAATGCCTCCCGGTTATCTTGCAGCCGCCCCGGCCAGGATGTTGTAGAGGCCGTAGTTCCCTTCGTGACAGGCGTACTCGAAGATAGGGCCGTCACTCGGCTGCCACGGAACCTCGTACGTCCACGGTGCTGTCCACGCCGTGGGGTCATCGACCGTGACCTCGTATGTCAAGGTTGCCGGCGACGTTCTAGTCAACCGCTCCGTCAAGTGCAGGTTCGCATCCGACTGGCCCCCCATGAAACTC
>Ga0302123_10001104_pt1 | contig 19460 bp, 16 predicted proteins | sample CB21_321_MG_FD_203109 | JGI IMG/M metagenome (GOLD analysis project Ga0302123, IMG submission 203109) | Marine microbial communities from Western Arctic Ocean, Canada - CB21_32.1 | ecosystem: Environmental > Aquatic > Marine > Oceanic | place: Canada: Western Arctic Ocean | collected 2017-09-28 | reverse complement strand
ACCGCGTTTATTGTAAAACCAGCGTCGTGCTTTCCCTACCGCAGATCTAAGTAGTTCACGGTCTTTAGGGTTGCCAAAGCTCAGATCATGGAATGATTCAACGACATCACTATTGATCTTAAGATTGATTTCAGTGAAGATTCGACCAGCCTCATGCAAGCAATTCCAATTACGGATTATAGTTGCAGGTCTTGGTTTGCGACTTAACGAGCGATGAAACTGGTCAAGTTCATAATACACCTTACGAGAGCCTAAAGATGCCTGCTGTTGGTCACGGATATGCGCGTGATTATACTCCTCAATGGCGTGCTCAAGCTGTACACCCCAAAAATCTTGTTTCTGTTTGCTTAAGCTAAGTCGGTGAAGGGCAGGAGCAAGTGTCATTTATTCGCGGCAACTCTCGATTTATCTCGTGTCAGATAAAGACATTGTATCAAACAATGGCCAGACCAGCACGTCCATCTTTAAAAGACTATCGACGCCAGATCAATGTTTTATCCATGCGTTCAATCTTAATCCACATCAGTCATCAAGAAACCAGAACTATCACTGTGTGCTTGTTGAACCAATTAAGAGCACTGTGGAGTTGTCGCGTAACTCTTGATTTTAGTAGATTTTAGCGAGACGAAGGCAAACATCTTACCAAAGATCAGGCCGTTTCGTGCAAACCATATCTGGTGAATAGCCACACGCATTTATGTAATGAAAAGCAGGAATGCAACTCTCCCAGCTTTTGAGATTATTGACGTGGTGCAATTCTGGCGACACCTGATACAGCTTAAACCCCGCGTCGCGTAGTTTTTTACCGCTCTCCATCGGCAGGGGCGCTCCCGCAAACGTATCCATCTAAATCCAATCCACGCAGCGACTATGGCTTTTCAAATTTAGGCTTAGCGCCACCGCCGTTTCCACGCTATCAAACTCAGAAACTCGCAGTGCGAAATTCTGAACCCCTTCAAGTGCATATTTCCGAATATATGGAATACTTTCATCCAGAATGAAGAAGTCCACGATTTTATGGTCCCTCAAAAGCTTCAGAAGTTTGGGCTTAAGCCCCTCCCCCTTAACATTAGCGATCAGGAATTGGTGGTTGTAACCCAAGAGCCATTCTGAGAGCGTAATGGCCTGCTTAGAGAACGGATCGTGTATGACAAAAAGTTCATCGCCGTGGTTCCGAATGTCGATTTCAACGCCATAACCCGTTCCAGTCTACTGTAATTGGTTAATTGTGTTCACGCGATGCTGAATTAGGATTATGTTGGCGTTCCGTTATCGGGAGCTCGCCTAAGCCCGAAAATTTAAACGATAATAAGCTTGATCCATTTAATCTGCGTGCGCCAATCGCCGCCACGCTTCGCCTCACCGTGAAGGCGGTTAGCGAGAATAATTGGTATAGTAATAATGGAATGTCTGGCCATGCGGTCCTGATACACAGGGTAAAAATCTAGTGAAAAGCCAAGTAGCGCTTGGCTCAAAATATTGCCGCTAAAAAAATATTGTGAGCTTAGCTGGGGCTGGACGACGGACCAAGGACCACGATCTGGGGGTTACTGGACCCAATCCATATATATCAAAGACGCAGGGCCACTATCCAGGAACTCCGCACCGGGCCGTGTGCCTCGCGGACCTCGGGGTTTAGTACTGGAGCGGTAGTTTCATTGGGGAAGGTCGACAATGCTAGTATATGGATGATGTGATTCATTTTTTAATTAAATTTACAACAAAAGCGAGTCCCCGCCAGAGTGGGCTCGTCTGTTTGTACAGCCTGTCACCTGGAGCGCTTATGAAAGTTGTTAAATCAATTGGCTGTGATGATATTAATTTTGATAGGTTTTTTATTGCGGTTTCTGAGGTTTCATAAGTTTAAGAGGTGGTTTGAGTATACTCGCTATATTCTGGGCTGGAGATGTACCCTCTATCGGTCAGCTTCTTCAGGATATCTGAAATCTGAGACTACTTTTTGTCCAGCTTCTCAGCAATTGTACGGGAACAAATAGCCGCGGGGGCCGCAGGTGCAAGCCCAAGAGCAGATTTCTGTAGCGTAGTGAGTTGGCTATCATCTTGGTTTTTATCTATTTGCCAATGCATGATTTCTTCATTGAGCTTAAGATTTAACTCCACATCTTCGACGTCTCTGCCAGTAACTTGAAACTTTGCCTGCTTGCTGCCTCTTTTCTGGACTTGGCGCAGAGACCGCTTTTTTAAAAGCGTCGAGTGGTACTTCGGACATGGTAGATTCCGCTCTTAAGTATGTGCAATGAAAGGCACTTGCAAAGATCATGTAGGTTCTTTCAGATGGGATGATAGGCATTTTTGGACATCCATCATATAATATTTTTGAAATCCACTTGCCAATTAACTAATAAAATGTGATGTGTGGGGTGATAAAAAATTGTAGGTTAGGTTGAGAATGCGTCACGCAAAGCCAGGGATTTCAAGGAAACACCCGCATATGCAGGGCGGTCACGATGGCACACACCCATCGACCAACGCACCGTTCACTCAACAATAAAGGAAGGTCAACGAAAACATGACGCCACAAGAAATGGAAAAACATATAGTCCGCTACGGCGATCTGGTGCCCTGCAAGACTGCCTTTATTGATGCTCATACCCCTGGTTCTAACCAGAAAGAGAATTTTACAATCATCGGTGGTGGCGTTTCGGAGAGCCCCGATCAACACGTGCATATCCGTGACACGCCGGGGTTCAACATTGGCGCTGGAGGTCAGCCACCGAGATGTCGGAACTCTCTGCATGACCATAACACCGCAGAAGCTTTTTTTGTGCTCAAAGGACGTTGGCGGTTTTTCTGGGGGCGATGGGGGGACGCTGGCGAGGTGGTTCTGGAGGAAGGTGACGTATTCAATATTCCTACCGGCATTTTTCGAGCGTTCGAAAACATCGGTACAGACTATGGAATGATCATGGCGTTTTTGGGTGGAGACGATGCTGGTGGCGGAGTTATCTGGGCGCCGCAGGTTATTGAGGATGCAGCCGAGCACGGCCTTATCCTCGGGGAAAACGGCAAACTCTATGACACCAAAAAGGGCGAATCGCTGCCTGAAAAAATCAGCCCCATGCCACTTATGTCAAAAGAAGAACTAGTCAAGCGCGGTGAACCGAGCACAGCGGATGTAGTTCCAAATCACGTGGCACGATACTGGGATCTAATGGCGCTTGCCGACCGGCAACCAGTCAAGGTCATTGGTGCGGATGCCCAGTTACGGGATCGTCCGGGGTTCGAAGTTGATTTTATCTCTCGCGGGTCCATTCCGCCGGATCGGTATGTGTCTGATGTACCCGAGGTCTTAATGCCGATGCGGGGTCATTGGCGTCTGGATTGGGAAGGAGGCACGACCACGCTCAATCCTGGTGATACCTGCCTGTTGCCCAAAGGCTTGCCGCGATCAGTTAGTCCGTCGATGACTGGCGAGGCGAGCATGTACCGGGCCCGTGCAACTGACGATTCTGCAGGAAAAACGAAGCGACTCAGTTGATGGAGGAACCTCTCGTCCTACTTCCTGGTATGATGTGTGATGAACGTCTTTTCTCCCGGCAGATTGCCGCGATATCCTCGAAGCGCCGCTGCATAGTCCCGTCGCTTCATGGAGTGAACACGATGACTGGGCTTGCGATGCAAATTCTCGCGGAAGCGCTGCCGCGGTTTGCACTGGCTGGGTTATCCATGGGAGGTCTTGTCGCTATGGAGATAATTCGCATTGCACCGGGTCGCGTCACCCGTCTGGCTCTGATGGATACCAGCCCGCTAGCGGACCCGCCGGAAATGGCGGCACAACGCGAGAGGCAGCTTCAAAAAGTACGATCTGGAGAGATGGCAGAGGTCATGTGCAACGAAATAATACCTAACTATTTTGGGGAGGGTTCATCAAACGTAATGATCAAAGAACTTTGTTTGGCGATGGCAAAATCACTCGGACCGAACATTTTTGCAAGCCAAGCTTGCGCCATTCAGACTCGACCGGACCAATGCACAACATTGCAGTCCATCAAAATCCCGACGCTTGTGCTATGCGGCGAAGCGGATCAGCTTTGTCCAGTGGCACGGCACAAACTGATGCACGAATTGATCGCCAACTCGCGTCTGGTTGTCTTGCCAATGGCAGGTCATCTTCCAACATTGGAACAACCGCAACAAACAAATGAGGAATTAAAAAAATGGCTAGAGATGTAATTTCCAAGGATCTGCTCGCGCTGTTGCGCAAGGTCGATACGCCAACCGTCTGCAATGCAATCGAAGTCGCTCAGGGAAAACGTGGCTTCAACAGTTTTACACGCGGGACCATGCAACATTCGCGACCGGGAGATCCGGCAACCGTCGGGTATGCGCGAACGGCAAAGATATCGGGTCTGGCCCCGCCGTTGGAACCGCCCGAGGTGATTCGGGCACGTCGCATGGAGTATTTTCGGTCGATGGCAGGGGGTATTGGGCCAACCGTGGCAGTAGTCGAGGATGTGGACTACCCCAACTGCATTGCCGGTTGGTGGGGCGAAGTTCATGTCGCGGTACACAAGGGACTGGGCCTCGCCGGGGCTGTTACTAACGGTGTGATGCGCGATTTGAATGTGATGGATGACGGGTTCCCGGTGCTTTCCGGGTCCGTCGGGCCCAGCCACGGTTTCGTCCACGCCGTCGAGATTGGAACTCCAGTTAATATCAAAGGTATGCGCGTCGCCCAAGGCGAGCTTATTCATGCCGACAGGCACGGCGCATTGGTGATTCCGAACGAGGTGATCCCAGAACTGGGATCGGCCATCGAAAACGTCATCTCAAGCGAAGCTATCGTTTTGGGTCCGGCGCGGGAACGAGGCTTTGATATCGACAAGCTTGAGGAGGTCTGGGCTAAATTTGAAGCGGCGAGGACCTGAGTGTGATCGGTCCGATTCTCGGAGTGATCGCTGACGATCTTACCGGGTCTACTGATATTTCTTCGATGTTGACACTCGGTGGTATGCGAGTTGTGCAATCCATCGGCCCACCGAGTGAGAGCTTTGAGATGCCTGACGCCGATGCCCTTGTCATCGCTCTCAAAACCCGCTCTGTGCCAGCGGTTGATGCAGTGTCGCAATCGCTCAAAGCTCTCGAAGCGCTCAGGTGCGCTGGGGTATCGCAGGTCCAGTTCAAATATTGCTCAACGTTCGATTCAACGTCTGATGGCAATATCGGCCAAGTTACCGATGCACTTGCCAAGGCGATGGAATGCGATCTCGTCGCCCATATTCCCTCACTGCCGGTCAATGGACGAACAGTTTACAAGGGACATCTCTTTGTTGGAGGCGTGCTCCTCAACGAGTCCGGAATGGAGAACCACCCGCTCAATCCAATGACCGATGCCAATTTAGTTCGGTGGCTCGAGTGTCAGACACATCGGGCCGTTGGTCTGATCGATCACGCGACGCTGGCCTATGGAGTGAAGCAAACACGCAATGCGATGACCAAACTAATGGATGCCGAAATAGCACACTTCATAGGGGACGCGATTGATGACGCCGACCTTTTTGCCTGGGCCGAGGTGTTAGAGGGCACAGCCCTTTTCGCAGGCGGGTCCGGGCTGGCCACACCCTTGGCACGCCGACTTGCGACAGCAGGCAGATATGTCCCGCAGGAGCGTACGATTGACTACGGCACATATGGTCAGGGCCAAACACTGATTCTTGCCGGAAGCTGTTCGCGAGCGACGCTTGACCAGATCGAAGCATTTCGCAATGCCGGCGGCCAGTCCCGTCAAATTGATCCGGTGGCCTTGCATGATGGAGAGGTGATTGTCGGGGAAGTCGCCGAATGGGCGGCAAGAACGTTGCGAAAGGGGCCGGTGCTGATTCACGCGTCCGCGATGCCAGAGGAAGTGCAGCGTGCGCAAGAGCGGCTTGGAATTGAAGCTTCTGGCGCAATTGTTGAGAGTGCCTTGTCCCAACTGGCCATGGCGCTGCGACCACTCTCACAGACTGGACGGATCGTTGTTGCTGGGGGCGAAACATCTGGAGCCGTCATATCTGCGCTCGACGTCGCCTCGCTTAGGGTCGGTGCCGAGATTGATCCCGGTGTGCCCTGGACGATAGCCCTGGATGCCTCTGGCAGAGAATTAATCCCAATGGCGCTCAAATCGGGCAACTTTGGTAGCCAGAACTTTTTCGTCCGGACAGCAGGGATCGATGGCGCATGACAAAGGAAGCTCGCATTCGGGAAGATATCGTGATTGTTGCAAAGTCGCTGTTCGAGCGGGGCTACACACACGGGTCTACCGGGAACATCTCCGTACCGTTTGAAGACGGCCTGATTGTCACTCCTACTGGCACGTCATTTGGGGCACTCGATCCTGCCCGTCTATCTAGGCTCGGTCCCGATGGGCGGCTCATCTCTGGTGACGAACCTACCAAAGAGACCGTCCTCCATCGAGCGGTCTACGCAGCTCGTCCTTCTGCGGGCGCGGTCATCCATCTTCACGGGACGCACTCCGTCGCTCTATCCTGTCTGCCTGTGGAGAACCCCAACAATGCGCTGCCAAAACTGACCGCCTATAGTCATATGCAGTGTGGCAACGTCGCTATGCTCCCTTTCTTTCGGCCTGGTGATGCCGCGCTTGCAGAAGCTGTGAGGCAGACGTCGGAGACACATTGGAGTATTCTGCTGGCACATCATGGCCCTGTCGTTGCTGGCACCAATCTGCGCAATGCTATGTATGCGACAGAGGAACTTGAACAGACAGCGCGGCTTGCTCTGATGCTGCGCGGCTGCAACGCGAATACATTGAGCGATGAACAGGTCGCCGATCTCGACCACTATTTTCCACCCTGGAGGATTTGATGCCCCGCTTTTCTGCCAATATTTCGATGATGTTCTGTGAGTACGTGTTTCTCGACCGCTTTTCAGCTGCTCGGGACGCAGGTTTCGAGGCGGTAGAGTTCTTGTTTCCATATGATTACACTCCTGACGAGATTGGCCGCGCAGTTTCGCAAACTGGCCTTGCCATCTCGGTCTTCAATTTTTTTCCTGGTAATTGGCAGGCCGGAGAGCGCGGAATGGCGGCGATCCCGGGTCGGGAGGCCGAATTCCAGGCGACTGTGAAAAGGGCACTGCCCTATGCTCGTGAAGTTGGCGCGAAGTGTCTGCATATGATGGCAGGTTTAGCACTGCCGGATGCTAAGACCGAAGCGGTTTACCTCGATAACATTCGATATGCTGGCGACACACTTGCAGAGGCAGGGCTGGACCTACTGATCGAGCCGATCAATTCCCGGTCTATGCCGGGCTATTTTCTGTCGACAGTGGCTCAGGCAATTGATTTGATCAACCAGGTTTCGCACCCTAATGTCAGACTCCAGTTCGATATTTTCCACCACCAGATCATGCAGGGCGATGTTGTGTGCTCACTGTCAGATTGCATCGGTCAAATCGGCCATATCCAGATTGCCGGGGTACCTGATCGTCACGAACCGGATACCGGAGAGCTTAATTACGTTGAAATTTTCCGGCACATTGATTGCATCGGTTACAATGGTTGGGTCGGCTGTGAATATGTGCCGCGGAACGGTACAGTCGAAGGATTGAGTTGGTTGGAAAGTGTCAGGTAAACGCTTCATCGAAGTTGCTGGCGGCAGGAAAATTGCCCCGAGCCATCATCAAATTGAAGCCTGCCCCGACGATAATGGTTGAAATTCAAAGAAATGAGGTGATCGATGTCGTTTTTGGTGACGCTGAGATGCGGTGCGAAGCGGATGACGTCCCTCCGCACGCTAAGATAGTTTTTCTGGTCTGCAAATCGACTTTGAAGGTCCTTGATACGCTCTCTCATACCTCTATCGACAAGGCGTAATCCAACCATGTGTCTGCCGCGTCAAGAATGCTCGAGAGGCACACCGTCCTGATGCTGGGGAAAAACGTGAAGGAACCCCAGTGTGTAGGGACAGAGTAACCATTTATAGGCTGATAAGATCGGGAAATCGGGCTGAACCTCCGTTACTTCGAATGGCACCGTGCCCAATGATTATGTTGCGTCAATGACTAACGCTGAGCCGATTTCGCGACACCGCCATCCGATCTGTGAAAGATTCAGACGTGTTCCATCGATCCAGAAACAATGGGGCAGGGCAGTTATCGCAGTGCGCTCGTCAATCGCTGAAAGAACAGCTTTCGTCAGGTCGTAGTCTTCGGGACGCTTTACAAATTTGATTTCTGCATCCACGTTTTCTAATTTCTTCATCCAGGGTAGCACATTGTCGGGATATCGGTCCGCAAGAACAACTATCCTCTGCCCTTTTTTAGATCAAGATTCATAGCAGCCGTCAGCTATCCCGTAGCTTGCTACAGGAATCAGTGCGCCATCACCCATCGTCGCATCGATCAAGTTTACGAAGACGGTCAGGTTCTTCAATCCGTTCCTTTTTGCCAACCTGTCACGAGTGAGCTTTTCTGTGCACGCTGGAGAGTTCGGCGTCAGGAGTGCTTTTCAGGATTGGTACAAGTCCTGAAAAATTGAAGAACGCAATGTCTTCTGGGATATCAAAACAGCACATCAATACATACAATTGTCGTATTGCTAAACTCTCTCTGTTGCTTTGCAACGAGAGTGTGGCCAGTAAGTCCCTACTCTCGTTGCAAAATCCGATCTATGTAGTCGAGACACAGGGAATCTACTTGATTTTTAGACGCAAGAGGGGCATATGGGCATGATGAACATTACTTTCAAACAAGTTGATGCCTTTCGGGCGGTTGTCTCTTCTGGTTCGGTTACTGGGGCGTCGGTGATTTTGGGAACGTCTCAACCTGCGGTGAGCCGGCTAATATCTGATCTCGAGAAAGAAATTGGTTATGAGCTCTTTTTCCGGGTAGGTCGGCAGCTTGAGCCAACCGAAGAAGCGCGTCTTCTTGTGAAGGAGGTGCGCCAGGCAGTCACGGGTATGAGCCACATCAAGGATGTGGCCGTCGAGATCGGTCACTTCGGCCATGCTCGCCTGAGTATCATGACCTCACCATCATTCTCGTACTATATTACTTCCGAACTGATTAGCAGTTTTTCACGCATTTGTCCGGAAGTGAAAGTAAAATTCGATATCGGTCAAGACGATGACACTGTCGAATGGATGATCAACCAAGGTTTTGATTTTGGGATGACGGTTTCTAGGCCAACCAATCCCACCATCGCGTGTCACCTGATTGACGAAAGCCCCTTGTTCTGTATTGTACCCAAGGACCACCGATTGATAGAACACGACATCATAAAACCAAGTGACTTGGCTGAAGAGCAGCTAATCTCATATATGGCGAATTCGCCCGTTCAGTGTGAATTGGACAAACTCTTTTTACAGCACGGAATTGTCAACGACCGAAAATACGAAATCAGAACAACGAGTAGCATTCGTGGACTGGTTGCAAGTGGTTTGGGTGTGTCAGTTATCGGAAGTTGGTTTGATCCTAAACAGTTCATGCCAGAGTGCGTTGCTATTCCGTTCGATTCCGACTTGAAAATACAGGCGTTTTTTTTCTGGTCGACTAGTCGGCCACTTTCTCCGGTCGCAAGAGAGTTCAAGAGGATCGCTGAAGAACGATTCAAATTCAGCTGATTCACGATGTAGGAGGTTACGGACCGGCTTCCTTGGTGCGGTCGATGATTGAATATGGACGCATTTTTGTTTAATTCCGAGATTTCCGAGCGTTGGACTATACCCGCTTTGAGGGTTCTGGGATTCCTGCCGTCGGTAAATCTATCGATCATTTTGAGATAATATTTTCAACATCAGATAGATGTCTATTGCATAAATGTGATGTATAATGTATTTATTAAAAAACCATCCGCAAACATGGAGAGCCCAGATGGAGATGCCGAATCGTATTGCGGATCAGACCCTTAACATAAAGAATAAATTGATCATCAACGAGATGGTGGGCAAATTCCGGAATCTGTCTCCGGACGAGATTGACGGCTACCTCACGCAATATTGGCTCGAAGATGCCGACTACTACGGTTTCCACCCGATCAACATCGTCCGCGGCAGAGACGCGATTGGTGAGCAATATTACAAGCCATACTGCAAGGCGTTTCCTGACGCCCGTAAGCATTTGCATTTCCTCTTTGGTGGCAGTTACCTTGGTAAGGATTGGGTAGTGACTGGCGGAAATATGGTTGGGACCTTCACGAACGAATGGCTCGGACTTCCTCCGACTGGAAAGACCTCATGGGTTCGTTTTGCCGAATTCTACGAATTGGTTGATGGCAAGATTTCTCAATCACGAATGATCTTCGATCTGATGTCATTTCTTCGTCAATCGGGGTACAAGTTTTTTAACGCGATTGGGCCCGAGATCGTTATTCCGGGCCCTGCAACGAATGATGGAATAATCCTCGGCGAGAGCGATCCGTCGGAAAGTCTCTTCAACATACGGGTAAATGAAGCGGCAAATTGTTGGGGGATGTCCAAGTTGCATAGACACAAGAAAACAATAATTCCAGATGAAGATACCCTAGAAATACTGCGAGATTATTGGCACGAAGACATGATCTGGTACGGGGTGGATTGTATTGGATCGGCCAAGGGCCAGTATGAATTCCAGTTTGTCATGGAACTGCAATGGCAAATGACTATGTCTGGCCTTGATGGGGGCAATCAATTCGCGCACTTCGCTGAAGGCAGATATGTTTGCGGCGGGGGGTATCCAAGTATCTATACCCAGCACACAGGTGACGCGATCTTCGGAATACCGGCGACAGGTAAAAAGGTAACTGTTCGGGATATAGGAATTTTTCGGTGTGAAGACGGATACTTGGCCGAAAACTGGTGCTATCTCGATCTCGCAGACCTATTTTTTCAGTTAGGCATCGATGTCATGAAGTGGGCTCGGGAAGGGCGGCACAATCAGATCGTTTAGCTAGTCTGCGTTAAATTACGAACCACGAACCACACTGAGGAAAAGATCAATGGAAAAACCAAACAGAATTCCAGATCAGATGACAAGAGTCAGAAACAAGAATATCGCCTATCAGATGGTAGATGATTTTCGACATCTCACAAGTGATGGTGTGGATGAGTATCTTGACCGCTATTATGAGCAAAACACCAGGTTCACGGGATTTCACCCGTTTGATGAGATCAACGGCAGAAAGGCAGTTGCTGATGAATTCCTGAAGCCTTATTTGGTAGCTTTCCCAGATGCGCGGAAACACGTACAATTCCTTTTTGGTGGAGAATCTGATGGACAGGACTGGGTCGTTATTGCCGGAAATCTTGTGGGAAATTTTTCTGAAAAGTGGCTTGATATTCCCCCATCGCATCAGACAACATGGGTCCGTTTTGTTGAGTTCCTTGAATTCCAGGACGGGAAGGTCGTGCGATCCGCAATGATCATCGATCTTTTGTCTTTGCTTCGTCAGGCTGGATATTTGTTTGTTGATCCGGGTGCCCCAGAGATTATCACGCCTGGGCCTGAGACAAATGATGGCATTCTGCTTGGCGAAACTGATCCGCTTGAAAGTTTAGCGAGCAGAAAGATGTGTGAGGCAGCCATCGGCCGCGGTGCAATGATGTTGCGGCGCGCCAAGACGACGGCAATACCTGATGATATAGCCATGATCATCATGCGACTGAACTGGCATGAAGACATGATGTGGTACGGCCCAGACGGAGCTGGCACTACTAAGGGCATTTATGACTACCTCGCCAAGTGGGAACTTCCTTGGGAATTGACTATGACGGGAGTCAAGAACGGTGATCAGCTCGCACTAGTTGCGGAGGATAAGTTTGTCTGCTGGGGTGGCTTCCCTAATCTATCGGCGAAACACACTGGTTCCGAAGTGTTGGGGATACCGGCCAGCGACAAAATTATAAGCATTCGCAATGCCAATATTTTCTGCTGCGAGGGTGAGTTTGTTCTCGAGCAATGGTGTCTTTTCGACATGGTCGATCTTCTCAATCAACTTGGTGTCGATGTGCTGAAACAAATTCGTGAAGGCACTGCCAAACGTAAAGTAGCGGTATTGGTTGCAAGCTAGTTCAGCCTGAGTTCAGGCAAAAAAAGGAAAGAAGGAAATCACATGACGAAATCGAAAACATGCTCGGGTCATCGAAACGCAGTCAAAAATAAACAGATCATCAAAGCATGGTCTGATGATTTACGATACGTCACGCCTGACACCGTTGGTGAATGCCTGAACAAGTACTGGGATAAAGATGCAGTGTTCCACGGATTTCAACCAATTGGCGACCTTACCGGCACAACGCCTCTTTGTGACGAACTCTACCGGCCATATCTAATGGCATTCCCGAATGCAAAAAAGCACCTACATTTCTTGCTTGCCGGTACAGACAATGGCAAAGAATGGGTTGTGGTCGGCGGCAATCTGGTAGGTAATTTTATGGAGCCTTGGCTTGGTATTCCACCGACGAAACTGAGCACCTGGGTTCGTTTCGTGGAGTTATATGAGATGCAGGACGGCAAGATCATCCGCGCTCATTTGCTTTATGATTTGTTGTCTTTGCTGAACCAGGCCGGGTTTCGGTTCTTCAATGCTCTGGCTCCCGAAATCATTATACCCGGGCCAATCCCCAACAACGGTGTCATCATGGGGCAAAGCGATCCTGCTGACGCAACAACAAGTCTGACACTTGAGGAAAACTGGCGCGAGATTGGCCTGCGTCAGTTGCAAAAGTTAGAGAAAACGATCACTCCGAACAAGCCAGCTCTGGAAATTGTGAATGAGTATTTTCAAAAAGACATGATGTGGTACGGGCCAGATAGCATGGGGTCGACTAAAGGAGTGCAAAATTATTTGTCCCGAAAGGAGCTCCCCTGGCAACTCAGCATGCACGAGACCGAGTTCAAAAAACCCAGTGTGCGGGTTGCAGAAAATGACTATGTCATGACATTCGGAGAGATGAATGTAGTCCACAACGGTGCCGAATTGTTCGGGTTGCCTGCCAGCGGCAAGCATATTTTGGTAAGTAGTTGTCATATCTACCGACGTGAAGGCGATCGTTTTGCAGAGGATTTTTGCCTTATGGACATGACCGGATTTTTCCAACAGCTCGGAATAGATGTACTGAAGCGCGTCCGCGAACAAAGGTTCTTTCAAAGGGTATGACGCACCACCGAAAAACGGATTCCATAGGCTCAGCCACTAGGACGGCAAAGCGTACTGTAAGGGAGGGCACACATGAGAAAAGATATCAAGTTTTTTGGCGCTGCGGAGTCCTGCCATCTTCTCGCGGTTACGTTTACCGTGTGCATTTTCGCACTGCTGACTCTGCGTCCATTTAAGTTTCCGGATTTGGGTGGAGGGCGTCGGACCGGGAACCTTAGGATCACGGGTTGAGCGCCTTGGACCTCGGGCCTTTAGTATTGGCGTCGTGGATCCAGCGGGCAATGTTGAGCAAGCACTGATCATTGCCCCGGCGTGCAACCAGTTGAAATCCAAGTGGCAGACCATTTGAGTCAGTTCCAAATGGTATAGCGATTGAGGGAACTTGTAAAAGATTCCACATGCGTGAAAATAAAGGATCACCAGTGGCGTCCAATCCCAAAGGGGCGGGGCCGGGCGCTGACGGGACCAGTAAGGCATCCGTATCCTGAAAAATATGATCCAGCAAGGTCGACGCGCAGTTACGGATCGCGAGTGCGTTCTGATAGGCATGGTAAGTCACCTGTAGGCCAACTTCGATCAGCGCTGCAAATTGGGGGCTGATTGCGTTACGATGATTTTCAAACTCGTCTGTGCGAGTGCGGGCGACCTCGTATCCCATCACTGTGATCTGCGCTTCTGTCAATTCAGCAAATAGGGGGGGATGGGCAATCTCTCCAGTTTCAGCGCCGGTTTCGGCAAGGGTTTGCAAGGCGTGGGTACAAGTGTCTCGCATCTCCAGAGATCCATCAATCCAGTTTGGTCCCCGCATGAGACTTATCTTTGGGAAGTTATCGTCGAAATCTCGAGGGGTAGGTATGTCAGTTCCGTGCAGGATAGAATTAGTAAGAATAAGATCGCGCGGGTCACGCGCAAGCACGCCCAAGGTGTCGAGACTAGTCGACAAACCCATAACGCCAGTCAAATCATATGCTCCGGTTGTCGGTTTAAATCCATAGACGCCACAATAGGCAGCGGGCCTTATCAGGGATGCAGCTGTTTGCGATCCAAAGGCGAGGGGTGTCATGAAATCAGCCACAGCTGCCGCCGAGCCGCTGGATGACCCACCGGGCGTGTGTTCAAGGTTGTGTGGATTTGCGGTCTTTCCGGGTTGGAAATAGGCAAATTCGGTTGTCACGGTCTTGCCTATAGGGATAGCACCTGCATCTAGGAACTTCTGCACACAAGTGGCGTTTTTGTCCGACTGGCGCTTCGTATAAATATCGCTACCCCAGCCTGTTGGCATGTCGTCGGTGTCAATTATGTCTTTGATCACAAAAGGTACACCGTGCAGCGGCCCTGTGGTGGCGGTGTCATCTGCTGCCCATGCCCGGTCCATCGCCCGGTCTGCATCAAGGTATTGAAACGCGCCGATGGCGGGTTCTCGCCTTGCGATGTGGCTCAGATGAGCGGACATCACGTCTGAGGGTTTGCCCTCACCTGATTTTATTATTTGTGCGAGGTAACTAGCACTTTTGTGGTTAAGATCGTTCATTTTTAAGCGCTGATACTGCGGCGGAAAACGGATCAACGGGCATATCATAAATGCCACCGCCTAATCGCCCAGCTTTGCCCAACCTATCAAGGATACCCAGTCCGATGACCGGTCCAGCACCAGCACCGACCGCGCCGCGGGCAGTCGAACCAAGCTTGATATTTTGGTCGCGGAAATAGGGGTGTGAGCCAACCGAAAGCTCAGATGTGCGGGCCGCGGCATCGTCTGGCAAATAGGCGCTAAGGAGCTTCTTTTGCTCCGGGCTTAGTTCAATCACCATTGCTCCCAACCCAAAAGCCTCTACCACTGCGCTGTCGCCGATAGCACCCAAGGAGCGATCTTCGGGCAGATCAACGTCGAATTTACCCTTTGGAGTGCTCGCAGCAACGGTGAACCATTGACCTGGCAAGCCAGAAACTTGGATGCCGATTTCGTGTCCATTACCGCCAACCGCGGTGACAAAGCTAGAACCGTCTACGCCTTCTGCCAGTTTCATCATGCATTTGGTTGCTGCCATCCAAAGGTTCAAAAACAGGCTTGGAGAAGTAGCCATGAATTGGAGCACGTTTTCGTCTGTGATCGCATGTAGTGTGCGGTCTTTCAACTCGTTCACCAGCGCGGCATGGGCCACAGGTGTGCGGCCATGGCAATCGTCACCCCCCGCCAGCCCGATCACTGCCAGCGGCACAAGGGCGATACCCTCCGCTATACCATCCTCCAGCACATCCAGGAACCGTGTGTTAAGCCACTTGATGTGTTCCAAAACGGCCTCAGACCGCAATCCCAACCGCATCGCTGGCCGTGACCCTGCGTTGATTGGCGCATAAACCCGTTGTTGCCCACCCCATGCATCATAGACCGTGTGAAGTGGCATTGAGGCGCTAACAACGGCGGCCAGCGGCGTGACAACATCATGATCTTGTGCTGGCTTCAGAATGATCTCACTCGCGAGAATCATTGCTTCAGCTTGATCAAAGTTCTTTGACAAACCCTCAAAAACGGCAGCTACACAAGCAGAATTCAGGATTGGTAATGTGATTTTAGAGGGGTCGGAAAATGCAGGTCCCGCATGAAGCAGGATATTTCCATCCAAATTCACTGCATCACGGGCAGTGTTGAATCTGTTCCACACAGGTTGGGTTACCATTGCTTTGTCAAAGGCCAGCCGGTCGGCTGGGTGCAAGGTCATAATGCCTCCGGCGGGATAATCCAGGTTTCTGAAAAGTAGAGAAACGCGCTTGTCGTTTCAAAACCAGCTTGAACACGCGTACCCAATTCTCCGGACAGATGCGTTCCGTTGACGATGATGTGTGCCGCTTGCGCCGGGATCAACAAAGAGAACATATTGTGCTCGCCTGATCCAACCTCATGGGGCGAGAGTTCAAGCGCGCGAGGTGGTTCCAATCCTTCCCAGACCAGTTCGATTGTCAGTTCACCCGCAGCAATTGTTTCGCTGTAACGATGTGACATCGGATCACCCGAAGTGCGCACGCCGCTAGCGAGAAACTCAGGCAATGTTTCAAAGGCAGGGGCATTGGCAAAAACTGCCAGTTTGCTGATGAAATTTTTCTTCAGGAATGCAGTGAGCGCCGGATTGTCACTAATAATGAGGTTGGGCGCATCGGTGGTTCCGTTAACTTGATTAGGAGTTCCATAAAGTAAAAGAACTTGACCCTGACCAATGGGTGACCATGCTACACGAAAGAAAAGTGCCATGGCGCTAAAGGAGCCATCGGGATTTTTTAGAAAAATACCGGGGTTTTCGCCCGTCCAGTCAACAACGCCCGGCGTAATTGGTTCGTTTAAAGGCATCAGATATCCTCCTGCGGGGTAACCCAGGTTTCTGAGAACGCCAGAAAAGCCGTACTCATCGTGCGACCAAAGAATTGGCGCTCAGCCACTGCACCAGAAAGGGGCGTGCCATTGATGATCACTTCCGCTGATGCAGCCTCAAGAAAAACAGAGTACATTTCATGTTCTTTGGTAGCTGAGTTTTCTTTGGTCACTTCGACAGGCAGGGGTGGGCCCATATCGCGCCACACCATTTCGAGTGTTACGCCTGAACCGCGTAAGGTTTCACTGTATCGGGATTTTAGATCGCCAGGTCGTTTTGAAACGCTGCTACAATCCAGCCAGCGCATCGTTCCAAGACCAGCTTTGCCCATGAATGTTGGCATTTTGGTCACCCAGCCATCGACGATCCAACGCATCATGCGCTGGTTATCGGTCATGATGAAATTGGGCACATCTGGCCAACCACCCGCTTTGTCCGGTGCGCCTAGAACGATTGCGGCGGTACCGCGCCCATGAGGTGACATCACCACACGAAAAAAGAGAGCAAGGGTGGAATAAGAAGTGTCTTGCGAGTTTTCCTTTAGGTAGATGCCTGGATTTTCTCCTGACCATTCAACACGGCCAGGGTTATGTGGAATTCTGCTCATGCCCATGTCCCCTCATACTTTTTCAATTCATCAATAATGAAATGCTTGCGCTCCGCAATTGGCTGTTCGTCGCCAGCTTTAAAAATTCCAGCTACAGCAAAAGAGATTTCCTTAAGAATTGCACCGTCATCACGACTGTCTTGTACTGGAATGCGCAACATTGTGTCACCTGCATACGTTGGCAGGATACCGTCATAATCACCAGTCGGATGTTTCACTGGATTTCCAACGGCCACCGAACGGATTTCATTGCGCAACTTCCGACGGACCTTGGCCACGCCACGATCCGTAAAACTGAGGTTTTCGCGGGCGTGGATGTTTTTAGGCCCCTGACTGACCCAGGCTTCATAATCCCCTGGGTCCCGTTGACGTATCTCGTAGGGGCGGTCTGGGTCCTGACCATAAAAATCGGTTGACCCAAAACCAACTTTTGATTTGTCGGTTAACCCTTTGGGATCGTCGCCATCCCGAAAATGCCGCCACGTGACCACTTGGGTATGCGTGTCATCAATTGGCACCACCCAACGTGACAAACCGCAACGCCCAAAATAGCGGGGGCTATCGGGAACCGGGAAATGCGCGCCATTTTGGGTAAACGACGGCATCATGTGGTCATGTATCCGTAGCCAGACGATATCATCCACCCGCCGGACGTTGGTATAAAAATCGCCAAACTTACTCTCGTGAAACTCGATCATTGGCATTTCGGCAAACGCGTCGATGAACTGGCTACGTACGGCCAACGTGTGAAGGTACACCACGTGAAATGGATCCCAAGCATTCTCCATCACTTGCAACCAGTTGCATGGTGATTTAATCAAGGACGGTAGCATCTCATCGCCGTCTTCGTCAAATGTGTCCATCACCGGGAATGGTGGCATTGTGTGCTTGGGGCCTAGATAGGCGAACGCCAGACCTTTATATTCGATCACCGGATAGGCACCTAAACAGGCTTTTTTCTTGACTTGAGACGCCGGTGGCTCGCAGGGAGTTTCCAGAACGGTGCCATCAAGACCGTATTTCCAGCCGTGATAGGAACAGCGAATGCCGCCTGGCTCAAGGATGCCAAATTCCAGGCTCATGTTTCGGTGGGCGCAATGCAGGTGCACTAGGCCAAGTTTACCCTCGCCCGGTTCGCGAAACAGTACAAGGTCTTCACTAAGGATGCGGATGCGGTAAGGCAAATCCTCCACCTGATCTGTCATTGCAACTGGCATCCAAAACCTGCGCATATATTCGCCACAATCGGTGCCAGGGCCAACTTCTGTCAACTCTGGATCAGGTCTGTGAGTCCAAACAGATTGCTGGTCATGTCCGCGGAAATTACCTTCGGGCGCTTTGAATGTCTTGCTCATTTTTTCTCCTTTTGCTTAATAGGGAATGGATCAGGAATAGGCGTTTCGCCTGTCCATATGGATTTGATTTGCATAAAGTCGCTTACGGCGTCGGGGCCAAGTTCGCGGCCATAGCCAGAAAGTTTCATTCCACCAACCGGCACGTTGGGGTCAACACTGCGGTAATGGTTGATGTAGACAGTTCCGGCGTTGATCTGTTCGGCAACTCGCTGGCCACATTGAGGATCTGAGGACCAGACACCTCCTGCCAACCCATAGTTGCTGTCGTTGGCCAGTGCGATTGCTTCCTCTTCCGAGCTGAATCCCGTCACTGCCAAAACAGGGCCAAACACCTCGTCACGCCACAAATTCATATCTGGTGTGACATTGCTAAAAACTGTAGGACCAACGTAGAACCCCGGTCTGTTGGCAGCTGTCTCAATTCCGTCCAGCAAGCAGTCCGCGCCGCTGGCTTTGGCCTGCGCTATCATTGACGTGACCTTTTTTAGATGTGGCGCATTGGCAAGCGGGCCAACTTGAGTATCCGCCTTCATCGGATCGCCCATCACCAGTGATTTCGCGCGTGTGACCAGCTTTTCAACCAACGTATCCCGCACGGAGTTTTGGACAATCAAGCGTGAACCTGCGACGCAGGTTTGACCGTTTGACAAGAATATGCCGGATAGAATGCCGTTGGCAGTATTGTCGAGATTGGCATCAGCAAACACAACCTGTGCAGATTTTCCGCCCAGTTCCAACACCGTTGGGACCACATTGTTCGCCGCAGCTTCCGCTACCTTGCGACCCCCAAAATCTGAGCCCGTGAAGGTAACTTTGCGTGTAAGAGGATGACGCACCAGCGCCTCTCCAACAACATGCCCCAATCCAGTGACTACATTCAGCACACCGTCTGGCAGCCCTGCATCCCCAAGAAGGCGTGCTAATTCTAGAGTTGAGGCGGATGCCATCTCGGACGGTTTGACCACTACGGTGTTGCCTGCTGCAAGCGCCGGGGCCAGTTTCCAACTCAGGATCATCAGGGGCGAATTCCACGGCGTGAT
>Ga0302123_10001103_pt1 | contig 19463 bp, 17 predicted proteins | sample CB21_321_MG_FD_203109 | JGI IMG/M metagenome (GOLD analysis project Ga0302123, IMG submission 203109) | Marine microbial communities from Western Arctic Ocean, Canada - CB21_32.1 | ecosystem: Environmental > Aquatic > Marine > Oceanic | place: Canada: Western Arctic Ocean | collected 2017-09-28 | reverse complement strand
GAGTCGGGCCGGGGGAGGGCGGCGGGAAACCCGTTTCCGAAAGTTCGGAACATAGCCGCCGATGGGAACTTCGATCACGACCTCATCCGCCGTACCTTCCCGTGCGTAGTAAGCAGCGAGCTTCGTCCGCAGACGCCGCGCTTGTACTCGAACGATTGTGTCGGTCTTGGGGCTGAAGGCCTCACCCCTGTCGAAGACGTCAACGCCTAGTGTGTACTCCTTGAGGCGGTCGGCCCGGCCGGCGAGGGTTTCTTCCACTAAGTATCGGAGGAGCTTGCTCAAACCGGGAGAGCGGGCGAAGGTCGGGCCTTCGAGGACCCTGCTCATGGCCGCCCTCGCATGGGGGCTCAGTAGGCCCTGACCTCGTGAAATGTCTCCGCGTGGGTGTGGAGCGTTACTCATGGTTAGTTGGCCCAAAGTATACGTGTGAAACGACTTTTCCGCAATGCGGGCAGGGCTCGAATTTACATGTCACCCCATGTCACTCCCGCAATGAGGCCGAGCCGACTACAATCGGGCATCCCTGAAGTTGCCGATGCTAGGCAGGAGACGCTACATGTCCACAATCGAAGCTAGTCCGGTTACGGTTGATTCCTTGATCGAGAAGGTTCATGACATCGGTCCCACTCTGAGAGAGAACGCCGATCAAGGTGAGCGGGAGCGCCGTCTTCCCCAACCCTCCTATGATGCGTTGAAAGCTGCGGGACTCTTGCGTCTCGGCAAGCCGAGCGCCTTCGGCGGACCTGAACTCGATCCCGTCTCCTTGATGAAAGTTGTTGAGGAAATAGCCTATTACGACAGCGCGGCCGGTTGGAACGTGCAGATCAGTTGCGCTGTGAGCATGTTTCTTGCGTGGTTCTGCGATGAAGGCGCAACTGAAGTCTTGGGAGCAGATCCCGACGCCACTTTGGCGGGAACGTTGTTCCCTCCCGGGCAAGCGGTACCGGTGGAAGGGGGCTATCTGTTATCAGGCCGCTGGCCTTTTGCATCCGGATCCCATCAGACGACTTGGTGCTTCGGCCCTTCGCTTGTCATGGACGGCGACACTCCCCGGACGAATGAGGATGGCTCACCGGTGCAGATACTGGTCGTCCATCGCACCGCGGACGCCGAAATCCTCGATACGTGGCATACGATGGGCATGCGCGGCACGGGCAGTCACGATGTCACAGCAAACGATGTCTTCGTTCCCCAAAGACGCACGGCTCCCTTTGTGCCACTCGAGGAGCCCGGAAGTGCTTTCGGTAATCCTATCTCTAAGATGGCATTGTGGGTCAATATCGCTCTCCTGGCTCCGCCTGCCTTGGGTCTGGCACGAGCGGCCCTTGAAACCTTCATCGACCTCGCGAGAAAGAAGACCCCGAACTATACCGCGACCACTCTTCGGGATCGCTCGGTCGTCCAGTCGAACATCGCCAAAGCCCAGGCTGTACTGGACTCGGGCCGTTGTTATCTGTATGACTGCCTGAACCAAGGCTATGAGAGCGTATCGTCCGGCGATCCATTGTCTCTAGAGCAGAAAGGGAACATCCAGCTAGCAACATCCTACGCGATTCGGTCCGCGGCGGACGCCGTCGACTTGATCTGTGAGGCGGCGGGTTCGAGCGCCATTCGGTTGGAGAAACCCTTCGAGCGCCACTTCCGGGATATTCACACCATGACACAGCACGCCGCTGGTTCCACGGCGCGATACGAATCAGTCGGCAAACTCATGTTTGGGCTCGATTCCGACTGGCCGTTTTTTGCGCTTTGATCAGGACTAACCTGCTGACCGAACGCGGAGCAAAGACGGAAGCGTGGTGCCTACTCACCCATGGGCGGGTCGACGATGCCGAGTGCCTCGATGTCTCCAGGGCCTTCGCCACTCATATGGGCGGCCATTTGGGGCCAGACTTCCTGATGCAGGTCGGTGGCAACCCAGCGTATGCGAAGGTCTTCGCTCTCGAAGGCAATCGTCAGTACGTAGTTGTTGTCGCCGCCCTCGTGTTTCAGTAGGTCAGAATACTTGAACCCGGCCTGGCTGCTCACGGCGGGATAGAAAGCCTCGTGGAAGGTCTTTTCTAGTTCGGTGCCATGACCGGACTGCGTCGTGATGTTCACATGCAGCACCATCGGCCCGGGGCCCTCGAACCGGCGTCCACCGCTTTCACCACCCGACGAACAACCCAGCGCAATAACAGCCAGCGCGGCGATCAAACTATTCTTCAAGCTAAACATCAACGAAGCTCCTTTGGTCCCCAGGGAAACCGACCCGCGTATTATGCCAGAGCGACGCCTCGGCGTGCTTAGGACTTTCGCAAGCCTCGTACAGGGCGCGATGGGAGGGTCCGAGTAGACGTATGCCCCTCGCACCCTGGGCTACGATGATCCTTTGAGGATTTGAATGTCGAAACCCCTTCTCGTCATGAAGTTCGGAGGCACGAGCGTCGGCTCGCCCGAACGTATCGAAACCGCCGCCCGGCTCATCGCTCAGAGCGCTGCGTCCCATTCGGTCGTCGTGATTCTCTCGGCGATGTCGAAGGTCACGGACTTGCTGCTCGACACCTTGAATCTTGCTGAACAAGGTCAACTGGAAGATGTCGAGGCGAACCTGGTCTCGCTCAGGCAGCGCCACAAAGAAGCATGCGCGGTTCTGCTGCCGTCGGATGCCCAGGAAGTCGCCAACGAACGAATCGATCAGATCGTGGACGACTTCGGGCGCATCGCTCGCGGGATGCTGATGCTCGGCGAAAAGCCTCCGCGGTCGGTCGACGAGGCCGTCCCGACCGGCGAGAAACTTTCGGTCTTACTTTGCACCGCACTGCTTCGTTCCCGTGGCGTTGCCGCCGAGGCGATCCACGGCACGGATCTCATCGTGACAGACGATCAGTTCGGCGACGGCTCACCCATCATGGAGGCCACCGCCGAGAAGACCCGCGCCCGCCTTCAACCGTTGCTCGACAGCGATCAGGTTCCGATCGTCACCGGCTTCAATGGCGCAACCCATGACGGCCTACCCACGACGCTCGGGCGGGGTGGCTCGGATTTTTCGGCCTCCATCCTCGCAGCCGTTCTTGACGCGGAGGAGTTGTGGATCTGGACCGATGTGGACGGCATTCTCTCCGCCGATCCGCGCGTCGTTTCCGGCACACGCATCCTGGCGGAGGTCACCTACAACGAAGCGGCCGAACTCGCCTACAACGGAGCGAAGGTGTTGCATCCGCGCACGCTGGCGCCGCTTGTCGAAAAGCAAATCCCTGTTTGGATCAAGAACAGTTTCCGCCCTGAGGCCCCCGGCACTCGCATCGTCTCGCGTATCGTGGACGGACACGGTGTTCGAGCGATTACGTCACTGGGCAAGGTGGCGCTCATCTCGATCGAGGCTGTGGGTACTTCCATGTCCGGCGTGCAGCTCATGGCTCGGGCGCTGGAATCCGCGGCACGTGCGCATGTTGAAGTTCTTCTGTTGACTCGTTCCAGTTTCCGAATGAAGTTCTGCATGCTCGTGCGCCTGGAGGATGTTGACACTGTGATGGAGAGCCTCCGGACGGAGTTGGCTCTCGAACTCGCCCATGGCTACGTTCACCCCATCGATGTTGATCACAGCGTCGGCTTGCTCGCGGCCGTTGGCGAGGGCATGAAGGGCACGACGGGCCTCGCGGGTAAAGTCTTCACTGCGCTTTCCGAGAAGAAGGTGAACATCATCGCGATCGCGCAGGGGTCTAGTGAGATCACGATCGCAATCGTCGTGAAGCAGGATGCGTTGGAGGAGGCGGTCCGGGCGCTGCACAGTGCGTGCGGCCTGGGCGAAGTGTAGTCCAAAGTCCTAAGAAGTTTTTCGGGCTTCGTAGTCGTCGATGGCGCGACGAAATAGCCGGATGTGGGCCGGCGTGCTGCCGCAGCAACCACCGACGATTCGGACGCCTGATTCGAGCAGGGCAGGGAGTTCGCTGACCATTTCCTCGGGCGTCTGCTTGTAGACGACCTTCATCTTTTCGAGGACCGGCTGGCCCGCGTTGGGCTGCGCCATCGTCGGCAGGTCACAGACGGATCGGTACGCTTTGACAGCCTCCGCCGCCCACGTGACGTCGACACCCGCCCCGCAATTGAGCGCGATGATGTCCACTCCGGCATCACGCATGAATTCGGCGGCTTTCTCGGGACTGATCCCCATCATGGTGCGCAATCTTGTGCGGTCCTTCGTCACGTCGTAGGCCATCGAGCCGATGATGCACGGTGCGCCCGCTTTCTTCGCGGCGGCAATCCCGATCGCCAACTCCTCGACCGCCGTTTGTGTTTCAACAATGAGGGCGTCCACTCCTGCCGCGACCAGCGCTTCGGCCTGTTCGGCGAACGACTCGATCACTCGTTGCTCAGACACCTCGCCGAGTGGTTCCATCAAGCCGCCGAACGGCCCGATGTCGCCGAGGACGAATCCCGGCTTGCCGCCAAAGGCTTCCCGCGCCAACTCCGCGCCCGCCTTGTTGATCGCGGGAACATCGTCGCCATGGTTGTGCCGCTCGAGCATGATGCGGCAGCCACCGAATGTATTGGTGATGAGACAGTCGGAGCCCGCTTCGACATACGCTCGCTGGATCTCAAGGAGCCGATCGGGGTGGTCCACGTTCCAGGCCTCGCCGCAACCGCCCGGTTCGAGCCCGGCGTACTGCAACTGCGTTCCCATGGCTCCGTCGCAGAGCAGGATCCGTTCCTGAAGGGCTTCGAGTAGCGTCTGTCCCATGATTTGATCCTATCGTTTGCGCTAGTCACCGAGTGCGTTCAGGTCTTGGGGCATGGGCTTGAATTGGCAGCCCTCGACGAAGACCTCGAAGAAGTCGGACGTTGTTTCTAGCTCGACATGCTCGACCTTTCTTACCAGATCGTCGATCGCCGCTCGCTTGCTCTTGGAAAGCAGCAACTCCTTGGCTCCTTGTAAGGCGGCGTTGCCCACCTTTGCAACACGGTCCTCGGGGACCGAGGCGAGAAAACCAATTTCGATGGCGTGGGTGACATTCACGTAGTTGGCGAAGCCGCCCGCTAGGTAGAGCTTCTTGATGTCACCCGGCTGCAAACCGAGCTTGCGCATCACGATCAACTGCCCGCAGTAGTTCGCAGCTTTGGCCTGCGCAAGATTGCTGGCGTCTTCGCGCGAGAACGTAATGCCCGACTCGGGGGCGATCGATATTTCCTGTGACTTGTCGGAGAAGACGCCCTTGGCACTCATCTTTCCGTGTCGGCGCAGTTCCGCGATCAGGTCGATCAGTCCGGAACCGCAAAGGCCCTGCGGGGCACCGCCGCCGATGACTTCGTACTCGGTTGCGCCGTTCAAGCGCAGGGTCTCGATTGCGCCGTCGACCGCCGCCATTCCATAACGGATGCCGCCCCCTTCAAACGCCGGTCCCGCCGGACACGACGCGGCCATCAGTCGTCCTTCGTGCGCGATCACGACTTCGGTGTTGGTCCCGATGTCGACGACCATCACGCTTTCGCTCTGCGTATCCAGGTCGATCGCCACCAAATCGGCAGCCATGTCGCCGCCCACATGACTTGCGATCAGCGGCGCGGCATAGACCTTGGCCTTGGGGTGTGCCCACAACCGCAACTTACGTGCATCCTCGACGAGCGCCGTCGTTTCACGCCTGCCCGCCAGATACTCTTCCTCAATGGGCGATTTGTAGGGCCGCTCGCCGATGGACTTTACATCGAGATCGAAGAAGATCTCGCGCATGGTCGAGTTGCCGACGACGACAATCTCGTAGATCTGTTGCCGGCGAAAATCAAGCTGCCGGCACATCGCGCGCAGTTCTTGATTCAGGGTGTTGATGACGGCCTTGTGCAACTCGCCGTGGAAGGGCCCTGAGTCGTACGAGATGCGATTCATCACATCGCTGCCGCCGAACCGCTGTGGGTTTTCGAACGAGGCCAGATAGGCGCTCTCGCCCGTTTCCAAGTCGACCAATTCGGCGACCACGGTGGTTGTGCCGAGATCGATCGCGACGCCGTAGATGTGACCCCGATACTTGTCGATCACGTCGTCGCCATAGAGGACGCTCTCGCCCTCACGGCGTACGACGGGGTCGAGCAACAGGTCCTTCGGTGGACGCGTGGAAAGGATCTTCGGATTGCTGCGGAGGAGCGCAAACTCGATGTCCTCATCAGACCGTTCGATCACGGCCTGGCAAGCCAGCCGATAATCCCCGCGCAGAAACGCTTCCGCCTCAGTCGTCGCGCAGAGGCTCGCCTGGCCTGCTTTCACTTCGACGATGCATTCGTGGCAAAGCCCTGTTCGTCCACACGATGTGGGAACGCGAACAGCCAAGTCGTCGGCGTAGTCAAAGACCGTCTTGCCGGCTAGGAGAGGCAGGCTCTCGCCGCCGTGAACGATCTCACCCATAGTTAGATGCTACGGAGAACAGGGAAGAAGGCGCGGATCTCAAATCCGCGCGCCCGCGGGGCAGCCCGCGGAAGAATCACGCAGTCTCCCAGGCGCTACGGTAATCCAGCTTGTCGTCCCCCACGCACAGGAACGGTTCGCCCGCGACATCCGATTTACTCTGATTGCGGCAGCCGAACTGAGCCGTGCACTGATCAAAGCGGTTCTTGTAGGGACAGCGCTCGGCCGACAGCTCGTCGGCGTGCCGCATCATGTCGGAGAACATCGCTGTGATTCGATCGAGCCGCTTCTGGTACTCCGCTTTGTCGATCTTCTGCATGGCCGTGTCTAGCTCTCGACCTCGGCTTGCTCCTTGACGAGCTTCTTGGCGATGGCCACACATTCCATCGCGTCTTTTCCGTAGCCGTCGGCGCCCATGTCGTCGGCGAATTCCTGACTGACCGGCGCGCCGCCGACCATGATTTTTACATCATCGCGGATGCCCTCGTCGATAAAGGTCTCGATTGTCACCGCCATGTTCGGCATCGTCGTCGTCAGCAACGCCGACATTCCCATCAGCGGTGCTTCGTGCTCTTCGACGGCGGCTACGAAATCGTCCGGGGACGTATCCACGCCCAGGTCGAACACCTCAAACCCCGAACCGCGCAGCATCATGATGCAAAGGTTCTTGCCGATGTCGTGCAGGTCGCCCTTGACGGTCCCCATCACAACGCGGCCGACGGGCTTGATCCCCGAAGCGGACAGGATTGGTTCAATATGAGCCATCCCCATCTTCATCGCGCGGGCACAGCCCAATACTTCCGGGACGTAGATAAAGTTCTCGCGAAACTTGATGCCGACGATGCGCATCGCCGCGATCAGGCCATCGTCCATGACTTCGAGGGCCTCAATGTCGTCCGCGATCGCCTTCAGTGTTAGCTCGTTAACGACCTTGTGCTGTCCATCGATCAGCGCCGCGCCGATCTCCTGCATCCGAGGACTGATCTTCGCAAAGGTCTCGATGACGGACTCGCGCTCGGCCGGATCTTCCAAGTATTCCTGGATCTCGTTGCGGACGAACTCGTTCGTGATGTCGTTGATGGATGCCATACCCTCGCGCCGTTGACCCTTAGTTCGGGGTCGAATGATCCCGATGCCAGTCTTTGACGGCCTTGGGAATCTCCTTGAGGTTCTCGATTGACGTTTGGAGCGGGATCGCGCATTCGGGTCCGACCAGGTTCACGTTCGCGTCGAGGTTCTCGTACACTTCCTGACGAACTTCTTCAGGGCCCTTCGAGAAAAGCGTCTCGGGATTGTTGATGTTCCCAACGAGCGCGATGCGGTTGTCGATGATCTCCATGGCCTCGCTCGGCGGGTTCTTGGAATCGTAGTGGAACGCGGCCATCCCCGATTGCGCGATGTAGTCCATGCGGTCGAGAGTCTTGCCGCAAATGTGCAAGATCAACGGTACCGGAAGCTCCTCGACCAATTCCTGGTGTAAATCGAGAAGAAACTCCTTGTAGTACTCGCCGCTGACTAGGTCGCCCGTAGCGTGATCGGGGAGCGTGAGCGCATCCGCGCCAGCCTCGATCTGCGCCATGCCGTACTCGACCGTTGCTTCTTTCATGCGGTCGAGGCACAGCTTTGTCTTGCCGGGATCGTCGAGCGACATCAACAGGAACGGCTCAACGCCGAAACAGTGGTAGCCCAACGTCCACGGCCCCATCGTCTTGCCGATGATCGCCACCTCGTCGCCGTATTGCTTCTTAAGGATCTTGATGGCGTCGGTCACGCACTTCGTGTCTTTGTGCGTGAGGAAGTCGGGCGGCAGCTTGACGTCCTCGGGCTCTACCCAGATCGGCTCGCGCATTCTTACCGTGGGCCAGTTGTCCTTTTGTTCCCACTGCATCTTGCAGCCTAAAGCAGAAGATTCCTGGATGATCGAGAACACCGGCATGATGGTGTCGAAGCCGAGTTCGGTGTAGCCGGTGGCCGCGAGTCGCGCCATCAATTCCGGATCGCGGTTGGCTTCCGGGAAGGGCGCCTTGACGAGGTCCATCAACTCGACGGTCGCTACCGACGTCGGATTGCAAACGGGAGTGCGATCGACTGGCTCGCGTCGAAGGGCCGCTAATACTCGTTCCCGTCCGTTCATGATCTGAGCCTTATTGCTTCTGTGCGCTCGGGGCGAGTAGTTGTCCGCGCGCCGCCGCCATCTGCTGTTCGCGTTCGACGCCTCTTACGTTCAGAGCCCGGCCGAGCAACAGTCCCACCAGTTTATCGTGAGCCTGTCCGCAGGGGAACGAGAAGCGCTCCGTGGTCTCCTCGGCCCACCCCATTTCGCCGAGTTTTACGAGACCGGCGCCAATCGCGGAACGGCGCTTCGCTGCCTTGTCGCTGTCCGCTTCGCAAGTCATGCGGTATGCGCCTTCGCCTAGACTTTCGATGGATAGATCACCGTCGGATTTCTTGTCGAAGATGGTGAGCGGTTTCGGTGCCAGTTCAACCGTGGGGTCCCACTTGCACGATTCGAGGAAGATGCGCCTGCAAGCGAACTGATGTGGGTTGCCGCAGTGGAAGCGAACTCGCTGGGCGTCGCCGCCGACGGCTTCCATGCCGCCGAGAACGACCATCGCATGCACCACGAATTCGACGCGCTCTTGCGCCCCGTCGAGTTGGCTATAGCTGTGGACCAGGAACTCAGGGCCATCTGTTCCCTCTTGGCGATAGAGGGCGATCGAGATCTCGTGGAAGTGCGCATCCATCGAGACGAGTTCGATGCGCCGTCCGATGTCAGTGGTAACGCCCAATCGTCAAGTGTATCGCGCCCGGCGACGCTCAGGTCAACTAACCCAAACGGACAACGGAGACATGACCGGAATACTACCTGCAGACCGAAACGGGAGATGTCAGGCAACCAATGTTCGCCATGTGTTCGCTGTAGTATCAGTATGGTGCAATCAATCGCAGCGGGAATGTTTTGCGGCTCGCCTACCTGGGAAGCCTGTAAATTATTGAAAATAAGATGGTTATGATCGATAGTTGTGCGGCGCGTTGTTCTCCGGTTTTCCATAGGCCTCAAGAACCCCTGTTTCAAGGGCTTTGGGTGTAGTGAGGCCCACGAAGTCCCGCCAAACGACAGTTCACAGCGTAACTCCCCGAAAACGAAGCAGTTACAAAACCTTTGACCGCGACCGAGAACACCGGTGACACTAGGGCAGGCAAGTCAACGATGGCACGAACGATGATTCCGAAACTGACTCGTAATCTTCTAGCCCAAGCCCGGGTCATCGCCAAGGGCGCGCGGATCCGAGACGTTCGGCGACTGGTTGAACAGTACGGCGGTAAGGCGTCGAAGTGGGTTAAGAAGAGTAGTCCGGTCATTGAGGTGGCTGGCGAGTCGTTCGAGTATCATTGGTATGAGCACCCCGGCATCGGCAGGTTTGAAGAGAAGCTGACGCCCGCTCGAAGTCCATGACTGTGAAGCTACGCCGAACGATGGCGCGTTATCCCGACCTAACTACCGGTCAGCCGTATGTCGTTGTGGGAATCGAGGGAGACGACCTTCGGCTATTGAACGATGCGGGTCGACCCTATCTGTACCCGCTACGCCTTTTCACGGTGTGCGACAAGGCAGAACCGGCCGACTGGGTTAGTGAGTTGGGCGATGACGGCGAACGTTATGCTTATCCCCCACCGTTGAACGATGTCGGGTTCTTCGAGGATTTCTTTGACAGCAAGCCCGACGCGGTAAAGACCTTCTGGCGCGTCGTCAACGAACGCCTCGCAACTGTCGCCAACGTCGCATAGCTTCTTCAAGCCAGACGGGACAGAGGCGCACACGCAACCATGCGCGTCCGGGGATAGAGTACGGGAAAGGTTCGCGGTCGAAACTTGCGAGCTTCGCAGTTCTAGTTGGTCGCGAAGCAGTAGAAGTAGCCAGCTCCGCCCGTCGCTTCCAGGTTCGCCTGGCTGCAGCCGCGCGAACCGTGCGAGGCATTCCACGACGTGGGCGCGGGACCGCCGCCCTGGCGATCGTGATGGCCGACCTGCCCGCTGCCTTTGCCGTCCGCCGAACTCGTCCAGTTGCTGCACGTGTGGTCGTCACCGGCGGGGAAGGCCGTCCCGTCCGCTTGCGTTCCCGTGAGGATGTCGTGCCGGTTCGGGTTATCGCCACGGCCGTTGACGGCCCCACCCGATTCAGTTAGGGAGGTTTGTTTGCCGAGCTTGTTTCGGTCGGAGTGTAGATCGTCGACACTCGCCGCAACCTGCACACCTTTTGCGTTGTGCCACGGGCCGCTGCCGATGCGGTCCTTTGCGTTCACCGTGGCCTGTCCGCCGGAAGCGTTCGCGCTCAAGTAGGCGTGCCAGGTTTTGCCGCCCGCACCGGCCGCGGCCGCCAAGGATTGACAATGCCGATCGGCACCGGTGAGACCGCCGAGCTCGGCGCCGTTACCCGGCCCTTTGCTGGTGATGAAGAAACTCATGTTGTTCTGCGCAAACGCCGGAAGTGCCAGCGCGGCGAGACTGATCGAAAGCAAGAGGGATGCCTTACGCATCATTGTTCTCCTTGTCCTTGAGTGTTTCTTGATGAAGATGGACCCGACGGTAGTTCAAGAGCGTAGCTCAGGGGCTTTATTGTACCTACGACTCGCGGTGGGTGTGACCCGCGAGTTTGTGATGTGACGGACCGAGGAGCGCGGAGGCCGCCGATATAATCGGGAGTCGTGTTCCTCCGCCGGTCGATCGTTCTCGTTGCCACCTTGCTTACCTCGGCGGCGCTGGCCCTTGGCTACATTCAAGCCCGGAATGGTAGTGGCGCAGGCTTACACCGCGCTGACTTTACGCGGATCGCGTATCTGGTCAACGACAAGACCATCGCGGGGCTACGGAACGATCAGAACGAGCTCATCATTACCGAAGACAGCAGTCCGGTGGAGGCGCTACAGGCGGCGCTCGACACATGGAGCAACGTGCCAGGGTCCCGGGTTCGGTTTGCGCCCCTTGCGGCGACGAATCAAGACACGTCGAGCGTTGACGGTACACAGCTTGTACTCTTTGCGGACTCGCCGCAGAGCCGCGCCGTGGTCGGCGGGGCTGTCGCTGTGACGCGGCTTTTCTGGAACGGGGATGGCACGCTGATCGACACCGACGTCGTGTTCAGCCCGACTCTGCCCTTTTCGACGAACCTTACGCCCGGGACGTTCGATATTCAGGCGACGATGACACACGAGTTGGGTCATGCCCTGGGACTTGACCATTCGGGCATCGCGAGCGCAACCATGTTTGCGCTAGCGGCCCGTGCGAGCAACAGCCTGGCGAGCCTTACCGCGGACGACCGGGCATTTGTCGCATCTACTTATCCGCAGTTTGGGGGAGCGAACGGCGCAACGTTGAGCGGCACGGTGACCAAGAACACGGGTGGTGTGCTGCGTGGTGCTCATGTCGTGGCGCAAAGCCTCAACAACAACACGGCCATCGGGGGGACCACGAATTCCTCCGGCGAGTACATCATCAAGGGCGTGCCCGGCGGGACGTACATCTTGTTCGTCGAACCACTGGATGGGCCGGCGACGCCGTCGCAACTGGGGCTGGCGGGCATTGGAGCGGATACCTCGTTTCAGACAACGTTTCATGGCGGAACGAATCCAACGGCGTTGATTGTGATCGCCGGCGGATCGCGAGTGACCGACTTCATGGTTGAAGACGGGGCCGCGGCGCTCAACATCGAGGGGGCGGGCGCCGTCCCGGTGGGAGAGACCATCCGGAGTCGAGTCGGCGCTCAGATCGAGCCGGGCGGCGAGTATACGGTTGAGGTGCACGGCGACGGTCTGGACGATCCGACTTTGAGTGAGTCGTCCCTGTCTCTTTTTGGGAATGGATGTACCCTCGTTCCCGGTAGCTTTGAGCACGCCGGGACGGTGCGCTTCACAAACGGCACAGAGTTTCCACGGGTGCGGTTTCGGATTACTGTGGCTGCCGATGCCCCTCCGGGGCAAGTGACGCTGCGGATCACTTCCGAGACGGAGACGTCGGCGTATTCGGGAGGTTTCACGATCATCGAAGCGCGGAAGCTGCCTCAATTCAGTTCGAACGGGGTGGTCAACGGGGCAAGCTTCTTGTCGCGAGGGATTGCACCGGGGGAGATCATTTCGGTCTTCGGCGTGGATCTCGGCCCGGCGGAGGGGGTAAACGGCAGTCTGAACCCGGTGACAGGCAGGTTGGTGACGCTGGCGGGGGATGTATCGGTGACGATCAACGGAATTCCTCTGCCGTTGTTCTTTGTGCGCCACGACCAGATCAATGCCTTGGCTCCGGTCGAGATCGCGGGCTTGAGCAACGCTCTGGTCGTCGTGAGTTACAAGCAGGTGGTAAGCGCCGCGCGGGTTGTTCCGGTGATTTCAACGAACCCCGGGCTCTTCGTCTTCCCGGAAACAACGCAGGCGATTGTGCTCAATCAGAACGGCATGGTGAATGGGCCGAGTAGCGGCGCGACGCGCGGATCGTACATCTCGCTTTTTGGCACAGGGCAGGGCAGCGTCGTGCCCGTGCTGGGGGCCGGCGAGCTAGCGCGAGGAGGCACGGATCTCAGCTTCTTCAGTGAGCCGGTCGTGGTCCGGATCGGCGGGATCGAGGCACAGGTGACGTTCACGGGCATGGCACCGGGCTTTGCAGGGTTGTTCCAGATCAACTTGATTCTGCCGCAGGGAGTGGCTCCAGGGACGGTGATTGTCGAAGTCGAAATCGGCGGGCGGAAGTCGCAAGGCGGCGTGACGGTTGAGGTCCTGTGAATTCCTAGTTCTCTCCCAAGCGAAAGATCTGTACTGAGAGGGCGCCTTCAGTCAACGTATGCACGGGTTGGTCGATGACGATCAAGTTGATGATCTCAGTTTCCGCATCGGTGGTGGGCTTGAAGTCGCTCCACACGGCAACCCAATCGGGTGGGCGAGTCAGCAAGCGGTCACCGTGGAGCCGTCGCGTTTCATCGGCGAAAGCGGTGCGGTCCCGTTCGGGCAGGGGGACGGTTGAGAGATTGTGTAACTGCGCCAAGCCAAGGCGCGAGTGGACAACGGTGCGCTGAAAGTCGGGTGGCGCGGGGTTGATGTCGGCGAGGAGCGCTAGCGCTTGGCGGCGTCCGGGGGAACCGCCGGTGCGCTCGGCGTTGTTGAGGAATCCTTCGCTTGCGTTGTCGGGTAACGGGGCAGTGAGGATGACGACTTGCTCTGCTTCGTCGACGTTGCTGTCGATCCACGTGGCGAGTGAGTAGCTGAGTTGCAGGTGAGGATCGGACGTTTCGCGGGCCACGAAACGATCGGCCATGAAGAGGCCAACGGCGACACAAGCGATCCAGATGGCAGCGCGCCCACGGCGAATGCGGGAGAAGCCGAGACCTGCCAAGAATACCGTTGCGGCGAAAAGGATATGGGCTTCGCGGGCTGTCACCCAACGGTCGGGCTGATCGCGCTCGCCGTGTCCGGAGAACAGGATTGCAATCCCGAACGCTGCTACGAAGATAGCGAGAGCTGCATAACGGGGCGAGTTCCATAGCCGTTGCCTCCAGACTTGCCAGACACCGAACCCCGCCAGGATGAAAACCGGGAAGGGCGTATCTTTGACGGTGATGTATCCGAGGTAGACGTAGCGCCAGAGCCGATCCCAGTTGAAGGCCGCATCGAGGACAAACGACCCGCTGGGTGAGAGTCCCTGGTGGTACGCGATCCACAGTAAGGGGGCCCACCCGAATAGGCAGACCGCTTTGAGTGCCTCGCTCGTCTTTCGGTCATGTTGCAGCCAGTAGGCGCCAGCCAAGATCGCCGCCGCACCCCACGCTTCGTATCTCGATAGACAAGCGAACCCCAGCCACAGGCTCGCTAGCCACCATCGCTCATCGAAGAAGAATACGAAAGCGAAGAAGAGCCCCGCGAGCATCAGGATCTCCTGATACGGCACGGTCGAGTAAGCAACAACGAACGGATGGATGGCGAACCACACGGCGGGCGCGAGAGCAGAGGTGCGGCCGAGAAGGCGTGTGCAGAGATAGTAGAACCCCACGCTCGCGCCTGCGCCCGCTAGGGCAGTGAAGTAGCGGATACACAGTGGGTCGTCGGTCAGGCCCATGATGAAGTGCACTGCGCCTTGGAGCATCGGCAACTGATACGAGAGCAGGACGCGGTCGTGGTAGTAGAGGCGGACGATGCTGTCGCCGCCGAAGATGATCGGGTAGGCGTGGATGATCCATAGCCGAACCAGCAGCGCGGTACCGAAAACGATGGCCGCGTGATAGGGCTCCACGCGGGACTCCCAGTCGGGCGTTGATTCAGTCGTTGCCGCGTTGGGGGCCGTCATGTGTGGGTTGGCCTGCGGCGGCTCGGATGTACTCGAGCATCTGCCGTCGGAACCTCTCCAGCGTAAACCGTTGTCGCCACGCGCGGCGGCCCGCTTGGCCTACGACGGCCAGTTGGTCGGGCGAGCGCATCAGCAGGGCGAGCAATTTCACCGCGAGTTCGTTGGCTGTGGGTGGGTTGATGAGGAAACCGGTTTCACCGTCTGTGATGGCTTCGGGGATGCCACCGGTGGCGAAGGCAATGATAGGAACGCCACAGGACTGCGCTTCGAGAACAACGCGCGGCATTCCTGGTTCTTGGATCGAAGGAACGACGAGAATGTCGAGTTGTTGCATGACGTCGTAAACGTCGTCACGCCAACCGAGGAATTGAACTGATAGCCCTTCCGCTTCGGCGCGAACTCTTTGGTGATAGCTGTCGGCCCGGGCGTCGTCAAACAGTACGTCGCCCGCGATGACGAATCGGTAGTTCGGGAAGGCCTTTACGACCTGCCGTGCTGCTTGGAGGAATTCTATCTGGCCTTTCTCCGGCGAGATTCGCCCGATCATGCCGATGCGCATATTGCTGGCGCCGGCCCGCTCAGGGGCTTCGACGACACCGTTCTCGACGACATGTAGTCTCTCTTCCGACACATAGTCAGCGATCGGCTCGATGGCGAATCGGCAGCAGCCAACAACGGTCGCATTGGCTCGGCGCAGGGCCCGTCCGGCGGCGATCGCGGCGGCCCGCTGGGGGAGGTGGTTGTGACAGTGAAACAGCACTGGTGTCGATGCAGCGGCGGCTCTCGCGGCGGCAGGCAGTAGGCGAGGACCGTTCACATAGATGAGATCGGCTTGCGTGCCCTCGGCAAATTTATTGATCCGCCGGGCGAGGGAGGGCGTCTGCCAAACAAAGCGCACAGCGTCCGTCCAGGGCTTGGGGCCGGAACGGTAGTTGCCCAGGGGCAGTTGCTCGAACGTTGCACCGAGTTTCACCGCCCGCGCCGCGAGTTGCCCGTCACCGGGAGCCGCGACATGAGCCGACCAACCTTCGTCGCGAATTGCGGGGAGCAGGTCGAGTAAACATTGCTGCGCGCCACCCAAGTCGCTGAACTGATCGAGGAACAGGATTCTCATGTCGCCGGCTCCGCGCTGTTTGATGGATCGGCCCGATAGGCGGCCATGCCAAGGAGCCCGAGATAGAGCGGCAGGACCCGCCAGAACGTCAGGACGTCGACCGAGAGCATCTGCGCAAGCTGACCGATCCAAAAGCAGAAGAGCCACGTCCCGACCAGCGAAGCGGTCGTGTCGTTGCTTCGCGAAATTCGATAGGCAGTGCCGATGAGTGCCGCGAGGAAGATGCCCATTACCGTTACGCCGAGGATGCCCGTCTCGACCAACATGCTGAGGTACATGTTGTCGCCGACGACCGGGCGGCCAAACACGTCTGTATGAGGTAGCGTTCCATAGCCGATTCCGAGCAGAAGCTTCTCGGGATGTTCGGCGAGGAAGTTGAGCAGGAGGCTCCAGTTCGACCAGCGGCCCGAAAGCCAGATCTCCGGCCTGGCGAAGAGATCCGTCGCGGTGAACCACAGCCGCAGGAAGTACGCTTCGGTGAAATCTGGCGCTAGCAAGAATGCAAGTACCAAAGAGCCGATGACTGCGGAGAAAGCAACACCAAGCCAGCGGCCGATGCGGACGTCACGGCGCTCCAGAAACAATAGCGCGGACCCCGATACAAGCAGAGCAAGCAACGACGACCGCGAGAACGAAAAGAGCAATGCTGTGGCAAGCACGGTTGCTCCGGCCGCCATTGTCCAACGACCTAATAGCGCCGGTCCGGAACCCCGACGCACCCAAACGACTCCAACGAGCAAGAGGAAGAATGCACAGAAGTTTCCAAGCGTGCTCGCCTCATAGAACAAACCCTGCGCTCGGCGGCTGCGGCCACCAGTGAGCCAAACATACTGCTCGCCGAAACCGCCCGGCGGCGGCCATTGGAAGTAGAAGTCGAGACAGGCGAATGCGGCAGCCGCCACCGCAAGGCCGAATAATTGCCGGATCCACCAACGCAGTCGTGACGCACCGTTGCCCGGCGGGCAATACGCGAAGTAGTAGAAGGTGTAGGCGCTGATTCCGAGGAGTCCCAACCGGGCAAGTCCGATCAGGGTGACGGAAACATCGGAGTTCATCGCGGCCAAGGAAAGCGAGAGACCAAGGACGAGCCAGAACGCAACGATCGAAATGGAGAGTGGCTCATTGCGGATGCGCCAGCTTGTGATGCGTGTCACGCCGATCCAGAACCCGAGCAACGCGGCGACGAGTGCGATGTGAGGCCCGGTCGTACCCAGTGCGATCGGAAGCGGCGGAAGTAGACAAGTCGCAACGGCGAAACCAACGAACCAGCGGTCGTACCCGCCCCACGTCCACCAGGCAAAGGCGACAAGCAATACCGCCGCGAAGGCGATGAGCGCCTCCAGGGTCTCCGGCCATACCGCGACACCGGCAGCGCTAGCGCCGATGGCCAAACCCGGCAGTAGCCATCCACGCCATGGGGCTATCGGAACGGAATCCGATGGATGCTCATACATCTCGTTCCAGTACACCGACGTATCGGATCAGCATGACCGCGGCCACAGCGAATCCAGCAAACGCGCCCGCGCCGATCAACTCAGGCAAGGTTGAGGGTAGCAAGATGCAGATGATGAGATTGATAGCGACGGCAATAGCGGAGGCGACGGCCGGCATACGCACCTTGCTCATCGCGAACAGCAAGCGTGAGAGGAAATCCGCGATCACGCGGCCCAGCATCGCTGGGGCGTAACTTAGCAGGATGAGTGCGACCGCGGCGGTCGAGGCCTCGCCAAATTCACCACGCTCGAATAGCAGCGAGACAAGCGGTTTCCGAATCACGATCATGACGGCGAACCCGGCGGCCGACAGCCCCGCTGCCAGCCATGTCACCTTGCGGGTGGCGCGCAATCCGTCGGGAGTGTGGCCCTTGCCGCTGGAATCGCCCACGAGTTCAGGCAACAGTGCTTGCGATAGCGGGATGACCAGCAAAGCGGCCGGCACACGCAGGAGCTTAAACCCGAACTCGAATGCCGCGGTCATACCCAGGCCGAAGGTCGACGCGTAGGCCCGGCTCACCGCGATGTTCAACTCGTTCGCGGCGGACTGCACGAGAATCGCTCCGGGCGCGGAGACGACCTCGCGAATACTCAGCTTCGTTTCCATGCCGTTCTGTTGCGCCATCAACGGCCGTGCGTAGAAGTGATTGACGATGAGTTGGAGCCAAGCGCCGATAACGTAGCCGATCGCGAACCCATCAACGCCCCAACGGTCGAACAGAGCCAACGCCCCAATGATCGTGGTGAGATTGACTGTCGCGTGGGGCAACGATGCGATGAGGAACCGGCGGCGGCTATAGAGAAAGGCCGCGTACACGAAGCAGGCGCTGATGGGAATGATCGAGATGCTCAGAATCTGAAGTAACCGAACGCCGAGCAACGTTGCCTGTTCGTCGAGACCCGGTGCGAAAGCCACAAGGATGGGTCTGGCCAGCAAGACGCTCAGCAGAGTGGCGGCCGCCGAAAGTTGTACGACGGGCCAAAGCACTCCTTGCACGCGGTAGCCGCCATCGGCGCGATCTTCTGAGAAGAAGGGGGCAAAACCAAAAATGAGGGCGACGGCAAAGATGGTCCACCAAGTCTCAATCGGGGCCATGGCAGCGGAAAGCGCGTCGGCTTCAGCCCCAGTGCCAAGCAGGTAGCCGACGATGATCTGGCGAACGAATCCGAGGATTTGCGCGGCGAACAGGCCCCCGCCCACGACGAGGCTTCCCCGTAGAACGCGAGCCTTCGAAATGCCGGATTGTGGAGGGGGGTTAGGCGAAGCGCAACTCTTCACGGCGATCACCCGGGGACATGGAAGGGCTCCGGGTCAGCCCCAGGCGGGACGCAAAGAATTGTTCCATTCTATCTCGAAACTGCACACGCGAGAATTGCAGGCTGTGCCGCCGGATGTGCTCGGGATCCCACGCAATCTGCTCTGACTCTGCGATGGCTGCCTGCAACGCCGCGGGTTCCTGGTTCTCGAAATAGACACCTGTTTCGCCCGGGACGACCGTCTCGCGCGCTCCGCCCCTGTTGAAGCAAACGACGGGGCGGCCGCAGGCTTGGGCTTCGACCGGCACGATTCCAAAGTCTTCGACGCCCGGCAGAAGCGCGGCGCGGCAGCCGCGATAGAGTCGCCGCAACTCCTCGTCCGACACGCGTCCCACGAAGCTCACGTTGTCGCCAGCGATCGAGCGCAACTCGGCTTGCTGCGTTCCCGCGCCGACGACGACGAGCGAGGCATTCATGCCGGCGAAGGCCCGCACGGCCAGATCGATTCGCTTGTGTGGTTCCAGCGCGGACGCGATGAGATAGTAGTCACCGCCACCGGAGCTTGGTTCAGGATGGTAAAAATCTGTATCGACCGGCGGATGAACGACGGTCGCTTCGCGATCGTAGACCCGGCGAATGCGCTCGCGGACATTCTCGGAGTTCGCGATGAAGTGGTTGACCCGATTCGCCGTTCTGACGTCGAAGCGGCGCAGATAGGGCGACACGAGCTTGAGCGCCGCGCTCTTCAGACGGCGACCTCGTCCGAATTGGAAGTAACTCGCGGTGTCCCCCCACAGGAATCGCATTGGTGTGTGAACGTAGCTGACGTGGCACGTGCCCTTGGGTACGATCACACTCTTCGCGACGGCGTGGCTGCTGCTGATTACGAGGTCGACCTTGG